>Ga0326597_10000253_pt1 | contig 101590 bp, 93 predicted proteins | sample RVTome_12_FD_203789 | JGI IMG/M metagenome (GOLD analysis project Ga0326597, IMG submission 203789) | Soil microbial communities from uranium-contaminated site in the Upper Colorado River Basin, Wyoming, United States - RVT100D185 | ecosystem: Environmental > Terrestrial > Soil > Contaminated...
CGACATGGAGGACCCCTACCTGCGCAAGGAGTTCGAGGAGACGCTCCGGGACGCCGGCACCAAGTCCCGAATGGAACCCGAGCTCTACGTCACGCCAAACGCCGCGGCCGAATAGTCGCAGCGGTTCTGGCGCGGAGTGCCGGCTTTCAGGCTTTGAGCTTGGTCGGCGCGTCCGCGGGCGGTTCTACGCCGACCACATTGGCCATCATGGCGGTGGTGCAGAAATGGCCGATGGTGTGGATGAGTTCCACCAGTGGGACCAGGCCAAGGCCTTTTTCGGCCGCCTTGAACCCTTCGTCGGACAGGTTTCCGGTCGCCAGCAGTTCCTTCGTCGCGGCGTAGACGGCCGCATCGGTCGCATCGGCGAAATCCGGTTGCCGGTCATCGTTGATCGCCTCGATGATCGTTATGTCGAGCCCGGCGCCCACCGCCTGCTTGGCCTGGGCGCTCCAGGGATAGCGGGCCTTCCAATGCTTCGCGGTCGTCAATGAAATGATGCGCACCTGGGCGTTGGTCAGCGAACAGTTGAGCAGATGGGTGCTCGATTCGTTGTGCAGCCGCCACACCTCCGCCGAATAGGCGTAGCCGATCGCCGGCCCGAACCCGACCCGGCCGGTATTCCCGGCGACCTTATCGAGAATGGCCTGTTGGGCCGGGTTCATCTCCTCGCGGCTCAGTGGCGGTATTCTGCTCATGTGTTCGCTCCCTGTTCAGTGTTCGCGGGTCATTCCGCACGCGCGGCCGCGCTCGCCCGGCAGCGTTGAAAGCCCGTGTTCAGTTCGTCGCGGTTCAGTTTTCGACCGATGAAGACCAGCCGCGAAATGCGTTCTTCATTTCCCCAATTTCCGAGGTAATCCCCTTCCAGCATCATATTGACCGCTTGCAGAACGAGCTTCCTTTCTTCGCCACGGATGGAAAGCACCCCCTTGGTCCTGAGGATGTCGCTGCCGCGGCGCGCCAGCAGGTCCTGCAGCCACTCTTCCAGGCGGGCGGCATTCAGCGGGGCGTCGCAGGCCAGGGAAACGCTGGTGATGCCGGAGCCGTCGATGTGGTTGTGCGAATGATCGTCTTGCTCCGTGTCCGGGGGCAGCAGCGCCTCGACGCGATCGAGATCGAAACCGTGCCGGTCCAGGACCTGGCTGGCGGGAACGTTGGAGCGGTTCGCCCGCGTAACGCGTGCGAATGGGTTGAGGCCACGGATCCGGGCTTCGATGCCGTCAATCGCGGCGGAGGCGTCGTCCACCTTGTTGAGGACGACGTGATCGCTGAAGGCGATCTGATCGGCCGCATCATTGCCGTCGGCCAGCTGATCGAGGACATGCACGGCGTCGACCACGCAGACGACCGAGTCGAGCCGGCACTGGGCCCCGATGACCTGATCTATCACCAATGTCTGAATGACGGGGCTGGGATTGGCGAGGCCCGTGGTTTCGATGATGATCCCGTCGATATCCCGCCGTTCCGTCAAGAGTTTCCGCAGTCCCCTGATAAGATCTCCCCGAACCACGCAGCAGATGCAGCCGCTCGAGAGTTCGATGAGCTCTTCCTCACCGGTCTCGATCAGATCGCCGTCGATGCCGATGTCCCCGAACTCGTTCACGATAACCGCGAACCGCCCGATAGAGGCATCGGCGAGGAGCCGGTTGAGAAGCGTCGTCTTGCCCGCGCCGAGGAACCCCGTCACCACGGTGACGGGGATGCGCGCCTCATCGGTGCGGGCGGTCCCGGTCAATGCCTACATCCAGGGCATCAGCGAGACGTGAATGACCTCTCCACTGCCGCCCACCGCGTTGATGGCTTCGTGGGTGTGCTGGAGGTCGAACTTGTGCGTGGTGATCTGGCTGATATCGAAGCGGTCGGAATTGAGCTGCTTGAGCGCCAGTTCGCAACTCTGGTAGTTGTGGCCGCGGGCCGCCTTGACGGTGATGTACTTGTTGCCGATCTTGCCCAAGGGGAAGTTGGGGAAGTCCGGCACGTCCTCACCCTGAATCTGCAAGGTGCCGCCCTTGCGCTTGAGCGCCTCGATGCCGAGCAGCACGGGAATGGTCCCGGCCCCCGCCGTGCAATCGAGGGCGACGTCCATGCCTTCGCCTGAGGTGATTTCCATGATCCGCTCCAGCGGGTCTTCCTCCTCGACGTTGATGGTGTAATCGGCTCCGAGGTTCTTGGCGACTTCCAGGCGCTTGAAGTCCTTGCCAGTGCCGGTGACGATGATCAGCGAGGCGCCCGCCTGTTTCGAGGCGATGGTGTTGCAAAGCCCTTGCTGGCCGGGCCCCTGGATCAGGACGCGGCTGTCGTAGCCGACGCCGCAATCGAACAGCGCCCATTGGATGCCGTTGGCCATGGGCGTCACGACACCGGCCAGTTCCGCCGACAGGCCGTCGGGCACCTTGTGAATCACCGAGTTCCACGGCAGGTACATGTATTTGGCGAATCCGCCAAACAGATGGGGCGCCCGTTCGGCGAGGGTATAGCCGAAGCGCAGGCCCTCGGGAAAGCGCCGCCAGTCGGTATACATGCAGAGCCGGTAATCGCCCCTGTGGCAGTGCTCGCAGTTCATGCAGCCCACGTAATGCTCGACGAAGACCAGGTCGCCTTCCTTGAGCCCGCGGCGCTGCTGGAAGATCTTGCCGGCCTTGGCGATGGTGCCGATGTTCTCGTGGCCCATGATGACCGGGCCCTCGAAAGGGGGCTTGGAATAGAACTTCACGTCGGTGCCGCAGATGCCGGCGACGTCCACCTTCAGAAGGGCGGCCTCATCTGGAATATCGGGCATGTCATATTCGCGAAATTCGGTTGTCTGAGGCGCCGTTCGCACGGCCGCGAGGACCTTTTCTACCACGTTCTGTTCTCCTGCTAAGTTGTTGACCTACAAGTACCAAAGCGGCACAGTGCAGGCAAGTTTCAAGTCGCCCGGGATGCCGCGCGGCGGGGCAAAGCGGCGAAAACGGGGCGCGCCGTGCTGCCGGCGCGGGACGTCAACGGAGAAGCGATGTTTCGGCGCCTCGGACCCGAGAAAGGCACCCTCGACGACATCACCCGGATCGAAACCCTGGTACGGGATCGGTTCGCGATTGCCCAATCCGAGATTATTCTGGTGTCCCAGGACCCGGGAACCAAGCCCGGGTTCCCGCCCCATGAAACAAATGTGATCTTCTGGAAGGATGACAAGAGGTATCGCTTGAAGATCTTCGCGCCCGCGTCGCAGGTAAAGGGTGACGACCTGCCGGTTGACTGGCTCCTACCCTCGCTTGAAGATACCGGCGAAAAGGGTTGTTGCTAACTCGAAGAAGAACCTAACCCGAAGAGAGATAAGGAAACTCATGAGTAAGACCAAGCTGAAGGCGGTTTCCCGGACCCAGGCCAACAATCGGAGGGTCAAGGAAGGCGAAGTGACCCTTCCGGATTTCGACCTCGAATTCGAGGAAATTCCCGTGCTGGTGCAGGGCTTCCGCCGGATGGTGCGGCAACTGGAATTCGACGTGTGCGAAATGGCGCTCACCACCTATGTCTGCGCCAAGGCGTACGGCGTCAAATTCACGGCCATTCCGGTCTTTCTGGTGCGTGATTTTCATCACGGCGCCATTGCCCACCACGTGCCCTCGGGCCTGAAGTCCCCCGCCGACCTCGCGGGAAAGCGCGTCGGCGTGAACCGGGGCTATACGGTGACCACGGGGGTCTGGGCGCGGGCGATCATTCAAGACGAATATGACGTCGACCTGTCCTCGATCACCTGGGCGCCCTCCGGCGACGAACATGTCGAGGCCTATCGGGCGCCGCAAAACGTCGTGCCCCTCGAAGACGGCGATCTGGAGGCGCGTCTCGCCTCCGGCGATCTTGTCGCCGCGGTGGGTGCCACCTTCGATCACCCCGACATCGCGCAGTTGATCCCCAATGAGTTCGAAGCCGGTGCGTCGGCGCTCGAGACCCGGGGGTTCTATCCGATCAACCACACCGTGGTGGTGCGCGATACCGTGCTGGAGGAATACCCGGAGGTGGCGACCCAGGTGTTCGAGGCCTTTGCCGAATCGAAGCGCCGATACGTGGCGGACCTGAAGGCGGGCCGTATCTCAAAATTGAGCCGGGTAGACAAGGTGCACCAGGTGGCGCTCGAGGTGATGGACGATCCGCTGCCCTACGGCATCGAACCCAACCGGAAGACCCTCGAGGGACTGATCGGCCACGCGGTCACGCAGAAGATCATCCCGGAGTCCATCGCGCTCGAGGGCCTGTTCGCCAAGCAGGTTCACGACGCCGTCGGTTAGGGGGCAGCCCCTTGGGCGGCAACGCCGTCCAGGAACTCGAGGATGCGCCGAGGTGCGTTCTCCTCGGTCTGCTCGTCGACGGGAACGTCCCAATATTCCGAGCCCGGCAGGCATTCGTGCATGTAGCGGGCCGCCGACGTGGCGTGGGAATCGTCGTTCCCGGGCACGACGAGGCTCGGGGTCGCGAGGTTCATCAGGTCCTCGGGCTCGGCCCCGGGTGACGTGTCGCGGTCGATCAGGCCGCGGTACATCGCGGTCACCATGAGAAGGTACTTGGCATTGTCCAGCGCGGCGTAACGTTTGGCGAAATCCTCGGAGTTGCGGATCGGCTGGCCCCAGGGGCCGCCGCGCGGGTCCTGGGAGAAGTTCTTGTCGTGGCTCCGCACCAGATCGACCACGGCCTCGAGCCCGTTTTCGTCCGCGAAGGCGAGGTGGCGGGCGAAGCGCTGGTGGCCGCTGATCCGGTACTTGGCGCCGCCCACGGGCCAGTACAGCACCATGGAGAGGGTGCGCTCGGGAAGCGCCACGCCGAAGGCCGCTACCGGGCAGCACCCCATGCAGCCGCCCATGATATGCGCTTTCTCGATACCGAGCGCATCCAGCAGCCCCGCCCCCTGGCGCACGTAGTGATCCCAGGTGATGCGCTCCACCCGTCCGCCCGACTGGCCGTTCTCGCGCCGGTCGAAGACGATGCAGGTGTACTTCGCGGGAAGGTGATCCAAGAGCTTGATGCGTTTATAGACGCCGAGGTCGGTCCACTGCTCGATCCGGGCATCGAAGCCTCCCGGCGCGTACATCAGCAGCGGCGGGCCGTCGCCGACGACGTCGTAGTGCGTTTGAATTCCACCTGTATCGGCATAAGGCATTGTAAACAGTCTCTTTCTTGTCGGGGCAGTTGGCCGACTGCGGTTCAACTGTCCCCTCTCTCCAAGGCCGCTGTCAACGATCGCGGGCCTGGCCCCGGGGCAAAGCCCAGAATACCTGCCCAGTCTCCGGCTGAGTACCGTTCCATTGACGAAACGGTCCGGTTTTTTTATTTTGTTTCAAGCGAATAGAGGGCCGTCGGCGGCGGCCCAATCGGGAGAATGCCTTTAACCACTTTGGGAGCAGGCACTTCTTAGACAATTCGACCAATTGGTCCAGGGTAGTAAGTAGTAAGATGACGCGCGGCACCAAGCGGCGGGTCGGGGCGGAGAGTCTGGATCCTGAAGTGTGACGAGGAGAGCACGAATGACAACGACGGAACTGAACGATCTGCTGACACGAACCGGTAAAGGCACGCCGATGGGCGAGCTGTTCCGGCAGTACTGGATTCCGGCCCTGCTCGCCAGCGAACTTTCGGAAAACGATTGCCCGCCGGTGCGCGTCAAGCTGCTGGGTGAAGAGATGGTCGCGTTTCGCGACAGTGACGGCCGCTACGGCCTGATCGACGAGTTTTGCCCCCATCGCCGCGCCTCCCTCTATTTTGGCCGCAACGAAGACTGCGGGCTGCGCTGCGCCTATCACGGCTGGAAATTCGACGTCGACGGCAATTGCATGGAGATCCCGTCCGATCCCGAAAAGGAGGATTTCCGCAAATCCGTCAAGTTGACCGCCTATCCCCTGATCAAGGTCGGCGACATCCTGTGGACCCATATGGGCGATGCGGCGAACCGTCCTCCTGACCCCGCTTGGGAATTCGCCACCGTCGCCCCGGAACAGACGGTTTCCACAAAGCGGCTCCAGGAATGCAACTGGCTGCAGGCGCTCGAAGGCGGGATCGATTCCAACCATGTGTCGTTCCTGCACTCCATGGAGCTGGAGCGGGATCCGCTCTTCAGGGGCTCCAAGGGCAACAAGTACAATCTCGCTGATCTCTCGCCCTATTTCGAAGTCACGCCGTCGGAAGGCGGGCTTTACATCGGGGCGCGCCGCAAGGTCGAGAACGGCAAGCACTATTGGCGTGTTACCCAGTACGTCATGCCTTGCTTCACCATGATCCCACCGCGCGCCGACCATCCGCAGCACGGGCATTTCTGGGTTCCGATCGATGACGAGAACTGCTGGACCTGGAGCTACGACTACCATCCGGCGCGTCCCCTGACCTTCGATGAGCGTAAGGCCTGCCTGGACGGCAAGGGCGTGCATGTCGCGGTCATTCCCGACGGCAGTTTCCGTCCCGTGCAGAACAAGGAGAACAATTACCTGATCGACCGCGAGGCCCAGAGGCGAGGAGAGACCTTCTCCGGGGTCATGGGCTTCGGGATGCAGGATGCCAGCCTCCAGGAATCCATGGGGCCGATCGTCGACCGCAGCAGGGAGAACCTGGTTCCTAGCGACAAGGGCATCGTCATGACCCGCAACATGCTGCGCAAGGCGGCGATGGAATTGCGCGACAAGGGCGTCATGCCGCCGGGCCGGGAACCGGAGCATCAAAAGGTCCGCTCGGTCTCGATCGTCCTCGATCCCGATCTCAATTACGCGGATGCCTGTAAGGACGAGATGGTCGCCGGAGAAGGCCGGGCGCGCGTCTCCGTCTGATCGCCTGCCGTCCCGAAACGCGAAAGCCCGCGGATGAAAGTCCGCGGGCTTTCCTCGTTCGATAGAGGCCTCGGTCAGACCTTCAGCCGGCTGAAGACCTTCAAGACGTTCCCGCTGAAGACCTCCTGGCGCTCGGCATCGGTCAGGTTCGGGGTGCCGTCGATGTAGCGCTTCGTGTCGTCGTAATTATGTCCGGTCTCGGGATCGACACCGCGTACCGCCCCCACCATTTCCGATGCGAACAGGATGTTCTTGATGGGCACCACCCTGGTCATGCAGTCGATGCCCGCCTGATGATAGACGCAGGTATCGAAATACACGTTGCCGAGGAGATGCTCGTCCAGGGTCGGCTTGCCCATGTCCTGGGCCAGACCTCGATAGCGGCCCCAATGGAACGGAACCGCGCCCCCGCCGTGAGGAATGACGAATCTAAGGGTGGGGAAATCCTTGAACAGGTCGCCCAGGATGAGCTGCATGAAGACCGTGGTGTCGCCGGCGATGTAATGGGCGCCGGTGTGGTGAAAATTGGGATTGCACGAGCCCGAGACATGCAACATGGCCGGCACGTCGAGCTCTTCCAGCCTTTCCCATAACGGGTACCACCATTTGTCGGTGATCGGCGGGTCGGTCCACATGGCGCCCGAGGGATCGGGGTTCACATTGCAGCCGACGAAGCCCATCTCGTTGATGCAGCGCTCCAGCTCCGCCAGGCAGTTCTTGGGCGGGACACCGGGATATTGCGGCAGCTGACAGACCGGCATGAAGTTGTCGGGGTACATGTCGCACACCCGCCGGATCATGTTGTTGCAAATCTCCGCCCAGTAATGGCCGGTCTGCTCCGTGCCGAGGTGGTGGCCCATCCCCACGGCGCGGGGCGAGAAGAGGGTCAGGTCGGTGCCCCGTTCGCGCTGCAGCTTGATCTGGTTTGGCTCCAGCCGTTCGCGGATCTCGTCGTCCGTAATCTTCAGGTCCGCGGGCGTCGGCAGGAATGACGGGTCCTTCGCCACCCCCTCGAGCTGCGCCTTGCGGTAGTCCGTCAGTTGCGGTGGTTCGGTGGTGTAGTGGCCGTGGCAATCGATGATCATATTCGTTCGTCTCCCAAGAATACTGCGGTTCAGTAAGACGGCGCCGGGCCGGACGGCTTTTCCGCGGCGCCCCTTCCCGCCAATTCAAGGCCCTTGTCGAGGCCCGGCGTCGAGCGCACCACTGCCGACATCAGGAAGGTGTAGCCTTCGGCGAGGAGGCGCTCGACATTGCCGGCCGTCATATGGGGATGTCCCACGGCCACCTTGTTCGCCTTGCAGGTATTGACGATTTCGGCCATCGCCTCGAGCACCACCGGGTGCTCGTACTGGCGAGGGTAGCCGAGTTCCTGGCTGAGATCGCCCTCGCCGATCAGCACCGCGCCCACGCCGGGAACGTTCTTCAGGATGTCGGGCAGGGCCGCGATCCCAGCTGTGTCCTCGATCATCAGGATGACGAAAATCTCGCCCTCGGGCGAAAGCGGCCACACGTCGGCTTTCTGGTAGTATTCCTGTTGGCTCAGCCCCCAGTAGCGCACCGCCGTCGTCGGTCCGTCGCCGCGGATGCCGGCCGGCTCATAAAGCGGCGCGTCCTTGAGGCGCGGATAGCGGCAGGCGGCGACCGCGTTATAGGCTTCCTCGACGCTGCTAATATGGGGCCAGACCACGCCGTAGACGCCGAGGTCGAGCGCCTGCTTGGCCTGCCATTGCGCCGTTTCGTTGCCGTTGGGCGGCACCCGGACCATGGGCGTGACCGCCGGTGCGAGCGATCCCGATTTGGCGATCTGGCCGCGATTGAGCATGTATTGCAGACAGTCCCGCAGAACGAGCGAATCCCAAGGATTGTGCTCCATCTCGAACACGATGCCGTCATAGCCGGTCGATGTGCTGAAGGCGACGGCCGTGGGGACGTCCGGCGCGGCAAAAGCCGCAAACGCCGGCTTGCCCGCGTCCAGGGCGTTAATCATGCCATTCAGCCTAGGAATATCTGCCATTGGTGGTCCTACCCCTTCGTCGTTATTTTCACCGGCGACAGTGTACGGAGCGCGAGGCGATTGGACAACTCAAGGCATGATATTTTGCGCCAGGACTCCATGGTTTCGGGCCACACACAGTCTCCCCGCAGGGCCGCCTCTCCCATGATCTCGCCAGGTCGCCGCAAGGCTGGTAGAGTGGCAGCCTGCCGGGCAGTCATCGGGGATCGACGCTGCTTATGACTCCATGCCGATCGATTCTTAATAGATGACCTTTGGAAATTCGATCTCGTAGACAGGAAACCCGCAAAAATGGACGACACCACGAAGACGACAGACACCGACAAGAAAACGAACGCCCCCGCGTTTCTGCATGACAGTTATCTGGCGTGGTGCGAAGAACAGCCGGTCCCGGTGATCGACGATTTCGGCATCGACATGATGAAGATCGAGACCCGGCCCTGGGACCTCTATGGGATGAACGGTGCGATCTGCCTGTTGAAGGGGCGGGACGACTTCGTCTCGATCTTCTGCTTCGAGCTCCCTCCGGGATCGAAATCCCGCCAGATGCATCACATCTACGAGGAAGTCATCTATGTGATGGATGGGCACGGGTCCACCCAGATCGAATTGCCCAATGGCGACAAGCACGCCTTCGAATGGGGCCGCAATTCGTTGTTCTCGGTGCCGCTCAATGCCAAATACCAGCATTTCAACGGCTCCGGCACCGAGCCTGCGCGGCTCGCCTCCGTCCACGATTTCCCCTTCCTGATCAATTTGTTCCGCAACGAGGATTTCATTTTCGACACCGACCGTGACTTCCCCGAGCGGCACGGCCCCAACGGGTATTTCCAGGGGGATGGGCAGATGATCGAGATTCGCCCCGGTCGCCATCAATGGGAAACCAACTTTGTCGCCGACATCACCAATTTCGAGCTCAAGGCCTGGGCCGAGCGCGGCAAGGGGTCATCGAGCCTGCGCTGGGTCCTCTCCGACAGCACCCTCGGTTGCCACACCTCCCAGATCGTGCCCGGGACCTATAAGAAGGCCCATCGCCACACTTGCGGAACCAATGTCTTCACCATCGACGGCGAGGGCTATTCCATGCTGTGGTACGAAGGCAAGGAAGATGAAATGGTTCGCGTGGATTGGGATCACGGCGTCGTGGTCACTCCGCCCGAGCAGATGTTCCACCAGCATTTCAACACCGGCAGCACGCCGTCACGCTACCTCGCCGTCCAGTTCGGCACGGTGCGTTATCCCATGATCACGGCCAAGCTGGACAAATGGACCTCGGCCAACGACCTCTCCATCAAGGAAGGCGGCAACCAGATCGAATACGAGGACCAGCCCGCGAACCTGCACAAGATCTGGCTGGAGGAGATCGACAAGAACGGGATCGAGTCCGAGATGGGCGAGATCTTCGACGAAGACAAGATCAGGGCGGAAAACTAGGGGGAGAGTCTTGCGCCGTTGCCGGGCGCCCGTCCGGCATTGATGCGGACCTTCAGTTGGCGGTCGACTTACTCCGCCGGGTGACCGCGGCGTGCAGGCGATATGATCATGGGCCCGCAACGAGGTATGCAGGCCCGGTCTAGTGTGCTTTTTTGCAGGCCAATCAAGCCGATAAGGCCTAAAATCCAGAACCTTGGGGAGAGCCATGACTCCGATCAGACTGAGTATTGCGACCACGGATTACGATCATTTCCGTGATTTTCGCACCGGCGACGTGCGGGCCGAGGGCATCGACCATTCCTGGTCGACGCTGGGGCATCACGAGGTGTTCGCCCGATTTACGGCCAATCGCGAATGGGACGTCGCGGAGCTGAGCTTCGCGAAATTCGCCGCCCAGGTCACGCGCGAGGACAGCGACATCATCGGCCTGCCCGTCGTGTGCTCCAGGCTGTTCCGGTTCTCGTCCTTCTATGTGAACAAGAACGCCGGCATCAAGACGGTGCAAGACCTCAAGGGCAAGCGCGTCGGCTCGCCCGAATGGGCCCATTCGGCCGCGGTCTATATGCGCGGTTGGATGCATAACGACTGCGGAGTCAAGTTGCAGGAGGTCAACTGGTACCAAGCCGGCGCCAATGCGGCCGGACGGGTCGAGAAGGTCGAGCTCGACCTGCCCGCCGGCGTCGAGATCACACGCGTGGAAGACAAGTCGCTGTCCGACCTGCTGGCTTCCGGCGAGATCGACTGCGCAATCATCGCGAGGCCGCCGACCTGTTTCCTGGAAGGCCACCCCGATGTGGAGCGGCTATTCCCGGACTATCTCGGGATGGAGGAGGACTATTTCGCCGAAACCACGGTCTGGCCGATCATGCACATCATCGCGATCCAGAAGCGCATCCTCGATGACAACCCGTGGGTGGCGCGGAATCTGCTCAACGCCTTCAGTGAATCGAAGCGCCGCTCATTGGAGCGGTTGCTCGATCCCGCGGTGTCGCGCTACCCGCTGCCCTGGGTTCCCACTTACGGCCGCAAGATGCAGGAGATGTTCGGCGACGATCCGTTCCCCTTCGGCATCGAGGAGAACCGGCCGACCTGGGAGCAGATGCTGCTCTATACCTACCAGCAGGGCATCGCGCACAAGCACGTGACGCCGGAGGACATCTTTCCGCAAGGCATCATGACCAAGGTGGTCGTCTGAGAGGGAGGCGGGTTCAGCCGTCCCGATCGCCTTCGATGCTGCGCTCCATCATCCCGACCAGCTCATCGGTGACGGCGGGGGTGATGTCGAACCACAGCTTCCAGGCGGCCGGCCCCTGGTGGATCAACATGCCGAGGCCGCCGACGGTGGGATTGCCATGCGCGCGCGCTGCGGCAAGGTAAGGGGTCTCGAGCGGCGTGTAGACGATGTCGGCTGCGATCGCCGCGGCCGGCAGCTTGTCGAGGCGCAGGTCCAAGGGCGGCTGACCGCCCATCCCTAAGCAGGTGACGTTGACCGCCAGCGCCACGCCGTCGAGCGCGTCGTGGCGGTCTTCCCAGGGCAGCACGGTGATGGGGCCGCCGTATTCCTCGGCGATGGCTTCGGCCTTGGCGCGGGTGCGATTGATCAGCCGGACCTCCGTCGCGCCCTCCTGGAGCAGGCCGTAGACCACCGCCCGGCCGCCGCCGCCCGCGCCGATGACGGCGATGGGCCCGGCACCGGCGCGCCAATCGGGCCGATGCTGTTTCAGGTTGGAGATGAAGCCGAACCAGTCGTTGTTGGTGCCGAACAGCGACCCGTCCTCGCGCGCCGCGACGCAGGATATGGCGCCGATCTTTTTGGCGACGTCGCTGACCTCATCGACGATGGTCATGGCCTCCAGCTTGTGCGGGATAGTCACGTTGCAGCCGGCGAAGCCCAGTGGATGGAGGGCGCGGAGCGCCGCCCCCACGGTGCCGGGCTTGATCGCCAGCGGCACATAGGCGCCGGCCAGTCCCTGCTGCTTGATCCAGTAGTTGTGCATCATGGGCGAGCGTGAATGCATCACCGGCCAGCCCATGACGCCCATGAGAAGAAATCGATCAGGAAGAGTCATCGCGGATATCTTGAAATGGAGTTGAAATCACCGTTTCGGAACCGTTTGTCAGGCCTGCCTAGGCGCTCGCGTCCAGCTTGGCGCTGAAATGGTCCCAGGTGCGCTGGAACAGGCCGGGGTTCCAGAGCTTCTCGTGGCACATGGCGATCTCTTCCTCGCTGAACGAATACGGCGTGCCGATCTGCAGCGCCATGTACTGGCGGTAGGAATTGTCCTCCAGATAATTCAGCAGCACGAAGGCATCGACGATGCTCCTGCCCGTGGTCACCGCGCCGTGGGCTTTCATCAGGGCCGCCGGCCGGTTGCCCAGCCTGTCGGTCAGTTGCTTGGCCATTTCCGGGTTGTTGATGGAATTGGGCGAATCGAGCACCGGCAGCGGGTAGACCAATGTCCCCTGGGCGTAGACCGGCAGGTATTCCACACCCGCCGTGGTCAGGATGGTGGACCAGCTGGGGTGGCAATGGATGATGGCGTCGACGTCCGACCGCGTCTTGTAAATGCCGGCGTGGAGGTGGAATTCGAGCGGCGGCTTGCCGTTGCCCTCTATGACGTTGCCGTCGAAATCGATGGTGCAGATGTCGTCCGTCGTCAGTTGGCTGCGCTGGCAATTGCCGATGTTGATCAGCATGCGGTCTTCGGCGATGCGGGTGCTCGCATGGCCGTTGTAGTCCATGATGCCGTTGTGTTCGAGCATACGGATGCAGCGGACGAGCTGTTCTTTGAGTGTGTCTGTATCGCTCATGGCATTCCCCGATTTATCGTTCTCACCAGATCACCAGCCGGTCTCATCGCGCACCTGGCTGCGCCAGAGGTCCCAGGCGCGGAAACGCGCACCCTTGTTGACGGCATCCGCCAGGCGGGCTTCGTCTTCATCGAGCACGGCCATGGGGCCGCCTCCGCTCAGCGCCACGGTCCAGTGCTGAACCCGGGCATTCACCTCGGTATAGACCGCGTGGAACACCGCGTCCTGGAGCGTCACCCCGCAGGCCGTCGAGCCATGGGCGCGCATGAGCGCGACGTTTTTGTCGCCCAGACACTCGGCAAAGGCAACGCCTTTATCGGTGTCGCTGACTAGAATATCGGTGGTCCCGAATTTCTCGCGGATGTCGAAGACGGGCACGCCGCCCGCGAGAAACGCAGCCATATGGAACATCGCCTGCATCCTGGTCTCCACCAGCCCGAAGGGAATCACCGAGGGCGAATGGCTGTGGACGACGGAATTGACTTCGGGCCGGAATTTGTAAATCTCGCCGTGGATGAACCGTTCGATCGAGCCTACCCGTCCATCGTCGTTGCATAGGGTGCAGTCGAGGTCGAATTCGAGGATATCGTCGGGCGTCACCAGGGCCGGCGCCATGGCGCACGACATGAAAAAGCGCTCCGGCGCTTCGGGGTGGCGATGGGAGACATGACCGGCGGAATCGACCACGCCTTGGGCCGCCAGGATGCGGCTCGCGGCCGCGAGATCGGCGAGGAATTCGCGGGAAACCGGGCCGCCGGAAAGGGGATTGTCACTCATCAGGATGTTTTTTCCTTTGGATCCTCCAGGACGTGCCCGCAGCCTAGCACATCTCGCCCCGGGTTCGCCGACCGGCTCTGACACGCGCTTCGGAGAGATCGGCAGTTCATCCGGCCAAAATACCAACACCCCCGAATCTCAGCCAAGATGGTTTATTCTGGCCGCGAAGGACCAATCAGGGAGGAGGGAAGACGTCCATGGTGATACTCAGCATGCCGACCCGCGACTACGGGCTGATGCGCCAGATGAAGACCGTCAATGTGCTCAGTGACAAGATCCAGATTGGGTATCCGAAGTTCAACGATATTCTGGTGGCTGTTCGGAAGATGGTGCGCGAGCGCCCCTTCGACATCTGCGAGATGCCCTTCACCACCTATATCTGCGCCAAGGAATACGGCAAGAAATTCACCGCGCTGCCGGTCTTCATCACCCGCAACTTTCACCATTGGGCGATCTTTGCCAGCACCACGGCGGGGATCGAGAGCCCCAAGGACCTCGAAGGCAAGACCGTCGGCGTGTCACGGGGATATACGGTCACCACCGGCGTCTGGGCGCGCGACATTCTGGCGCGGGAATACGATGTAGACCTCAATAAGGTAACCTGGGCGGCCACTGACGACGAGCATGTCGCGGAGTTCAGGCAGCCCCGCAATGTGCACTACGACTTCATGGGCCGCGACCTCAAGGATCTATTCCGCTCGGGCGAGATCGTGGCCGCGGTGGGCGCGTTGGGGGGCGATGTCCCGAACGTCAGGCCGCTGATCCCCGATGCGGTCGAGGCCGGCTTCGCGTCTTACCGGAAAACCGGCATCTATCCCGTCAACCACTCCATCGTCGTGCGCGACGAACTCCTGGAGCGTTACCCGACGCTGGGCACCGATCTCTTCCGCGCCCTCAAGGTCTCCAAGGACGCCTATTTCGCTCGGCTCGACCGCTCGGGCGAGCTTTCGGCCGAGGACGCCCTGACCGTCCGGCTGGAGAAGGGTCTTGGCGGCGATCCGTTCCCCTATGGCATCGAACCCAACCGCAAGGGGCTGGAAACACTGACCCGGGCGGCGTTCGACCAGAAGATCACGTCGCGAAAATACGCCGTCGAGGAACTCTTCGCGGAAGGCACCCTGGATCTGGTCGGCTAGCAGGCTGCTAGAAGGAACGCGCCGCCATTCGGCGGACGGGTCCCCCGTTGGCTCGAGGCCAACCCGGGCTCGGAACCGATCCGTGGTGCGCGGCAACGAACGCCGTTACGGCGGTCACGTTTCGGTCACTCTTCGGCGGTCTGCTGCGGCGCGGCCCGGAGCAGGGCCAGGAGACCCTTCAGGATCGCGCTCGGCGAGGGCGGGCAGCCCGGGATGTGCAGATCGACGGGGATGACTTCGGCGACCCCACCCACGACAGCGTAGCTTCCGGCGAAACAGCCGCCGTCAAGCGCGCAGTCGCCGACCGCGAGGACCCATTTCGAGTCCGGCGTAGCATCGTAGGTGCGCTCGAGAGCCTCGCGCATGTTCTTGGTCACGGGTCCGGTGACCAGCAGCACGTCGGCATGGCGCGGCGAAGCCACGAAGCGCAGCCCGAACCGCTCGATGTCGTAATAGGCATTGTTGAGAGCATGGATTTCCAGCTCACACCCGTTGCACGATCCGGCGTCGATCTCACGGATGGAAAGACTGCGGCCCAGGCGCCGCCGCGCGGCGCCGCCGAGCGACTGGGCGAGTGCGAGCACCTCGCTATCCTCCGCGGACGGCGCCGGTTCGGTTAGCGGCGGCCGGATCAGGCTTTCGAATAACAGTCTACGCATGCATCACACCCTCGCTCCTAAATGTCGTGTCCGGAATAGGAGCAATTGAACGACTTGTTGCAGAGCGGGAAGTCCGCGACGATGTTCCCCTCGATCACCGCTTCCAGGAGCGGCCACTGGAACCAGGAGGGGTCGCGCAGGTGGCAGCGTTCCACCCGGCCCTCGGCGTCGAGGCGCAACCACACCAGCACATCCCCGCGAAAGCCTTCGACCAGCGCCATCCCCTCGCCGGAGCCCGGTTTGAGACCAACGTGCACCGCGCCGTCCGGCAAGCCGTCCAGTATCTGCTCTATCAGCATGAGGCTCTGCTCGACCTCGCGGATGCGGACCCAGACGCGCGCGTTCACGTCACCCTCGTTACGCACCGGCACCTCGAAGGCCAGGCGATCGTAAGGCGGATAAACCAGGTTCTTGCGTGCGTCGAAGGCGCGTCCCGATGCGCGCCCGACGAATCCCCCGGCGCCAAACTGGCGTGCGAGCGCCGGCTTCAGCACGCCGGTGCCGACGGTGCGATTCTGTAGCGACGCCGTGTTGTCATAGAGCTCCACCAGGGCGGGAAAACGTCGCCGCACTTCGGTGACCAAGGCACGCAACGCGTGAGCGCCATCTTGATCCTGGTCGCGGGCGACACCGCCGGGAACGATCCGGTCGCGCATCAGGCGGTGTCCAAAACAGGCATCGTTGGCACGCAAGACCTGTTCCCGCAGAATGCCGCAATGGGCATGCATGAGTGCAAATGCGGCATCGTTGCAGACGGCGCCGATATCGCCGAGATGATTGGCGAGGCGTTCGAGCTCGGCCATCAGGGCGCGGAGCCAGTGGGCGCGAACGGGTACGTCGAGCCCGAGCGCCGCCTCGACCGCCCGGGCGAAGGCAAGCTGATAGGCGACAGTGCTGTCGCCCGAGGTCCGGCCAGCCAGCTTGGCGGCTTGGGCCAACTCGGCGCCGGCCATGAGACCTTCGATGCCCTTGTGGACATAGCCCAGACGCTCCTCGAGGCGGACGACGGTTTCGCCATTGGCGGTGAATCGGAAATGGCCCGGCTCGATGATGCCGGCGTGCACCGGGCCCACGGGGATCTGGTGAAGGCTTTCGCCCTCGGCCGGCAGAAAGGCGTAGGGCGCAGATTGGGAGAAAGGTTTCGTCCGTTGGCCGAGCGGCTGGTGCGTGTCCCATCGGCCATGATCGAGCCACGAGCGCTTATCGGGCAGGCCCTTCGGGTCAACTCCGAAAAGGTCGAGCGCCGTCCGTTCCAGGCGGATCGCCGGCGGATGGCGCTGGCCGACGGATGGGTAGCATCCGTCCAGGCATTCGAGGCTGATGACGGCAAGCGCGCCGGCGGGTTCGTCGAGCACCGCCATATGGACAGTATCCGGATCACCCCAAAGTCCGAGCAGGGTCCAATGTCCGTCGGCGATCTGATCCGCGGTAAAGTTCCAAATGGCCGGATCGATGACGATCCGCCGCCACGGCCGGTGATCGTCGACGGGCTCTCCTTCGAGAATGAGATCGTTCAGAGATGGCAAGGTCTTGTCTTTCCTTCTCAGCCCAATGCCGCGGCGACCTTCTGGAACCAGGCGATGAGCGGCGGCGGCAGGTAGAGCCCGGCGGCGAGCACCAGGCCGAGATGAACGAACATCGGCACATAAGAGGCCTCTGCCGGCGCCGTACTGCCGCAAGGCTCACCGAACGCAAGCCCGTTGAGGCGGAGCAGCAGGGCGCCGAAGGCGACGAGCAACCCGAAGACCAGCGGGATCGCGAGCAGAGGTTCGCGGGCAAAAGTCGAGGTCACCACCAGGAACTCGCTCATGAAGATGCCGAGCGGTGGCAGGCCGGAGATGGCCACGACACCGAAGACCAGGCCCCAGCCTAGCCAGGGATGCGTTTCGGTAAGACCGCGAATGTCAGCGATATTCTGCGTGCCCTTGACCTGGGCGATATGGCCGACGGCGAAGAAGATGGCCGACTTGGTGAGGCTGTGCATCACCATGTGCAGGAGGCCGGCGAAGTTGGCGATCGGCCCGCCCATGCCGAAGGCGAAGGTGATGATGCCCATATGCTCGATGGAGGAGTAGGCGAACATGCGTTTGATGTCGCGCCGGCGGTAGAGCATGAAGGACGCGAAGACGAGCGATACCAGACCCATGCTGACCATGAGGGGGCCGGACGCGAGCGCTTCCGGGTTGGCGGCGAGCAATAGCTTGAACCGCAATACGGCATAGAGGGCGACGTTGAGGAGCAACCCGGAAAGCACCGCCGAGATCGGCGTCGGGCCTTCGGCATGGGCGTCGGGCAGCCAGGCGTGCAGGGGCGCCAGGCCGACCTTTGTGCCATAGCCCAGGAGCAGAAAGACGAAGGCCAGGTTGAGGAGCGCGGGATCGAAGGCGCCGACATGGTCGATCAGTGTCGTCCACACCATCGCGTCAAGCCCCTCGCCGATCACGGGGTGAGCCGCCATATAGACGAGGATCGTGCCGAAGAGCGCGAGGGCGATGCCGACGCTGCCGAGGATGAAGTACTTCCAGGCCGCTTCCAGCGCCTCGTGGGTGCGGTAGATGCCGACCATGAGGACCGTGGTGAGCGTGGCGAGCTCGATCGCCACCCACATGAGGCCGACGTTGTTGGCGACGAGCGCGAGGTTCATCGCGAACATGAGAACCTGATACATGGCGTGGTAGAAGCGCAGGTAGGTTGGCGTGAGCCGCCCGATCTCCAACTCGTGGGCGATGTAGCTGGCGCTGAACACGCTCGTGGTGAAACCGACGAAAATGTTGAGCACGATGAAAACGATATTGAGATCGTCGATCAGCAGGTACGGGCCCGGCTCCGGCCGCTCTCCCAGAAGAAGCGACAGTGCCGCGAGCAATGTGAGGAACGCCGCCAGCACGTTGAGCCGGGCCGTGAGGTGGTAACCCGGCAGCATGGCGAGGAGCGCGGCCGCGCCCAGGGGAATGAGAAGGACCGCGGCCACCGCATCGAAGGCGAACACCATCACTGCCGTTCTCCGCGGTGGCGGTCGAGCGCATGCACGTCCACCGTGTCGAAGCGCTCGCGGATGCGAAACAGGAAGATTCCGATCACGATGAAGGCGATCAGGATGGAGAACGCGACGCTGATCTCGACCACGAGCGGCATGCCCCTGGCGCCGGTCGCGGCGAGAACAAGGCCGTTTTCCAGGGACATGAAGCCGACCACCTGACCCACCGCGTTGCGGCGCGTCACCATGACGAGAAGACCGAGGAGGAGGACCGACAGCGCGAAGGCGAGATCCTCGCGCGCCACGGGATCGGCCCCGGGGGTGACTTGCAGCATCACCGCGATGGACAGGGCGACGAGGCCCATTCCCGCGAGCATGGTGGGGCCGATGCCGATGACCGTCTCGATCTCGCGATGGATGCCGAGCCGCTGGATGATCCGGTGCAGGACCACGGGAATAACGAAGGCCTTGAAGACGAGCGCGATCGTCGCGGTGATGTAAAGGTGCGGAGCGTCCTGGATGAATGCCTGCCAGGCGACGGACAGGGCCAGCACGAGCGCATGGAAGGCGAAGATGTTGAGGAGCGCGTAGAGCCGGTCCTGATAGAGCATCATGAAGCTCAAAAGCACGAGCCCGCCGGCGAGCATGTGAGCGATGTCGAAAGCCAATCCGTCCATCACAGGCTCCTTGAGACGAACAAGAGCAACACCGCGAGCAGCCCGAGCATCAGCGCGGCGCCGAGGAATTCCGGCACCCGGAAAACCCGCATCTTGGCGATCGCGGTCTCGAACACGGCGAGGAGGAAGCCGCCTACGGTGAGCTTGCCGAGGTAGGACGCCACGCCCAGGGCAATCATGGCTGTATCCGTCCCCGGTCCGGTCAGTCCCCAGGGCGTGAACAGGCAGGCGATCAGCGAGACATAGAGCAACAGCTTGATGGACGCGGCGAGCTCGATCATGGCGAGGTGCCGGCCGGAGTACTCCAGCACCATGGCCTCATGAACCATGGTAAGTTCAAGATGCGTCGCCGGATTGTCCACGGGGATCCGGGCGTTTTCCGCGAGCGCCACCATGATGAGGCCCACGAGCGCGAGCCCGAGCGAGACGCGCAGGCCGACGACGGGCGAGGCCATGTAGGCCGCGACGGCCGAGAGCTGCGTCGAGCCGGCGACCAGCGCCAGCGTAAACACGATGAGCAACATCGCCGGCTCGGCGAGAGAGGCGATCATCACCTCGCGGCTCGAGCCGATGCCGCCGAAGCTGGTCCCGACGTCCATGCCGGCCAGCGCTAGAAAGAAGCGCGCGCTGGCCAGAAGCGCGATGATGGCGATGAGATCGGCCGTCCAGCTGAACATGAGGCCGGTGCCGAAGGTCGGCACGAGGGCGGCCGCCACCCAGGTCGCCGCGAAGATCAAGTAAGGTGCAACCCGGAACAGCCAGGACGCATTCTCAGCCAGGACCACCTCTTTGCGCAGCAGCCGCAGCAGATCTCGATAGGGCTGGATCAGCGAAGGCCCCCGGCGGCGCAGCAGCCTCGCCTTGACCTTACGCGTAAAGCCGGTCAGCAGCGGCGCCAGCAGCAGCACCAGCGCCATCTCCACGCCCTGGATGATGATGTCGGCGATCATAGCCACAGCGCGAGCACCAGAAGCAGGATGACAAGGGAGAGGAAGACGAGGCTCAGGTATTGCCGGATGGTGAGGAACTGAAAGACGTTGAGGCGCTCGGAGACAAGGACGATGAGGCCTGCAATGGGAGCGTAAATACCGTCCCAGATGAAATCCCTGACCTTGACGGTCAGACGCGCCGGCTGAAGGCTTCCCGGCGGCGGCATCTCCACCTGCTCACGGGCCTGGAAGACGAGCGTGCCGAAGACGCGACGAATGGGCTGGGCGAAGCTGCCGGCGGTGTACTGGGTGACCGGGCTCGGGTCGGGAAAGCCGCAGTCCCAGGCCGGCGCCCGGCGCAGGGCGCGCGAGGCGAAGCGGTGAATGACATAGGCGGCAAGGCTGGCCGAGATCGCGATGAACAGAAATACCAGGATCCCGTTGTAGGAACTGCGACTTTCGGCAATGGGCACGATCGACAGCCAGGGCACGCCGGACTGCATCGGCATGCGCTCGCCAAGGAGGGAAAGCGTCACCGGGGCCAGGCTGTCGATCACAAAGCCGGGCAGGATTCCGGCCAGCAGGCAGAGCGCCGCGAAGACGAACATTGCGGCGAGCGAGAAGCGATCGACTTCCGAGGCCGTTCGTGCCGCATCGGAGCGCGGCCGGCCGAGAAACGTCACGCCGAAAGCCTTGACAAAGCAGGCCGCGGCAAGCGCCGCCGACAATGCGAGTAGACCGCCGACCGCCGGCACCATGACCTTGAGGCCCCATTGCGGCAGGTCGGGGCTTTGCAGGATCGCCTGGAAGGTCAGCCACTCGGAGACGAAGCCGTTGAGCGGCGGCAGGGCCGAAATGGCAACGCAACCGACAAGGAATGTAAAGCTCGTGTAGGGCATCCGGTGGATGAGCCCGCCGAGATGCTCCATGTCGCGCTCGCGAGTCGCGGTCAGCACGGCTCCGGCGCCGAAGAACAGCAGGCTCTTGAAGATGGAATGGTTGAGAACGTGGAACAGCGCCGCGGCGAGCGCCAGGGCGGCCGCGGCCTGCATCCCGTTGGCGCTAAAGGCGAGCGCGAGGCCCAGGCCGATATAGATGATCCCGATGTTCTCCACCGTGTGATAGGCGAGCAGCCGCTTCAAGTCGTGCTGCATGAGTGCGTAAAGGACGCCGAGCACGGCGGTGACGCCGCCGAGCAGGAGTACCACCAGGCCCGACCACCAGTTCGGCTCGCCGAGGAGATCGAAGACGACCCGGATGAAGCCGTAGACGGCGACCTTGGTCATGACGCCGCTCATCAGCGCCGAGACGTGGCTCGGCGCCGCCGGGTGCGCGAGCGGCAGCCAGACATGCAGCGGCACGATGCCGGCCTTGGAACCGGCACCCAGAAGAACCAGCCCCAGAACCAGCGCTCCGACCCGGGTCGGGTGCTCGCCGGCACGGATCGCATCGAAGGTGTAACCTCCCTCCGTGCCCGCGAGCAGGCCAAAGGCCAGCAGCAGCGCCAGCGTGCCGAAACTCGCCATGATCAGGTAGATGTAGCCGGCGCGGGTGTTGTCGCTATCACGATGATGGGCCAGGACAAGCGCCCACGAGGCGAGCGACATGAACTCCCAGGAGAGGAGAAAAGTGAAGGCGTCGTCCGCCAGCACCACGAGGTTCATGCCGGCGAGGAAGGCTGGAAAGAAAGGCAGCACCCGCTCCGCTGCGGCCTCGTGCCGGCCATAGCCGAGCCCGTACAGGCTGGCCGCCGCGCCACCGAGATTGACGACGACAAGAAAGAAAGCAGCCAGAGCATCGATGCGAAAATGCGCACCGATCCAGGGGATGCCGAGCGGCAGGGTCAAGGCCGCGTGGCGGCCGGCCAGTCCCAGAAGATGTGTCAGTGCCGATGCGAGGGCAACGGAGCAGGCCGCGAGACAGGCGCCGTAGACGAGGTTGCGGGCAATGGGCGAGCGGCTGCGCAGGACCGGTAGAATGGCCGTTCCGAGAAGCGCGGCGACCGACCAAAGGCCGATTTCAACCGACAAGGCTCGTGATGCTATCTCGCCAGTCATCGATCACCGGGATCCACTTCGGTCCCTTTCACTTTGCAAGGTCTTGTTGTTCATCCCCCGGTGGCGGCTCCGGGGATTTCAGGCGCACGCCGCGACCGCCGCTCGCACTGACCGTTCCTTCGGCGATCAGCTCGATTCCGGCCGACTCGAGGGCCGCGGTGAGCTTCATCAACGAGTCCACATTGCCCCGAATCACGCCGCTGCTGGCCTCCATGCGCTGGATCGTCGGCACCGAAAGGCCGGACATTTCCGCCAGCTTGCGTTGATGCAGACCGAGCAACGCCCGCGCGGCGCGCAGTTGGGCTGCCGTGATCATGCGGGTTTCGGATAGTTCATATCGATCATCTAACAAGTTATATCTAAAAAGTTCTTTATGATGTGTCAAGTATCATTTTAGATGCGTTGGGCAAGGAGGGGACACTTGCCCACGGTGATGCTCGGGAGTCCGGGACCAGGGAGAAGACGGGATGAACGGAGAGGGAAACCCTACGGCCGCTGTCGGGCCAGGGCGCTAGAGCTGGCCGCTTCCTCCGTACCGGAGGACACGGTTCGCAAGGGGGTTCTGAAGCTCGCCGCCTATCCCCCGGTCGGGAATTTCCCCGATGCGGTCACTCCACGCGAACGGTGGCGGCTGTCCGCCGATTGGGGAACGGGACCCGGCTGGGCCGCCTGGCCAAGCCGGGCCGGCTGCCGATTACTTGTAGAGATTCCGGATGAAGCCGCTGTCGTCGATCTCCCTGAGGGCGTGCAGGTCCCAGAGCGCCATGGGATTGACCTTCTTGGCATCGGCGTCCTGGCGCACGCCGAGCTGATAGACGTTGGTGATCGCCTCGAGGGTCGGATAGAGCGTCGGCTCCAGGGTTTCGGTGAGGTTGTCATAGACCTGCTTCACGACCGCGTCGCTCAGGTGGCCCTTGCGGGTATAGGTCTGCTGCATGATCTTCTGGCTCTTCTCCGGGTTTCTCATGAAGAAGGCGATCCCTTCCAGCGTCCCCTTCAGAAACCTCTGCACCAGGTCCGGGTTCTCGCGAACGAAGCGGAGGCTGGTGGAGATCGAGGTGTTGAGGATCATCGGCAGCGAATCCACATCGATCACATTGAGTCCGGCGGCGGCGGCAAGTTGGGTGTTGGGCGGCGTCATCAGCGCCGCGTCCACGTCCCCGTCCAGCACCATCTGGATCGACGACTTGTTCTGGTGCTCCTCCTTGGCGAGGATCGCGACCTCGTCCTTGTCGACGTCCAGGCCGTGCTGCTTGAGATAGAGCCATTCGTTGAGGTTGGGGTGCTTGTTCTTCTCGCTGCCGGACGCGATGGTCTTTTCCCTGAGGTCGGCGATCGAGGCGACCTCCGAATCCTTGCGCACCACAAGGGACAGGTTGGCGACGTTGGTCGCCTGGCCGAGATAGACCCATTCGTCGCCCCGGGCGCGGTAGCCGTAGGTCGAGATGTGGTTGCCGCTGACGAATTCCACCTTGCCGGTGGGCACGTCGGCATGGGCGTTCTCGGCGCTGATGAAATAGTCGTAGTTGACCTCCAGCCCATGCTTGGCCCAGGCGCCCGAGTGGGCGATCACGTGATGGAGCAGCAGGTGGCTCGAAGAGCGGTAGGGAAAATTGATGTGGTCCATTGCGGATTCCTCCCTGTTCGGTGGGGAGAGGCAACGAGCGAAAGGCCCGACCACTCTTTCCCCCTGATATTCAGACGCCATCCTCTCACGAATAACGGCCGGCCGCCATTGTCGACCGCATGCACGGGCCTTCCCTGTCTGCCGGTTGGGCTTCGATCCCCAAGGCGGAGCGCGACGGGGATGCAAGAATGACATCTTCGCGGCGCCCGGGGCCGCCGGTTTCTGGTCGATCGACGCCTGGATGGGCCCGGAGCCCCTGGTGGTTCTGAGGGACGCCGTCGACAACGGCGATATCGAGGCCGCCAGGGAAGCCATCGTCGGTACCATGTTCAGGCGCGGCACCCGCGCCCTGTCCCGTGACGGGGCGTGGCAGGATTCGAATGAACGGACTGAGGACTTGGTTCATAATTTGATTATGGAGAGCAAACACGCCGGACGAACAAGGAAGAAGAATGGGCGATAACCTGAAGCTCATAGCCCTGGTGGGCAATCCCAAGATCGGATCGCGGACCCTGGACGCCGCGATGGAGGTATCCCGTCAGATCGCCGCCTGGCTCGAATCCGAGGGCCGTTCCACCGATGTGGATTCGATCGACATCGCTGCATTCTCCGGCGGACTCCTGGACTGGGGAAACGAACCGGTCAACGACGCGCTGGCGCGGGTCGGCGCGGCGGACCTCCTGGTCGTTGCCAGCCCGGTCTACAAGGCGACGTTCACCGGGCTTCTCAAGATTTTCCTGGACCGCGTGCCAATGGAAGGTCTCGGCGGCCGGCTCGCGGTGCCGGTCATGATGGCGGCGGCGCCGATCCATGCGCTCGCCGTGGATGCCTATCTGCGTCCCCTGCTGGTCGAGATCGGGGCGAGTTGCCCGACCCGCTCCGTGTTCCTGCTCGAATCCCAGCTGCCCGAGGCGGCGGACAGGGTCGCCAAATGGCTCGAGGGCGCGAAGCCGATCTTGGGCCGGGCGCTCGGCGGCATCGGTGCCGAGGCCCGATGATGGGCGTCCTGGGATACTTCGACCTATAAGCGCGCGCAAGGCGCCTACCGGGGGCAACGATGACAGCAAGCGTCAATCTCGGGGTCTTTCTTCCGATCACCAATGACGGCTGGATCATTTCCAAGACCTCGCCGAAGTTCATGCCGAGTTTCGACCTCAACCGCGACATCTGCAATCTGGCCCGGCGTATCGGATTCAGCTACGTGTTCGCCATGGGAAAATGGCGCGGCTTCGGCGGTGCGACCGATTTCTGGAAGTACCAGCTCGAGTCGATGACGCTTATGGCCGGCCTGGCGGCGGCGGTGCCGGATCTTCACATGATCGCCTCGGTCGCGCCGGCGCTGATCCACCCCGCGGTCTTCGCCAAGATGGCGGCCACCCTCGACGACATCTCCGGCGGCCGCATGGGCATCAACATCGTCAGCGCCGGCAACCGCGACGAATACGCCCAGATGGGCCTCTATCCGGAGAATTTCGAGGATTTCCGCTACGACTACACCGAGGAGTGGGTGACGATCGTCAAGCGGCTGTGGTCGGAGGACAGCGTCACCTTCGAGGGCCGGTATTTCACGCTCGAGGACTGCCAGACCTTTCCTCACCCCTCGCGGGGCGCCATGCCCATCGTCTGCGCCACCTCGTCCGAGCGCGGCTTCCAGTTCATCGCCGATCATTGCACCGACGGGTTCTTCGGCGGCGCCGATCTCGCGGCGAAGAAGGGGCGGAGCCGTCGCATCAAGGAGATCGCGGCGTCCCGGGGCCGGCCGGTGCGGACCCACACGCTGATTTCCCTGGTCTTGGGGGACTGCGACGAGGATGCCAAGCGGATCTTCAAGCACTACCGGGACGGCGCGGACTTGGAGGCCATCGCCAACGTGTACAACTTGAGGGCCCGGGAAAAGACCGCGGGCCGGCTCGCCATCCTGGAGGAGCGCAAGGCCGGAGACGCGCGGCTGTTTTACGGCGGGTTGCCGGTGGTCGGCGGCCCGGACTATGTCGCGGATCTGATCGAGGATCTGACCGTCGACGGAGAAATCAATGGTGTCATGTTCACCTTCCCCGATTTCCTTGAGGGGCTGTCCCGTTTCGATGAACTGGTCATGCCGCTTCTGCGCAAGCGACGTTTTGCCTTCGGTGAGCCTGGCAGTCTCGGCATTTCCGCCTGAGTGGGACCAACGCCGGTGAGCGTTTCCGTCGACATCGTCCCCGCAACCGGCGCGCTCGTGGTCCATGACGTCGTCAATGATTTCGTCGACCGCGATCAGCCGGGTTTCGATCCCGAGATAGATCAGGTGCTGGACAATGTCGCCCTCCTGTTGGAGGCCTCGCGGCGGGCGGCACTGCCGGTCGTGTTCATAGGCCCGGGCCGGGGCGACCCGGCCATCGGCCCAAGTCCATCAATCCGGGGCCGCGAGCGGCTAGTTTGGGGAACGCAGGGGGTCGAGGTGCCCGCCCGGTTCGGTCCCGGGCCCGGCGACACCGTCGTGCGCAAGCCTCGCTACGGGGGATTCTTCGGCAGCAGGCTCGCCGACCATCTGAGGAACACGGGCCGCGATACCATCGTCGTTTGCGGCCTGTCCCTGGCGGGAGGTGTCGAAACCACCATTCGCGACGCCTTCAATCACGACTTCAAGTCGGTCGTAGTGGGCGATGCCTGCCTGTGCCGGCCGATAACCGATCAGGGGTGGGGCGACGTGGGCCGGGGAGAGGTCAGGAAGGTCATCTTCAGCGTTCTCGCTCAGCGGTTCGCCCGGGTTGCGACCGTGCGGCAGGTGTGTGACGAACTGGCCGATTTTGGATAGAGTTACCCGAGGCCATGCACCGGCGGAGGTCGCGCGCGGTGTCGGCAGGGCCAAGAACCGGGCGATAGGGAAGAAAAACATGGAAGCCAAGCGCATTTTGTCGGCCGGCGTTGCCGGCCTCATATTCTGTATCGCGAGCGCCGCCGGGACCGCCGGGGCGGAGGATTTCTACAAGGGCAAGAGGCTCACGATCGTCGCTTCGGCCGGGCCGGGCGGCGGATTCGACCTCTATGCCCGCCTGTTGGGCCGGCATATCGCCAAGTTCATTCCCGGCACGCCCAGCGTCATCAACCAGAACCGGACCGGGGCAAGCGGCATCGTTCTCGCCAATTACACCTACAACATCGCGCCGAAGGACGGCACGTTCATCGGCAACGTGCGCGCCAGCGCCCTGAAGGATTCGATTCTCGGCAACAAGCGAACCAAATTCGAGGGCCGAAAGTTCGAGTTTATCGGCAATCTCAACGCCGAAACCTCGTCCTGCGTGTTCTGGCATACCTCGCCGGCAAAATCGGTCAGGGATTTCTATACGACGGAGCTGGTCATGGGCGGCTCCGGACGGGGCGGTGAATCCTACAGCTATCCCAAGCTGACGAATTCTCTGCTTGGCACCAAGTTCAAGATCATTCTCGGCTACCGGGCCTCGGGCCTGCGCAAGTTGGCGATGGAGCGCGGCGAGATCCATGGCGAATGCGGGTCCTATACCTCCATTCTCAAGTTCCAGCGCGCCCGGGAGATCAAGACCGGCAAGCTCAAGGTTCTGATGATCGGCTCCAACAAGCCGGATCCCGAATTTGCCCACGTTCCGAACATGCTCGATCTGACCAAGGACCCCGAGAAGCGCAAAATCATGAGCTTCATGTTGACGCCTCTGGAGATCGCCCGCATGTTCGCCGCTCCTCCCGGGACACCGAAGGACAGGGTGCAGATCCTGCGCACCGCCTTCGATGCCGCCGTCAAGGACCTGGCCTTCCTCGAAGATGCGAGACGGGGCAAGCTGAACCTCGATACAGCCTCGGGCGCGGAGGTGGAGAAGGTGGTCGCCCGCCTCTATTCCGTCACGCCGGACCTGATCAACCGCGTCAAGGCCGCGCTCGCGGGCAGGGTGGCTGAGCGCAAGCTGGTCTACTACACCCACACGGCGAAGATCGACAAGGTCAGGCGCAAGGGCGGCCGCATCTACTTCAAGGACCGCGACGGGAGCAACGTCCAGGCCTCGGTGGACGGCAAGAAGACCGAAATCTCGATCGCTGGCAAGAAGGCCAAGAGATCGATGATCAAGGCCGGGATGACCTGCGCCGTCCATTTCGCAGGGCCCTATAGCGATGCCAAATCGGTCGCCTGCGAATAGCGGACCGCCGCGAATTCGCGGAAATCGACGCCGATATCCTTGCTCGCCGGGTGGCCATGTTCGCCGAACCGGCGCGCGGGACGTGGTGACGGGGTTTCGCCCTCCGCCCGTCCCGCGCGTTACGTATATCATGGCGCGATGCGCCCGCGGGGAGGGGAGACGATCCGCCGCCGGGGACAGGAAAAACAAGGGAGGCAAAGGATGATCCTCAGGCTCGACGAGACCAAGGCCACGAAAGAAGCGGCGTTTCTCCGCGATCCCTATCTCGAATGGAGCGAAGGCGAAGGGGTGCCGGTCATCGAGGATTTCGGCGTCGACGTTCTCCATGCCCCAACCAGGCCCTGGGCACGGTTCGGGGTGGATGGCGCCATCGTCCACCTCAAGGGGCGGGGGGATTTCGTTTCGGTCTTCGTTCTCGAGATGCCGCCGGGCGGCAAGCTTCCACCCCAGCGCCACCTCTACGAGGAGGTGATCTACGTTCTGGAAGGACAGGGCAGCACCACCATCGAGACCGGTGACGGGCGGAAGCACAGTTTCGAATGGGGACCGAAAAGCCTTTTCGCCCTGCCCCTCAACGCCCGCTACCAGCATTTCAACGGATCGGGTTCGAAGCCCGCGCGGCTCGCCAGCACCAACAACATGTGCGTGATGATGAAGCTGTTCCGCAACTCGGACTTCCTGTTCGCCAACGACTTCGCCTTCGCCGACCGGGCGGTTTCCGCCGACTACCTGACGGGGGCGGGCGAGTTCATCCCCGCGCCGCGCGGCCGGATCATGTGGGAGACCAACTTCGTCCCGGACATGGGGGCCGTGGAGTTGCTGGACAACCCCAAACGCGGCAAGGGAAGCGCCACGCTGCAGTTCATCCTCGGCGAAGGGATGATGCACGCCCATGAATCCCTGATGCCGGTCGGCACCTACAAGAAGGCCCACAGGCACGGGCCCGACTATCACGTGCTTGTCGTCGACGGCGTCGGCTTTTCCCTGTTCTGGTACGAGGGCGACGCGGATATCGTCAGGGTCGACTGGACCGATGGCTGGATGTTCGCGCCGCCCGACCAGATGTACCACCAGCACTTCAACACAGGCCGGGCGCCCGCCCGCTACATGGCGACGGCGATCGGCAACAGCCGCTTCCCCTTCACCGAGAGGAACCACAAGGCCAAGCTCGGAGTCGATGTCAGCGTCAAGGACGGGGGCGGGCAGATCGAGTTCGAGGACCAGGATCCCCGCATCCACGCCATGTTCCTCGAGGCGCTCGCGGCCAACGGTGTCACCTGCCGCATGACCGAGTTTCCCGCCGGCTGACTTGGGGTCCGGATCGGTTGGGATGGTATTTCACATCCTGCAATCGACCTCCTTGGCCTGTTGGCCAGGAGCCGGGTAGACGAGGGTGCAGGTCATTCCCTTCTTGATGGCGCTCCGTTTGGCGCGCTTGCCCCCGATGGTGACCTTCGTGCTTTGGCCCGAGACGCGGCCCTTGAGCTTCTTGCCCCCCTTGTCGATCGTGATGACGCGGCCGCCCCTGCCGGTATCGACCACGGTGCCGGTATCTTTGACGTAGGAAATCTTCGCCTTCTCCATCTTGCCGCGGAACTTGAGGGCGCCGGTCAGCTTGGCGATGACGGGTTTGGGCGCACGTGCCACCTCCTCCACCATCATCTGGATCTCATCGCCGCTGGTGGCCGAAATCTCGCGCCTCTGGCGCTTGGCGTCGGCCAGAAAATCGGCGTCGGACACCATCTTCCGGAATGCGCTCCTGAGCGCCTTGATCCTGTCCGCGGGCACGCCCGGGCCCAGCGCGAAGGGGCGGCCCATGACCTGCTGGGTCAGCATGATCCGCCAGAAGGTCCTCGCCTCCTCGACGCTGACACCCGCGGCGAGGTTCCCCTCCTTGATGAAGTCGAGGATCAGCGGCATATCGGGCAGGGCAGGGTGCTTGGTGAGGGAGAGCTGGGCGGGAACGTTGAACTGCTTGCGCCAGTCGGGCCAGCGCGCCAGCATGGAGGAGATCGAATCGGTCTGGCCCTGAACCTCGTTGCGTTCGATGGCGAGGTCGATGGAAGGCCCGGAGGGGTAGCCGAAGACCACCCGGAACCGGGTGCCGAGAGTATTGTTCAGAAGGGCGGGGTAGTTCGCCGTGTCGCTGCCCGGCGCCGTCGCGCCCAGGATGACCGATTTCCGGCGTGCGTCTTCCATCGTCTTCACGCCGGAATCGGCGCGCACGCGCAGGACGCCGGCCTCGTTGTTGAGCGAGCCCAGCCACTGGTACTTGACGGGATCGAACTTCGGTCCCTTCTGCCCGAAGATCGGCGCGAATGCCGCGGTCCGGTTGAGGGCGACGATGACGGTACCGTCCTGCTTGGCGACGTTGTAGACGAAGTTCCCGGCCTTGATCGAGGCGGCCCCCGGCATGTTCTGCGCGATCATGCCGGGATTTCCCGGAACGTACTTCGCCATGTGCCGGACGATCAGGCGCGCATAGAGGTCGTAGCCCCCGCCCGGCCCCGCGCCGACCACCATGGTCATCCTGGCGATCTTATAGAAATCGGAAACGGCGTCGGCGGACGCCTGGTGCGGCAGGGTCAGCGAGACGAATGCTGTGCCCAGCGCACAGAGATGAAGCGGCTTGATCATGGTTTCCTCCCCGTGTCCGTTAAGTTCTTGGAGGCGGTATGCCCCGGTGCGTCGACCTTCCCGCGTCGAAAGCCGTGACTTCATGTTTGCCAAGCATAGCATGTGAAGGTGAAAATTATGATCCGTTCGGATGCTGAGTTCTCCCCAGGATATCGGCGGGGTGGCCATCCGTCGCTTTTTGGGCGCTCTCCATGTAGACTGGGTCCGGTCTTGACGGATCGCCGGCGGAGCTTCGGGGACAGGGCCTTGGAAGAAGAACGCATCACGGAGACCAAGAGCCGCGCGGCGATCCTGCAGCGGGAAGGCCTTCAGCAGCTGATCGACCTTCTGCGCGGGCGCGGCTATTGCGTCGTCGGGCCGACGGTGCGCGACCAGGCGATCGTCTATGACGAGATCAATGGCCTCGGAGATCTGCCCGCGGGGTGGACGGACCGCCAGGATCCGGGCACCTATCGCCTCGTCCGGCGCGACGACGAAGCCTTGTTCGGCTACGTGGTCGGGCCCCACAGCTGGAAGAAATATCTTCATCCCGCCCGGCTCAGGCTCTGGCGCGCGGAACGGCGGGGGGGCGAGGTTCGTATCCTCGACGATGCGGAACCGGCCCCCAAGATGGCCTTCCTCGGCGTGCGCAGCTGCGAGATCCACGCGATCCTTATCCAGGACAAGGTGTTTCTCGGCGCCGATTTCAGGGACGAGGACTATGCCCGGCGCCGCGAGAACGCCATGATCATCGCCGTCAATTGCGGCGAGGCGGGCGGAACCTGCTTCTGCACCTCCATGGGCACCGGGCCCGAGGTCGCCTCCGGCCACGATCTCGCACTGACCGAGCTCTTGGGCGAGGGAGGGCATAGGTTCCTCGTCGAGGCGGGCAGCGAGGCCGGGGAACGCCTGCTGGAGGGGGTGAGGCACGACAAGCCCGTCGAGGCGGACCTCGCGATGGCGCGCGCGGCCGTCGAGAAAGCGAAGGCCCAGATGGGCCGCAGCCTGGATACCACGGGCATCAAGGAGCTGCTGCAGGGCAACCAAGACCATCCGAGGTGGGATGAGGTCGCCGCGCGCTGCCTCACCTGCGGGAACTGCACTATGGTCTGTCCCACCTGCTTCTGCACCACGGTCGAGGACACGAGCGATCTCGACGGCAGCCACGCGGAACGGTGGCGGCGCTGGGATTCCTGCTTTACGCTCGATTTCTCCTACATACATGGCGGCAGCATCCGGCACTCTTCGAAGTCGCGCTACCGCCAATGGATGACCCACAAGCTGGCCCATTGGATCGACCAGTTCGGGACATCGGGCTGCGTCGGCTGCGGGCGGTGTATCACCTGGTGCCCGGTGGGGATCGACATCACGGAAGAGGCGGCCGCCATCCGGTCCGGCGACGCAGGCTCGAGGAGGCGGGGATGATAGAGATCGCGGACATTCTTCGACAGCATCCTTTCACGCAGGGGCTGGACGAGGAGATCGTCGACCTGATCGCGGGGTGCGCGAAGAACGTCGTCTTCCGCGAAGGGCAATACGTATTTCGCGGAGGAGAGAGCGCCGAATATTTCTTCCTGGTCCGCCATGGCACGGTCGCGCTCGAGATGTTCGTGCCGGGACGGGGGCCGCTCACGTTCCTCACCGTCAAGAGCGGCGAGATCCTCGGCAGCGCCTGGCTTCTGCCTCCTTACCGCTACACCTATGACGCAAGGGCGGTGGAGCTCACGCGCGCGATCGCTTTCCAGTGCGACTGCCTGCGCGACAAATGCGAAGCGGATCATCACGTGGGCTATGAGATGATGAAGCGGTTCATGCCGCCGCTGATCGAACGTCTGCAGATGGCCCGCCTGCAAAGCGTCGATGTCTACGGCCAGGGGACGGGGACAAGTGGCACCTGAAACGGCAGCGGCCCAGGGCGAGATGACGCCGCGCTTCCTTGCCGTGAAGCGCCGCATTCGCGAGACCGCCGATGTGATCACCATCGAAATCCCCGCCGAAGGCCTTGCCGGGGGCGCCGGCCCCTTCAAGCCCGGCCAGTTCAATATGCTCTATGCCTTCGGGGTCGGAGAGGTTCCCATCAGCATCAGCGGCGATCCCGCGAAGGCGGACCGCATCCTGCACACCGTTCGTGCCGTGGGCCCGGTCAGCAAGGCCCTCGCCATGTTGCGGCGGAACGAACGGGTCGGCGTCCGCGGTCCCTTCGGCAGCCACTGGCCCGTGGACGAGGCGGTCGGCTTCGACGTCCTGGTGATCGCCGGCGGCGTCGGCCTCGCGCCGCTGCGCCCGGCGCTCTACCATCTGCTCAGGGAGCGCCCCCGCTACGGCAGGATCGCCCTGCTCTATGGCGCCCGGAGCCCGGAGGACCTACTTTTCCGGCGGGAGGTCGAGGCATGGCGGTGTCTCCCGGAATTGCAGGTCCGGGTGACCGTGGACCACGCCACCCGCGACTGGACGGGGGACGTGGGCGTCGTCACGCAGATGCTTCCCAAGGTCCGGTTCGACCCTCTCGACACGGTCGCGATGATCTGCGGCCCCGAGCTGATGATGCGGTTCACGGCGGCTTCGCTGGCGGACGCCGGGGTCACGCCGGATCGCATCTTCGTATCCCAGGAGCGCAACATGAAATGCGCCATCGGCATGTGCGGGCACTGTCAGTTCGGCCCCAACTTCGTGTGCAAGGACGGGCCGGTTTTCCGCTTCGACCGCGTCATGGATATCCTCAAGATGCGGGAGATTTGAAATGGCCGAGAAACGCCGGCCGAAACTTGCGGTCTGGAAGTTCGCATCCTGCGACGGCTGTCAGCTCAGCCTGCTCAACTGCGAGGACGAGCTCTTGGCCGTGGCCGATGCGGTGGAGATCGCATACTTCCTCGAGGCCTCCCGCGCGGCGGTCAAAGGGCCGTATCAGCTCTCGCTGGTCGAAGGGTCGATCACCACCTACCGGGATGCGGAACGCATCCAGGAAGTGCGGCGCAACTCCCGCTTTCTCGTGACCATCGGCGCCTGCGCCACCGCCGGGGGGATCCAGGCGCTCCGCAATTTCAAGGACGTGCGCGAATTCACGAGCGCCGTCTACGCCAGCCCCGGCTACATCGATACCCTGGCCAGCTCGACGCCGATTTCCGAGCATGTGCCGGTGGACTACGAGCTCCACGGCTGCCCCATCAACAAGCGCCAGCTGATCGAGGTCATCTCCGCGTTTCTCGCCGGCCGGGCCCCCGCGATCCCCGCTCACAGCGTGTGCGTCGACTGCAAGCTGGCCGGCAATGTCTGCGTCATGGTGGCGCATGGCACGCCGTGCCTCGGCCCCGTGACCCATGCCGGATGCGGGGCGATCTGTCCGGCGTACAATCGCGGGTGCTACGGCTGTTACGGCCCGATGGAGACCCCCAACACGCGGGCCATGAGCGAGGAGTGGCTGCGCCTCGGCGCCGAACCCGACGCCGTGCGCCGCGCCTACCACACTTTCAATGCTTGGTCGCGGCCGTTTCGCGAGGAAGGCGAGTCCCATGGCTCGTAGGACGATAAAGGTCGACTACCTCGCCCGGGTGGAGGGCGAAGGCGCGCTGCACGTCAGGATCAAGGATTCCGAGGTGGAAGAGGTGCGGCTCGAGATCTTCGAGCCGCCCCGGTTCTTCGAGGCGTTCCTCAGGGACCGCGACTTCCGGGAAGTCCCGGATATCGTCGCGCGCATCTGCGGCATTTGCCCGATCGCCTATCAGATGAGCGCCGTCAATGCGGTGGAGAACGCGCTCGGCATCGAGGTGACGGGGGCGCTTCGAGACCTCCGCCGCCTGCTCTATTGCGGCGAATGGATCGAGAGCCACGTCCTCCATGTCTACATGCTGCACGCGCCGGACTTCCTGGGCTACGAGAGCGCCATCGAGATGGCCGGGGACCACGCGGAGATCGTGGAGCGGGGCCTGCAGATGAAAAAGGCCGGAAACGCGCTCGTTCAGACCCTTGGCGGGCGCGAGGTGCATCCCATCAACGTGAAGATCGGCGGGTTCTACAAGGCACCCTCCCGTCGCGCCCTGGAGGGGCTCGGCGATCAGCTGAAGTGGGCCCGGGACGCCGCGGCCAATACCGTCCGCTGGGTCGCGGGCTTCGATTTTCCGGACCACCAGAGGGATTACGAATTCGTGGCCTTGCGCCACGAGACCGACTATCCGATGAACGCGGGGCGCATCGCGTCGAGCCGCGGCATCGATATCAACGTCTCCGATTACGAGAACCACTTCCAGGAAAGCCAGGTTCCCTATTCCACGGCGCTTCACTCCTCGATCAAGGGGCGGGGGCACTACTTCGTCGGTCCGCTCGCGCGCTACAACCTGAACCACGCGCGGCTCGCCCCCATCGCGCAGGAGGTCGCGCGCGAGGTGGGGCTCGGGGACGCCTGCCGCAACCCCTTCATGAGCATCGTCGTCCGGGCGCTTGAGGTGCTGCATGCCTTCGATCTGGCGCTGCGGCTGATCGACGGATACGAGCCGCCGGATGCCGCCGCGGTGGAAGCGGAGCCCCGGGCCGGAACGGGCTTTGGATGCACCGAGGCGCCCCGCGGCATCCTGTATCACCGCTACCGCATCGACGACCGCGGGCTCATCCGCGAGGCGAAGATCGTGCCTCCCACGTCCCAGAACCAGGCGATGATCGAGGACGACCTGCGCCACCTGTTGCAGCAGAATATCGAATTGACCGATCCGGAGTTGCAGTGGAAGTGCGAGCAGTCGATCCGTAACTACGATCCCTGCATATCCTGCGCGACGCATTTCCTGAAGCTCGACGTGGCGCGCGGATAGTCGAGGGCCGAGATGTCCGGCACCGAGGGAAAGACCGTTATCATCGCACCCGGGAATCCTTTTCGCGGCGACGACGGGATCGGCCCGGAGGTGGCGAAACGGCTCAAGGCGCGCGGCGGCGCATTCACCATCCTCGACGGGGCGATGGACGCGCTCCGCATCCTGAGCGCCTGGGAAGGCGCCCCGCTTGCCCTCGTCGTCGATGCGGCGATGCCGGGGGACAGGCCCGGCACCGTATGGCGCGGGTGCATCGACGGCGGCGCCATGCCGCGGGATCTCGCGCGCTGCTCCAGCCACGGGCTCGGCATCGCCGAAGCCGTGGCGCTCAGCCGGGTGCTCGGCCTGATGCCGGGCCGGCTCGTGGTCTACGCGGTCGAGGCCAAGACATTCGCGTTGGGCGCGGCGATCTCCCCGGAAATCGAGGCGGTCCTGGAGGATGTCGTGCGACGGGTCGAAGGCGAATTGGCGGCATTCGCCCGCGCCGGGGGACCCTGCGATGCATGAAGCGGGCCTGGTCCGAGACCTGATGCGAAAGATCGGCGAGCTCGCGGCGGCCGAGAATGCTGCGCGGGTGCACGACGTGCGCATCCACCTCGGCGCGCTTTGCCACATGTCGGCGGATCACCTCCGGGGCCATTTCCTGGAGGCCGCGCGGGGGACGGTGGCCGAAGGGGCGGTGCTCCATGTCGAGGAATCCGGCGACATCCACGATCCCGACGCAGATGGCCTCGTCCTGCGGTCCATCGAGGTGGAGCGATGACCCGGACCGGCGAGTGTTCTTTGACCCTCACGCCGCCCCCATCGGGCCGGCGGCGGACCCGCCTGAGCCTCGAGGGACTGGTCCAGGGGGTCGGATTCCGGCCCTATGTCAGCCGGCTTGCCCGCCGCCTGGAACTCGGCGGCTGGGTCGGGAACTCCGGCGAGGGCGTCGTCCTGGAGCTCGAGGGTCCCGAGGCCGCGGTGCAAGAATTCATGCGGTGCCTGACGACGGAGCTTCCACCGCTTGCCCGCGTCGACCGGATGACAAGCGAAGAGATCGCGCCGAGGGGAGAGTCCGATTTCGTGATCCGCGCCAGCGCGGCGGCGGACGCACCGACCGCCCTCATCCTGCCCGACGTCGCGACCTGCGGAGACTGCCTCGGCGAGGTCTTCGATCCGTCAAACCGGCGCTACCTCTACCCCTTCACCAACTGCACCAATTGCGGACCCCGGTTCAGCATCGTGAATTCGCTTCCCTACGACCGCCCCAACACCACCATGGGCGACTTCGCGATGTGCGCGCGCTGCCGGGCGGAATACGAAGACGGGGGCGACCGCCGCTTCCATGCCCAGCCCATCGCCTGCCCGGAGTGCGGGCCGCGCCTTCGGCTTCTCGACCCGGGGGCAGGGGAGATCGCGACGGGCCACGAGGCGCTCCTCCTCGCGGCCGAGGCGGTGCGCCGCGGCCGCATCGTCGCGCTCAAGGGGCTGGGCGGCTTTCAGCTGCTGGCCGATGCGCGCGACGGGCAAGCCGTGGCCGAGCTCCGCCGGCGCAAGAGGCGCCCGGACAAGCCCTTCGCCGTGATGATGCCGTCCCTCGACGCGGCCCGCGCGTACTGTCGCATCGGGGCCCTGGAACGCGGCCTCCTCACCTCCGCCGAGGCGCCGATCACGCTGTTGCGCCGCCGCCCGGTCCCGCGGGACGGCCTGCCGGAGCTTGCACCGTCCGTGGCCCCGGCCAACCCCCTGCTCGGCGTCATGCTGCCGTACACGCCGCTGCACCACCTGCTTCTTCGCGAGCTCGGCTTTGCCGTCGTCGCGACGAGCGGCAACCTGTCCGACGAGCCCATCGCCACGGACGAGGACGAAGCGCTCAGCCGGCTCGGGGCCATCGCCGACCTCTTCCTTTCCCACGACCGCCCCATCGCCCGACCGCTCGATGATTCGGTGGTCCGGACCATGGCCGGACGTCCCCTGGTCCTGCGCCGGGCGCGCGGCTACGCCCCGTTTCCCATGGCCCTGAAAGGCCCCGCGCGCCGGCTGCTGGCGCTTGGGGGCCATCTCAAGGCGGCGCCGGCGGTTGCCGTGGGCTCCAGGATCATCGTCGGGCCGCATGTCGGCGATCTCGAAACCGCCCCGGCACGGCGCGCCTTCGATTCGTCCGTCAGGGACCTCACGGGCATGTACGCCGTCAGGCCGGAGGCCGTGGTTTGCGATGCCCACCCCGATTATCACACGACACGGGTCGCCGGGCGCTCGGGCGCCAGGGTCATCGCCGTGCAGCACCACCTCGCCCATGTCGCCGCCTGCATGGCCGAAAACGGGATCGCGGGCGACCGCGCCCTCGGCGTGGCTTGGGACGGCACGGGTTATGGCGAGGACGGCACAATCTGGGGCGGCGAATTCCTCCGGATCGACGGCGCGCGTGCGCGACGGATCGGGCATTTCCTTCCCTTCGCCCTTCCCGGCGGTGAGAAGGCGGCGAGGGAGCCCAGGCGCGCCGCCCTGGGCCTGCTCCACGAGGTCTTGGGCGAGGCGGCGCTGGCGGAGGAATCGCTCGCCCCCGTCGGTAGCTTTTCCCCGCAGGAACGCAAGATTCTCTCTCGGATGTTGGCCGGCGGGATGAACACGCCGAGGACGTCGAGCGTGGGCCGCCTGTTCGACGCCGTGGCCTCGCTGATGGGACTGCTCCACCGTACGAGCTTCGAGGGCCAGGCGGCGATGGCCCTGGAATTCGCGGCCGGCCGCGGGCGGGGAGAGAGGCGCTATGGTCTGGGTATCGAACCAGCGCCGGGCGCCGGACCGGGACCTTTCGTCTTGGACTGGCGGCCCATGGTGCGGGGGCTTCTTATCGACTTGAAGGACGGCGTCCCGTCCGCAGTCATTTCCGGCGCTTTTCACGAGGCCCTGATCGAAGCCATCCTCGCGATCGCGCTGCGTGCCGGTGAATCCCGGGTGGTGCTGACCGGGGGCTGCTTCCAGAACCGCCTTCTCACGGAAGGCGCGGTCGCGCGGCTTCGCGGGGCCGGGTTCGATCCCGTCTGGCATCGTCACGTTCCGCCCAACGACGGCGGCCTCGCGCTCGGTCAGGCGGCATGGGCGGCACGGATCCTGGAGAGAGGAGAGGCCTGATGTGTCTCGCAGTTCCCGGTAAGCTGGTTGCGATTTCCGGCGATGAGGATGGCCCGCTGTGCCGAATCGGCCGGGTGGCCTTCTCGGGCGTCGTCAAGGACGTGAATCTGGCCTTTGCGCCGGAGGCGAGGACCGGGGACTACGTGCTGGTGCACGCGGGGCTGGCCATCGCCGTGATCGACGAAGCCCGGGCGAAGCTCACGATCGGCGATCTCGAGGCGATGGACACGGCGCCGGACGGCGCGGGGAGGCGATGATGGAGCTCGTCGACGAATACCGCGACCTGGCGCAGTCGCGGGAGTGTCTCAGGGCGATTTCCGAACTGGTGACCCGCCCCTGGACCATCATGGAGGTTTGCGGCGGTCAGACCCACGGCATCGTCAAGTTCGGGATCGACCGACTCTTGCCCTCCGAGGTGTCTCTCTTGCATGGACCGGGCTGTCCCGTCTGCGTGACGCCGGTGGAGATGATCGACTCGGCGATCGACATTGCGCTTTCCCCCGATGTCATCTTCACGTCCTTCGGCGACATGGCCCGGGTGCCGGGGTGCGAGACCAACCTGTTGATGGCGAAGGCGCGCGGCGCCGACCTGCGTCTCGTCTATTCGCCCTTGGATGCCCTGGAGATCGCCCGCGCCAATCCCGGTAGGCAGGTGGTGTTCTTCGCCGTGGGGTTCGAGACGACGGCGCCGGTCACGGCGATGGCGGTCCATCGGGCGCGGGCGGAGAGGATCGCGAATTTCTCCATGCTCGTCGCCCATGTCCTGGTGCCCCCGGCGATGGAGGCCATCCTGTCCTCGCCGGAGCGGCGCATCGACGGGTTCCTCGCCGCGGGCCACGTGTGCACGGTGATGGGCACCGAGGAATACCGCCCGCTCTCGGAAAGGTTCGGCGTCCCCATCGTGGTCACGGGCTTCGAGCCGGTGGACATCCTGCAAGGCGTCTACATGTGCCTGCGCCAGCTGGAAGAGGGGCGGGCGGAGGTGGAGAACCAGTATGTCCGCGCCGTGCGCGCCTCGGGCAATCCCACCGCCCGGGACATGATCACCGAGGTGTTCCAGGTCGTGCCGCGCCGGTGGCGGGGCATCGGCGACATCCCGGCGAGCGGCCTGGGCCTGTCTCCCGCTTACGCCGAGTTCGACGCGGAGCGGCGCTTCCGCCTGGGCCGGAGGGACCCTGCCCCGGAGGGCGAGTGCATCAGCGGGCTGGTCCTCCAAGGCATTGCAAAACCGATGGACTGTCCCCAGTTCGGACGGCGGTGTACGCCGGAACATCCTTTGGGCGCGCCGATGGTCTCCTCGGAGGGTGCCTGCGCCGCCTATTTCAAGCACCGGGCCAAGAACGCCCGCGCGGCGTCGTAGGCAGCCCGGGTCTCGCATATCATGTCTGACGACGAAGACGCCGGGGCCGCCTGCCCGCTTCCGATCTCCGATTATCCCGAGATCCTGCTCGCCCACGGCAGCGGCGGGACCCTGACTCACAGGCTGATCGAAAGCCTCTTCATCGCCGCCTTCGCCAATCCGGCCCTCGAGGCACGGCACGACGGGGCGGTGTTCGAGATCGGCGGCACCAGGCTCGCTTTCACCACCGACAGCTATGTCGTCGATCCTCCTTTCTTTCCCGGCGGCGACATCGGGAGCCTCGCGATTTACGGAACCGTCAACGACCTCGCCATGTGCGGCGCCCGGCCGCTCTATGTCAGTGCCGGGCTGATCCTCGAGGAGGGATTCGCGATGGCGGCCCTGCAACGCGTGGTGGCGTCGATGAAGGCGGCCGCCGCTCGGGCCGGCGTCGAGCTGGTGACGGGGGACACGAAGGTCGTCGGCAAAGGGTGCGGCGACGGCATCTTCATCAATACCTCCGGCATCGGCCAGATCGAGGAGGGGGAGGGGATTTCTCCCAAGGGGGTGCGCCCCGGCGACATCGTCATTCTCTCAGGCGACATCGGGCGGCACGGGATGGCGGTGATGGCTGCGCGGGAGGGCCTGGAGTTCGAGCCGCCCATCCAAAGCGACAGCGCGCCCATCTCAGGTCCGGTGCTCGCGTTGGCGGCGGCGGGCATCGAGCTGCATTGCCTCAGGGATCCGACCCGCGGCGGATTGGCGACGACCCTGGTGGAGATCGCCGAGACCTCCGGGACGGGGATCGGCATCGATGAATCGGCGGTGCCGGTCTCGGACCCGGTGCGCGGCGCCTGCGAGATCCTCGGGCTTGATCCCTTCTATGTCGCCAACGAGGGACGATTCGTCGCCTTCGTGCCGGCAGGGGAGGGAGAGCGCGCATCGCGGATCCTGGCCGGGGACCCGCTCTGCCGGGATGCGCGGATCATCGGCGAAGTGACCGACGCGCCGGCCGGGACCGTCACGCTGAGGACCCTGATCGGCGGCAGCCGCGTCCTCGACATGCTGAGCGGGGAACAGCTCCCGCGCATCTGCTAGGCGGCGGCGCCCCGGCGCGCGGAGTCCTTTGTGTCCACCTTCCGTTCGTATTATCCTCGACCGTCGGCCGGATGAGCGGAAGCGGACGGGCACCTTCCGGCGCGCGGTCGGGTTTGGTATGGAGAGGAAACATGGGCATCGAAGTCATCAACTGTCCGGAGCTGGCGCGGGAAACCAAGAAGCGCACGGTCGTCATGAACACCCGCAAGATGCACGCCTGGGTGCATTTCTATCCCGATCCGGGGGACCACGACGACATGCACTGCCACAACGAGGACCAGACCTTCTATTGCATTGAGGGCCAGTGCACCATGCACTTCCCGGACGGCGGCAAGGCGGTGCTCAGCCCGGGCATGGCGGCGCTGATCACCGGCGGGTCGTTCTACATGCTGGAGAATTCCGGCGACGGGCCGATGGTCATGATGGGCAACCGTTCGGGCAACCAGAACAACATCAAGCATATCAATTACGATACGCGGAAGGACCTGCGCGCCGGCAGCGACGACCTCAGCGGCAATTTCGAGACCTATCGCGCGGCGGGAAGTTTGCCCCGCTGAAGGTTTCACGGGGCGTCCGCTGCCCGTTCACTTGGGTTCGGATCGACCCGCGAGCTCCGGCCCGGCCGCACCTCTCTCAAGGTCCGGCCGGACCGGCCGCTCCGGTCAGTACCCTTCGGCTCTTGGCGCCATAAGCGCCCTCAGCAGGCGATCGTCTTGGCGGTCGACTTATTGCCCGAATAGGTGATGGTGCATTTCATCCCGGCCTTCAGCGCCGAGCGCTTTCCGGCCTTTCCGCCGATCGTGATCTTGGTCTTGCCGCCCGAGACGCGGACCTGATGCGTTTTGCCGGCCTTGGCCTTGAACGCGAGCGCGCGTCCCCCTCTCTTGACCTCGCCGATGGTGGTCTCGATCTTGACCGTCGGCAGCTTTTTGACTGTCACCTCGATGCGGTCGCTGCGCAGCGCCGCCGTCTTGGCCTGCTCGATCAGGTTCTTGGGCTTGGCGTACAGGCGCGCGATCAACTGCTCGATCTCCTTGCCGCTCATGGGGTTGATCGAGAGTTTCTGTCGCTTCGCGTCGGCGATGAATCCGGTGTCCTTCATGGTCGCGTCGAACGCGTCCTGCAGCGTCTTCAGGCGGTCGGCCGGGAGCCCCGGCGGTGTCAGCATGGGACGGCTCATCTCCTGAGGGGCGATCCAGAGTTCCAGGATGTCGCGCTGGTCCTGACCCTTGACGAAGGTCTCGATCAGCGGGACGCCGGCGGGCAGGCTCGGATTGTGGCGCATGGCGACCTCGACGAGAACCTTGATCTTCTTTTCACGCAGCCACTGGGATTGCGTCGACTGGATGCTGGACCACGACCAGCCGCACCGGCCGTAGACCTCCCCGCGCTCATAGGCGAGGTTGACCGCGGTGCCCGACGGGTAGCCCGTCACCAGCTTGAATTTGGTCCCGAGGAGGTTGTTGAACAGGATCGGATAGTTGTCCGTGTCCGATCCCGGCCCGACGCCGCCGACGATCATCGTCTTCGTAAACACGTCCTTGAAGCTCTTGATCGGTGAGGCGTGCCAGGCGACGCACACGCTGGTGCCGCGGTCGGGCGACCCGAGCCAGCCGAACTTGGTCGGGTCGTACTTGATCCCCTTTTCACCGAAGAGCGGGCTCGTCGAGACCGCGCCGCGGTGGATCGTGGCGATCACCGTGCCGTCCTTGGGCGCGAGGTTGTAGAGGTAGTTCGCGGCGACGATCCCGCCCGCGCCTTGGCGGTGCTGGCGGATGAACTTCGGATTGCCCGGGATATGGCGCCCCAGGTGACGGACCACGGCGAGGGCGTAGGTCGCATAGCCGCCTCCGGGCCCCGTGCTGAGGATCAACCTGATGGTCTTTCCCTTGTAGAACTCCTCGGCCTTGGCGTTCGCAACCGCGCCTCCCGCCAGCACCGTGACAATCGCCATCCCGCTGATGACGCTCGACATAGACCTACGCATGATCCTTCTCCCTTTCCTGGGTCGTTGGCACCAATTCGTTATCCATTTCCAAAAGAGGCGAAAGCGCTTCCCGCCCGAGCCCCAAAACGGCTGGGCAGCGGTGCCATCTACGCGATCGCCTTGTCCCAAATTTCGGGGTCGACCTCCCAGCCCTTGGCCTGGGAAAGGTCGATCCGGTTGCCCTCGGGATCCAGCACCCGGTATTCGGCGTAAGGTCGCACCTCCGGCCGCCTAGCCACCGAGAATTCGCCGGACAGGAGGTCCAATCGCCTCTCCATGTCGTCGACAAGGAACCCGAAATGATTGAATCCGTATCGGGCCTGGTGGCCCGGCGTGTAGTTGTAGAAGGGATGAATGGCGAGGTTCGTGACCCCGTCCCCGGCGAAACGGTTGAAGCGCCCGCGCATCCTGAATTCGAGACTGGTGCTGATCTCGCGGAAACCGAAAAGGGTGGAGTAGAAACGGAGAATCTGCTGCGGGTTCAGGGAATTAAAAGAGATGTGCACGATCCGCGGCACGCGTCGCTCCCGATCGTCACCCACGCCGAACGTGCCGGACGAAATGCTGACGGGCATGCATTCGGGATCATATAGACGATACTCCCCGAAATGCAGGCCCCCTTGCTCGGGAATCATGACACCGTCCGCGTAAGCGCGGAGAAAGCGCGCGGAGACCTCCTGCATATCGGGCACCTGCAATCCCACGTGATGGAGACCAGTCTCCATGGAGAGCTCGTTGAGCTCCGGGCGGCGTTTCAGAAACGTCACGTTGTAGAATCCGTCGGTGAGGGAGATATCGCCCTCGTTCGAGCGGCCGAGCTCCTCGAGGTCGAAATGACGGGTGTAAAAGTCCGCAAGCACGCCGGGGTCGTCGCTCAGGACGGCCATATATCGAAACCGGGCATTCACCATCTCACACTCTCCCATCACGCCATGCCGATCCTAAGAGGACGGTCTCAGTGGCTCCAGGCCACCGCGCGATCCCAGGTATCGAAATCCACCTCCCAGCCCTTGGCCTGCGACAGGTCGAACCTGTTGCCTTCCGGATCGGTCAGCCGATATTCGGCGAACGGCCGGCCGCTCGGCCGGGTCGCGATCTGGGCCTCTCCGGAAAGGGAGTCCAACCGCGCCTCGATGTCGTCGACAAGAAACCCGAAATGGTTCACGCCATAGCGGGCTTCATGACCCTCGTTGTCCGTATAGAAGGGGTGGATGGCCAGGTTCGTCACGCCGTCGCCGGCAAACCGGTTCGGTCGCCCCTCGCCGCGAAAACTGAAACTGGTCGAAACCTCACGAAGCCCGAACACACGGACGTAGAACTCGAGCGCCCGTTGAGGGAAAAGCGCATTGAGGGCGATGTGCGCGATGCGGGGGCAGCGGACCTTGCGCGCCGCTTCCGCGCCATAGCCGCCGGCGGACACCGTGACGGGCGAACATTCGGGATCGAAGAACCGCTGGTCGCCGAAGGGAAGGCCGCCCGGTTCCGGAACGATAATCCCATCCGCGATCAGGCTCAGATAGGACCGGTTGACCTCGGCCATATCAGCCACCTGGAATCCGATATGGTGCAGCCCCGTTTCCGAGTGCAGCTCGTTCAGCTCCGGACGGCGTTTCAGGAAGGAGATGTTGTAGAATCCGTCCGTAAGCGAAACGTCGCCGGCCTCGGAACGGCCAAGTTCCTCGAGCGACAGATGCCTCGAATAGAAGTCGCCGAGCAGCCCAGGCTCGTCGCTCAGAACAGCGAGGTAGCGGAGATGGTTTCCCGCCATGCGCGGCCCTCCCTAGGTGCGGCCTATGTTTTCTATTATTTCTTCTTGCGAACGATTAGCAGCAAAAGCCGCTTTTCACAATAGAGGCATGAGGCCGCACGGCCGCGCTCCGTCAAGCGAGGGCGCGCTTGAGAAAACCGAGGGTCTTTGACCAGGAATCCTTCTCGGCCGCCTCGCGATATTGATCATCCCTCAGGAAGTTCTGGAACGCATGTCCCGCGCCGTCATAGCGGTGGAACTCGTGCTCGATGTCGAGCCGCGTGAGCTCCGCCTCGATCTTGCTCACGTCGTCGGGCGAGGGATTCTTGTCGTCGTTCCCGAAGAAGCCGATCACCGGCCCCTTGATGCCCGAAAGCAGCTCGAAAGGCGCGGTTTCGCCTTCTCCCCAGGTCTTGAACATGTTGCCGGAGTAATAAATCACCGCAGCCTGGAACGCCGGGTTGACCGCCGCCCCCAGGAAGGCGATGCGCCCGCCCATGCAGTGGCCGCCGATCGCCATCCTGCCGTTGCATTCGGACTTGCCCGTGAGATGGTCGACCGTTGCCGCGATGTCCTCGACGATGTGCTTGTCGTTGAGCAGCGGCAGCGGGTTTTCCGTATCGGGCAGCATGCGGTGAAAGAGATCGGGGGCGGCCGCGATGAAGCCTTCCCGCGCCAGGCGATCGGCACGGTCCCTGGTGAAGCCGTCGATACCGCCGCGGTGGAACGCGAGCACGACCGCCGGAAACGGCCCCGCGCCTTCCGGTGTGGCGACGTGGACGTCCATGGGCGCGCCGCCCGAAGTGATGTTTTCCATGATTGCCATGCTGCGGTTCTCCCTGCCGGATCATCGGCGCGCAGTCTAATCGCGGGACTGCCGGGCGTCAAAAAAGCAGGCCGCGATGCCCCCCGTCCGCCGCTTCGAGACCGTTTCGGGGCCCAGGCGTGCGCCGCCCCTCCGACCGAGCTAGCCGATCTCCGGCGCCCGCCGCTTGAGCGGTTCCCGCGCGGCCGACAGCGCGGCGGCGACCAGGAGACCCGCCAGGATCCCGGGCAGTCCCTCGTAGACCGAGACGTGCCAGCCCAGCGCCCGCCAGAGGAGCGCCACCCCGACGCCCGCCGCCATGGAGGCGATGGCGCCTGCCTCGGAAATCCTCCGGCCGAGGGCATAGATCGTGAGCAGTGGCGCGAAGGCCGAGGCGAGGGTCGACCAGGCGAGGATGACGAGGCTGAAGACGCTCCGGTTTTCGCCGAGGGCGATGGCGAGCGCCAGCAGGGTGACGAAGGCGGTCGCCGCCTTCAGCTCCCATGGCGACTCGAGGCGCCGCGGCAGCAGGTCGTGGGTGATCGCGGCGGAGCAGCTGAGGACGAGGGAGTCCGCGGTCGACATGGTGGCCGCGAAGATGCCCGCGAGCACGGCGCCGACGAAGACCGCGGGCAGGAGCTTGAGCGCCATGGTCGGCAGCGCGAGTTCCGGGTCCATGCCGCCGAGGTCCGGCAGGTAGAGACGCGACAGCATGCCGACGCCCGTGGCGAGGCCGTAGAACACCACGAAGTAGAAGTAGTACCAGGCGCGGGCGCGCCACATGTTGTTGACGTCGTCGAGCGCCATGAACCGCACCATGACGTGGGGCTGGCCGACGACGGAGAACCCGGCGAACATCCAGCCGAGGACGAAGAGACCCATCCCCAGGGCGCCGGGGAACAGCAGGTCGGCCGGGAACCAGTCGAGGAAACCGGGCACGGCGGCCATGCGGTCGATCGTTTCCGCGGGGCCGCCCTGGCCCGCCACGCCGACCACGAACAGGAGCCCCATCGCCCCGATCATGACCAGTGACTGCGCGGCATCGGTCCAGATCGAGGCGCGGATCCCGCCGGCCACGCTGTAGGCCAGGATCACCGCGGCGACCACGACGGCGCCAAGCCTGGGATCCCAGTCGAGCACTCCCTGCAGCGCCTTGCCTCCCGCGCTGATCTGGGCGGCGGCGTAGGCGCCGAGGAAAACCACCATGACCACCGCCGCGATCCGCCGCCAGACGGCGAAGGTCTGCCCGTTCCACACCGCGAGCACGCCCGCGAAGGAGGCCTCGTCGGTTCGCTCGGTCGCTTCCCGGATTCGCCGGTGGATAAAGAGGGAGGCAAGGAAATCGCCCAGGATCCAGCCGATCATCAGCCAGATCGAGGCAAGGCCCGTGGCATAGGTGAAGCCGATCACGCCGATGAACATGTAGCCGGAATTGTTGGTCGCGATGGCCGACAGGCCGACCAGCCAGGGCGCGACCTCGCTTTCGCAAAGGTAGTAGTCCTCGCGGGTCTTCTTGGCGCGCAGGGTCGAGGCCAACCCGATGGCGAGGAAGGCGAGGAGGAAGGTGAGGAAGCTCGCGAGGATCATCAGGGGTCTCGTTCTCCTGTGCCGGGCGAGGGCGCCGGGCGCCGGCCGGGAGCGCTAGCCTTGCATCGTGACCAGCCAGACGAGGCCGATCATCAGGACCAGGCCCGCGCCCAACAGCCAGTTCCTTGTGCGCCGGCTGCGCCGGCGGAAAAGCTTTCTTCTCTTCCTTACGAGTCTCTGCTGGGACAACACTTGGCGGCGGACCTAGCCCGAGTTGAGAAGTTCGTCCTGCCTGCCGCGCGCCCACGCGGCAGGACCGTCGGAGGCGCCGCGGCCGACGGCAGGCCGCGCCTCCGCATCCTCGACCAGCGCCTTGTGGAGGGCGCGGATGGTGGCCTCATAGGCCTCTTCCTCGATCACGACCTGGATATCGACGCTCCGGATCATCTGCTGCAGGGCGAGGATGTCGACGCCCGCATCGGTCAGGGCGTTGACCACGTCCGCCGTCAGCCCCGGCAGGTCCAGGTCGCTGCCGATCACCGAGACGATGGCGACGTTTTGCGTGGTGACGGTGGCCGTGGGGTAGGCCTCCTCGAGGGCCGAGACGACCCGCTTGACCGCCTTCAGCGAGCCCTTGAGGTAATGGGTGATGGTGTTGGCATTAGACGTCTTCGAGACGATCCGGACGTCATGGCGCCGCAGCGTCTCGAGGATGGAGGCGTCGTAGCCTTTGACGCCCACCATGTCCTGCTCGAAGAATTCGAGCGCGATCACCGACCTCAAGCCCGTGACGATCTCGGCGCAAGAGGTCTCCGATACATAGGACCCGGTGATCACCGTTCCCGCATCGTTGGGGTCGAAGGTGTTCTTGACGCGCAGCGGGATCGCCGCCTGGCGCAATCCCTTCGCGGCCCTGGGGTGGACGGCCTCCATCCCCATGTTGGACAGCTGGTCGGCGACGTCGTAGTTGGTCTGGCCGATGGTGCGGACCTTGTCGAGGCCGACGATGGCGGGATCCGCGCTGGAGAGGTGGAACTGCTTGTGGATGATGGCTTCCGATGCCTCGGCGAGGACCGCGGTGCGGGAGAACGTCACCTCCGTATAACCGCGGCCGTAGGTCTCGACCAGCCCCTCGCGGCACTGGGCGTAGCCGGTCAGGATCGGCAGTTCGGACGCCACGTCGAGCCGCCCGAGGGCCGCGGTGATCCGCTCGTCCAGGGTGGGGTTGCTGTCGTCTCGCCAGCCCGTCAGGTCGATGAAGCTCGCGTTCAGCCCGCGCTGGCGCAGCACCAGGCTGGCGTTGAAGCCGCTGTGCGCCTCGCCGAGTGCGCACAACATCTCCTTCACCTTCATCAGGTGCTCCTCGAGCCGGAAATGGCCGTAGGAGCAGAGCCGCTGGATGTCGAGAAGGCAGCTGCGCACCCCTTCGATGCGTTCGAGGATGAACTGATCGGCGGAGTCGCGGTCGGAGCGGTCGCCGAAGATGTCCTCGTTGATGCGCCGCATCTCGTCCGCGACCTTGCTGATCTCCTCGGTCCAGCTCCATTCCGATTCGTTGCCGGCGAACAGCGCGTAGATGCCGGGCTCCCCCGTCTTCTTGTTGTCGAGAAGCTTGTCGGTGATCCCGGCATAGGCGGAGACCAAGAAGATGCGGTTGTAGGACCCGCAATCCCGGTCGGGCCGGAGGAAGACGTTTCGCAGCACGGTCTCCGTGCTTGAGATGGACGTGCCGCCGATTTTCTCGACGCTCGGCCGCTGTGCAGGTTGTTGCATATTCACTCCCTAGGCGGCGTCCGGAACGAGATGTCCCTCGACCGGTTGGATGATCTCTATGCCGGTGCGCGATGCGACCCATTCGGGACGCGGCATGGCCGGGCCGAACGGCGCTTCAAGCCGGTTGACGGCGGCGTTGTAGACGAAGAACACGTTCGACCGGGGAAACGGCGAGATGTTGGAATTCGATCCGTGCAGGGTGTTGCAGTCGAAGATGACCGTGGTCCCGGCCTCGCCCGTCGGCATGAGGATGCCGTCTTCTGCGAGCCTCGCGAGACTGCCGCGATCGGGCACGCCGTATTCCTGCCTCCTAAGTGAGGAGCGGTAATGGTCATCCGGCGTTTCGCCTACGCAAGAGATGAACCGCCTGTGGGAGCCCGGGATGAACATGGTCGGGCCGTTGAACGGAAAATTCTCCGTCAGCAGGATGGACATCGAAAGCGCCCGCATGCGCGCCATGCCGTCCTCGACGTGCCAGGTCTCGAAATCCGAATGCCAGTAGAAATCCTTGCCGTCGAAACCGGGCTTGTAGTTGAGGCGAGACTGATGAATATAAATCTCGCTTCGGAGCAGGAACCGGGCGATCTTCACTAGGCGCGCATCGGCCGCGAGCCGCGCGAAGATGTCGTTCTGCGCGTGAATCGCGAACACCGATCGCAAGGCCTGGCCGCCCGGCTCCAGGATGGCGGTTTCCTCCTTGAACGATTCCCACGTCCTGTGCAGCTGGGCGGCCTCCCTCTGGAGCAGCCTGATTTCGTCCGCCGTGAACAGGTTCTCCAGCACGAGGACGCCGTCGCGCCCGTAGGTCCGCGTCTGTTCCTGCGAAAGGGGGGCGCCGGGTGTCCATGCGGCGTAGACGACCCGGTCCTCGCGTTCGAGGATGCGAGGACCGGCCCCCTTCCGCGAGGGGTACAGGTCTTCCCTCATGGCCGTCGTTCCAGTCATTCCGGGCCTCCTCACGTGGCCTCGGAAAGAAGCGGATAGGCCCCGGTCTCGTCGTGGGTTTCCCGGCCCGTGACCGGCGGGTTGAAGACGCATGCCATCGTCATTTCCGAGCGCGCGCGCAGGATATGGCGGTCGTTTTGGTCCAGCGCGTAGACCACGCCCGGCCGGATCTCGAGGACCTCCCCGCTGGCGAGATCCTCGATGCTGCCAACGCCTGCGATGCAGTAGACCGATTCCAGATGGTGGCGGTAATGCATCTCTAGCTCGGCGCCGGCGTGGATGGTCGTGATGTGAAACGAGAATCCCATTCCGTCGTCCTTCAGGAGGAGCCGCACGCTGTGCCAGCCCTCGGAATCGACCCGGCGTTCGGAGCTCTTCTCCTGCTCGTAGTCCCTGACGATCATCGCACCCTCCCTAGGCCGTGGCCTTCAGCCGGGCCGCGAGCACGCATTCCGTGGCTTCCGAAAGGATGTCGAGCCCGCTCTCGAGCTCGTCCTCCCCGATCGTCAGCGGCGCGAGGCATTTGACGACCTCGTCCTCGGGACCGCTGGTTTCGATCAAGAGCCCGTTCGAGAAGCATCTCTTCACGATTGCGGAGGCCACCGCGCCGGATTTCACGTCGATGCCCAACATCATGCCCCGGCCCTTGAGGCCGACGACGGAGCTCCCGAATTTCCTGGAGAGGCTCTCGAGCCGCGCCTTGAGGATCCGGCCCTTCTCCCCGACGGCGGTCTCGAACCGTCGGTCTCTCCAGAAGAGGTCGAGCGCCGCTTTCGCCGTCACGAAGGCGTGGCAGTTGCCGCGGAAGGTCCCGTTGTGTTCCCCCGGCTTCCAAACGTCGAGCGACCTGCGAAGCAGGGTGAGGGCCATGGGCAGGCCGAACCCGGAAATCGACTTGGCCAGGGTGACGATGTCGGGTCTGAGACCGGCGGACTCGAAGCTGAAGAAGGGCCCCGTGCGCCCGATGCCGGCCTGGATGTCGTCGACGATCAACAGCGCGCCGTGGCGGCGGGCGATCGTCTCGATCTGGCGCAGCCAGGACGGGGATGCGGCGTTCAGCCCGCCCTCGCCCTGGACGGTTTCGACGATGATCGCGGCGGGGGCATCCACGCCGCTCGAGGGGTCGGAAAGCATCTGGTCGAGATGGTCCGCGGTATCCACCCCGTCGCCGAAATAGCGGTCGAAGGGCGCACGGGTCACGCCGGTCAAGGGCAGGCCGGAGCCGCCGCGCTGGTGGCTGTTGCCGGTGAGCGCAAGCGCGCCCAGGGTGCAACCGTGGAAACCGTTGGTGAAGGCGATCACGTTCGACCGCCCCGTCACCTTACGGGCGATCTTCAGGGCCGCCTCCACCGCATTGGCGCCGGTCGGCCCCGGGAACTGGACGACGTAGTCGAAACCCCGGGGGCGCAGGACGGCCTCCTCGAACGCCTCGAGGAATTCTTCCTTGGCGCCGGTCTCCATATCGAGACCGTGGGCGATGCCGTCCGCCGCGATGTAGTCGAGCAGGGCCTGCTTGAGGGCGGGATGGTTGTGTCCGTAGTTGAGGGATGAGCATCCGGCGAGAAAATCGATGTATTCCTCGCCGTTCTCGTCGACGACCCGCGCCCCCTGGGCGCAAGCGAATTTGGTCGGGAAGCTGTGGGCGTAACTCCGCACCCGGGATTCGCGCCTCTCGAAAATGGATTGGGCGTCTTCCGTCGTTTCCCCGTGGGCTACCAATGACATGCAAACCTCTTTCTCTTCGTAGACTTCTTCGGATCGGGTGAAGGGCGGCGATTGGCTCGCCACCCGGAATTATTGGCGGCCTCCCAACGGACCGATGGTGAGCAGGCACTCGGTTTCGTGATCGCCGCTGAAATGGACGCCGCGTTTCAGCCACTCTTCCTGGCGGAAGGGCGCATTCCTCCGCTTCGCCAAGGATTCGAACAGGGCCCAGGACGCGCGATTGCCAGGCGTGATCGTGGTCATGATCCGCTTGACGCCAGCCAGGCCCGGACGCGCGAGGAGCCGGTCGATCAGGGCGCTCCCCAATCCCTCGCCGCGAGCGCCGGGATGAACGGCGACCTGCCAGATGAAGACGGTTTCCGGGTCCTCGGGGAGCCGGTACGCCGACAGCCAGCCCACGGCTTCGCCGTTCCGTTCGGCGAGCACGCAGGTCTCCGCGAAATGCGTGCACTGCAAAAGGTTGCAGTATTGGGAATTCGCTTCGAGCGGCGGACAGATTTCGATGAGCCGCCACACCGACTTTCCGTCGTCCGACGTGGGCACGCGAAAATCGAACCGACGGGATGCCGGCGTCGAAGCTTCCGACTTTCGGATGTTGAGGGTATTCATGATTGCCTTTCCCGGCTATGTACTTAACTTCGCTAAGCAAAATGTCAACCCAAAAGGTTGCCCGCCTGTATGGCTCTGCACGGCCGGCCTCGGCGCGCGGCGGCATAACTTACTGGGAACACGTAAGATAATTGGATCGGGTGGGTGGCGTCCGGGCCCAGTGTCAAGCTGTTGATTTGTAATCCGAATGAATGCTGTCGAAATCAATATCGAATATTTAGATATTTCTAACTTTTAAATTTCCTATAATCGGGCGCCGCCGTCAGGCTAGGCGTCGTCTCACCGCCAAATCGATCCTAAGGCACCGGGATGCTCAATAAATCCGACCTTGCGTTGATTGCCTTGCGGAAGATTCTGAGGGTGACCGAACAGAAATCCCGGGCGCTCGCGAACCAGTCGGGACTGACGCCCTCGCAGCTCATCATCCTCCAGATCATCGGCAAGCTCGAGAATGCGGTTCCCAGTGTGATCGCCCGCGAGGCCACCCTGACCCAGGCCACGGTGACCTCGCTGATCGACAAGCTCGAGCGCCAGGGCATGGTCAATCGGCGCCGGGACACCGAAGACCGGCGAAGGGTGTTCGTCGACCTCACCGACAAGGGGCGGGAGGCCCTCGCGGGGGCGCCCGACCTGCTTCAGGAGCGCTTCCAGTCCGGCTTCTCCAAGCTCCCCGAATGGGAGCAGTTCTTCCTCATCTCCGCCCTCGAGCGCGTCGCATCGATGCTGGGGGCCGAGGACATCGACGCGGCGCCGGTCCTCGACGTCGGCGCCATCGACAAGCCCGCCCGGCGGGACTGATCCCGGGCGGGCCGCGGGTGGCGCGACGGGCCGGCTTGGGAGCCGGCCCCGCGTTCAGAGGGCGTAGTCGCTCGGCTCGACGTCCGGTGTCCGGCCCGCGATCAGGTCCGCAAGCAACCGTCCCGAACCGCAGCACATCGTCCAGCCCAAGGTGCCGTGGCCGGTATTGAGATAGAGGTTCCGGTAGGAACTTGGCCCGATCAGGGGGCACCCGTCGGGGGTCATGGGACGGAGACCGGCCCAGAACTCGGCGCGCTCGAAGGCCCCGGCCTCCGGGAACTGCCGCCTCGCGATTGCGAGCAGCGCCGCCGCCCGGACGGGATCGATCGAGTCGTCGTAACCGGCGAGATGCGCGGTGCCCGCGGCGCGGAGCCGGTCGCCGAGGCGGCTGTAGACGACCTTGTGTTCCTCGTCGATGAGGCTGACGTCGGGGGCAGGGGCGCCGTCTTCGACGGGCACGGTGATGGAGTAGCCCTTCACGGGATAGACCGGCAGCCGGATGCCGAGCGGCCGCAGGATTCTCGCGCTCCGGCACCCCAGCGCGGCCACGTAGGAGTCGCCGCGGTGGACCGCGCTGCCGGTGCGGATGCCGGTGACCCGATCCGCGTCGCGTTCCAGGGCAAGGACGGTCTCGCCGTACCGGAAGGTCACCCCGCGCCCCTGGCAGACCTCCGCCAGCCGTTCGGTGAAGAGATGCGCATCGCCGCTCGCGTCGCCGGGGGTGTGAATGCCGCCGACGAGGTCCGAGCCCCGGGCGGCGAGGGCCGGTTCGACCCCGATGCACTCCGCCCGGTCGACGACGCGGCTTTCGCAGCCCCAGTCGCGGAGGCGCTCGGCGAGAGCCTGGGCCGACGCGAACGCCTTCCCGTCGCGAAAGAAATGCAGGATGCCGAGCCGCTTTTCGTCATAGGCGATCCCTGTCTCCTCGCGCAGGGCCTGGAGCGCGGCGCGGCTGGCCAAGGCAAGGTTCAGGTTGCGCAAGCTGTTGCGGAGAAACCGGCTGCGCCGGCAGTTGACGAGGAACTTGATCGCCCACGACCACTGATCCGGATCGAGCCTGGGAGAGAACCTGAGGGGTGCATCCGTGCGCCCGATCCACTTCGCGATCTTCCACGGCGCCTCCGGGGCCGACCAGGGATAGCAATGGCTCGCGGAAATCTGCCCGCCGTTGGCGAAGCTGGTCTCGAGGCCCGGACCATCGCGCCTGTCGATGACCGTCACCTCGTGACCGTCCCCGGCGAGATAGTAGGCGCTGGTCACGCCGATGACGCCGGCACCGAGTATCAGGATTTGCATGGCTGCTATTATGGCGCTTCCGGCGCGGATCCGGTTCTTCCTGCGTTGGGGGACTTGACTTTTAGGCTAACACCCCTGTCAATGGACCCCGGCGCCGGCGCCAGGTTCGCGTCGCGCGAGGTCCCCCGATTCTGCGAAACTGGCCCTTGTCCCCCTTCGCGACACTGATTGTGATTCTTAGCGGCGCCAGCCTGCTGCTCCTCGGCAACGGGCTGTTCGGCACTCTTCTCGGCGTCCGCGCGAGCCTCGAATCCTTCGGCATAGCGACCACCGGGATCATCATGTCGGCCTATTTCCTGGGCTACACCATCGGCTCGTTTCTTTGCGTCCGGGCCGTCGATCGGGTCGGTCACATCCGGACCCTGTCCGCGGTCTCTGCGATCCTCGCCGCAACGGCGGTTTCCCACGCGATCCTGGTGGGGCCCGTCGCCTGGGGCATCTTCAGACTGGTCACGGGCACGTGCATCGTCGGGTTCTTCCTGGTCATCGAAAGCTGGCTCAACTCCATCACGCCCGATGAGATGCGCGGCCGGGTGTTTTCCATCTACATGACCGTCAACCTGATGGCGGTGGCCTCCGGCCAGTTCCTGCTGACGCTCGCGAATCCCAAAGACTTCCTGCTCTTTGGCGTGGTCGCGATCCTGTTCTCCCTGTCCCTGGTCCCGACGGCTCTCGCGCAGATCGATGCACCGGCGCCGCGAGCCGCGGGCGGCCTGTCCCTTGCCCAGCTCTTCTCGGCCTCCCCGGTCGGTACGATCGGCAGCCTGACCTGCGGCTTCGTCGCGGGATCCTTCTGGGGCATGGGCCCCGTGCTCGGCAACAAGATCGGCCTCTCCCAGTCCGAGATCGCCACCTTCATGAGCGCCGTCATCCTCGGGGGGATGCTCGCGCAATGGCCGATCGGAAGCATCTCCGACCGCGTGGACCGCCGGAAGGTCATCATCGCCGTGGCGGCGCTGGGGACCGTCGCGGCGGCCCTGGTGGTGGTTCTCGTCAAGGTCTCGCTGGTGGCGTTCCTGATCGCTTCCGCCGTGTTCGGCGCCGCCCTGTTTCCCCTCTATTCCCTGGCGGTGGCGAGAACCCATGACGTCCTCGGAACGGAAAATGTCCTGGCTGCGACCCGGGGGCTCGTGCTCGTCTTCGGGATCGGGGCGGTCTTCGGGCCCCTCGTCTCGGGCTGGGTCATGGAAGCCTTTGCGCCACTCGCGATGTTCGCCCTGATTTCCGGGATCTACGCCTCCTACGGCGCGTACGCGGTCTATCGCGTGCCGCGCGGCGAAACGGTGCCGGCCGCGGAGCAGTCCGCGTTCGTTCCGCTCATCCGGACCTCCCAGGAGGCGATCGAGATCGCGCAAGCGTCGAACCTTGCGAAAGAGGAAGACGAATGACCGGGCGGCCGGCCCGTCTGCCCGCCTGCCTTGAGCCGGGGAGGCACGCCCGCGGGGCGCATTCTTGCCGCGCCGGAACCAGCTGGGCCTCAGCCAGAGGATCCTAGGAGATGCTTGACGTCGTGACCGGGTCAGAGGCTATTCTCGAAGGCGGCAGCCGCTAAACGCCGATATTGGCAACAAGACGAGGCCGCCGGCCGGTGAGGAAGCGAGGACACGCCCATGACCCACAATCCCTGGTCCCCGAGTGACCGTATTCATGTGCCGATGGAGCTCGGCCAGCCCATCCGCGATTCGTCCGCCTGGGACCCGGCGGCGCTGCGCGGCACCGACGCCTGGGTCTACCGCCTGTCCGAGGCGGAGATCGAGGACATCCATGCGGCCATCGCCGCGGCCGAGGCCCGTAGCGCGGACATCATGGACATCACGCGCGAGAATTTCCCGCTGCCCCGGCTCGAGGCCGAGCTCGCCGACATCGGCGCCGAGATCAGGGACGGCCGCGGCATGGCGCTGGTCCGCGGCCTGCCGACCGAGGGCCGCAGCCGCTGGCAGCTCGCCGCCGCCTTCTGGGGGCTGGGTTGCCATATGGGCAAGGCCAAGTCCCAGAACGGGCGCGGGCATCTGCTCGGCCACGTGCTCGACCTCGCGGGCAAGGGCTTCAAGACGCCCGAGGTGCGGGGCTACATGAACGGAAGCGCGCTGGACTTCCATACCGATCGGACCGACATCCTCTCGCTCTGCTGCCTCGCGCCGGCGAAGACCGGGGGCGAGCACCGAATCTGCAGTTCCGCCACCGCTTACAACGAGATGCTGAAGCGGCGTCCCGACCTGGTGGACGAGCTCACCTTCCATTTCTACCGCACGCGGAACGGCGAGATTCCCGTGGGCGAGACCGAGCCCTTCATCCGCCAGCCGGTGTTCAGCGTCAAGGACGGCTATTTCACGGGCCGCTCATGCGGCCTCAAGGTCATCCAGGCCCAGGACCTGCCCGGCGTGCCCAAGCTGACGGCGCGCCAGAGCGAGGCCAACGCGCTCTACCTCGAGCTCTCCGACGAGCTGGCCCTGGACATGGAGCTCGAGGCCGGGGACATCACCTACGTCAACTGCCACGTCACGCTGCATGCCCGCACCGATTTCGAGGATTGGCCCGAGCCCGAGCGCAAGCGCCATCTCCTGCGCCTGTGGCTCAATGACACCGAGTTTCAGCGCCCGCTCGTCGAATCGGTGGCCCGGGAGGTGAATGCCGGCGTGGTGGTCCCTGGCATGACCTATCGAGCGCCGCTAGAACCCGCCTGAGGCGGCTTAAGCGCTGTGCGGACGGGAAGGCGCGGCCGGGGTCGCGCGCGCCCTTTGATCAGGCCGGAGCGTCCAGGCTGCAAGTCCCGCCCTATTGAACTCCTGTGCGGTGGTTCATTGCCAGCTGCCTCAATTCGCGAGGCGGTAAAGATACAAGGCGAAACCTGAAAAACCCCACTGCGGGTTGGTAGCCTTGAGTTCGTAGGTACCCTTGGCTACGGGAATCCTCGACGCTGGAGGTTTCCTTGATGAATGTGGGACATCATGGAGAACGAGCCAGTTTGGCGGGTTATCTCCGGTTTCTTCAAACGGCACCATCAGGATGTCGAATCCGAGGTCCATTCGCGACGCGTGATAGGCGAAAAGCATGTTGAACCGAAATTGATGGTCCACTGCAACCTCAACGAAATTGTCTGTGCGTTCTCGGCCGATCGCCGACAAGACGCTCTCGGTCGAACCGCGTCCGTAAATTAGAAAATTCCCGTTTGCCCAGCCGCTCCCGGCAAGGAATAAACAAAGCAGTAAAGCGGCAATGATCCGTTGGGCCCCGCCCATTGCAATGAGCTTAGCAAGGCCCTGAGCAGCCAGCGGGATCAGAAAAACCAGGGCAAAAAGATAATAGCGCCCGAACGCAGGGCCGGGAAGCCCAGCGGAAAAAAGCCCTCCGATTACACCAAAAAGCATTAACGTGTTGAACGCTGCGCGTGGGTCAGAAATTGAGAACTGCCAGACGATCAGCGCTAGTGCTATCACCGTCGTGGCCGCAAGCGCCGCGGCTGCAGAAATAAATGGCGCGCCGAACATCAACTTTACCGTGTCGCCGACCTGGCCGACAAATCGGTCGGCAAATCCGGTCGCGCTCCCGAGGGCACCAAATTCGTAGCCACTGACTGCAAATGCGGCGACCCATAGCGATACCAGCAAGGCCACAACGATGGCGGTGGGGAACAATTGCTTGAGGGTAAGTCTTGCGCAGGCCCAAACTGACCGCCTCTCGGAGAAGCGATACAGGACTGCCCAAAGGACAAGCGCGACCACTGCGAAAATTGCCAAGAGATGCGATAGCACCGCCGCGCCGCAGGCAATTGCAATCCAGATTGCGCGCCGAGAGTCGCCGGATTTCAGGTCCTGCTCGATCAGCGAAAAAGCAACGAGGACAAAAAATATCATCGGCGCGTAGCCGCGAGCCTCCGAGCCGTAATGAACCAGTGGATAGGAAAAGGCGACGAGGACCATCGCAATGAGCGCTTGGGCCTTGCCATCCCGCCAACCAATCATTCCGGCGACGACGATGGTCCCAGTGCCAAAGATGATCGCGGGAAACCGGTATAATAGTGAGCTCGGATGCGCAGGAAGAAACGCGGCATAAAGTCCATAAAGTCCATGAACATTATCATGCTGGACTGACCAGAAAACATGGAGCGGGGTCGGAGCGCGTTGATTTACGAGGTACAGGGACCATATTTCATCGAACCACAACTCTCCCAAACCTCCAGCGATGCGAAGCGCACCTCCGGCCGCCACGACAAACCCCGCCGCAACCAGCCAAAGCTGATCTCTGCGGCATGTCATCGAAATTTGGCATTTCCACTCGACCCATAAGGGAAATGACATGACCCGTGTCGCGCTCGTCCCATCAACCAATGATGTTCTGTAGCATCAAGCCACCGAACTACATGTTCATTGTGGTGAACGCGTTTCTGATATGCAAGCTAAAGTAGAGACAGCAGAAAACTATCAACTACGGCTGTTGAAACGAAATGTCCGCTTCGGGTCGATACCGTTGATAAAGTCGGCGATCAAAAACCATGGCGAAACACCTGAATCAGGTGCGAGAGCCTGATGAATCTTTCTAGCCAACAGGGGGCTACCCGCGAATCAATCTTGCGTCGCGACGCCATTAAAATAGTTTATCAACAGTATCGGTCAGAAGCGGACATCCAGTCAACGCGCCGGATCACCGGAGGCTTGCTTGCTTGCCTCCGAGACCGGCCTGCAGGCCGTTGATGCCGGGGCCCGATCCCGGCGGAGGCTATTTCCCTTGCAGGAGGTTGCGGGCGCGGTCCACCAGCGGCTTCGGCGTCTTGTAGAGGGCCTGCACCATCTCCTGGACCCGGGTGCCCGGTACGGGATCGACCTCGATGCGGGACTTCTTGGCCCGGGCAAGGAATTCGGGGTCCTTCATGGTGGCGTCGAACGACGCCCTCAGCGCCGTCACCCGATCCTGGGACACGCCCTCGGGCGCGAAATAGAGGCGCAGGATGTCGTACTTTGTGAAGATGAATTCCAGCACCTTGCGGTCATCGGGCGACTTCACGAGGTCGAGCGCGAAGGGCACGTTCTTGAGCGCCGGATGGGGCTTCAGGCCGAACTGCATCAGGATGTTGACCTTGTTGTCGCGCACCCAGTGGGCCGAGCCGGACATCAGGGACGAATATCCCCGGCCCGACACGCCCTCGACCTCGCCGCGCTCGACCGCCAGCATCACGCCCTTGCCGCCGCGGTAGCCGGTCACGGCCTTGATCTTGGTCCCGAGCAGCTTGTTCCACAGGTTCGCGGTGGTGCTGTGCTCGGTGTTCTTGCCGGCCGACCCGGCGAGGAACTCCCGCTTCCTGAGGTCCTCGAAGGTCTTGGCCTTGGAGGTGTGCTAGGCGATCACCAGGTAGACGTCGCGCGAGGCGCTGCCGATCCAGTTGAGCTTCCGGGCATCGAACTTCGCCTTCTCCCCCTTCTTGGAGAGGAGATGCAGAAGTCCCTCGAAGGGGATGATGTTCTGCGGCGCGCCGATCGCGGTCCCGTCCTTGGGCGCGATGTTGGCGACGTAGTTGGTCATCTTCAGGCTGCCGGCGCCGGGCATGTTGACCACGACGATCGACGGCTGGGAGGGGATGTGCTTCTTCCAGTAGTGCGCGACGGCCCGGCCATAGGTGTCGTAGCCGCCGCCGGGCGGCGAGCCGATATAGAGGTTGACCCTCTTGCCCTTGTAGAACTCGGCAGGCGACTCGGCGCCGGCGGGGGCGGCCCCGGCGACGAGCCCGAGGGCGAGGAGGGATGCAAGGACACGTATCGATGTGGTCATGGCAGTTTCTCCCATTACGGTTTGATGGTTCTGGTTGACGTCGTCCGGAGACGGAAGGTCCTGGGGCTCAACTCAAGCCCACCACCGGCACCGCGGCCCCGTGGATGGCGCGCGCGCCGTCCGAGGCGAGGAACACGATGACGTCGGCGAGCGCCTCGGGTGCCACCCAGCGCGCGGGATCCGCATCGGGCATGGCCTCCCGGTTGGGCGCGGTGTCGATGATCGAGGGGAGCACGCAGTTGACGTTGATCCCCGATTCGCGGAGCTCCGCGGAAAGGCTCTCGGTCAGGCGGATCACCGCGCTCTTGGAGGCGGCATAGGCGCCCATCTGGGCGCCGCCCTTGAGTCCCCCCATGGCGCCGACGTTGACGATCTTCCCGCCGTCCGCAGCCAGCATGTGCGGCACCACCGCGGCGCAGGTATTGATCACCGAAACGGCATTCATGTTCATCATGCGGCGCCAGACCTCCATCGGTGTCTCGTGCACCGGATCCCCCATGGTGAAGCCGCCGGCGATGTTGCAGGCGGCATCGATGGTGCCGAAGGTGTCGATCGCCGCCTGGCAGGCCGCCTTGACCGCCTCCCGGTCGCCGAGGTCGGCGGCGCGCAGGAGCTGATCGTCGGCGTCCCCGCCATGGGCGCGTTCCAGCCCCGCCGCGTCGATGTCCAGCAGCACGCGGTTGGCTCCCGCGGTCTTGAAGGCGGCGGCGACGGCGCGCCCGAGCGTCCCCGCCGCGCCGGTGATCAGAGCCGTCTTTCCAGCCAAAGCCATGATTCTCCCCCTATGGTTTCCCCTTTGGTTCTCCTGCATCCGGCGCGGGCCTTGGCGCGCCGGACGGGATGGACTTGCGCCAGCGGCTAACATAATGTCGCCGATGCAACTTCGCCATCGATGATTTGACCGGACCATGTCCGAAGGCACGCTTTACCGCTACAGCCGGGCCGCCCTGATCAAGGACGGCCTGCTGGCCGCGGCCGGGCTGGCCCTGGCCTTCTTGCCTTTCGCGCTGGCGAGCCCGGGGCGCGTGGCGGCGACGGTTTTCGGGCTGATCGGCCTGATATCGCTTGTGCTGGGCATCCGCACCTGGCGCCGGCGGGGGGTCCGTTTCGTGCTCACCGGGGACGGCCTGGGCCGGGGGCCCGTGGAGCTTTCCTGGGAGGACATGACCGGCCTCAGGCTGCGCCACTTCGCGACCCGCAGGGAGCAGCCCGAAGGGGGCTGGATGGAGCTCACCGTCTCGGCCCCGGGCCGGCGCATCACCGTCGATGCCGGCCTTGACGGGTTCGCGGTGGTCGCGCGCGCCGCCCATGCCGCGGCCCTTGCCAACGGTGTCGCGCTCGATCGGGCGACGGTGGTCAACCTCCGCGCGCTCGGGCTCGACGTGCCCGAGGGAAACGTCCGGCAATAGGCGGCCGGCCCGGCCGGCTCACACGGTGGCGGGCTTTTCGATCAGGCCCAGTTTCCCGTGGCGCACGTCGTGGGGAAGGTTCACGGATTTGACGAATTCGTCGTAGGCCTGGAGCGCTCCGTCCCAGGCCTGGTTGGGCGCGCAGTCGTCGACCACGATGATGCCGCCGGGCGAGAGGTTCTCGTAGATCCGGGGCAGCGCCTTGGCGATGGGGACATAGAGATCGACGTCGAGAAGACAGAAGGCGATGGGACCGAGGGTGGCATAGTCGAAGGCCGCGGCATCGGCCTGGATCGCCGTCAGCCCCTTGACCCCCGTCACCTCCATGGAGCGGTCGAACCAGGATTTCTTGTTGTCCGCCATCTTGAAGCGGATCGATTCGCTCTTGCCCCGCGCCTTGACCTCGTGATCCACGTGGTCGGAGACGAAGCCCGAGAAGGTGTCGATGGCGTAGTAGTCCTTCCTGATCCCGCTTTCCTCCATGAACCGGCTGAGGAACGCCGAGGTATAGCCGCGGTTGCAGCCGACCTCGGCGCAGCACCCCGGGATCGATGCGGCGCGGCTCACGCATTCGGTCAGGAAGATGAGCTGCTGGGGCGAAAACTGGAAGGGATAGACGCTGAACATCTTCTTGTCGAAGATGCCGGTCTTGAGCGAGCCGTCCTTTATCAGGGTGTAGACCGCCTTGGTGACGGGATGCATTGTCTGGACCATTTTGCCACCGCTTGCCGAGGGGATTTGGCGGCCGGGTCGCCGCCCGTCCGCCCCGGGAATATAGGATTTTGCAGGAAGCCGCACAATCCGCGGTCTCAGGCGGAGGAGGCGAGGCTTGCGCTGCGTTCGGGAGGCTCCCCCTCGAGCCAGGCCGCGATCAGCCGATGGGTGGTGTCGAGGCCCGAGAGGTCGATCGGCCGGGCGCGCGTGACCTGCGCCCTGCGCTTGGCTGCGGCCCGGTTGATGGTGCCGGCGAGGCTCGCCGCGCTGAGGTCGGCCTCCGCCACCACCTCGACGAGGCCTCTCCGGCCGAGGGCGTCGGCGCGCCGGCGCTGTTCGTTCTGGCGGCCCGTGCCGGCCGGCATCATCACCGCCGGCACCCCCGCCTCGATCACCTCGAGCGCCGTGTTGTACCCGCAAAGCGATACGCTGACCCTGGCCCGGGCGAGGAGCGCCCGGAAATCGGGCCGCATGCGTTCGATGGCAACGCCGGGGCCGGCGCGCGCGGCGAGCGCCTCCGCCTCCGCCGCCGGGAGGTTGGGCCCGGTGAGAAGGTGCCACGGGGCGTCCCGAAGGGAGCGGTCCAAGGCCCCGTGGCCGCGGGCGTCCAGGGCCGCGCGCATCAGGGCGGCGCCGTAGGCCCCGCCGCCCGCCGACACCAGGACCTCGCCATCGGCTCCGTCACTTGCGCGCGCGGGGACCCGGGGCGCGGGCGGAAGGACATAGCCCGTGTAATGGAGATACTTCCGGATGCGCGCCGCCGGCGGGAAGCTATCGCCGAAGGCGATCAGCCCATCATCGCCATGCACCAGGACCGCATCGAACCAGGCGACGACCTGGTCCGCCATCTCCTCGTAGCGTTCGAGGCTGCGCTTGGCGGCGACGATGTCGCGCACCGAGGAGAGGATCAGGGGCTTCGGCGTCCTCGCCCGCGCGGCCTCGATCAGCGCCGTCATTTCCTCAGCGATCTGGCTGCGCCCGAAGGGAAACATCTCGATCAGCAGCGCATCGGGACGCGCTGTCTCGAGGATCCTGAGCAGCGCGCCGATGCGCCGGGCGTGGTAGGCCGGTCCCACCTCCCGCCCCGCCTCATCCACCAGCCGGGTGTAGCTGTCATCGGGGCTGGTGACCGGCGGAAGCTGGTGAAGGCTGATCCCGGCGGTGTCGATTTCCGCGACCGGGCGACCGCCGGAGACGAGGTCCACCTTGATTCCCCCCGCGGCGAGGCCCCGGGCGATGGCCGCGGCGCGCTGCAGGTGGCCGATCCCGCGCAAATGCTGGACGAAGATCAGGACCCGGCCCCCCGGCATCAGGCGGGCTCCCGGACCTTGCGGGCGGGAAGGCCGCTTGCCGCCCTGAGCGCCGCGTCGATGGTTTCGCTCGCCTGCCCGATGCCGTGCCGGTGGGCCGCCCTGGCGGCGGCCGCCTCGCCCATCCGCGCGGCGAGGGAGGGCGCATCGAGGAGCCGGGCGAGGGCGGCGGCGAAGGAGGCGGCGGCGCCCTCCGGCGCCAGCAGCCCTGTCACCCCGTCCTCGATGATCGCGCCGATGGCGCCGTGGGCGCCCGCGACCGCGGGCAGCCCATGGGCCTGGGCCTCGAGGATGGCCATGCCCAGCGCCTCGTTCACCGCAGGCCAGGCGAAGATGTCCGCCGCCGGGTAAAGCGCGGCCAGATCGTCCCCTTCGCGGAGGCCGAGGAACCGCACCCTGTCTGCGCCCAACGCCCGGAAGGCGTCCTCCACCTGGGCCCGCGCGCTGCCGTCCCCCGCCACCAGGAGCCGCCAGGGCCGGTCGGCGAGGCGGCCGAGGGCCTCGGCCAGCACTCGGTAGCTCGCGAGCTTGTCGCCCGGCCGCATCATGGCGACGGTGAGGATCCAGGGCAGGGCGGGATCGAGGCCGAGGCCGCGGGCGAGCGCCTCCCGCCGGGGCCCGGCGGCCGGGGGCGGAGCCGAGGGTTCGGTGAAGGGGGCCAGCGGCCAGATGCGGGCGCCGGGCTTCAGAGCGGTGGCGACGCCCGCCCGATCCGCCGGGTTGAGCTCCAGCACGGCATCCGCCGTGGCCACCGCCGCCTTCGCGCCCTCGTGCCCGATCGCCAGCGCCCCCTTCGCCCGGCCCGGGTTGAGGGAGGCCTCGGCGATCAGGTAGGGGACCCCGAGCGCCCGGGCCACACCGGGCCCGATCCAGTCGGGGGCCTTGTCGTAAACGTGGTAGGTGAGGACGGCCTCGGGCCGGCGGTCCTCCGAGAGCGCGCCGAGGCGTCTTGCGTAGCGCTCCGCCAGCCTGAGCGAAACGTCTCGGATGCGCCGCGCCCTGGCCGCATCGGCCCCGCCCTCGAAGCTGCGGAAGCGGCTCAGCACCGTCACATCGTGGCCCGCGCGCTCGAGCGCTTGGACCAAGAGGCGGGCGATCCGCCGGTCGCCGCTCGGCGTGGGCGAATCGGGCGGTTTCAGCGGTGCGTAGAAGGCGATGCGCATGCCAGCCTTTCCGCCCCGCCGGGGGATGGCGCGGGAAGCGGGGCCTCGATGCCGAACATCCGGGCGAGTTCGCCGATCTGGGCATCCTGGGAAAAGAGGGTTTCCACGCGCTGGGCACCGGCCGCGCCCAGCCCGGCCCGCCGCGCGGGGTCCCGGGCCAGGCCCGCGATGGCCGTGGAGAGGGCTGCCTCGTCGCCGGGCGCGACCAGGAGGCCGGTCTCATTGTGAATGACGAACTCGGGCACCGCCGAGACCGTGGTGGAGATCACGGCAAGCCCTTGGCTTTGCGCCTCGAGAAGCACGTTGGGCAGCCCGTCCCGGTCGCCGTTGGCGGCGATTCGGCAGGGCAGGACGAAGAGGTCGGCGGCGCGATAGGCGGCGAGCACCGCGTCATAGGCCTGGGCGCCACGGAATTCGACGCGGTCCCCGAGACCGAGGTCGCCCGCTCGCGCCTCGAGCGCGGCGAGCCCGTCCCCGCCGCCGATATGGGTGAGGCGCCAGTAGAGGCCCGCGGGCAAGCGGCCGAGCGCGTGCAACAGGACGTCGAAGCCCTTCTTCTCCACCGCCCGGCCGATAGCGAGAATCTCGACCGCGCGCTCGGGTGCGGAACCGTCGCGGGCGGGATCGCGCGCCTCCCCGGGCGGGGGGAAGCGCGCAAGGTCGAGCCCATGGTAATTGAGGAAGACCGTTTCCCGCTCCGGCACCAGTGCCGCCAGATGGTCGCGGCCCGCACCGGTGCAGGTCACGCAGAATGCGGCGTCGGCGAGTTTCTCGCGCTTTTCCCATTCCGGGCTGGTCCAGATATCGACGGCATGGGCGGAGACCGAGAAAGGCAGCCCGCGCAGGATCGCCGCATAGCGCGCGACCGAGGCCGGGGTGTGCAGGAAATGGGCATGGATCCGGTCGATGGCGGCGGGCAGCTCCGTGGCCAGCACGGCCGCCTGGCCGAACCGGCGGACCCGGTTGGGCGTCGGATCCCGGGCAAGGTCCTTGAGCCAGATGCGGAATGCCCGCCGGAACCCCGGCAGCGCCGCGGCGCGGCGCAGCCCACGCGCGACCCGACCCGATGCGTCCTTCAGGTATTCCGGCAGGTAATGGAGGTCGGCCTCGATCTCGCCGTGGATGGGATGGGTCGCGCCGTCCGTGGGATGGCGCAGGGAGTAGATCGATATTCCGAGCCCGAGGTGCTCCAGGGCGCGGATCTCCTGCGCGATGAAGGTCTCCGAAAGGCGGGGATAGCCCTTGAGGACGAATGCGATCCTGCGCGCCATGGCGTGATCCCGTCGTTCCGCGTGTATGTCCTGGGCGTCCAAGAGCCGCGCCTCGACCGCGCCGGCCTTCAGACGATGGTCCGGATCGCCGCCGCCGGCCTCTCGAGCAGGTCGGTCGCGAGGTCGTCGACCACCTCGAGCCCGTCGAGCAGCCCCGGGAAGTTGACCAAGGACGGCCTCGGCTGATCGGCCAGCGCGCGCAGCGCTTCGGCCATGGGGCGGGGGTCATGGTGGCCGTCATCGCCGAGGAGCTGCGTGAGCCCGAACCGGGCCGCCCGCTCGGCGCGGATCATCTGCTCCCGGCGCGGCACGGTGCGCGGCACCAACAGGGCCGGCCGGTCGAAGGACAGGATTTCGCAGAATGTGTTGTAGCCGCCCATGGCGACGACGCCCATGGACTTGGCCATCAGGGACTCGAAGCCGGTGTTGAAGGTGATCGCCCGCACCCGGTCGAGCTTCTTGATCCTTTCGGAGAACCTCTCGCGGTTCCTCGGCGCCATGAAGGGGCCGAACACGACGAGGGCGGGATAGGGCAGGGTGCGGTCGTATTCATAGGCGCGCAGCACCCAATCGACCAGCGCCTCGCCGTCACCGCCGCCGCCCGGCGTCACCAGGATGTAGGGGTCGTCCATCAGATCCTCCGGCCTCGCCTGGGGCCGGGCGTGGGGCAGATTCTTCCGCAGATACCCGGTATAGGCGATCTTCCCGTGTACCGTTTCGGGCACGTCGATGCCGGTGAGCGGGTCGTAGATGTCCTCGAGCCCGTAGATCCAGATCTCGTCGTAGAGATCCGCCAGCGCCGGGATCGCCCGCTTGCGGGACCATTCGGCGGCGAGCAGGTGGGGGTCGTCCATCACGTCCCGGAGGCCGAGAACCAGGGACGTCCCGCGGTTCTTCAGCATCTTGAGCGTGTCGCCGACCTCGCCCTGAAGGCCGAGCGGCTCCTTGTCGACGATGAACAGGTTGGGATCGAAGGCGTGGGCCGTGTGATAGATGATGTCGCGGCGCAGCTGCAGCGTCTGATCCGGACTGATATGCAGGTTGAGCGAGGTGTATTCGCCGTTCCGCAGCTTGATCATGCCGGGAACCCGGACGAAATCGACCCGGGCGCGGAAGTTGAAGCTGCCGATGATGGGCGAACCGGAGAGGATCAGGACCGACAGGCCCTTGTGCTTGGCCACCAGCCGGTTGGCGATCGCCATGCAGCGCCTCAGATGGCCGAGGCCGAAGCTGTCATGGCTGTACATCAGGACGCGATTAAGCGGAGTCACGCCTCACCCCCAAGTTCGCCGGCTCGCAGTTCGGCGGCTCGCCGAATGTGTCGGGTACGATACACGTCCGCACCCGTTTGTGGAGAACAATTATGCAGCCCTTCCCACATGCCGTGCGGGCTCAGTGGTAGGGATCGGCCGCGTCGCGCAGCCCGTCGCCGAGGAAATTGAAGGTCAGCACCACGATGACCACCGCAAGGCCCGGGACCATCAGCCAGGGATAGAGGGCGACCGCGTTGATGCTCTGGGCCTCGGACAGCAGCACCCCCCAGCTGGTCACCGGGGGCCGGAGCCCGAGCCCCAGGAAGCTGAGCGCGGTCTCGCCCAGGATCATCGAGGGGATCGACAGCGTCGCCGATGCGATGAGATGGCTCGTGAAGTTAGGGACCAGGTGTCGCGCGATGATCCGGCTCGGCCTTGCGCCCATCAGCTCCGCCGCGGCGGTGAAATCCTCCTCGCGAAGGGCGAGGAACTTGGACCGCACCGCCCGCGCGAGCCCGGTCCAGTCGATCAGCCCGAGGATCAGGGTGATGCCGAAATAGATCAGGATCGGGCTCCAGGTGATGGGCAGCGCCGCGGACAGTGCCATCCAGAGCGGCAGCTCCGGGAAGGAGCGAATAACCTCGATTATCCTCTGGACGGTGGAATCGACGATGCCGCCGTAATAGCCCGCGAGTCCGCCGAAGATGATGCCCAGAACCATCGAAAAGATGATCCCGAACAGGCCGACGGTGAGCGAGATTCGGGCACCATAGATGATGCGGGAGAAGAGGTCGCGCCCCAGCCGGTCGGTGCCGAGAAGGAAGAGCGTTCCGTCCTTGTTCGGGCAAATGAGGTGGACGTCGCTCTCGAACAGGCCCCAGAAGTCGTAGGAATCCCCCCGGCACAGGAAGCGCACGGGGTAGCGCCTGAAATCGTCCCGCTCGTATTCGCGGCGCAGGTTCTCCATGTTGAGCCTGTATCTCAGGCCATAGGTGAAAGGCGCCTGCAGCTTGCCCTCATGGAAGATGTGGATGCCCTGGGGCGGGGCGTAGATGAAGTCGGTGTGCCGGTGGCCGAGGCTGTAGGGTGCCAGGAACTCGCTGATAAGGATCGAGCCGTAAAGCGCGAGAAGGATGTATCCGGACCAGACCGCGAGGCGATGACGTTTGAGCTTGAGCCACATCAGCCGCCAGCCCGAGGAAGTGAAGAGGCGTTCCTGCCCGGCGCTCAGCTGTTCGGTCTCGAGCGGATCGAACGGCGCGTCCGACACGTAATGCCGGAGGCGGGCGGCGCCTTCGCTCCTCTCGCTCATCGCTGCCGTCCCCCGGTCAACCGGATGCGCGGGTCCAACGCGGCCAGGGCGATGTCCGAGAGGAACATGCCGATGACCGTCAGCACCGATAGGCACATCAGCAGAAACCCCGCGAGGTACATGTCCTGGCTCTGCAGCGCCTTGAGAAGCAGCGGCCCCGTGGTCGGCAGCGACAGCACGACCGCGACGATGGCGGCGCTCGATAGAAGCGCCGGCAGCAGGTTGCCGATGTCCGCGATGAAGGGGTTGAGCGCCACCCGCATCGGGTATTTCAACAACAGGCGCATTTCCGAAAGGCCCTTGGCGCGGGCGGTGTTGACGTAGGGCTTCTGCAACTCGTCGAGGAGGTTGGCGCGCAGCCTGCGGATCAGCGTCGCGGTGCCAGAGGTGCCGATGACGATGACCGGCACCCAGAGGTGCTCCAGGATCGACACCGCCTTGCCCCAGGTCCAGGCCTGGTCCAGGTACCGCGGGTCCATGAGCCCGCCGATGGAGGTCCCGAAATAAACGTTCGCGAGGTACATCAGGATCAGGGCGAGAAGGAAGTTCGGCGTCGCCAGGCCCAGGAAGCCAATGAAGGTCAGCACATGGTCTCCCGTGCTGTACTGGTGGGTCGCGGAATAGACGCCGATCGGGAAGGAGAGCACCCAGGTGAAGAGGATGGTCGCGAAGGCGATGACGACCGAAAGAAGCACCTGGTCGCCGACCACGTCCACCACCGGCTGGTTGTGCTCGAAGGAATAGCCGAAATCGCCCTGCAGCATGCCCTTGAGCCACAGCGCGTATTGCTCCAGCACCGGCCGGTCGAGCCCGTACTGCTGGCGCAGGAAGTCGAGCTTCTCCTGATCGACGTTTTCGCCCTGGGCCTCGAGCTCGCCGACCAGGGTGGTGAGGTAGTCGCCCGGCGGCAGCTGGATGATGACGAAGATCAGCGCGCTGATCACGAACAGCGTGGGCACCATCACCGAAAGCCTGCGGACGAAGAAGGTGAACATGGCGGCCCCTCTAGCCCTTCTTGCGTCTGGCCAGCCAGAACATGTCGAAGTTGTAGATCCCGAAATAGGCCCCCGGTTCCCAGCTGTAGATGGCTTCCTTGGGTATATTGCGCAGCGCCTGGCTGACCACCACGGGCTGGGGAATGGCGGCGACCAGGCCGAAGGTCAGCACCTCTTCGGCGTGGATCTCGAGCATCTCGCGCCAGACCGAGATGCGGTCGGCCTCGTGCTGGGCCGTTTCCCATTTGCGGTAGAGCGCGAGAAGTTTCCTGGCCGCGGGGAGGGCCGGGGGCTCGCCGGTCTTGCCTCGGGAGCTGTACCATTCGCCCCAGCGCGGCCAGTGGAACTGGTATGGGTTGGTGGGGGCGAGCTCGGCGGGGCTGACATCGGCGGTCGCGATCCCTGCCGCGAGGCCGGACCAGATCGACATCATCGTCTGGCCGGAGATCACCCGCTTGCGCAGCACCTCGCGTTGGCCGGGCTTCGAATAGAGCTTGATGCCGAGCTTGACCCAGGAATCGCGGACCAGCTCCAGCACGTCGGTCTGCTCGGTGTGCTCGCCCGAGGATTCGACGATGATCTCCATGGGCCGCCCGTCGGGCAGGAGGCGGAGCCCCCGCGAATCGCGCTTGGTGAGGCCGAGGCGATCGAGCAGCCGGTTGGCCAGCTTCAAATCGTAGCGCGCCCAGCGGAAGCGCTGGCTCTCGCTGTAGAGCGGGCTTTGCGGCAGCACCGAATTGTTGCCTTCGGTGCCGAGCCCGTAATAGAGCACCTGGTTGATCTCATGGCGGTTGATACCGAGCGACAACGCCCTCCTGAAGCGGGTGTTCCTGAACAGCTTGCGCCAGGCGGGGTCGGCGACGTTGAGATTGGGATAGAGCGCGAGGTGCGCGCCGCGCGCCGTCTTCCAAAGGCGTACGTCGTAGGGCCTCCGCTTCTCGCCCATCTTGAGGAAGGTGTACTGGTTGAACTCCAGGCCGCGCGCCTGGAGGTCCGATTCCCCGCCCATGCTCTTTGCCGCGATCAGCGAGGGGCTGGATACCCTTAAGATGACCCGGTCGATATAGGGAAGCTGGCGGCCCTCGGGATCGACCCGGTGATAATAGGGGTTGCGCACGTAGATGAAACGCTGGGCCGGCCCGTGGGTCCTGTTGCGCCAGGGCTGCAGGGTGGGAAGGTCCGGATTGTCGAACCGGTAGGGGTTGTCCTTGAGGCCGTGAAGCGCCGTCCAGCTGTGCAGCCGCAGGTTCGCCGCGGCTTTCTGCAGCTCGGCAGGATCCGCATGGGCGGCGTGGAACCGCTTGAGGTAATGGGCCGGGCGGTAGATGAAGCGGGGCGCGGCCGCGGCCAGGGCCGGAAGGAAATGGGGGTTGGGCTTGTGCCAGCTATAGCGCACCGTGGCGGCATCCAGGACCTCGAATACCGGCGGCTTGCCTTCGACCAGCAGGTCCTTCGACGGGCCGCCGGGCGAAAGCTCGGGATTGAGCGCGACGTCCTCCCAGGAATACCTGAAGTCCTCGGCGGTGAAAGGGTGGCCGTCCGACCAGCGGTGGCCCGGCCGCAGGCGGAAGGTGAAGACCCGCCCCTCCTCGACCTCGAAGCTTTCCAGGATGTCGGGAACCAGACGGAAATCGCGGTTGTAGCGGACCAGCCGGGCATATCCGTAGACCACCATCAGGCGCGTGTCGCGCTCACGGCCGACCAGCAGGTGCAGGGTGCCGCCGTGGCGGCCGACGGTCTGGTCCGGGCCCGGCTGGACCACCAGGGGCACGCGGGGCAGGCGCTTTTCCACCTTGGGCAGGGCGCCGGACTGCTCGCTGTGGCCGAAATGGAACGGGCTGATATAGGACTTGGGCAGCGTGCCCCCGGCGCGTGTTTCTCCTGGGCAGATGGCGATGGCAAGCGCCGCGCCGATCAAGAGGCCGGGCAGACCGGCGGCCGGTCCGCGCCGGGTCGGGCGGCCCGGCGGGCCTTCGGGGCGCCGCACGGTCATGAAACCTGCGCCTCTGGGATGTCCGCATCCGCGCTTGCGCGGATGAAATGGCCGCCGCCGGCATCTCTGAGTTGGGGGCGGTTGTCGTCGTCGACGGTGAAGGGACGGGGCCAGGCCGTGGGGTCGGAACAACGGCCCTCCATGAGGGCGTGAAGGTCGAGCGGGTGGTCGAGGTCCGGCTCCGGCACCGCGGCCAGCAGCGCCTGCGTGTAGGGATGCAGCGGACGCGCGAAAAGCTCGCGTTTCTCCGCCTGCTCCACGATGCGGCCCGCGCACATGACGATGATCCGATCCGCGACGTAATGGACCACGGCGAGGTTGTGGGAGATGAACAGGTAGGTCAGCCCCAGCTCCTTGCGGAGGTCGGCGAGCAGGTTGAGGACCTGGGCCTGGATCGAGACGTCGAGGGCGGAGACCGGTTCGTCCAGGATCAGCAGGTCGGGCTTCAGCGCGAGCGCCCGGGCGATGCCGATCCTCTGGCGCTGGCCGCCGGAGAAGCTGTGGGGATAGCGGGCCAGGGCCTTGACGTCGAGCCCCACCAGATCGAGGCACTCGCGCACCGTCGCCATGCGGCTCGCGTGGTCGCCGATGCCGTGGATCAGGAGCGGCTCGGCGACGATATCGGCCACGGTCATGCGCGGGTTGAGCGAGCCGAAGGGGTCCTGGAAGACGAACTGCGCCTTGCGCCGGAAGGAGAGACGCCGCTCCCTGGGCAGCGCCAGCACGTCGGTCATGTGCCCGTCGTCATCGAAGATCACCTTGCCCTCGTCCGGGCGGATGGCGCCGAGGACGATCTTGGACAGCGTGGTCTTGCCGCAGCCGCTTTCGCCGACCAGGCCGAGGCATTCCTCGTGCGTGATCTCGAAGCTGACATCGTCCACCGCCTTCAAGGCGGCGTGGGCCGGCCCGAGGGCCTTGGCGAACATACCGGACGAGCGGATGCGGAAGGTCTTGGTCAGGCCCTCGGCGCGCAGCAGCGGCGTCCCGGGCGGGGCCGCCCGCGCCCGCTCCCGCGCGGTGGAGAAGTAATCGCTGGTGGTGTGGCTGATCGCGCGAAGCGGCGTCAGCCGCTCGCCCTCGGCCATGTTGAAGCGCGGCACGGCGTGCAGGAGACCCTTGAGATAGGGGTGGCCGGGCGCCTGGAAGATATCGTCGACCGTGCCCTGCTCCATCACCTGCCCGCGGTAGAGCACGACCACCTCGTCGGCCATGTTGGCGACCACGCCGAGATCGTGGGTGATCATCAGCACCGCCATGCCGAGTTCCGCCTGCAGGTCGTTGATCAGCTTGAGGATCTGGGCCTGGATGGTGACGTCGAGCGCGGTGGTGGGCTCGTCGGCGACCAGCAGCGCGGGACGGCAGATCAAGGCCATGGCGATCATCGCCCGCTGGCGCAAGCCGCCCGACAATTCGAAGGGGTAGGTCCTGAGCGCCTTTTCGGGATCGGGGAACCCGACCCGGCCCAGCATCGAAGCGGCGAGCCGCCGGCCTTCCTCGACGCTCACGTTCCGGTGCAGGTGGAGCGCCTCGCAGATCTGGTTGCCGACCGTGTGCAGCGACGAGAGCGACGTCATTGGTTCCTGGAAGATGATGGAGATCCGTCCGCCGCGGATGGCGCGCATCTCGGGGCTCGAGGGCGCAAGGGCGGCGATATCGATGGCGGGCTGATCGTCCGCGGGGCCGTCGCGATAGAGGATGGAGCCGCCGAGGATGCGCGCGGTCTTCGGCAGGATTCCCATGATGGCCTGGGAGATGACCGACTTGCCCGATCCCGATTCCCCCACCAGGGCGACCGTCCGGCCATGAGGAATGCGGAAACTGACCCTGTCTACCGCGGTGATACGTCCCCCAAGGAGATCGAAGCCGATTTCCAGGTCCTCGACACGAAGAAGGTCAGCCATACACCCCCGTCTGTCGTTCGTTATCGCAACAGCTCGTTCTATTTCAAAAATATGGGCTCCGCCGCCTCCGCAAACAATACTATACGGTTCGCGGTTCGCGTACTATTTTGATCAGTTGAGGCGCGGCATGATCGCTTCCCGCCGCCGTGCGGGCATATCGCGTCGCGTCATGGAAGACTGGCCCGAGACCCACTTCTTCTATGCAAGACACCCTGTTCCAATTCGTACTGCGCTACAGCTTGCGGCAGCAGATCGTCATCCTGACGATGACGGTGCTGTCCTTTCCGTTCCTCTATTTCTCCCTCGACCTTCCCAAGACCATCATCAATGAAGCCATCGGGGGAAAGAATTTCCCCCGAAGCGTCCTCGGCGTGGAATTCGACCAGATCCCGTATCTGATGGCGCTCTCGTTCGTGTTCCTGGCGCTGGTCTTCATCAACGGCGGGTTTAAGTATTTCCTGGAGATCTACAAGGGCAAGGTCGGCGAGCGCATGCTGCGGCGCCTCCGGTTCCAGCTCTATGATCGCATCCTCCGATTCCCCTTGCCCCATTTCCGGCGGGTGCCCCAGGGCGAGCTGATCCCGATGATCACCGGCGAGGTCGAATCCGTCGGCGGATTCGTCGGCGCCGCGATTTCGGTTCCCGCCTTCTACGGCGGCACGCTGCTGGTGATCCTGTTCTTCATGTTCATGCAGGACTTCATCCTGGGCCTGGCGGCGATCTCCCTCTACCCGATCCAGGCCACCCTGATCCCGATCCTCCAGAAGCGGCTCTTGCACTACAACCGGCGCAGGATCCGGGAAATCCGGCGGCTCGCCAACGTGATCGGGGAAAGCGTGCGCGGCGTCACCGATATCCATGCCAACGACGCCGGCCGGTTCTTCAGGACGCGGGTCTCCGACCGCCTCGGGCGCATCTATGAGATCCGCTACAATATCTACCGGCGCAAATTCCTGATCAAGTTCCTGAACGCCTTCCTCGGGCAGCTCACGCCGTTCTTCTTCTTCTCGATCGGCGGCTACCTCGTGATCAAGGGCGACCTGACGCTCGGTGCGCTGGTGGCGATCCTGGCCGCCTACAAGGACCTGGCGAGCCCGTGGAAGGAACTGCTCAACTATTACCAGCAGCAGGCCGCCATCAAGGTCAAATACGAACAGGTCGTGCGAAATTTCGCGCCGGCCAGGCTATTGCCGGAACCGCCTCTCAGACCGGAGGCCGCGGAGGCGGATGTCCCGCTCGGCGATTTCCACGTCGCCAATGTCACGATGGTCGACGAACACGACATAAAGAGCCTCGACGGGGTGACGCTGAACATCGGCCAGGGCGAGCACGTCGCCATCACCGGTCCCGAAACCAGCGGCAAGAACGAACTCGGCCTGCTGCTCGGCGGCCTGTTGGCGCCTTCCACGGGCCGCGTCACCCTGGGTGGCGAGGACCTTTCCCGCTTGCCGCGGAGCGTGTTGGGCCGCCGCATCGGCTATGTCGGCAACGACCCCTTCCTGTTCGCGGGCAGCCTGAAGGACAACCTTTATCTCGGCCTGAAACAGGAGCCGGTAGGGCCCGGCGAGGAGGGGACCGAGGTCGAGGCCTACCAGAAGGAATATCTGATGGAGGCCGATCTCTCCGGCAATCCGCCTTTCCAGCTGAGCGCGGAATGGGTGGACCTGGGCCTCGCCGGGGTGCCTTCGCGCGAGGCGCTGGCCGACCGCGCCATCGCGGTGCTCGGCTGCGTCGGGATGGAGACGGACCTCTACGAGATGGGCCTGCGCAGCACCGGCAACTTCGATCAGGACGGCGCGACCATCGAGCGCTTGCTCGAGGCGCGCCGCATGATCCGGGCGCGGCTCAACGATTCCGAGTTCGCCGGCCTGATCGAGCCCTTCGATCCCGACACTTTCAACCAGAGCGCCTCGGTCGGTGAGAACATCCTGTTCGGGGCTTCGGCGGAAGGGGTGCTGGAGCCGATGGCCCTCGGCGAGGAGCCCTATATGCGCCGCGTCCTTCAGGAGGCCGGGTTGCTGGAAAGCGCCACCGAGATCTCCATCCAGGTCGCGGAACTGATGATCGACCTGTTCAAGGACATCGATCCCGGCAACGAACTGTTCGAGCGCTTCAGCTTCATCAATGCCGAGGAGCTTCCCGAGATCGCCGACCTCGTTCAGGTCATCCATGACAAGGGCGCGCGGCGTCTGAAGGAATCTCAGAGGCGGCAGCTGCTCTCGCTGTTCTACCAGCTGGTGGCGAGCCGCCACCGCCTGGGCCTGATCACCAGCCGCCTGATGGTCCAGATCGTCGAGGCGCGGCGCGCGTTCGCCACCCATCTTCCGGAACACCTCGGCCGGTCCTTCGAATTCTTCGACCCTTCCAAGGTCAACCGCTGGGCCACCCTCCAGGACAACGTCCTGTTCGGCAAGATCGTCTACGGCCAGCCGCGGGCGAAGGAACGGGTCGGCGAGATCATCAAAGACGTCGTCGATTCGCTCGATCTGCGCACGACGGTGATGCGGTTCGGACTGGATTTCCATGTCGGCCCCGGCGGCGCGATGTTGAACCCGGCACAGCGGCAGAAGGTGATGATCGCGCGCCAGATCATGAAGCGCCCCGATACCCTCATCCTCAATGACTGCCTCACGTCCCTCGACGGCGCCGCCCAGGAGGATACGGTCACCCGGATCAGGGAGGAATGCCGCGGCGGGCGGGTCATCGCCTGTCTGTTGCAGAAGGAACTCGCGGGCCGCTTCCCCAGGGTGATAGCCATGGACAAGGGGAAGGTCACCGGCGAATCGGCGCCCCTCGGGGCCGTCGCGGAATGACCGCCGGCGCACCATCGGGGACGCCGAAGAGGCTTGCAAGGGCGCCGGAGTATCGCCGATAGTGCGCGGAAAGGGAACGAATGATGAGCCTGGTTGAAGAAGTCGAGGTCATAAAAAGAATACCCCTGTTCTCCAAGGTCGATTCCGCGCGCCTCAAGCTCCTGGCATTCGCGAGCGAGCGCCTGACTTTCGCCGACGGCCAATATTTCTTCCGCCTGGGCGACGTCGGCGACTGCGCCTACATCATCCTGGAAGGGGAGGCGGAGGTCCTCGCCGGCGAGGACGAGGCGGTGGTCGCCAGGCTCGGCCCCAACGACCTGATCGGCGAAATCGGCATGATCTGCAACAAGCCGCGAACGGCGAGCGTCATGGCGGTCGGGCAGGTGACGGCTCTCCAGATTCCCAAGGACGTCTTCATGCCGATGCTGACCGAGTTTCCCGGAATGGCGCTCGAGATCACCATCGAGCTCGCCAACAGGCTGGAGCGCACGACCCAGCAGCTCGTCGAGCAGAAGCTGGAGGGGACGCCCTAGTAACCTCGCCGATACCGCCCGGCGCCGGGCGGCAGCGCTTGATCGCCGTGCCATCCAACAGAGCGGACCCTCCCACGTTCCATGCTTCAGGGTGAAACATTCTGGCTCCGCTTCTGGGGCGTTCGCGGCTCCCTGGCCTGTCCGGGACCGGAGACCATCCGCTACGGCGGCAACACCTCCTGCCTGGAGGTCAATTGCGGGTCCCATGTCCTGGTGCTCGACTGCGGGACCGGCGCAAGGCGCCTCGGCATGGAGCTCGCGGACCGTAAGTTGGCCGATCTGGATATCTTCTTTTCCCACGCGCATATCGACCACCTGGTCGGCCTGCCCTTCTTTCAGCCCGCCCAGACGCCGGGGATACGGCTCAGGCTGTGGTCGGGCGGGTTCACCGGAGGGCACGACCTGCGCGGCGCCATCTCGGCGATGATGCGGGCGCCGCTCTTCCCCCTGCCTCTGGATGCGCTCAAGGCCGACATCCGGTTCGAGGAATTCCGCGCCGGCGACACCCTGGAGCCCCATCCAGGCATCGAGGTGGTGACCTGCCCCTTGAACCACCCCAACGGGGCCACGGGATACCGGATCAATTTCGAGGGGCGCTCGGTCTGCTATGTGACCGACACCGAGCACGTCCCCGGCCGGGACGATCAGGCGATCCTCGGCCTCGTCAAGGACGCGGACATCATGATCTACGATTCGACCTTCACCGGGGCCGAGTTCAAGAAGCGCCGCGGCTGGGGGCATTCGACCTGGGAGGAGGGAGCGCGGCTCGCCGAACTCGCCGGCGCCAAGCTTTTCGTCGCCTTCCATCACGACCCCTGGCACGATGACGACACGATGGACGTGATCGCGGGCCAGATCGAGAAGCGCCGTGCCGGCTCCATCGTCGCCCGCGAGGGAATGGTGCTGGTGCCCTGAAGGGAGGGCGACGGGTTTACCGTCCGGCCGCGTGGAGCCCTGGTGCGGGCGAGGGGACGGAAGGCGCCCCCGGGGTGGACCGGAAGCCGCGCATATGGTGTTGAATGGCCCTGCTGGAGAGAATAGCCGAACATCTCCGCTACTCGCGCGCCGAGAACCTGCCCGAGCGCATCCGCGATGCGGTCATCCGCCAGCAGGACCAGAGCGAGGTGCTGATCGGTTGGGTCCAGCTCGCCGTGGTGCTGGTCTTCGCCACCCTCTATATCGTCGCGCCGGCACCGGTCAACGCCGAGGTGAAATTCGACCCGGTGCCCACCGTGCTCGCCGTCTATTTCGCCTTCACCGTCCTCAGACTGTTGCTCGCCCACCGTTTCCGGCTGCCCGCGCCGGTGCTGGCCCTATCGGTGGTCCTCGACATGGGGCTCCTGATGGTCACCATCTGGAGCTTTCACATCAAGTACGGCCAACCGGCCGCCTTCTACCTGAAGGCGCCGACGCTTCTCTATGTGTTCATATTCATCGCCTTGCGCGCCCTCAGGTTCCAGGCGAACTACGTGCTGCTGGCGGGGTTCACGGCGGCGCTCGGCTGGCTGATCCTGCTGGGCTACGCGTTGGCGAACGGCGGGGAGGTGACCCGCGACTACATCGACTACATCACCGGCGACGAGATCCTGCTGGGTGCCGAGTTCGACAAGATCATCTCGATCGTCGTGGTGACGCTGATCCTGGCCTTCGCCATCACCCGGGCACGGGTCACACTGATCGGTGCGGTGGCCAAGGAGACCGAGGCGCGGGAGCTGTCGCGCTTCTTCGACGCCGACGTGGCGCGTCAGATCGCCGACGCGGAGACCGAGATCGAGGCGGGCCAGGGGGTGACCCGCGACGGCGCGGTGGTGATGGTGGATATCCGGGGCTTCACGGTCCTCGCCGGGCGGATGAGCGCCCCAGACCTGATGGCGTTGCTCGGCGATTACCAGGCCCACATCGTTCCCACCATCCAGGATGCGGGCGGCAATATCGACAAGTTCATGGGCGACGGCATCATGGCGACCTTCGGCGCGACCCGGCCCTCGCGCACCGCCGCCGCGGATGCGCTCCGCGCCGTCGATGCGGTCTGCGACAGCGCCCGCGCCTGGGCGCGGGAGCGGGCGGCCAAGGGCCTGGAACGCATCGACATCGGCGCCAGCGTCGCGGCCGGGCCGCTCCTGTTCGGCGCGGTCGGCGACGAGACGCGGCTGGAATACACGGTGATCGGCGAGCCGGTCAACGTGGCGGCGAAGCTCGAGAAGCAGAACAAGGAGGAGGGCACCATCGCCATCACCAACCTCGCCACCTACGAGCTCGGCAAGGCGCAGGGTTACGTTCCCCGCGCCGGGCATGAGGTTCGCCACGACCGCTCTCTCGAAGGCGTCGAGGAACCGCAGGACCTGGTGGTGCTGAAGAGCAGGGAACCCTAAGCCGGGAACAGACCGTAGCCCGGCCCGGCCGCGTGCTCCCGCTGGTCCAGGTATTGGGCGAGGCCGACCATGGCCTGCTGGGGGTGCGTCACCAGGTAGCTCGGGATGGCGGCGAGCCAGCCGTGGAACCGGCCCTTGTCGGTGAACCTGCGGCGGAAGGCGCGGCGGTCGAACAGCGGCCCGAGGCGCGGGATCACCCCGCCCGCGAGATAGACACCGCCCCGCGCCCCGTAGGCGAGGGCGAGGTTGCCGGCGAAGCTGCCCGCCAGGGAGGAGAAGATCGCCATGGTCTCGACCGCGAGGGGGTCGCGGGCGAGGCGCGCCCGCCTCGTGATCGCGGCGACGCCGAACTCTTCCGGCGGGAGGGGCGGGACGCCGTCGATCGTGGCGAGCGCCTCGTAGATGTAGCGCAGGCCCGGACCGGAGACGACGCGCTCCGCCGAGACGTGCCCGAAGCGGCCGCCCATCGCCGAGATCACCGCGGCTTCGCGGGCGCTGCCGGGCGCGATGCTCATGTGGCCGCCCTCGGTCGCCAGCGCGAACCGCGCCTCGGGCAGGAAGCAGGCGACGCCGAGGCCGGTGCCGGGCCCGAACACCACCTGCGGCGCGCCCCCGACGGGCTTGCCCTGGCCGAACTTGAGAAGGTCTCCGCCCCGGTAGGCGGGCAGCGCCCAGGCCTGGGCCTCGAAATCGTTGAGCACGAAGAGCGCGCCGATCCCCGTCTCCCGCCTGAGCGCGGCGATGGAAAAGGCCCAGGGGGCGTTGGTGAACTTGACATGATCGCCGCCCAGCGGCCCGGCGACGGCGATGGCGGCGCTTTCCGGACGCCGACCGCGGGCGTTGAGGCGGAGGTAGGCCTCGATCGCCTCGGCCGGGCTCGCAAAGGCGTTGGTCCGGAGCACATGGCGCGCATAGGGGGCCTTGCCCCGGCGGGCGAGGGCGAAGCGGGCGTTTGTGCCGCCGATATCGGCGAGCAGCCGGAGCCCCTTCGCGATCGGCGTTTCCAGTTGCGCGTCTTCAGCCATGGCACCGATCCTCGCATCCGGAAGCCCCCCAAGGAAACGGAATTCAGAGCCTCCGCACCCGCTGAAGGAACCGGGACGCGGCCCGCGGCGGCGCTTCCCTGCGGTGCCCGCAAGGGCTAGGCTGTGTCATCGCGAAGGGAGCGGATGATGAACGAAACCATGAAGAAATTCGGCTATCCCGGCACCCTCCTTGGCGACTACGGCCACTGGGTGGTGCTGCTGCGCCCCGGTCAGATCACGGCGGGCGCCATGGTGCTGGCCTGCAAGGAGGCGGCCGAGCGGCTGCCCGAGGTGAGCGCCGACGCCTATGCCGAGCTGCCGCGCGTGACCGGCGATCTCGAGGCCGCGCTGGCGTCCAGCCTCAAGCCCGACAAGATCAACTACATCCTGCTGATGATGGTCGACCGCTTCGTGCACTGGCATGTCATCCCGCGTTACGAGACCGCCCGCGAGGTCGCCGGCATCACCTTCGAGGATCCCGGCTGGCCGCGCTATCCGGCGCTGACCCACGCGACGGAGCTCGGCGAGGATCAGTTCGCCGCGCTCAAGGACCTTCTCAAGCGGAACTGGCCGGGTGGTTGAGCGCGGGCTCGCCCGAAGCCCGGCCGGCGCCGGCGGGGTCGATGATCCCGTCTGTCCGCTTTGCGGCTACCAGGGCCCGTTCAAGGCCCACAAGCGCACGGGGCGCCCCAATGCGAGCTGCGCCGCCTGCGGCTCGCGCGAACGCCACCGGCTGGTTGCGCTCTATCTCGCGTCCCTCGGCCCGGACTGGTTCCGGGGCCTCCGGGTGCTGCATTTCTCACCGGAATATTTCCTCGCCCCCTATTTCGCCCGGGCCGACCTTTACGTGACCGCCGATCTCTCGAGCCCGGAGGCCGATCTGCTGACCGATATCACCTGCATGGGCATCGCCGAGGGCGCCTTCGATGTCGTGATGTGCAACCACGTGCTCGAGCACATTCCCGATGACGCCGCCGCCATCGCCGAATTCCACCGGGTGCTGGCGCCGGGCGGCACGGCCTTGATCACCGTGCCGCTCGACGGCGGGCTTGCCCGCACCCATGAGGACGCGCGCGTCACCACCGCCGAAGGGCGCGATCGTCATTTCGGGCAGTTCGACCACGTGCGCCGCTACGGGCGCGACATCGCCGGGCGCCTGGCGCGTCCCGGATTCCGGGTCGAGGTGTTCAAGCCGAGCGCCGGAGAGCAGGCGTGCTACGCCATTCACGACGCGACCGAGATCTTCATAGCCCGCAAGCCGGAGTGAGGGCCGCGCGCCGCGACCCCGCGGCGCCGCCGCCATCAGCCGGGGCCCGGCGGTCCCTCGTCCGGGACCGGCGATGCGGTCCCGCCCGGGGTGCCTTGCCCGGCGCCGGAGGAGAGCAAGGCGACGCTCTTGATCTGAGCGAAGACGTCCGTGCCGGGCTTTAGGCCGAGCGCGTCGCGCGACTTGCGGGTGATGCGTCCTAGGATGCGTGCCCCGGTGCCGTCCGCTCCCAGCGCCGCCACCAGGGTAAGTTGGGCGCCGATTCCCTCCTGGGGCGTGACCGAGATGATCCGCGCCGGCAGGCAGTTTAGGATGGTCGTGTCCCGCTGCCGGGTGCGGGTGAAGCTCACGTCGGAGGCGTTGATCCTGAGCCGCAGCCGGGCCCCCAAGCCGTCCTGGATGCCGGGGACGAGGAGCGCGCCGCCCTCCACCGCCACGCTCGTCAGCAGATAGTCCCGATCGATCGAGGCGACCCGGCCTTCCAGCGCCACCGCGGCATCGGGCGCCCGCAAGAGCGGCAGGGCGGGGTCGGCCTCGAGCGCGGAAAGCGGCCCGGCCGCCAGCACCCGCCCCGCATCCAGCAGCACCAGACGGTCGGCGAGGCGCTCGACCTCGGTGATGTCGTGGCTGACGTAAAGGATCGGGATGGAAAGCCGCCTGTGCAGTGCCTCCAGGTAGGGCAGGATCTCCTCCTTGGCGGAACGGTCGAGGCCGGCGAGCGGCTCGTCCATCAAGAGCAGGCGCGGCCGCGACAGGAGAGCCCGGCCGACGGCGACCCGCTGGCGTTCGCCGCCCGACAGCGCATCCGGCGCCCGGTCCAGCAGGCGGCCGATGCCGAGCAGCCCGACGACGTCATCGAAACCGAGGGCGCCGTCGCCGATGTTTCGTGCCGCGCGCCGGGCCCCGTAGAGCAGGTTCCGCCGGACCGACAGGTGCGGCAAAAGACTCGCCTCCTGGAACACGTAGCCGATGGGCCGGTCATGGGGTTTTCGGAAGGTCCCGGTCGCGTCGTCCTGCCAGGTTTCGCTGCCCACCGTGAGATGCCCATGGAGACGGGTGAGGCCCGCGATGCAGCGCAGGATGGTCGTCTTGCCGCACCCCGAGGGGCCGAACAGGCAGGTGACGCCCCGCATCGGCATTTCGAAGGCGACGTCGAGCGCGAAGCTGCCCTGCGTGCCCGCGAAACCCACCGATATGATCGAATCCCCGCCGCTCACCGGCCCGCGCGTCCGATACGTTTCTCCAGCACCATGACCGGCAGGATGACGAGGAACGAGAATGCCAGCATGCCGCCCGCGAGGATGTGCGCCTGGCTCCACTGCAGGGTCTCGACGTATTCGTAGACGGCGACGGACAAGACCCGCGTCTCACCGGGAATGTTGCCGCCGATCATCAGGACGACGCCGAATTCGCCCACCGTATGGGCGAAGCCGAGAACCGCCCCGGTCAGGATTCCGGGCCGCGCGAGCGGCACCGCCACCGACCAGAACGCGTCCCAGGGCGTCGCGCGAAGGGTCGCTGCGACCTCGAGCGGCCGGTTTCCGAACGCTTCGAAGGCGTTGCGGATCGGCTGCACGACGAAGGGCATCGAATAGAAGACCGAGCCGATCACCAGCCCCTCGAAGGTGAAGGCGAGCGACCGTCCGCCGAACAGGCCGGCCAGCGCGCCGCCGGGACCGTTCGGGCCCAGGGCGATCAGAAGGTAGAAGCCGAGCACCGTGGGCGGCAACACAAGCGGCAGCGCCACGACGGTGGCAACGGCCTCCTTCCATCGCGCCTCCGAGCGGGCAAGCCACCACGCAAGCGGGGTGCCCAGGGCCAGCAGCACGAGCGTCGTGACGCCCGCGAGTTCGAGCGTCAGCCGGACCGGCGACCAGAGCTCCGTAAGGGCAGGCATCGTATCTCCCGCGTCATTCGCCCGCGCCGTAGCCGTATTTCTCTTTCACGGCCCGCGCCTGCTCGCCCTTGAGGAAACCGATGAACCCAAGGGCGGCCTCGTTGCGCCGCCCCCGTTCCAGCAGCACGGCGTCCTGGCGGATCGCCGCATGGAGGCTCGCGGGCACGATCCATCGCGACCCCTTTTCATGGCGCGCGATCTGCGACAGGGCGACGAAGCCGACCTCCGCGGCGCCGGACTCCACGAACTGATAGGTCTGGGCGATGTTGTTGCCCTGCACGATCCTGGGCCGCAGGCGCCCGAAGACGCCGAGCGCCTTCATCGTCTCAACCGCCGCGGCGCCGTAGGGGGCGGTGACGGGGTTGGCGATGGCGATCTTGGCGAACCGGCCATGCTCCAGGCTCGCACTGCCCCTCGCCAGGGATTTGTCCATGCTGAAAAGTGCGATGCGGCCGGCAGCGTAGGTGAAGCGGCTGCCCTTGACGGCATGGCCCTCGGCGATCGCCCGTTTCGGCCGGTTCCGGTCGGCGGCGAGGAAGACATCGTATGGAGCGCCCTGGGTGATCTGGGTGTAGAGCTGGCCGGTGGAGCCGAAGCTGAACAGCGCCCGGTGTCCGCTCGCCCTTGCGAAGAGCACGCCGATCTCCTTCGCGGCGTTCGTGAAGTTGGCGGCGACCGCGATCTTCACCTCCCCGGCCTGGGCGGCGGTGGCGAGGACGGCCGTCCCAAGCGCGAGCAGCGATCGCGCGATCTGCCACCTCATCCGGGAGAACAGCGAAGGGGCCACGGCAAAGCTCTTTTCGATATGTTTATTGGGAAATATCGTTTTTCTAGCCCGAAGCGCGCGGGGATGACAAGCGCTATTTGCCCTTGGTGATATCGCGCAGAAGCCTGCGCAGGGCCGCGAGATCGGTCTTGATGGCCTTGTCGGTCCGCACCTCCATGCGCCGGTACAGGTTCAGGACCCGTTCGCCGGTCTCGGAGAGCTCGGCGCCGCCGAAGGCCTTTCCGCCCTTCGTCGTGCGGACCAGGGGCGTCGCGAAATCGCTGTTCATGTTCTCGACCAGGCCCCACGCCCGCTTGTAGCTCATGCCGAGGCTCCGACCCGCCGCGGCGATGGAGCCTTGCGTCCGAATCGCCTCGAGCAGGTCAGCCTTGCCCGGTCCCAGCGCGATATCGGGTTCGAGGACGACGCGCAGACGGGCGCCGAGGGTCCGGTTTCCGATTCTCATCCAGGCAGTCTACCCGGAGGCGGGTGCCGGGTCAGCACCGATCGTTGGCCGCGCGCTACCAGCCGCCGCCTCCACCGCCGCCACCGCCGCCGCCCGACGATCCGCCGCCGCTGGAGCCGCTCGACGATCCCGGCGCCGTCGAGGCCGCGGTGACCGCGCCCGCGAAGCCGCCGCCGAGCGAGGACGCGAGGCCTGGGAAATCGCCGTCGAAACTGCGGCCCGAATACCAGCTTGGCCGGTAACCCCTGCGCCCGGTGCCGTCGGGCGTGCCGGCCCGGGCGAGGACGCCGGAGAACTGCTCGCTCCATTCGTGCTCGACCCCGAGCGCCAGGGCATAGGGAAGGTATTTCTCGAACAGCTCCGGCGTGCGTTCGGGCGGGTTGTGGAAGTTCATCCGGTCCTTCTCCGCGACCGAGAGGTAGTCGTGGAAGCCGGCGAGCTGGTCGAGGACCCTTCGGCCCAGCAGCGTCGGCGCCTTGAGCCAATGGTAGAAGCCGAAATTGATGGCGAGCAGCAGGCACAGCGTCACGCCCGCCTCGACCGAGGCAAGCTGGGTGAAGAACCAGAGGCCCATCACCTCGCCGCCGAAGAAGGGCAGGGCGAACAGGGTCATGCCGATGGCGGTGGCGGCGCCGAGCAGATTGTCGCCGGAGATCGCCCCCTGCCAGGCGCGCCAGGCCTGACGCGCGAGGAAATAGACGCCCACCGACCAGCCCGTGAGCCATATCGAGATGAAGGCGGCGCCGTCCATGTCGTCGGTCGCCAGGATCAGGATCCCCAGGGCCAAGACGGTCAGCCCCACCCCCGGCAGGAAGTAGGCCGTGTTGCGCAGGAAATAGGTCTTTTCGAATTCGGATCGCAGCCAGGTGCGAAGCGCCTTCTGCGCCTTGCCGAGCGTCTTGTGGTTGGACTGCTTGAGGTCGATGCCCGTGCGCCCGCCCGAGAACAGCTTGCGGGCAACGGCCTTCTCGCCCATGGACAGCGCCTCATCCTGGCGCCCGGTCTTTTCAAGCCGGTAGGTGCGGGTGCCGCGTTCCTCGATGGTGAGGTATCCCTTGACCGCCATCGAAACGATGGCGGCGGTGAAGGTCTTGTCGTCGAAGTCCATGCGCGAGACGTAGCGCGCCGCCGCGGCGGAGAACCCCTTGGGCGGTTCGTAGAGGGGCACGATGGTGCCCTGTTCGGGATCTCGCCCGACCATGACCCAGACCGGGATGAAGTAGATCAACACCATGGCGAGGCCTAGCGCCGCCGCGAGCAGCACCGCGTTGTCGGAGAGGAACCAGGCGGCCCTCTCGCCGCCCGTGGGCCGCGTGACGAAGCCCGGAGGCCAGGCAACCGCGACGGTCAGGCCCTCCCTCGGGGCGAGCGGGCGGGTGGTCTCGAAATAGGCGCTTTCGTCGTCCCGGGGCGCATAGGTGAAATCCTTGCCCTTGGCGCCCTGGGGGCCGGTATAGCCGGCGTGAGAGGTGACGCGGGCGCCGGCGGGCAGGTGGATCATGGCGGAGGCGCGGGCGATCTCGAAGCCCCAGGCGTTGCCGGTGACGTTCCAGTAGAGCTCGTCGAAGCCGTCGAGGAAACCGAGCTGGCGCGTGGTGCGGTAGGTGATGACATAGGTGTGGCGGCCCGGGCGGATCAGCCGATTCTCGTTGCCGATGTAGACCCGCACGCCGTTGGAGATGCGCTCCGTGCGATACGGCTCGCGCCGGCCGCCCCGCGTGACGCTCCGCACCTCGAAGCCGACCCTCACGCGCGCGCCCCGGACCGTGCGGTAGTCGGTCGGGAAATCCCGGTAGATGCCGCGGCGGATCTCGCGCCGCTCGCTGGTCACCGTGATGGTCTCGCGCACGGTCATCGACGCGTCTCCATGCACGGTGATGTCGGACTCGAAGCTCTCGATCCGCTCGCGCGCAAGCCCGGCGCCGGGCAGGGCGAGAATCGCGGCCAGGACCAGGCCCGGGATCAGCGCGAGCGCGCGGGTGCATCTTCCGCTCCGGAACGTCGCCATGGGCGCGGGACCTACCGGAAGCTGACGGCCACCGGCTGGCGGGCCGCGCCTTCGCCCTCGTCCAGCTCGAAGAACTCGGCGCTGCGGAACTTGAAGTAGTTCGCCACGAGGTTGGACGGGAAGCGGTGGACCTTGGTGTTGTTGTTGCGCACGGTCCCGTTGTAGTAGCGGCGCGCCGCCTGGATCTTTTCCTCGACCTCGGCGAGGTCCCGCTGCAGGTGCAGGAAGTTCTCGTTGGCCTTCAGCTCGGGGTAGCTCTCCGCGAGCGCGAAAAGCGACTTCAGCGCGCCGGTCAGGAAATTCTCGCTTTTCGCCTGTTCGTCGGGGGCGCCGTGATTGGCGATCGCCTCGGCCCGCGCCCGGGTGACGTTCTCAAGCGTCCGGGCCTCGTGAGTGGCGTATCCCTTGACGGTTTCGACGAGGTTGGGGATGAGGTCGTAGCGCCGCTTCATCTGCACCTCGATGTCGCTCCAGGCCTCGTTGATCCGTACCCTGAGGCCGACGAAATCGTTGTAGGTGAACATGATGTAAAAGCCCGCCGCCGCCGCCAGGCTGACGATCAGGATGATCATTCCCATGCCCAAACCTCCATAGCGCCCCGGTGGCGCGAATCCGGCCCTGCCCGGTCCGGTGGGCAAACCGTAGCCGGGATCGAGGCCGCATTCCAGGTAGGATAGGGGGATTGCCCTAATTTCCCTTTAATCCGTGCTAATCCACGGCGGCGGCGGCTTGGAGCGCCGTGCCGCGTCTTCCGCGGACGCCGGGATGGCGCGGGTTCTCGGGGATTCCGCCGCCGGACGGCCGGGATTTTCATATTGAGGGGTGCCTTCGAACGTGGAATATTTCGCCCCAAGATTCAATTGAAATTTAGAGATTCCCCGCCAAGATTGCGCCCCGAAAAACGGAAGGCTGGGCAGGACATGGAACTGGTTTCGTCGTCGCAATCCGCGGTCTTGCCGGGGGGCGTCGCGCAGTTTGGCGGTCCGCTCCGCCGTCCTCGCCGCGGGGCCTTGAAAGGCGCCGTGCGTTGACCCAGACTGTGCGCAGAGGTCGAGGCTCCGGGTATGCATAGAAAGACGGTCGTTGCCTTTGTGGTTGCCCTGCTTCTGGCTTGGCCGGCCGCGGCGGATTTCCAGAAGGGCCTGACGGCGTTCCAGTCGGGCGATTACGACGCGGCGCTGGCGGAATGGCGCCCGCTCGCCGGAGGCGGCCATGCCGAGGCCCAATCCATCATCGGCTTCATGTACGCGACCGGCCGCGGCGTGGCCCGCGACGACGCCGAGGCCGTCGTCTGGTTCCGCAAGGCCGCGGCCCAGGGCCATGCCCAGGCCCAGAACGATCTCGGCGTCATGTACGACAACGGCCGCGGCGTGGACGAGAACGCCTCCGAGGCGGTATATTGGTTCCGCAAGGCCGCCGAACAGGGCTTCGCCAAGGCGCAGACCAACCTCGGGCTGATGAACATGAAGGGGCGCGGCGTGCCCCAGGACAACGCCGCCGCGGTGGAATGGTACCGCAAGGCCGCCGAGCAGAAGGACGCGGCGGCCCAAAACAATCTCGGACTGATGTACATGAACGGCCGCGGCGTCGAGAAGGACGACGCGGAGGCGCTGGCCTGGTACCGCAGGGCGGCGGATCAGGGCTACGCCCGCGCCCAGCACAACCTCGCCTTCATGTACCGCCAGGGGCGCGGCGTGCCCCCCGATTACGCCCAGGTGGTGAAGTGGTACCGGCTGGCGGCGGAACAGGGCTATGCCAGGGCCCAGTTCGATCTCGGCGATCTCTACGCGCGGGGCGAGCACGTCCGTCTCGACGAGGCCGAGGCGCTGAAATGGATCCGCCAGGCGGCGGAGCAGGGCTACGAGGATGCCGTGAAATGGATCCGGAGCTCGGCGGAAAAGGACCATCCCGGCGGCCAGTTCGCCCTCGGTCTCATGCTCATGAACGGCCGTGGCGTGGCGCAGGATCATCGCGAAGCGGCGAAGTGGTATCTCAAGGCCGCCAATCAGGGGGTGGCCGAGGCCCAGAACAATCTCGGCATCCTCTACCGCAATGGCCGTGGCGTCGGCCAGGACGACGCTGCGGCGGCGAAGTGGTACCGCCTTGCGGCGGAGCAGGGCAACGCCGAGGCCCAGGCCAATCTCGGCGAGATGTACGCCAAGGGGCTCCACCTGCCGAAGGACAAGGAGGAAGCGGTGAAATGGTATCGCCGCTCCGCCGAGCAGGGCTACGCCGGCGCCTTGAATTGGATCCGCCAGGCGGCGGAGGAAGGCCATGTCGGCGCCCGCTTCGCGCTCGGCAGGATGTACAACAGCGGCCGCGGCGTCGCCCAGGATTTCACCGAGACCGTGAAGTGGTACCGCCTCGCGGCGGAGCAGGGGCTGGCCCAGGCGCAGACCAACCTGGCGTTCATGTACCGCTACGGCCGCGGCGTCGCCCAGGACTACCGCGAGGCGGTCAGGTGGTACCGCGTGGCGGCGGAGCAGGGCTATGCCCAGGCGCAATACGATCTCGGCTACATGTATGCCAGCGGCGAACACGTCCGCCAAGACGACGCCCGGGCGGTGAGCTGGATCCTGCGCGCGGCGGAGCAGGGCTACGGCGACGCCGTGGCGTGGGTCCGCAGATCGGCCCAGCAGGGGCTCGCCGGCGCCCAGTTCGGCCTCGGCAACATGTCCATGGACGGCCGCGGCGTGCCCCGCGATCTCGCCGAGGCGGCGAAGTGGTACCGCCTCGCGGCCGAGCAGGGCGATGCCCGGGCCCAGAACCGGCTGGCCCAGATGTACCAGTCGGGCCGGGGCCTGCCCAAGGACCTGGCGCAGGCCGAGAAGTGGTACCGCCGGGCGGCGGTTCAGGGGAATGCCGAGGCGCAGAACAACCTCGGGGTCATGTATGCCGCCGGCGTTTACCTGCCCAAGGATGCGGAAGAGGCGGTCAACTGGATCCGCAAGGCCGCCGAACAGGGCCAGCCCGAGGCGGTGAAATGGGTGCGCCGGGCCGCCGACCGGGGCGACGTCGTCGCCCAGCTCAGTCTCGGTGCCATGTACGAGCAAGGCCGGGGGGTCGCGAAGGACGCGGGCGCGGCCGCGAGGTGGTACCGTAAGGCGGCCGAGAGCGGGAACGCGAGCGCCCAGTACAACCTCGGCGTTCTCTACGGCGCGGGCCGGGGCGTCCGCCAGGACTACGTGGAGACGGCGAAGTGGCACCGGCGGGCTTCCGAACAGGGGCACGTCAAGGCGCAATATGCCCTCGGAATCGCCTACGGCGAGGGCCGCGGCGTCGCGCGCGACGAGGGCGAAGCCGTGAAGTGGATAGCCAAGGCCGCGGAGCAGGGCTCGGCCGAGGCGCTGCAATGGGTCGAGAACGCCGCCAATCGGGGGAATGCCCGGGCCCAACACGGGCTGGGCACGATGTACCGCCAGGGCCGGGGCGTCCCCAAGGATTACGCCAAGGCGGCGGAGTGGTACCGCAAGGCCGCCGATCAGGGGCTCGCGGAAGCGCAGACCAGCCTGGGCGAGATGTATATCAGCGGAGAGGGGGTGCCCCAGAACCTCGCGACCGCCCTGGCTTGGTTCCGGCGCGCCGGCGACAAGGGCTCCGTCGATTCCGCGAAATGGGTCCGCCAGGCCGCGGAACAGGGCAACGCCGCCGCTCAGTTCCGCCTCGGCGTCATGTATAGCCAGGGAAAGAGCCTCGGGCGCGACCTCGCCGAGGCGGCCGGGTGGTACGAGAAGGCCGCGCGCCAGGGCAACGCCGCCGCCCAGGTCCGCCTCGCCTTCCTTTACGACAACGGCGAAGGCGTGCGCCGCAGCACGTCCCAGGCGGCGAAGTGGTATCAGATGGCGGCCGAGCAGGGCGATGCGGCGGCCCAGTACAACCTGGGCACCATGTACGCCGAGGGAATTGGCGTGCCGAAGAGCCGCAAGAGCGCGATCGACTGGTTGCGCAAGGCCGCGGCCCAGGGCAATGCCGGGGCCCATTACGCGCTGGCCGAGATCTACCGGGCGGACAAGGGGGCGGCCGAGAACCCGGAAGAGTCCCTGCGCCTCTACCAGAAGGCCGCGGTTCTGGGCGACGCGGCGGCGCAGATGTATCTCGCCTATCTGCACGACAACGGGATCGGCATCACCAAGAACCATGCCGAGGCGGCCTACTGGTACCGGCTCGCCGCGGAGCAGGGCCTGGCCCACGCCCAGTTCATCCTCGGCTCCATGTACGCCAACGGCCGCGGTGTTTCCCTCGATTACGAATCGGCGGCGACGTGGTACCGCCGTGCGGCGGAACAGGGCTATGCCCGGGCGCAATACGCCATCGGCACCATGTTCGAGATCGGCCTCGGCATGCATCCGGATTTCGTCGAGGCGGTCAAGTGGTACCGCCTCGCCGCGGAACAGGGCCTCGCGGAGGCGCAGAACAATCTCGGCTTCATGTACGAAAAAGGCCGGGGCGTGCCCCAGGACTTCATCGCGGCCCATATGTGGGCGAGCCTCGCCGCCGCCAACGGCAATCAGGACGGATCGAAGGCGCTCGATATCCTGGCCCGGCTGATGACCCGCGCCCAGATCGCCGAGGCCCAAAGGCAGGCGCGGGCCTGGTGGGCGCGGCACCGGAGGAAGTGACCGGACGAGTCGCGGCCCGGCTTGCGGCGCCGGAAAGGGAAATGACGGCCATGATCAGGCGGGGTGCCATCGTTCTTCTGCTGGCGGTTCTCCTGGGACCGGCCGCGCTGGCCCAGGACCTGAGGAAGGGCGTCGCCGCCTATAACCGCGGCGACTACAAGGCGGCGCTGGCGGAATGGCGCCCGCTTGCCGCCATGGGCAATTCCGAGGCCCAGTTCAACCTCGGCGTCATGTACGAGAAGGGCCACGGGGTCCCTCGGGATTCCGCCGAGGCCGTCAGATGGTACCGCCGGGCGGCGGAACGCGGCCTGGTCCAGGCCCAGCACCTCCTGGGCAATGCCTACGAGAGCGGTGACGGCGTCCTCCAGAACTACGGGGAGGCCCTCAAGTGGTACCGGCTGGCCGCCGAAAAGGGGCATGCCGGCGCCCAGCTCAGCGTCGGCGCCATTTACGAGAGCGGCCAGACCGGACGGGTCGACTACACCGAGGCCTTCAAATGGTACCGCATGGCCGCGGAACAGGGTATGGCCGAGGCCCAGGGCAGCCTCGGCGCCATGTACGAGAAGGGCCAGGGCGTCAACCAGAACTACGCGACCGCGGTGAGGTGGTACCGCAAGGCCGCCGACCAGGGGTACGCACGGGCGCAGTACGACCTGGGATTCATGTATGCTAATGGAAGAGGTGTGCCGCGCGACCGCGTGCTCGCCTATATGTGGTTCTCCCTCGCCGCCGCCAAGGGCGACCCCTCGGCGGTGTGGGGCCGGGACCAGATGGTCCGGCGCATGACCGCGGAGGAAGTCGGCAGGGCGCAGGGACTGGCGAGGGACTGGTGGACGAAACAGCGGCGCCGGTAACCGGGCGGGCATACCGCCGCCGGAACGTTTTGGAAGGGAACGAAGGATGGGCTACGTAGACGCCGATGCGCATGTCATAGAAACCGAGGAAACCTGGGCATGGCTCGCCGACGCCGACAAGGCGCATACGCCCCTGGTGGTCACCCAGACCTGGGGCCACGAGGTGCTGAGCGAGGGGCGGTTGACCTCCGAATACTGGCTGATGGACAACCGGGTGCACGCCAAGGACCGCAATATCGGTCCCGACACGTCCCCCGAATCGCGGGAGATGCGCGACGTCGGCGCGCGCCTCGCGCACATGGACGCGCTCGGCATCGACATCCAGGTGCTCTATCCCACGGTGTTCCTGCGCCCTGCCGTGCGCACCGCGGCGGCGGAGCTCGCGCTCACCCGGGCTTACAACCGCTGGCTCGCGGACATCTGGGAGCAGGCCCCCGACCGCCTGCGCTGGGTGGTGATGCCCTCGCTGCTGAGCCTCGACGGACTGCGCGACGAATTCGCCTGGGCCAAGGACCACGGCGCCTGCGGCATCTTCATGCGCGGCCTGGAATGGGACCGCCACATCTCCGACCCCTATTTCTTCCCCGTTTACGAGCTCGCGGCCGAGCTGGACATGGCGGTCTGCATCCATTCCGGCACCAACTCGATCATCCAGCACGATTTCTGCCTCGAGGACACCTCCTTCAGCAAGTTCCTGCAGCCGGGTCTCGGCGCCTTCCAGTCCCTGTTGGCGAAGGGCGTCCCGGGCCGGTTCCCGGATGTCCGCTGGGGCTTCGTCGAGCTCTCCGCCCAATGGCTACCCTACCTTCACAACGACCTCAAATGGCGCCTGTTGCGGACGGGCAAGCCGGCGCCCGACAACTTCCTCGAGGCCAACAACATCTACGTCGCCTGCGCCGTCAGCGACGATGTCGCCTATATCCTGAACTACGCCGGAGAGGATCACCTCATGCTCGGCACCGATTACGGCCATAACGATCAGCAGAGCCAGATCGATGCCTTCGCCCTGCTCCGCGACCGCAACGACATCGCGCCGGAGGTGGTGACCAAGATCACCGAGATCAACCCGCGGGTGCTCTACGGGTTTTAGCGGCGGTCGACCGCGGGCCGCGGCCGACGCGGACGCTTGCGCGGTTTGCTGCACCGAGGCTCGATCGTGAATTTCCGTGACGGATCGACGGTGATCTTGCCCGCGAGGAAGCGGCGGCCGAGCAGAAGCTTGTAAATGAAGGTCCTTCGCTTCGAGAGGTTGAGCTCGGCGGGCGCGCGGATGTTGGCGATGCAGATCTCGAGCTTCACGACCGGCCGCAGCCGGAGCGGCCCGTCGTGGTCCTTGGTCTTGGAGAAGCGGACGACCTCGAGCTCGTACTCGCGCGAGGCGTCCGCACGGTTGACGGCCTTGACCCGCGCCCAGGTCTTGCCGTCGTGCTCGACGAGCTCGTAGTTCTCGACATTGAGAGAGCTCGTGTTGGCGCCGGTATCGAGCTTCGCCTGCACCGGCAGGTTCCCGGGGAAGATACGCGTGCGCTCCGCCCATCCCAGCATGATGGGGGCCCGGCCCTGGCTCTCGGCCGTCGCCTGGGCGCCCGCCTCCGGGGAGGCCCACAGCGCGGCTGCCGCAAGGAGAGGAAGCGGGGCGAGACGGAAGATGCGCGGGATCAAGGACATCGCGTAAGCTCCAAATCGGACGAGGAAAGAAATCGCTCCGGGCCGGGCCGGCGCCCGATGCCCGAAGCAGCGATCCTAGCCGAAATCGTGCCGAGGCCCTAGCCCACCGGCCCGCGCCGCGGGCCGGCCCGGGATCGGGCGAGACCGCCCGCGCCTCGATTTGCTAGGCTCGCACCGGATACGTCGAGAGAAGAGGGGAGGAGTCCATGAGTGTTTCCGATGCGGTGAGGGATGCGTCGCTGGGCCTGCGCGAGGGAGACGCGGTGGCCTTCCTTCTGAGCGCCGATGCCTCCTACATCACGGGGCAGGGGATCTCGGTCAACGGCGGCCGCGCCATGGTTCCGTGACGGCCGGTACGGCGCGCGGGCGCCGGCCATGACGGTTCTTTATGTCGATGCCGATGCCTGTCCGGTGAAGGACGAGGCCGTGCGCGTCGCGGAACGCCATGGCGTGAAGGTGTTCATCGTCTCCAACGGCGGCATCCGGCCGCGGCCCGAGCCCCTGGTGGAGATGGTGATCGTCGGAGGCGGGTTCGATGCCGCCGATGACTGGATCGCCGAGCGGGCCGGCCCCGGCGACGTGGTGGTGACCGCCGACATTCCGCTCGCCGCCCGGGCCGTGGCGAAGGGCGCGCGGGTCCTCAAGCCCAATGGCGAGGCCGTCACCGGGACCAATGCCGGCCAGGCGCTCGCGATGCGCGACCTGATGACCGGAGGCCCGCCGCCGTTTTCGAGGCGCGACCGCTCGCTCTTCCTCGATGCGCTGGAGACCACCCTGCGCGCCGCGCGCGGGGATTAGGGAAAGGGGGGCCGCGCTAGCGGCGGCGCGCAGGGCTGCCGCCCGAGGCGCCCTGGCCACGCGGCGGCGCGATATCCAGAAGCGGCGCAGCGTCCAGATCCGCCGCGCCCATCATCTCCGCGACCTCGCGGAGGGTAGCGACGATGCGGTCCTGACGGGCGGGCCTTAGGCTTGTGAAGGCCTCGATGAACCGCTCGTGCAGCAACGGCGGCGCCTTGCGCAGCACGGCGCGGCCCGCCGCCGTCAGGCGGGCATGGACCACCCGGCGGTCGGCGACGCTGCGGTAGCGCTCGATCCACCCGCGCTTCTCCAGCCGGTCGAGGATGCTGGTCACCGTTCCCTGGCTGAGGCTGACCTGGTCGGATATCTCGCCGGTCGTCACCTCGCCGAGGTCGCGGATGGACCGCAGAACGATCACCTGGGGCGTGGTCAGGCCGGAGATCTTCAGCAGGCGCTTCGAATGCAGATCGGTCGCCCGAATGATGCGGCGCAGCGCCACGAGGACCTGTTCCCCACGGTCAGGGGCCGCGGCTTGGTGTGTCCCAGGTCTCGGCGGCCGTGTTCCCGTCTGCGTTAGGCTCATGCGTCCCTCCATCCCGCGCCGGGCCGATGCCGGTCCCGGTCATTCGATTATGTTTTGAGGGCATAAATATTGACATCAAAAGATATGTAGTCTAAAATTCTTTCCGCGTCGAGAGGATTTCGCGGCCGGCATTCCCCGCAGTGCGGCGGTGGAGGCCGCGATGGCCCGGGTGCCATGGGCCGTCCAGGATGGCGGCGGCGGCGGGACGGACGACCACCCCTTCATCGAAGACATCTCGGAACATGTGCGGATTCAGCGGCGAAGTTACCTTTGACGGCTCCCCGGCGTCGGTCGATGCCGTGGGGCGGATGACGAATACGCTGGCGGCGCGCGGGCCCGACGGCTCCGGCCTGCATGCCCAGGACCGGGTCGCGGTCGGGCACCGCCGGCTCAAGATCATCGACCTTTCGGACCGCGCCCAGCAGCCGATGACCGATCCGGAGCTCGGCCTCACCGTGGTGTTCAACGGCTGCATCTACAATTACAAGGACCTCAGGCGGGAGCTCGAAGGCTTGGGCTACCGGTTCTTCTCGGGCGGCGATACGGAGGTGGTGCTCAAGGCCTACCACGCCTGGGGCCCCGAATGCCCCAAGCGCTTTCATGGGATGTTCGCCTTCGCCGTGCACGAGCGCGACAGCGGCCGGCTCGTCCTGGCGCGCGACCGGCTCGGGATCAAGCCGCTCTACATCGTCCCAGGGGAATCGCGCGGGCGCCTGCGTTTCGCGTCCTCCCTGCCGGCCCTGCTCGCGGCCGGCGATGCGGACACCTCCATCGATCCCGTCGGCCTGCATCACTACATGACGTTTCACGCCGTGGTCCCGGCGCCGTTCACCATCTTCAACGGCGTCAAGAAGCTGCCGCCGGCCACGGTTGCGGTGTTCGAACGCGACGGGCGGCGGACCGACCATGTCTACTGGGCGCTCACCTTCGCCCGGACGCAGGAGGACATCGGCGCTTCGCCCGAGGAGTGGCGCGAATGCCTCGACCAGGCGCTACGGCTCGCCATCGAGCGGCGGATGGTGGCCGACGTGCCGGTCGGGGTCCTGCTCTCGGGCGGCGTGGATTCCAGCCTGATCGTGGGCATGCTGGCCGAGGCCGGGCAATCGGGCCTCAAGACCTTCTCCATCGGCTTCGAGGAGGCCAACGGCGAGAAGGGCGACGAGTTCAAGTATTCCGACCTCATCGCCGAGCATTTCGCCACCGACCATTACAAGATGTTCGTCAAGTCCAAGCGGCTGCTGGACAGCCTGCCCGGTACCATCGCCGCCATGTCCGAGCCCATGGTGAGCTACGACAACGTGGGTTTCTACCTGTTGTCGGAAGAGGTTTCCAAACACGTCAACGTGGTGCAGAGCGGCCAGGGCGCCGACGAGGTCTTCGCCGGATACCACTGGTATTCGGCGCTCGCCGATTCCAACGATCCGGTCCAGGACTACGCCGAGGTGTTCTTCGACAGGGACCACGGGGAATTCCGCGCCGCGGTCGACCCGGAGCTTGTCGACGACGATTTCAGCAGCGGCTTCGTCGCGGGCCACTTCGGCCTGCCCGGCGCCGACGATCCGCTCGACAAGGCGCTCAGGCTGGATACCACCGTCATGTTGACGGACGACCCGGTCAAGCGGGTGGACAACATGACCATGGCCTGGGGGCTCGAGGCGCGGGTGCCGTTCCTCGATCACGAACTGGTCGAGCTCGCCGCGCGCATGCCCGCAGAGCACAAGCTGCGCCAGGGCGGTAAGGGCATCCTCAAGGAGGTGGCGCGCAAGGTCGTCCCCGCCGAGGTCATCGACCGCCCCAAGGGCTATTTCCCCGTACCGGCGCTCAAATACATCGAGGGGCCCTATCTCGACCTGGTGCGTGACACGCTCAAGTCCCGCGCCGCGCGGGAGCGGGGCCTGTTCCGGGAGGACTATATCGATTGCCTGCTGGCCGACCCGAAGGCCCATATCACGCCGCTGCGCGGGTCCAAGCTGTGGCAGGCGGCGCTGCTGGAATCCTGGCTTCAAACCCACGGAGTGTGACCCCATGACCGTGTCCGCCGATCCCGCGAAGGCCCGGCCGGCGCCGGACGCTTCCGCGCGAACCCCGTCCGCCGCCCCAAAGAAAGCGATGAAGTCCAATGCCGTGATCGACTGTGGCTGGGGCCGGCTGCTCTTCGGCCAGACCTTCGAGTCCCCCGAACGAATCGCCGAGGTCATGGAGGAGGAGCGGCGCGACCAGCGCGACGTCGCCTTCTATGTCCCCGACCCGCACGTGGTGCTCGCGCAGGCGCCGCAGTCGCTGTTCCTCGACCCGTCCCACAGCTTCCGTCTCGACCTTACGGCGCCGCGCCGCGAGGGGCCCTGGCAGACCCCGGAGTTCACCATCCGCGAGGCGAAGGCGAAGGACGAGCCCGCCATCAACCGGCTTTACCTCTCGCGCCGGATGGTGCCGGTGGTGGATGGCTTCCTGGCGAAGCTGCCCCGCCGCGGCGCCCTCACGGTCCTGGTGGCCCAGGAGGCGCCCGGCCCCGGCGGCGGCCCGATCGGCGTCGTCATGGGGGTCGACCACCGGCGCGCCTTCGGCGACCCCGAGCGCGGCGCGAGCCTGTGGGCGCTGGCCGTCGATCCCCAGGCGCTGCGCCCCGGCGTGGGCGCGGCCCTGGTCGCGGCGCTGGCCAACCGCTTTGCGGGAGCGGGCCGCGCCTTCCTCGACCTTTCGGTGATGCACGACAACCGCGAGGCCATCGCGCTCTATGTGAAGCTCGGCTTCGAGCGCATCCAGGTCTACTGCGTCAAGCGCAAGAACCCCATCAACGAGAAGCTCTTCCTCGGGCCCCAGCCCGAGGCCGACCTCAATGTCTATGCCAGGATCATCGTCGATGAGGCGAGGCGGCGGGGCATCGGCGTCGAGGTCGAGGACGGCGAGGCGGGATTGTTCAAGCTGTCGCTCGGCGGACGCTCCGTGTCTTGCCGCGAATCGCTCAGCGACCTCACTTCCGCCGTTGCCTTGAGCCGCTGCGACGACAAGCGACTCACCCGCCGTTTGCTGCAACGGGCCGGCCTGAAGGTGCCCGACCAGATCCCGGGCGATGACGAGGAGCGGATCCGAAGCTTCCTCGAGACCCATGGCCGCGTCGTGGTGAAGCCCGCGCGCGGAGAAATGGGCCGCGGTGTCGCCGTGGATCTCGCCTCCTTCGAGGACGTGAAGGCGGCGGCGGTGCGGGCCGCCCGCATCTGCGACGACGTCATCGTCGAGCAATGCGCAGACGGCCAGGATCTTCGCATCATCGTCATCGACGGGGAGGTGGTTGCCGCCGCCGTGCGCCGCCCGCCCAGGGTCCAGGGCGATGGCGTCCACACGATCGTCGAGCTGATCGCCAAGCAGAGCCGGCGCCGGGAAGCGGCCACCCACGGGGAGAGCACGATCCCGCTCGACGAGGAGACCGAGCGCTGCGTCGAATCGCATGACCATCAGATGCTCGACGTGCCGGCCTACGGGGAGACCGTTACCGTGCGCAAGACCGCCAACCTGCATGCCGGCGGGACGATCCACGACGTCACCGCCGATCTCCACCGAGACCTCAAAGAGGCCGCGGTCAAGGGCGCCGGAGTCCTCGAGATTCCGGTAGTGGGCTTCGATTTCATCGTCCCCGACCCGTCGGAGCCAGACTACGTCATCATCGAGGCCAACGAGAGGCCCGGGCTCGCCAATCACGAACCCCAGCCCACCGCCGAACGGTTCATCGACTACCTCTTTCCCCAGACTCGCGCGGAGCACAAGGTCGGCGAGGCGCACGCCTGATGCGCGATCTCCCGGTTGATTCCCCGTTCCTGCTTGAGACCCTCGAATCGCTTCTGGATATCCCGAGTCCCTCCGGAATGACCGATGAGGCGGTGGCTTTCGTCTGCCACAAGCTCGAGGCCCTCGACATCCCGTTCGAACTGACCCGTCGCGGCGCCATCCGGGCGGACATGGCGGGTCGTCAGTCTTCCCCGGACCGTGCCATTGCCTGCCATCTCGATACGCTAGGCGCCATGGTCAAGGCCTATCGCCAGAACGGGCGGCTCGAGGTCGTTCCCATCGGCACCTGGTCGGCCCGTTTCGCCGAGGGCGCGCGGGTCACCGTCTGCGCGGACGGCGGGCGCGCTTTCCGGGGCACGCTCTTGCCGCTCAAGGCCTCCGGCCACGTGTTCCACGAGGAGGTCGATGCCCAGCCCATCAGCTGGGCCAACCTCGAGCTCCGGCTCGACGAACGGGTGGCGAGCGAGGCCGACGTGCGCGCGCTCGGCATCCATGTCGGCGACACCATCGCCGTCGATGCCGGGACCGACATCACCGCCAACGGCTTCATCAACTCCCGCAGCCTCGACGACAAGGCGGGCGTCGCCGCGGTGCTGGCGGCGGCCAAGGCGGTCAAGGAAGCCGGCATCCGGCTCGCAATGGACTGCCACCTCCTGTTCACGATATCGGAGGAGGTGGGCGTCGGCGCCTCCCACATTCTGCATGGGGACGTGGCGGAGCTCGTCTCCATCGACAACGGCACCGTCGCCCCCGGCCAGTACACTTCGGAATACGGCGTGACCATCTCCATGCAGGATTCGAGCGGTCCCTTCGACTGGCACCTCACCCGCAGCCTGATCGAGCTTTGCCAGGGCCACGGCATTGAGCACAGCCGCGACGTCTTCCGCTATTACCGCAGCGACGCCGCGGCCGCGCTGGAGGCGGGCAACGACATCCGCACCGCGCTGGTCTGCTTCGGCCTCGACGCCTCCCACGGCTACGAGCGCACCCACATCGATTCGCTCACCGCCGTGGCCCGGCTCCTCGGGCTCTATATGCAGGCTGAGCCGCTCTTCAAGCGCGATACCGAGGCCATGGGACCCTTGGGCGACCTGCCCGCTTCGGAAGCCGATGGCTGAGCGCGGCGACCGGCCGTCTCAGTGCCGGCGCATCACGGATGGACGGTCTCGGTGAACCAGTCGGTTGGAAGCTCGGTCCCGAGGCCTTCGGCCCGCGCCCTGTCGAAGGCGAGCCAGCCGACGGCGGCGAACTGGGTGCCGAGGCCGAAATTGTTGATGAAGCAGGTGACCTCGTCGGCACCCTCCCGGCCCGGGACGCGCCCGGTGATGAGGTCGGTGAGCTCCGGCATGGCGGCGAAGTCGAGCGCCTCGATATCGGCCCAGCCCTTGGGCGTGTAGCGGCTCGGCAGCGCCTCCATGCCCATCATGCCTTCGATCACGCAATGGATGGGCGTCGTGTCCTTGATGTGGGTCGCGGTCCGGTCGGCGAGCGCCACCGCCGCGGCGTCGATCTCGACGTGCTTGATCGCGCTCATGTGCAGGCCGGACCTGACCCATTCGGGCCCGAAGATCGCGCTGTTGGCGTTGGTCGCGCAGAGCGCGATGTCGGCCCCGGCGAGCGCCTCCTCGGGCGCAGCGACCGGGATCACCGGAACGTCGAGACGCTCCGCCATCTCGCGCGCGAAGGCCTCGCGGTGATCCGCGTTGGGGCTGAAGCAGCGGATGTCGGCGATGTCCCGCACGCTCGCCGCCGCCATCAGCTGCGCGCCCGCCTGCCAGCCGGAGCCGAGGATCCCGACCCGGCGCGCATCCTGCCGCGCCATGTACTTGATGCCGAGCCCGTTGGTGGCCCCCACCCGCATGCGCTGGACGACGCCGTCGGGCAGGATGGCGAGCGGCGCGCCGGTGGCGGTGGAGAACAGCAGGATCAGCCCCACATAGCGGCCGTTCGGCGCCGCCGGGACCTTCACCCGGCGGCGATGGGTGCCGGTGCGCGGCCAGGTGATGATGTCGGAGTTGATGCGCACGGCCCCGACCTCGAGGCTCGGCACCACCCCGTCCATGGACTTGAGGCCGTAGATGGCGTCCGCGCGCGCGGTCGGCGCGAGGCAGTCGGAGCGCACGCGGGAGACGCCGATGCCGCGGGCGAGCTCGCGGTAGGTGTCCTCCAGGACGGCGATGCAGTCGTCCATCGCCAGAACCCGGTCCACGTCCTCGTTGGAGAGGATCAGCGTCATGGGATCGCCCTTCAGGCACCCGCGTTTTCGAGCAGCGCCGCCTCGGTCGCCTTGGTGAAGCCCACCAGGAAGATGCGCCCGGTATCGATCACCGGGCGCTTGATGAGCGTCGGGTGCTTCGCCATCAGGGCGACGGCCCGGGCTTCGTTCAGTCCCTCACGCTCTTTCTCGGGAATCTCGCGCCAGGTGGTCGAGCGCCGGTTCAGGACCGCCTCCCAGCCCAGCGTGCTGGTCCAGGCGGAGATCTGCTCGGCCGACACGCCCTCGGCGCGGACGTCGTGCAGGCGATGCTTGATCCCCTTGGCCGCCAGCCATTTCGAGGCCTTGCGGCAGGTATCGCAGTTCTTCAATCCGTAAAGCGTGATCACTTCCAGACCCTCCCTTGCTTCTTCCGCGCGCGCCGCGGCCCGGCGGCCCGTTCGTTTGGTGGAGAGGATATCACCCGCGCCCCCGCGCCGGAACCGGGCTTGGCCGGCCGGCGGGGCGGCCTCATTCCCCGGCTTAATTGATCGGATAGTGAGAATTTTCTTTTCCTGTCTGTGGGTTTGGATTCTAAGGGTTTCACCTGGTGGGTGAGAGTTGGGGGTTGGGATGAGCGGGGATCGGCTG
>Ga0326597_10000254_pt1 | contig 101018 bp, 66 predicted proteins | sample RVTome_12_FD_203789 | JGI IMG/M metagenome (GOLD analysis project Ga0326597, IMG submission 203789) | Soil microbial communities from uranium-contaminated site in the Upper Colorado River Basin, Wyoming, United States - RVT100D185 | ecosystem: Environmental > Terrestrial > Soil > Contaminated...
TCAACGCCTCGGGGACCACCCTTGCGAGGGCCCCCGCATGACTCGGGGCCGAGGTGGGTCGCTAGCCCTTCCTCGTACAGCTCTCTCATCTGCGACTCCATGCCGGTTTATCCCGGCGCTCATCGCGTTCTTCGTGCTCTTCGTGGTGAAAAAAAGGCCGCTGCTCAACCCGCACCGCGTGGACAGACCCGTGCCCGGCCTCGACCTTGCGGATGCCCCTCGCCCACGACGCGGCGATTCTCCTACCGCGAGCGCCGCCGATACACCACCAGCTCCGCCGTTTCCTTCGCGGTGCGGGGCTGCCACACCTCCGGATCGGGCCGGCTCGCGCCGCGTCTCGTCGCCGGAACGGCGAGGCGGATCGTCTCGTAGAGAGGCTCCATGGCGGGCGGCAGCGACAGCTTTCGCGGGGCATCGGCCGCCGACGGGCTCTCGGAGAGGATCCAGTCCGGCAGCGCCTCCCGATCGATCCTGTGGAAGCGGCCGTCGATGACCCTCATGCTCGTGTGGAAGATGATCGGGAACTCCGGATCATCCACGTACACGGTCTCGTCGGGGGATCCGTTCTCGCGGAGGTACTCGACCACGACGTACAGCGGATCCCGGTAGTCCCGGAGGAGCGAGCCCAGATAGCGTGGGTAGGGAATCTCGACCTCGCGGCTTCCCGGGAGCCAGAAGCCGGTGAGAACGGAGAGGAGGTTCGAGAGACACAGGAACCCCACCACCGCACTCTGGAGCCACGAGGTGCGGAGAAAGCTCGTCAGGCAGACCGCTCCGAGGAGCAAGATCACGGGGAGGATGGGCACCAGATACCGGAAGTACACGAACGGCAGCACCGCAAAGAGCGCGAGGTGAGCCACGAGAAGGCAGGCAAGGAGGACCGTCACGCCCCGCCCTCGCTCGGTGAGACGAAAGCCCGTCTCGGCCCTCTGCGATCGCCGGTAGGGCCAGGCCAGAAGCGGCAGGATCAGGATCACGAGAGGCAGCACGTGCTGCTGGACCGCGTCGAGCAAATAGAGCATCTTGCCCGAGGCGAGCTCGAGAGTGAGCGAGGATGCCTGGGCATCCGGGCGCGCATAGAGAAACCAGGGAAGGAAGAGCAACACGCCGCCCACGACCCCGCCCGAGGCGGAGAGGGGAAGCCGCGCCCCCCACTTCCTCGCAAGAAGCACGGATGCCAGCAGCACTCCCCCTGCGGCCGCGGGGGCCACCGTGTAGTTGGAGTGGCACTGGACGGCAAGGCACACCGCGACGAGAAGGGCTCCCCTTCCCCATCTCCGGGCGAGAAGCAGGGCGAATCCGTTCAGGATGCCGATCTCGGCCACGACGAGAAGAGAGTGATACCGGCTCTGGCGCGCATGGAGAAGAAACGGAACGCACGAGGCAAGGAAGATTCCCGCGGTGAGCGCCACGCGCTGCGAGCAGTAGACTTCCCGCGCAAGACGCATGAGGAGCAGCACCGAGACGAGACCCACCAGCGCGAACGGAAGCCGGGCCGTCGTCGCCGACACGCCGAAGGCGAGGAAGGATCCTGCCACCACGTACTCGTCGAGCCACGGAGACCAGGTCCAGATTCCGCCCTCGTTCAGATCCTTGCCGTCAAGGAGGGTGATGCGGTTCCTTCCGTCGTCGGCGCGGGGAACGCCATAGGTGGTGATGTTCCGGGCCAGGCAAGCCGTCTCGGCCTCGTCTCCCCAGAGAAGGCGTCCCCCGAGATCAACGAAGAGGCCGAAGGCGGCCACGATGAGGACGAAGAGGGTCGCGGCGCGAAGGATGGCTCTTCTCCCGTCAGCGTGGGGGAGCGGCGGCTCCCCGTGCCCGAGCGTGGCGCTCGAGGATCGCCAGCGCCTCGCCGATCTTGCCCACGCCGTGGATCTGGAGCCGCCCCTCGATCCCGTGCGCTGTCCCCGAGGCATCCTCGCCATCGCCGCGTGGCAAGATTGCCCTCCGGTAGCCGAGCCGCGCCGCCTCGCGCAATCGGAGCTCGGCTCTCTCGACCCGGCGCACTTCGCCGGCGAGTCCGACCTCACCCAGAACCACCGTCCCCGGGGGAAGCGCGACCCCGATGCGCGAGGTGGCCAGCGCGAGGACGATGGCGAGATCGCACGCCGGCTCGTCGATACGGACCCCGCCCACCGCATTCACGAACACGTCACGGTCAGAGAACGGAATCCGCGCCCTCTGCTCCAGGACGGCCAGCGCGAGAGCCACGCGGTTGGGATTGACCCCCGACACCCGCCGGGCCGGAGTCCCCTGGGGGCCGGGTGCGGCAAGAGCCTGGATCTCGACCAGGATCGATCGCGTCCCCTCGAGGGCCGGGAACACCGTGGAGCCGGGCTCCTGCACCCCCTCGCCCACGAAGAGCCTCGATGGATCCGAGACTCCCTGGAGCCCGCGCGACCCCATCTCGAAGATCCCCACCTCGTCGGTGGGTCCGAAGCGATTCTTGATCACCCGCAGGATCCGATGGGACCGGTGGCGATCGCCTTCGAACGACAGCACCGTGTCGACGAGATGCTCGAGGACCCGTGGTCCGGCCAGCGAGCCATCCTTGGTCACGTGCCCGATGAGGAAGACCGCGATGTCGAGCTCCTTGGCGGCCACCACCAGAGCCTGTGCGCATTCCCTCACCTGGGTCAACGAGCCCGGAAGGCCCGAGGCCCCCGCAACCTGAAAGGTCTGGATCGAGTCGAGCACGACCAGCGCCGGGCGGCGCTCCTTCATGTCCGCGGTCACGCTCTGAAGGTCGGACGTGGAAAGGAGCAGGACATGCCCTTGATGAACGCCCAGCCGCTCCGCCCGGAGTCGGATCTGGCTCGGCGTCTCCTCGCCCGTAGCGTAGAGAACGGTACGTTCCGCGGCGGACAGGTTTCCGGCGACCTGGAGGAGAAGCGTCGACTTGCCGATGCCCGGGTCGCCCCCCAGCAGCGTCACCCCTCCGGGAACGAGCCCTCCCCCCAGCGCCCGGTCGAACTCCGACAGTCCGCTCGCGATGTGCGGTTCCCTCTGCAGGGACACCGACGCGAGGGGCACCGCTTCCCGGCTCGGTCCCGCGAGCGCGGTGACCCGCCGCGAGGCCGGGGCGGCCTCCTCCCGGAACGAGTCCCACTCGCCGCAAGCGGGACATCGGCCGCTCCACCGGGCCCCGGTGGTGCCACAGATCTCGCACCGGTAGAGCGAGGTCGCCTTGCTCACGATCCGCTGGCTCCCACGGCGTCACTCTCGAGAAGGCTGTGGCGAAAGACCCCGGCTGACCAGAAGGATCCGGTCGCGACGATCTTGCCCTCTTCTCCTGCCCGAGCGCGAGCGAGCTCGAGCGCGCGCCCGATCTCGGGCTCGACCCGGACCGGGATCCCGGCGGCCCGCACCACTTCGGCCAGCGCGTCCGGATCCTCGCTTCGCGGACTCGGCACCCGGGTCATCACGACCTCGCGCACGAGAGGAAGCAGCGGCGCGAGCACCTCGTCGATCCTGGGCCTCTTGTTCATCGAGAACAGCAGTACGACCTCGCCACTCCACCCGAGCTCGGCCTCGATCACCCGGGCCAGCACCCGGGCCGAAGCCTCGTTGTGGGCGCTATCCAGAAGCACGTCGGGCCGCCCCGGAAAGAGCTCGCACCGCCCCGGAAGCTCGAGGGAGGAGAACGTGCGCGCCACCTCGTCCTCTCCCAGAGACGAGAAGCCGGTGCGCCTCAGGAAGACCTCCGCCGCCATCACCGCCAGCCCGGCATTCTCTCGCTGCACGCGGCCCAGCACCGGCATCACGAGGGACGGATAACGGAGCGATGGGGTCGAGATCTCGAACGCCACGCTTCCCTCCTCGGACACCACCGAGACCTCCCGCCCGAGAGCGAGCACCGGAACCCGGAGCTCACTCGCCTTGTCCCTGACCACCGGCCACGCCTCCGACGATCCGGGAACTCCGGTGACCAGCGGGACCCCCTCCTTGAGGATACCGGCCTTCTCCAGTGCAATGGACGGAATGTCCGGCCCCAGGGTTTCGGTGTGGTCGAGATCCACGTTGGTGATCACGGTCACCACGGGCTTCACCACGTTCGTGGAGTCGAGCCGCCCGCCCATGCCCGTCTCGAGGATGGCCACGTCGACCCGTTTTTCCGCGAAGTGGCAGAACGCCATGGCCGTGAGCACATCGAAGAAGGTGGGCGCATTCTCGTCGGGACCCGATCGTGTCTCGTCGAGCAGGGGGCGGAGCCGGTCGAGAGCCGAGGCGAAATCGGCTTCCTCGATGTTCCGGCCGTCGACACGGATCCGCTCGGTGACCGACATGAGGTGCGGCGAGGTGTAGAGCCCCACCGAGAGGCCGTGGCCCAGGAGCAAGCGCTCGAGCATGAGGGCCGTCGACCCCTTGCCCTTGGTGCCGGCAATGTGGATCGAACGAAGATCCTCCTGGGGGTTCCCGACACGCCCCAGGAGGTCTCGGATCGGCCCCAGGTCGGGCCGCCGGTATCCCTGGCCGAATCGAGCCTGCTTCTCGTAGTCGGTGAGGCGCCCCAGGTACTCGAGAGCCTCGCTCCGGGTTCGGATGATCGCCACGGGTCCCTCCCTCCGGGGGTCAGGCGACTCCTGTCACCGGATCCCCTCACCGCGTTTTGACTCGCGCTCGCCGGGGATGCTAGCCTGAAGGACAGTCCGGAGTCAAACCGCCAGGCAGGTCCCCATGCCCCAGCCCAACCAGTCCCAGAGACCTCCCGCCGTGAGCCGGCGCGAGATGCGCATCCTCACCGGCCTCATCTTCGCGTTCTTCTTGTTCTTCGGTACCTTCGTCCTCCTCCCCATCATCTCCCAGCGCCCCCGGCCCGAGGGCGTCCCCGTCACCGACGAGTCCACCGACTGGATCCCGACCGTCGAGATGGGACTCAAGCCGGTCTCCCTGTCCCCAGATCTCGCGGCCGCCATCGCCGAGGCGTCCGAGGAAGATCGGGTCCAGAAGGAGCCCGAGCCCTATCTCCACCTCCTCGAGCAGGTCAACCGTCGGAGCTACCGGTTCTTCAAGAACAACGGCTTCCGGAGCCTTCCCCCCGCCGAGCTCGTGACCCATGCCGAGGCGCATCGAGCCGAGCCGGTGGAGTTCAAGGGGAAGCTCCTCTACGCCGAGGAAAAGCCCCTCGAGGGGGGACCCGCCATGCCACAAGTGGTGACGGACGGTGTCCTCGAGACCGATATCGTCGGTCCCTCGGGCGAGCGTGACTGCGTGGCCTTCAGCCTCGCCGGCGTCCTGCCTCCCGACCTCGGGCTGGGCGACGTCGTGATCATCCAGGGCGTCTTCTTCAAGAGCCATCACTTCGACGTCAACCCCACCGGATCCCCGTCCTTCCGCACCGGTCCCCTGGTGGTGGCGAAGAAGGTCATGAAGAGCTACTGGGTCAACGAGGTCGCGGCCCTCGATCCCGAGATCCTGGCCGAGGTCAGCGATGACATGCTGGACGCCAAGGAGCTCGAGTTCCGTCCCCTCTGGCACACCGTGGCCTACGCGGACCATCTGATCAAGGAACCTCCCGAGGAGCGCCCGGCCGCGATTCCTCCCCTGGTGCAAGGGCTCGATCTCCGCAAGAACCCCGCCGACTACCGTGGCCGGCCCATCCGGCTCATCGGCCGGCTCGAGTGGCTCCAGAAGGAGGCGCTCGAGGTCAACCCGGCCGGCCTCGACTCCCGGTACCGGGCCATCCTTCGCTCGCAGGACCGCATCCTCGTGGAAGCGATCTTCCTGCGGAAGCCGACCGAGATCCACCTCGGCGAGGCGATCGAGGTCACGGGATTCTTCCTCAAGAACCACGCCTTCCCCAACAAGAGCACCGAGGACCACGACAGCTTCACCTGGTCTCCGTTCATCGTGGCCACGGGCGTCAGCCTGCCCGACTTCGACAACCCCAAGTTCGGAGCCCTGCAGACCTCGGTGCTGGTGCTGGCCGTGGTGTTGCTGGCCGTCTTCACCTTCGGCCTTCTGCGCGACCGCCGGACGACGCGCCAGTTCATGGAGCAGCAGCGTCAGCTTCGGCAGCGCGTCCGCAGGGGTCGCGACCTCAACCAGATGGGTCGCGAAGCGGTAAAAGCCGTGCACGATCGGGAGGGAACCTGACCTGGCCACGGAGCCGAGAAGGGTGCGGGTCGAGCTGGCGGAAGCCTCCCACGATATCCTGGTGGGACAGGGCCTCCTCGACCGGGCCGGTGAGCTCCTGCAACAGGCCGGTCTCGCACCCGGAAACGTGGCCGTGGTCACGGACGAGAACGTCGGTCCACTGCATGCGCCCCGTCTTCTGGGCTCCCTCGAAGGGAGCGGCTACGACGCCGTCGTCCACACCCTTCCCGCGGGAGAAGAGACCAAGTCGCTCGACACGATCCGGGGGATCTACGAGTTCCTGCTGACGGCGGGCATCGAGCGCGGACGCCCCCTCATGGCGCTGGGGGGGGGCGTCGTGGGTGACGCCGCCGGATTCGCGGCCGCGACCTGGCTGCGGGGCATCCCGCTGGTCCAGGCGGGCACGTCGCTTCTGGCCCAGGTCGACAGCTCCATCGGGGGCAAGGTGGGGATCAACCTTCCCCGGGGCAAGAACCTCGCCGGAGCCTTCCACCAGCCTCGACTCGTCGTGTCCGACGTGACGACCCTCGAGACCCTCGACGACGACGAGTTCCGGTCGGGGCTGGCCGAGGTCGTCAAGTATGGCGTCATCCGCGATGGCGCTCTCTTCGCCCGCCTCGAGGTCGACCACGAGAAGATCCTGGCCCGGGATGTCGCGACCCTGACCGACATCATCGAGGCCTGCTCGCGCATCAAGTCGAAGGTGGTGGCCGGCGACGAGAGAGAAGGAGGAGCGAGGAAGATCCTCAACTTCGGCCACACCGTGGGACACGCCCTCGAGGCGGTCCGCGGCTACGGGGTCCTGCGCCATGGCGAGGCCGTGGCGATCGGAATGATGGCGGCGGCCCGCCTGGGTCGGGACCTCGCCCTGACCGACCCGATCCTCCTGCAGAGGCTCGAGAAGCTCCTCGTCCGTCTCGGGCTCCCCATCCGCGCCCCGTTCCGTGCCGAGGTGGAGGAGCTCACCTCGCTCATGGCCCGCGACAAGAAGGTCGAGAAGGGCAACCTCGTGTTCGTCCTGGTCCGCGCCCTGGGCCAGGTGGAGATCGTCAGGGACGTCGACCCCGCCCGCCTGTCCTCGGTCCTCGAGAGCGTCGCTGGCTGAAGAACCCGGCCGCTGCGCCCCGGTCGAGCGGCTCCCGTCCGGTTCGACGGCCGGCGCCCCGCCCTGTCACCCCCTCGCTTCCCGTCCGTCCTCGAAGGGGGAGGCGAAACATGGAAGCAGATCAGAATCAGCTCCGGGCCTGGGTCCATCTTGCCCTTCTGCCCTCCCTCGGACCTCGACGGCTGTTCGGTCTTCTGAGGAGCGTGGGCTACCCGCAAAGGGTGCTCCAGCTCGGGAGAAAGGACCTCGAGCTCCTTGGCGTGCCGCCCCGGACCGCGGGCAAGATCGTGGCGGAGAGGGAGGAGGCGGCGCCGGACATCGAGATGGAGAGGGCAAGGGCCCTCGGCGTCCACCTCATCCCTTTGGGGTCAAGCCAGTATCCGCAGGCTCTGCTGGAGCTGGTCGATCCTCCGGTGCTGCTTTACGTCCGGGGAGAGATCCCCCACGGGTGCCCTCGGCACGCCCTCGCCATTGTGGGAGCGAGAGCGTGCTCCGCCTACGGGCGGAGCCAGGCCCGGCTGTTCGCGGGCAAGCTGGCGCGGTCGGGAATCGCGGTGGTCAGCGGTCTCGCCCGCGGCGTGGATGCCGCGGCCCACCAGGGAGCTCTCGAATGCAACGGGTGGACCGTCGGTGTGCTGGGATGCGGGATCGACCTCGTGTATCCCCCCGTCAACCGCGGGCTCTACCGGGAGGTCGGCGCCCGGGGAGCCCTGGTGAGCGAGTTTCCTCTGGGCACGACGCCCCGGAAGATGAACTTTCCCCGTCGCAACCGGATCATCGCTGCCCTCTCTGCGGGGGTGCTCGTGGTGGAGGCCCGAGAGAGGAGCGGCACCCTCATCACCGTGGACCACGCGCTCGAGCTCGGCAAGGAGATCTACTGCCTCCCCGGCGCGGTGACGAGCCCGCTGAGCACGGGGACCCATGATCTCATCCGGCAGGGGGCGACCCTGGTGACCCGGCCGGGGGAAATCCTCGAGGTTCACGAGGGATGGGCTGCCGAGGACGAGACCGAAGACCCGGGCGACCTCTCGCCCGAGGAGTCGAGGGTACTGGAAGCCCTGCGGACCTCGCCCGTGGGTCTGGACGATCTGGGGAGGATGGCCGGGCTCGGCCCGGCGGACACGAGCCGGGCGGTGACCCTTCTCGAGGTGGCGGGAAGGATCGTGCGCGCGGCGGGCGGGACGTTTCAGGCCGTGCGGTAGCGTGGCCGGAAAAAAGGGCCGGCAGGCTCGTGCCTACCGGGGGGGAGGAAAGAAAGCCGGGGCAACCCTCGGAACTAAAGGAGAATTGGGGATGAAGTGGGTGTCGGGTTTTACGCCTGAAACGGGCAACCCCGGCATTTCAATGATGTTGATTCGCTTCTCGAGCGGCCTCGGGCGCCACTCGTCGTTCCTTTCTGACCCTTCACCAGACTATTCCCCGACGGGCCCGCGGGTGAGGACAGGTTTTTCGGGGTTTTCCCGGAAAGCGCCGCCAGCCCCCCCTCCAGGACTCCAGGACGCCGGTACTAGACTGCTTTCTCAGGTCCGCATCCCCCGAATCACCGAGGAGACCGATGAGCGCTCGAGTCCAGAAGGCCAGCAAGACCCCCATCCCTCGTCGCAAGCCACCTTCCCCCGCCAGGTCGAGGCCGACCGATCCCGCCCGGAGCCTTGACTGCATCCTGCGGCCCCGCTCGGTGGCGGTCATCGGAGCCTCCCGGCACAAGGAGTCCCTCGGGCGCAAGATCCTCGGCAACCTCCTGGATTTCGAGTTCACGGGACTGGTGTTTCCGGTGAACCCGGGAGCCGCGGTCGTGCACTCCATGAAGTGCCACCCCTCCGTCCTCGACATTCCCGAACCCGTCGATCTGGCAGTGATCGCGGTGGCGCGCGATCACGTACTGCCGGTGGTCGAGGAATGCGGCAAGAAGGGAGTGAGAGGCCTCGTGGTGATCACGGCCGGCTTCAAGGAGGTGGGCGGCGAAGGAGCCGCCCTCGAGGAAAAGCTCATGGCGCGGGTCCGTCACTACGGAATGCGGATGGTGGGCCCGAACTGCATGGGGGTCGTCAACACCGATCCCGAGATCCGCCTCAATGCCTCGTTCTCGAGCGCCACCCCGGTGGCGGGACCCGTGGCCTTCATGTCCCAGAGCGGAGCACTCGGGGACGTGATCCTCTCGGATGCACGCTCACTCCACCTCGGCATCTCGATGTTCGTGTCGGTGGGAAACCGCACCGACGTCTCCGGCAACGATCTCCTCGAGTACTGGGCCCACGACGAGCACGTGCGCCTGGTCCTGGCCTATCTGGAGAGCTTCGGCGATCCGCGGCGCTTCAAGTCCGTGGCCCGGGCGTTCACCCGCAGAAAGCCCATCATCATGGTGAAGGCGGGTCGCACCGAAGCAGGGGCCCGGGCCGCCTCGTCCCATACCGGATCCATCGTCGAAAAGGACGCGGCCACCGAGTCGCTCTTCGAGCAGAGTGGCGTCCTCCGCGTGCCCAACATCCACGGTCTCTTCCTCCTCGCCACGGCGTTCGCCCACCAGGAGCCGCCGATGGGGAGACGCCTGGCCATCGTCACCAACGCCGGCGGACCCGGTATTCTCGCCACCGATGCCGCATCGGCCACGGGGCTCACCATGGCCACGCTCACGGAAGGCACCCGGAGAAGGCTCCGCGAGGTGCTCCGGGCCGAGGCGAGCGTGGCCAATCCGGTGGACATCATCGCGACCGCCACTCCGCACCAGTTCGGTGAGGCGCTGCGCATCCTCGACCGGGATCCCGGGGTGGATGGGACGGTGGGGATCTTCGTGTCGCCGATCCTCGTCGACGTGCGCGAGGTCGGGAGCGAGATCCTGAAGGCGCGAACCCGGATGAAGAAGCCGCTGCTCACCTGCCTCATGGGTCGCCAGAGAAACCAGGAGGCCGTCGAGGAGCTCCTCCGGTCGGGGCTGCCCGTCTATCAGTACCCCGAAACGGCGGTACAGGCCTTTGCCGGGCTCGTGCGCTACCGGGAGATCGCGAGCGAGCCCGAGGGAGAGGTGATCGAGCACGCGGTCAAGACGGACGTGGCGCGACGGATCCTGCAACGCGCGCGCAAGGACGCGCGCCGGCTGCTCCTGCCCGACGAGGCGACGCGCCTCCTCGAGGCGTACGGCTTTCCGGTGGTGGAAGGACGCGAAGTCGGCACTTCGGCAGAGGCCATCGCGTTTGCCCACGAGGTCGGATATCCGGTGGTGGTGAAGGTCGCGGGCGAGGAGTTCATTCACAAGACCGACGTGGGAGGGATCCGCCTCGACCTCCGCAACGGCGACGAGGTGGCCGAGGCCTGCCAGGAGATGAAAGATCGCCTCTTTTCGCCGCGAAAGCGCGCAAAGGCCCGATTCCTCATCCAGAAGATGATCCGCGGGCGCGAGGTCATTCTCGGCAGCACCGCCGACGAGAGATTCGGTCCGCTTCTCCTCTTCGGCCTCGGCGGCATCCACGTCGAGGTGCTTCGCGACGTCTCGGTGCGCACGCATCCTCTCACCGATCAGGACTCCCACGACATGATCCGGGCCATCCGCGGCTACCCGCTTCTCGAGAGCTACCGGGGGAGCGATCCCGTGGACGTGGGCCTCCTCGAGGAGATGCTCCAGCGTCTCTCGCAACTCGCGGGCGACCATCCCGAGATCTCCGAGATCGACCTCAACCCGTTCATCATCGGGCCGAAGGGCAAGCCGAGCGGGGTCGTGGATGCGCGGATCCTGCTGGGGTAGCCGCGTCGTTGGCGAGGGGGCCGAAGAGGTCGCGGGGGACGGGTCCTTCCCGCGCTACACCTTCCGCCCGGGCGACAGCCGGGCGAGGAGGCCCTCCTGTTAAGAAAGGTGCCAGGCACCATTGTTGCCTGTTAAGAAAGGTGCCAGGCACCATTGTTGCCGGAAGGAACGGTCAGGTGCCGGGACGTTCTTCCGCGCGCGAGGAGGGAACGGGCGCGTGACCCCGCTCGGGTGACAGCCGGGCGAGGAGGCCCTCCAGGGTGTCGATGGCAAGAATGCGCTCGCGTCCCTCGTGATTGACACTCTTGATCATCACGATGTCCCCCGGAACGAGGTGTGCAGCGGGCACGTCGACCGTCCAGCCCGAGCACAGGGCCCGGGCCGAGCCGAGGGCCTCGGCCACATCGGGGCGCTCGATGGACGGAGTCCCGCGCTGCAGGATCTGCCCGTTGACCACGAGCTGGACCTCGCGGATGGTTTCGTCCCTTCCGAGATCGGCCGACCAGCCGGAGAAACGAACTCCGTCCTCGCTCTGCTCGCAGACCTCGAGGTGACCCCGGGGAGGAGGGGCAAGGCCCAGGAGGGCAGGCTCGCGGTGAGGGTCTTTCGACACCGCATACAGGTCCTGGAACTCCCACAGGCCCCGGGGCAGTCTGGCCACCACCGCGTTCGGGCCCGCCACCTTGCCAATCACCGCGCGCACGAAGGACTCGGTCACGTAGGTGGTCCCGTAGTTCGACTTTCTCAGGAAACGGCTCTCGCTCCTGCGCACGAAGCGAATGCCCCGGCGGCCCATCCTCCGCCCCGGAGCCAGGAGCGAGGCATCGTGTACGCTGAACAGCAGGAGCCCGTCCTCGCTGAGGAGCTCGAACAGGCGGCGGAGCCACGCCGCGAAGGTGCGCTCGGGAAGGTGACTGAAGAACGACGCGGAGAAGATGCAGGAAAAGTCTCGATCGATGCCGAGCCGCGAGGGATCGAGGTGGGAGACGAACCCGTGAACCCCGAACTCTCTCTGCTGGAAATCGACCGCGGAAGGCGAGACGTCGCTGACCCAGATGCGCTGCGGGGACAGCTCCTTCACCAGATACCGGGTCATGCGGCCATGTCCACACGCGAAGTCGAGAAACGAGGGAATGGATGGAAAGCCGCCGAAGGCCCAGTCCATGACCTGGCGCAGCTCCTCGAGCATCTGCTTGCCCGTTTCGAAGTACCGCAGGTGAGCGCGATCGGGATCCCCGTCGCAGACCCTGTCGAGAAGGTAGCGGTACATGTCGTCGTCGGGGCTGATCGAGGTATTGATCGCAGACGCGCCCTGGCCCTCGACGAGTCGCCGAACGAGCGATCTTCCCTCCGGCGAATGAAGCTTGTCCCACATCGGCTGACTCCGAACCGGGGCGGTGGATCGCCGATCCCCGAAGAACAAACCAGTGTACGGCGAGGTACGGCCCGTGGTCAATGCGGAGCCTCGGCGAAGGCATCGTGTTAAGAACGGTGCCTGGCACCATTCTTTACACCCCGCACTCCCCCGGCGCCTCTTCTTGCGTTTCTTCCACGGCGCCGCTACGTCCCGAAGAGCCGGTCCCCCGCATCGCCCAGGCCGGGGACGATGTAGCCGTGGCTGTCGAGCCCATCGTCGATACAACCGGTGAAGACGGTCACGTCCGGGTGCTCCTCGTGGAATCGCTCCAACCCCTCCGGCGCGGCGAGGACACACACGAAGACGATGCCCCGGGGCCGCTTCTCCTTGACGCGGGTGACCGCCGTCGCGGCCGAGTTTCCGGTGGCGAGCATGGGATCGAGGACGAGGCACCTCTTCTCGCTCATGCCCGGAGGAAGGTTCACGTAGTACTGCACCGCCTCGAGAGTCTCGGTATTCCGGTAGAGCCCCACATGACCGTAGGCGGCGCGCGGCAGGAGAAGCTGCACGCCCTCGCGCATGCCCTCGCCCGCGCGAAGCACCGAGACCACGGCGATCCGGTCCGGGCGCACCTTCCGGGTCACGGCCAGCCCGACCGGGGTCATGACCTCGTGCTCCTCGAGAGACAGCTCGCGCGTCGCCTCGTAGGCCAGCAGCACCGAGATCTCGCGGAGCACGTCACGGAAGAGGAAGCTCGCGGTCTCCCGGTCGCGCAGGAGGCCCAGCTTGTGCTGGACGACGGGGTGGTCGACGACGACGACGCTGGCCATGGCGTTTCCTCCGCGAAGACATCCTGTCCGACTCGATCGTGCGCGACGATCGATGTCGGCACCGGCTCGGACCTGGTCCCCCATCCTGCCATGGGAAGGGCCCGGGCAGGAAGAAGCCTGTGCGCGAGTCGGCCCGAGCGCGGCCGACCCGGATCACTCACGAGGGAGGGCCGGCGGCGACGAAGAAATCGGCCCTGTGCGGCGGGTGTCACCCTCGCATCCCGAGACTCCCAGACGACGCCGTGCCTCCTCTGGCGAAGACACGAGGTGGAGGTTCTCGGCCCGCAGGAGCTTCGATTTCCTGAGGAGCTCGAGGGGCTGCCCTTCGACGCCCACGAGGCACACCTCGACCCCCCGGGAGAGGAGCTTCCCGACCACCGACTCGAGAGCCACCAGCCCCGTCACGTCCATCACCGGTACATGGTGGATGTGAATGACCACCGCCCGGAGATCGGGAGCCACTCGCTCCAGGGCATTGAAGGCCTTCTCGGCAGCGCCGAAGAACAGAGGCCCCCGGATCTCGTAGGAGAGCACTCCCTCGGGGAAAGGCTCGGTGTCGGCGTCGCCGTTCTCGATCACCCGGGCACTCGTCACCTCCGCCATGCGGCGCATGAAGAGGAACGCGGCCAGCACCACGCCCACCCCCACCGACACGACCATGTCGAAGATGACGGTGAGACCGAAGCAGGCCAGAAGGACGAGCACGTCGCTCTTCGGCGCCACCCTCACCACATGGCCGAAATGGCGGACATCGCTCATGTTCCAGGCCACCATGAGCAGGAGCCCGGCGAGAGACGCGATGGGGAGATACGAGAGGAGCGGCGCCAGGGCCACGAGCGCCCCGAGGATGAACACGGCATGGAACACCGCCGCCAGGGGACTCCGGGCCCCGGCGCGGATGCTGGTGGCGGTGCGGGCGATGGCACCCGTGGCCGCGAAGCCACCGAAGAACGGCGCCACGATGTTGGCGATTCCCTGGCCAATGAGCTCGCCATCGGGATCGTGCTTCTTGCCCGTCATGCCATCGGCCACCACCGCACAGAGGAGGGACTCGATGGCTCCCAGGAGCGCGATGGCCATGGCGGGCTCGAGGAGCTGCCTCACCAGGGAGTAGGAAATTCCGAGCGGCTTCCCGTCGGGGCCCGGCGCCTCCCAGGGCCAGGCGGGTGTCGGAAGCACCGGCGGGATCCCCACCCCCGCGGTGCCGTCCGGAAGGATGTAGCCGAACCGACTCCCGATGGTCTCGACCGAAAAGCCCGGAAGCAGCCGCTGCATTCCGTAGGCAACGAGAGCGCCCCCGACCACGGCCACCAGCGGCGAGGGGATCCTGCGGGTCAGGCGAGGAAAGAGGATCAACACCGCAATGGTCACGAGCCCCACCACGAGATCCCCCGGGCTCAACGTGGGCAGGGCCCGGGCGATTCCCATCACCTTGTCCGCGAAGTGATCTCCCGCCCCCTCGACCTCGAGGCCGAGAAAGCCCGGGATCTGGAGGGTGGCGATGACCACCGCGATGCCCGCCGTGAATCCTGTCGTCACCGGGTGGGGCACGAACTGGATGAGCCGGCCCAGGCGCGCCATCCCGAAGAAGGTGAGGAGGACGCCGGCGAGGAGGCTCGCCACCATGAGGCCACCGGGGCCATGGCGATGGGTCACGGGGCCGAGCAGCACCACGAAGGCCGCCGTCGGTCCGGTGACATTGAAGCGCGAGCCCCCCAGGAGCGGCGCCACCGCCCCCGCCACGAGCGCGGTGTAGAGCCCGTACTGGGGGGGAACTCCCGACGCGATGGCAAGGGCCATCGAGAGTGGCAGGGCCACGATGCCCACCACCACGCCCGCGAGGAGATCCGCCCGCAGGTCCGCCCAGCCGGGCTTCTCCGCAAGCGACGCACGCAACGCCGACGCGAGGCGACGGCTTCCCGGAAGCCGGGAAGTGAGCCGGTAGCGACCCGAGGAAGGCCATGACATCTGCGGTGACTCCAGGGAGACACGAAAGCCCGCCAAGATACCATCGACAGGAGGAGGGCAAGAGCTGTGGAATGACCCTTCCCGACTTGCCGCGCCCGGGCACGACCGAAAGGAGAGCGGGACATGGCCATCGAGACGATCGGAGTGGTGGGCTGCGGGCTCATGGGGCACGGCATCGTGCAGGTGGCCGCCCAGGGAGGCTACGCGGTCATCGCGGTCGAGACCGACGCCCGGGCCCTGGAGGCAGGGATGCAGAGGATCGAGAAGAGCCTCGCCACCCTGGAGAGGAAATCCGTGGAGAAGGGAACCGACCCGGATACGGCACACAAGAAGACCGGCGAGACCCGGGCGCGGATCCGACCCTCCCTCGAGCCGGCCTCTCTTTCGGAGTGCGACCTCGTCATCGAGGCCATCGTCGAGGACCTCGCGATCAAGAAGGAGCTCTTCGCGCTTCTCGGCCAGACGTGTGGCAAGAACGCCATTCTCGCCACCAACACTTCCTCGTTCCCGGTCACGGATCTCGCCCGGGCCTCGGGACGACCCGGCCGCACTCTCGGTCTCCACTTCTTCAACCCGGTCCAGATCATGAAGCTCGTGGAGGTCGTGCAGACCGGGGAAACGGCTCCCGGCCTCGTCGACGAGCTCCGTACCTTTGCCCGGACGTGTGGCAAGACGCCCATCACCTGCAAGGACACTCCCGGGTTCGTGGTGAACCGGCTCCTGGTGCCCTTTCTCGCCCAGGCCCTTCTCCTCCTCGAGCGTGGGGACGCGAGCCAGGAGGACATCGACACCGCCATGCAGCTCGGCTGCGGCCACCCCATGGGGCCGATCACCCTCGCTGATTACGTGGGCCTCGATACGAGCCTCGCCATCCTCGAGGGATGGGTCACCAGGTTCCCCGACGAGCCGGATTTCCGGGTGCCGGAGATCCTCCGCCGCAAGGTGAGCGACGGCCACCTGGGCCGCAAGACCGGCCAGGGCTTCTACCCCTGGGACGGCGACAAGAAGGCCTGAACCTTCTGCTATACTCCCGCGCCCCGGGGGGGAAAGGATGCCCGCGCCGCGGGTCGCCTTCTCCCCCGAACGTCGCCCACGGATACCCAGCGATGGCGCACCCGACCCTTCCCGAGCTCGAGGGCCGCTTCCTTCGCGACCTCGCCGACATCGTCGGCCGCGACTCGCTGCTCACGCGAGACGAGGACCTGCTCGTCTACGAGTGCGATAGCCTGACCCTGGAGAAGCACCCGCCCCAGGCCGTCGTCCTTCCCCGTACCCCGGACCAGGTATCCGCGGTGGTCCGCCTCTGCATCGACCACGGGGTCCCCTATGTCGCCCGGGGCGCCGGGACCGGGATCAGCGGCGGAGCCGATCCCGTGAAGGGAGGCGTCGTCCTCCACCTGTCTCGCCTGAACCGGATCCTCGAGGTCGATGCCGACAACTTTCACGCCCTCGTCGAGCCCGGCGTCGTCAACACCGACCTCAGCAAGGCGGTGCAGAAGCACGGCCTCTACTTCGCCCCCGACCCCTCCAGCCAGACCGTGAGCACCATCGGGGGCAACGCCGCCGAGAACGCCGGTGGCCCCCACTGCTTCAAGTACGGAGTGACCGTCGACCACGTCCTGGGCATGGAGGTCGTCCTTCCCACCGGCGAGACCGTGCGCATCGGGGGGCCCGAGTGCGGGATTCCCGGCTACGACCTCACCGCGCTCGAGGTGGGGGCCGAGGGCACCCTCGGCATCGCCACCCGCATCCTGGTCCGCCTCACTCCCCTGCCCGAGATGGTGCGCGTTCTCGTGGCCACCTTCCCCAGCCTGGAATCGGCGGCCCTGACCGTGACCGAGATCGTCTCCAGCTCGGTCGTCCCGTCGGCCATCGAGATGATGGATCAGGAGACCATCAAGGTCATCGAGTCGTCCATGTACCGGGCCGGATTCCCCACCAACGCAGCGGCGGTGCTGCTGCTGGAGCTCGACGGGTTCAAGGCCGGAGTCGTGGCCGACACCGTGACCGTGACCAAGCTCTGCGAGAAGAACGGGGCCCTCTCCGTCATCCAGGGGGACGACCCCGACCAGAGAAAGAAGCTCTGGGCGGCGCGCAAGGCCACCTTCGGCATCATGGGCAAGGTCAACACCGATCTCTACGTGCTCGATGGCTGCGTGCCGCGCTCCAGGCTCCCGGTGGCGCTGCAGAAGATCCAGGAGATCGGAGCCCGTCACGACCTCTACTTCACCAGCGTCTTTCACGCCGGCGACGGCAACCTCCATCCCCTGGTGGCCTACGACGGCAGGAACGAGGACGAGACCCGGCGCGTCCTCGCCGCCGGATCCGAGATCATGAAGCTCTGCCTCGAGCTGGGCGGAACCCTGAGCGGCGAGCACGGCATCGGGATCGACAAGAAGCGCTACATGCCCCTCCTCTTCTCGGACGACGACCTCGACCTGATGCGGCGGATCAAATCGGCCCTCGATCCCCAGGACCTCTGCAACCCGGGCAAGCTCGTCCCCGAGGCCAGCGAACCCGCACAGAGGAACGGCTCTGCCCCTTCCGAGGTGATCGCGCCGACCCGCGTCACGACCGATCACGACCTTCACGCCGCCCTCATCGAGATCTGTGGCGAGGGCGCCCTCGACCTGGACGTCGCGAGCTGGACCATCGACGGCAAGGCCCCGCGGGCCGTGGTCACTCCCGCGACCGAGGAAGACGTGGCCCGAGTCCTCGCCCTCGCGAGCGCGAACGAGCTCTCCGTGGCGCCACTGGGCGGAGGGACCCACCGGCACATCGGCAATCCGCCCCGGCGGCTCGATCTCGTGGTGAGGACGACGAAGCTCGATGCCTTCACCACCTACGAGCCAGCGGATCAGGTCCTCACCGTCCAGGCCGGAGCCACCGTCGCCGCCGTCAAGGCCAAGGCGATCGCTCATCTGCAGTGGCTGCCGCTCAACCCTCCCGCCGTCGAGGGCGCGACCATCGGAGGGCTGCTGGCCGCCGGATTGCCCGGTCCGAGCCGCGGGAGCATCGGCTCCCTGCGCGACATGGTGGTCGGAGCGCGCATGGCCCTTTCCTCGGGAAAACGGGTCAAGAGCGGCGGCGCCGTCATCAAGAACGTCACCGGCTATGACCTGCACCGGCTCCAGGTGGGAAGCCTCGGCACCCTGGGGATCCTGCTCGAGGTGAGCCTACGCCTGCAGGCCTTGCCACCGGCCATTCGCTCCTGCCTGGCCTCCTTCACCACCCTCGAGGCCGCCTGCGCCTTCTCCCATGCCCTCCGCCAACATCCCCTGCATCCCCTCGCTCTCGAGATCACCAACTCCCCGGCGCGGGAATCCGTCGGCATCCGTCTCTCCGAGAACCTCGAGGGGGGCGACTTCGCGGTGGCCGCCCGGTTCGGCGAGACCGAGCAGGCCGTCTCCTGGCAGGTCATGGAAGCCACCAAGCTGGGGATCCGCCACTCCAACGTGGGCCTCCGCGTGGCCGAGGGGGCCGGCGAGGTCCAGCTCTGGGAGCGCATGATTCGCTATCTTGGATCCGACGACAAGGTGCGCCTGCGCTTCGGGTCGCTTCCCATGACCGCTGGATCTCTCGCCGCGACGGTCCTCTCCCATCATCGCGACGCGGCGATCTTCCTGCGACCGGCATCGGGCGAGCTGGTGGTGGAGGTCGCCGCCAAGGACGACGATGAGGCCATCCGCAGGATCGAGTTCCTGCGAGCCCTCGCCCGGGAGACGAAGAGCACGTTCCTGGTGGAACGCGCTCCCGTATCCGTCAAGGCGCGAATCGATTGCCTCGAGGCGCCCATCGAGGGGCATTTTCTGATGCGACGACTCAAGGACGTGTTCGATCCGAGCGGCACCCTCAACCCGGGTCGCTTCGCGGGCAGGATCTGACCAGGGAACGAGGAAACGGCACTTGGCGACGACGACGACCGGATCGAAAAGCCCCTACGACCTTTCCCTCGACTGCGTTCATTGCGGTCTCTGCCTGTCGTCCTGCCCCACGTACACCCTCGACCACAACGAGGCGGACTCTCCCCGGGGGCGCATCTACCTGATGCGGGCCCTGTACGAGGGCAGGATCGGCGTCGGTGATCCCCTCGTCGAGCATCTCGACCTTTGCCTGGGCTGCCGCGCCTGCGAGACTGCCTGCCCTGCCGACGTCGAGTACGGAGAGCTCCTGGCCCGGACCCGGTCCCGCATCCAGTCGGGCCGGAAATCGACCCTGGGAAGCCTCCTGGGCAAGATCCTCCTCCGCGAGGTCTTTCCCTACCCGCGACGCCTCAGGACTCTGGCCAGCCTGGGTCACTTCTACCAGGCCTCGGGACTCGAGAGCGTGGTCAACGCACTCGGCCTCCCGGCCCTTCTCGGTCGCTCCATGCCCCGACTCGCCCGCTCCATGCCCCGCATCCCGGGCAAGAAGGAGCGTCGCCTCCCGGCCCCCTTCCATCCGTCTCACATCGGGGTGCGCGCACGGGTGGCTCTGCTCACGGGGTGCGTGATGAACGAGCTCTTCTCCCCCGTTCACCGCGCCACCATCAAGGTTCTCCAGAAGAACGGCTGCGAGGTGTACGTGCCCCCCACCCAGGGCTGCTGCGGTGCGCTTCACCTCCATCTCGGCGACCTCGACACCGCCCGCGACATGGCCGGGCGCAACTTCGCCGCCTTCCTGCAGCACGACGTCGATGCCATCGTGGTCAACTCGGCCGGATGCGGCTCCGCCATGAAGGAGCTCCACACCCTCTTCGAGGGAACCGACGATGCGGCCACCGCCAACACCTTCTCCGCCAAGGTGAAGGACATCTCGGAGTTCCTGGCCGAGCTGGGGCCCATCGCCCCCGAAAGGGCCGTGTTGAGGAAGGTCGCCTACGACGACCCGTGCCACCTCATCCACGGTCAGGGAGTCTCGACCGCCCCCCGGGACCTGCTCCGCCTCGTCAAGGGCCTCGAGCTCGTGCCCCTGCCGGACGCCGACCGCTGCTGTGGCGCCGCCGGCACCTACTTCATCCAGGAGGCCGAGACCTCGCTCCGCATCCTCGAGCCGAAGATCGCCCACATCAAGGAGTCCGGCGCGGACACGGTGGCCACCGGGAACCCGGGGTGCGCCCTCCACATCGCCTCCGGCCTCGCCCGCGCGGGTCTTCGCATCGACGTCAAGCACCCGATGGAGATCCTGGCCGAAGCGTACGAGTAGAACCCCGGAGGCCGCGATGACGGGCCGCAAGCAGGAAAGCAGCCGGGAGCCCCCAGGAAACGTGGTGACCGCATTTCTGTGCGCCGGCACCAAGATCCTGCTTCTGCACCGCAGCTCCCGCGTCGGCATCCATCGCCACCTCTGGGCCGGGGTCAGTGGCCGGCTGGAGCAAGGTGACCGGACTCCCCTCGATCGCGCTCGCATCGAGATCCAGGAGGAGACCGGCATCGAGGATCCGCGGCTTCTGTCCGCGGGGGCTCCCGTCGACCTCGTGGTGGGGTCCGGCAAGCACGTCCGGGTCCATCCCTTCCTGTTCGAGATCGAGGACCCGGAGGCGGTACGGCTCGACTGGGAGCACGACGACGCCCGATGGATCGATCCGGAGGAGCTCGGCAACTTCGAGACCGTGCCGCTCCTGGTCGACACCCTGGACCGCGTTCTTCCCGTCCCCGAGCTTCCCGGATGGGTCCGGCTCACCCTGGCGCGTCTTCGGGGCGATCGCGACGGAGGAGCCAGGGAGGTGACGCGGCGCGCTCTCGGCATGGTTGCACGAGCCGCGGAGAGCGGTGCCGAGACCTCGACGGTTCTGCGACTCCTCGACGAGGTGGCGATCCTCCGGCCTGCGATGGCTCCCCTCGGCAACGCGGCCCGGGATCTCCGGGCGGAGATCGAAGCGCTCAGGGACCGCGCCCTGCCCCGGACCGTGGCGAGCCTCGCCTCCGCCGCCCGGACCAGCCTCGACGTCGGGCTCGGACGGCTGGTTGCCAGGGGGAGCGAACGGATCGCAGGAGCCAGGGTGGTCGTTGTCACGAGCTGGAGCTCGACCGTCGTGGCCTGTCTGACGAGCGGGAGCTACCGGGGCGAGGTCCGGGTGCTCGAGTCACGACCTCCGGGCGAGGGCGGGCGCACGGCACGGGCACTCGAGAGGGCGGGGATCCGCAGCGAGCTCTATCCCGATTCGGCGGCCGGCCACGCGGTGCGGGGAGCAGACCTCGTCGTCCTCGGGGCCGACGCGCTCCTCTCCGGGGGCTCCATCGTGAACAAGACGGGCTCACTGCCCCTGAGCCTCTCGGCACGGGAGCACGGGGTCGAGGTCATCGTGGTGGCCGACGCGCTCAAGAAGATGCGAGACGGGATTCCCGAGAGCCTGCTCGAAGAGCGGGTGCAGGCCGAGCCCCTCGGCGAGGGCCCGACACCTCGGGCCATTCCACTCTTCGAAATCGTACCCGCTCATCTCGTGAGCGAGATTCTCACCGACGAGTAGCGCAGGCTCTTCCCCGGAACCCGGCGCCTATTCCCCGGAGACGGAGACCACGATCAGGTTCGAGGCGACAAGATCGCCGCCCGGCAAGGCGAGCACTCCCTGCACCCGGATCTGGCCCCCCGCGAGGCCAGGACCGAGCACGAGGGGGACGAAGCCCCGACCGGCGCCATCGAGAGGCTCGTCCCTGACCCGGTGGAGAACGCGGAAACCCGAAGAGTCGGGGCCCCTGACCCCCAGGGTCGTGCCCCGCACCCGGTAGCTTCCCGCCTCGGTGTCGGCCACCAGGGCATAGGACCCCTGGCGCGGTCCCGCAGCCTCGACGGCCAGGGTCTGGCCGACCTTCGGATCTCCGAGAACCCGCAGGGAAATCTGCGCCGGCATGACCTCGAATCCGCGGGAGCGGACGGCAACGCCTCCCGTGGTCTGCAGGGTCACGTCGACCAGCCCGGACGTGAGCAAGCGCGGCGTGACGACCTCGAGGGTGCAGAGATCGACGCGCCGAATCTCGGGCGACGCCACCCCCGCGAAGCGGACCACGAGGTCACGGGGCTCGCTCACGAGACCATGGGCGGTGATGGTGATGACCTCGCCGCCTGCGTCGAGTCCTCTCACGGGCTCCAGCTTGACCACCACGGGCGGCGTCAGGGGAAGGAGCTCGCGCACGGCCCGGAACGCATTGAGCCGACCGTAGCCGTGGTAGATGTCGAAACCCGGTGTGTCCTCGAACGGTCGTCCCACCTGGTCGTCGCAGCTCCCCCTGAGGATTGCGCGCACGGCTTCGGGGGACAGGCCGGGGTCCACTCCGAGGAGCAGGCCCGCGACTCCGCTCACCAGCGGGGCCGCCCCCGAGGTCCCGGAATACGTCGCGGTGCGCCCCCCCGGAGCCAGGGACAGGAGGAGGTCACCCGGTGCCACGAGGTCGAGGTCCGGTCCGTAGTTGCTCCCTCCTCCCCAGGAGAAGGGGGAGGCCCGGCGATCCAGGGAGTCGGTCGCTCCCACCGCGATGACCTCGTCGATGGCCGCCGGAAAAAGGAGGTGGGGAGTGCCTTCGTTACCGGCAGCGGCGACGAGCACGCATCCCTCCTGGCTGGCATAGATGAGGGCATCGCGCTCGAGCTCGCTGTAGGCCCCCCCATAGCTCATGTTGATGATGTCGGCGCCCTCCTCGACGGCGAAGAGGATTCCCCGCACGGAGTCGGAGACGCGGCCGCTGCCGGATCCCGAGAGCACCTTGACGGGAAGCACCGACATCCCCCAGCAGACGCCGGCACCCTGGAAGCCGTTTCCGCCCGAGGCCGCGGCCACACCGGCCACGAAGGTCCCGTGGCCGTTGTCGTCGCTCGGATCCGCATCCACGTTGACGAAGTCGTAGCCCGGAAGGACCCGGCCCCCCAGCTCCGGATGGGTGGAGTCGACACCGGTATCGAGCACGGCGAGCACCACTGCTGGATCCCCGCCGGCCAGCTCCCAGGCCTCCCGCGCGTCGATATCGCGATCGGATCCGGTCCCGAGGAACCACTGCTGGCCCAGCAGAGGATCGTCGGGAAGCGGCGCCGCACAGACCTCTCTCCCGAGGTCGATCTCGGCATGCTCGACCAGTGGATCCCGGGAATAGACGCGCAAGGCCGCCTCGACGTCCGTCCCGGGTGGCAGCTCGATGCGCACCGCGCGATCGAGACCCAGGGTGGAGAAGAGCCGGGGATTCCGGATGGGAACCGAGGGAGGGACCAGGGGCTCGACCTGCTCGATGCCGAAGGGGAAACCCCGCGAGAAAAGCGCGCTGAGGATCTCGGCATCGATGGGTCCGCCGGGAGCTCCCGGCGACCCGGTGGCCAGGCGAACGAGGAGCGAGGGCGGCGGCTCGGGGACGGCGGAGCCTCCTTGCCCCGCCCGGACGGAAGCCGGCTGGACGAGAAGAACACTGACCGTGACGAACGAAAGGGTCAAGGCGGCACGGCGAAAAATGCCGCGCGCGGCACAGACGATGAGCAAGGGGAGCCTCCTTGGGTCGCGAGCCTGAAGACGGGCGACCCCTCCATGACGAGAATCCCCTCCCGCTTCACCCGGGAGGTCAGGAATCTGACAGCCGAGGGTAAACCGGGTTAAACCTATTTACAAGATAAGCTTACACCACTCCGCAAAGGCGGGCAAACGGCTTCCGGGACCCTGTTGGGCCCCGGCCGGGATCTCCTGGGGCTCCCCTCGAAGGCGGCCTCGGGAGGACCTCGGGATCGGTGGCCGGGAAAGGTCGGCCACGGCTGCCCCTTTCCGCCGGTGAAGAACTGCCATAGAATCCAGGATCTTGCCTGACGCCGTCTTCCTACGAGCAAACCGATGTCCGACCATTCCGATCTCGCCCAGGTCGACCTCAGCACTGCCGAATCGGGGCAGCAGCTCTTCCTGATCGACCTCATCGAGCTCATGCGCGAGAAGGGTGCGACCGATCTCCACCTCACCGCCGACTCGCCTCCCATGCTCCGGCTGGACTCCGAGCTCTTCCCCGTGGGCAGCAGCTCCCTTGCGGGCGACAAGGTCCGGCAGCTCGTCTACGGCATCATGACCGAGGGCCAGGTCCACATGTTCGAGAAGGACATGGAGGTGGACTTCTCGTTCGAAATCAGCGGCTACGGCCGTTTCCGGGCCAACGTGTACACCCAGAAGGGGCGGGTGGCCGGAGCCTTCCGGGCCATCCCCGAGCGCGCGTTCAGCCTGGCGGAGCTGGGCCTGCCGCATTCGATGGAAGCCGTGGCCGAGGTGCCGAACGGCCTCGTTCTGGTCACGGGAGCCACGGGATCGGGAAAGTCGACGACCCTGGCCGCTCTCATCGACCGCATCGCGGAACGCCGCCGGTGCCACATCGTCACCATCGAGGATCCGATCGAGTACGTCCACACCCACAAGAAGGCCATCGTGAACCAGCGCGAGGTGCGCGCGGACACCCACTCCTTTGCCCGGGCCATGAAGTCGGTCCTCAGGCAGGATCCCGATGTGGTCCTCCTCGGGGAGATGCGGGACCTCGAGACCATCGAGCTGGCGCTGACGGTGGCCGAGACCGGCCACTTGACCTTTGCCACCCTCCACACCAACTCCTGTGTGCAGACCATGAACCGCATCGTGAGCGTGTTTCCCTCCGCACAGCAGGCTCAGGTCCGAGCCCAGCTCTCCTTCGTGCTCCAGTGCGTCCTCTGCCAGCACCTTCTCCCCCGGAAGGGCCGGGGAGGGCTGGCCCTTGCCTACGAGATCATGATCCCCAACGCCGCCGTCCGTAACCTGATCCGGGAGGGGAAGATCCACCAGATCTACTCCCTCATGCAGGCCGGTCAGCAGGCCTCCCAGATGAGGACCATGAACCAGACCCTCCTCGAGCTGGTGGCCAGTGACGAGATCTCCTCGGAAGCGGCCATGGGCCGGACGACCGAGGCTCGGGAGCTGCTGGAGATGTTCAAGAGGCAGGGCATCCGTACCGACCGCTTCGGAGAGGTGGAATCGGAGGACTGAACTCCGGAATTCCGCTCAGGAACTCGATCCGGCTCCCCCTCCAGCCCCCTGCCTTCAAGCGCAAAATCTCACCCAGAATGACCTTAGGGCATTCCCTGCCCACCACGGAAACCCACTTTTTTTGTTTGACTGGGACAACCCGTCCGGTATATTTAGCGGGGACTTCAGGTTGTGGACAACTGGTCCGGCCTGGAAGGACCCTGTGATTTTCGATTTTCGGAGGTTTTTGAGGGGCGCCGAGAAGGAGCCGTCCTGGCTACCTTCCCGCGGGTCGTCGCATCGACCTGTTCGTCCGGTCCCGTTCCATCGGGTCTCGGACCGCCTCCCGGAATTCCATATCCGGGAGGCATGAACGGGCCACCCGACCCGTCGTCACGCTCCCGCGAAAGGAGGTGTTCGAGAAGGGAGTTCTCGTTCCATACCCCTGCTCGTCCTCGGGCCATGAGGACCGGAAGGGGTCGCCGCGGGCCATCGCGGCATTCGTCCGGCCGGAGCCGGACGCACGTTTCATGAAGGGATCAGCGAAACAGGAGTTGTGACGAATGAGAAACAAAGAGAAGGGCTTCACCCTGGTGGAGCTTCTCGTCGTGGTCGGCATCCTCGCCATCCTGGGTGCCGTCGTATTCCCCACCGTCCAGAACGCACTCAACAAGAGCCGTGAAGCGCAGGGCCTCCAGAACATGAGGCAGCTCGCCGACGCTCTCATCTCCTATGTCAGCGACACGAACGCCTACCCGGCGTCCGAGACCATCCTTGGCAGCGGCCTCACCGAGGTTCGCCAGCGCTGGTTCAACATTCTTGCCCCCTACATCGGCGTGCAGGACGGCCGCTCGGCCACCAACGCCGGGGGACAGACCTCGGTCACCAACGCCGGCGGCGACAACAACCAGGAGGTCTTCAACCAGGTGATGGTCGACCCGCTGGTTCGTGGCAGCTGGAAGATCGGAGAGAACAACTCCATCGGCTACAACTACCAGTACCTGGGCAACGCCCGTCCGACCGGGTTCTTCCGCGATCCGGCCGCGCCGCCCCCCGGCGACTTCGCTGCCGGTCCTCCGACCAACCAGTACTCGATCCCCGCCGGCGGCCGCAAGAGCAACGGCTACGTGAACTACCCGGTCTACTCCCAGGACATCCAGGCCCCGGACCGGACCATCGCCTTCGCGTATTCCGACGGAACCGGCCACATTGGCCCGTATCGCGCTCCCGAGTACGCCTATCCCGACACCGGAACCGGCGGCACCCTGCAGTTCGCCACCGGAAACGCCAGTGAGTCCCTGACCCTGCCCAACCCGGGCTCCATGGACGGCAACCGCCTCACGACCCTCGGAAACCGCGGGTTCGAGGTCGACCCCACCTTCCTCCCGATTCGCGACATCGACCCCACCAACAACGCCACTCCTGGCGTCGTGGCCGATGCCACCGACATGGAGGTCGCCGGTGCGGCCGGAAGCGACGTCGCCAACGGCATCACGCTGCACTGCCAGGCCGCGCGCTCGGTGGTGACCAACCGCTATGACGGCGGCACGATCGTCGCCTACGCCGATGGCCACGTGCAGTACCTCAAGCGCGAGGCGGTCTACATCGACCCGCGCTCGGGCCGCCCGACGAACCGTCTCTGGAACGGCTTCGGCCGCGACAATGACGAGAACGCCAACGGCCTCATGGACACCAACGAGGCGGTCATCGACAACAACGAGTGGATTGCCACCGATGGCCAGGGCGGGTTCCTGGTGAACACGATCTGCAACAACAGAACGAGCCCGACCGGCGCCCAGAACGTCAACGGCAGCTTCCTCCAGGGCAACACCGACCTGCGCAACCCGACCGACACCCCCGTCCGCGGTGGAACCACCACCCAGACGGTCCAGGAGATCCTCGAGGGCGCGAAGGGACCGACGCTTCCCAAGGTCGCTCCGTTCCCCATTCTCGTGAGCATTCTCGGCGACACGCTGGTCAACACCAGCCCGACGGTCCAGTAAGGACCAGGCCGCCCCTGCAAAGGGGCGTCCTCACGACGTATCTTGGAGGGCCCGCTCCGGCCGATGTCGGGGCGGGCCCTTTCTCTGTCGATGGAGACCAGCCTCTCCTGACGGAGCCGACCTCGCCGAGGAGTCCGCGATGACCATGCCCGTGTCTCCGCCACCGCCCGCAGCATCGACCGGGGACGGATCGGACCGCACCATGCCACGGCTGGCCGTGGAGGGCATCCGCAAGGCCTACCGGCCGTTCCTGGGAGCCCGGGAGGTCGTGGCCCTCCAGGATCTCTCTTTCCGCATCGAGCCCGGGGAGGTCGTGGGGCTCCTGGGTCCCAACGGCGCCGGGAAGACCACGACCCTCATGCTCTGCCTGGGTCTCCTGCGGCCCGACCGGGGGCGCATCCACCTGTTCGGCCTCGATCCGAGGCGTCCCGCGAGCAAGACCCGGGTGGGCTTCATGCCCGAGGAGTCCTACTTCTACCGATTCTTCTCCACCCCCGAGATCCTGCGCTTCTACGGCAAGCTCTTCGGCCTTTCCGGCAAGACCCTGGGGGAGCGCATTCCGGCCCTCATCGAGAGGGTGGGGCTGGCCCATGCGGGCAAGCGCCGCCTCCGGACCTTCTCCAAGGGAATGCTGAGGCGGGTCGGCCTGGCCCAGGCGCTGATCAACTCCCCCGATCTGGTGATTCTTGACGAGCCCACGGCGGGCATGGACCCCATCGGAACCCGGGAAGTGAAGGACCTCATCGTCGAGCTCAAGGGGGAGGGTCGGGCCGTTCTCCTGTCGTCTCACCTCCTCGCCGATGTCGAGGATGTCTGCGACCGCATCATTCTGCTCCATCGGGGTACCCTCGTCTGCCAGGGGGAGGTGGCCAGCATCCTGTCCCGGACCGCGGAGACCTCGGTGCATTTCGCCGATCTCTCGCCTGAGGCCCTGACGGAGGTGACGCGGGTCGCCGCAAGCTTCGGGGCCCGTGTGGTGAGGGCCGAGCCCCCGAGGGAGAGTCTCGAGGAGTTCTTCGTGCGGACCATTGGCCAGCGGGAACCGAAGGCGTGACGGGAATGCGGATCGGAGGTGGCGCGACCCTTGCCCTGGGAACCCTGAGGGAGGCCTTCCGGGGTCCGAGTCCCTGGGTCTTCCTGGCCATCGGAGCCATCGCCGCCTTGACGGGCATTCTCGCCCCCTCGATCGGATCTGCCGACGAGCGGGCCCTCCTCCTCCTCAGCGTGTCCATGGTGGTTCTCTTCGTGCTCGGGGGAACGACCCTCGTCTTCGTGAGCGCCCTCGCCGTCCCGCGCGATCTCGAGGAGGGATCGGTTCTCACGGTGCTCTCCAAGCCCGTCCCGCGGTCTGTCTATGCCGTCGGGAGAGGCCTGGGGCTCTTTGTCGCCGGGGGGACACTGGGTTTGCTGGCCTGCTTTTCGGCCTACGTGACCCTGAAGCTGGTCGCCCCCTCTTTCGTCGACGCCGATGGGATGGTCAAGGAGATCCTGGGAGAGAGCCAGGCTGCACGACCCACCCGGCTCATCCCGGGGACCGGCCCCACCCCCGAGGGCCGCGTCTACTTCCTGACGGACTTCCCTCCCGGCATCCGCTGGGTGGCATCGATGGCCGATCCGGAGGACGACTCCTTCGTGAAATTCACGTTCCGGGCCGAGGATGTCCTGCGCTGCCAGAAGGGCGGCGGCTGGCTCGGCCTCGAGATGTCGGCCCTCAACAACACACTGGTTCCCATGACCCAGATCACCCCGGCCACGGTGCGATTCAAGGTCATCGGGCAAAGGACCGACGCCCCCGAGGCCTGGGTCCTCTTCCAGGAACAGGCGGCCCGGACCGACCTTCCGCCCGAGCTCTCTCGCGACCTGAAGCCAGGAGTCACGGTGGAGGTCGAGGTCCGCCCCGACGGCCAGGGCATGTTCTTGCAGGCAGACCGGGGGTCGGCCCACCTCGCCCTGCCCGCGGCCTCGTCATTCGGCGTCAACTTCCTTTTGCTCGGCCTCGGAACCTCTCTGGGGCTCGCCGTCGTCACCCTGTGGACCTTCGTGGCCAGCATCCTCTTCTCGGCCAAGACGGCCATCCTGGTGGGGCTTGCCGCAGCGGGCCTCGGGGTGGCGAGGGAAAACGTGCGCGCCCTGCTGCGCCTGCTGGGCCAAGAAGGCATGGTCAATCCCGAAACCCTCGACCCCCTCAAGATCCTCGAGGACTACCTCACCCACCAGGACGCACCCGGGGGGTTCGCGGCTCGGGCCGGCTCCGTGGTCGATGCCGTGGTGTCGGCGATGCCGGATCTGTCCCGCTTCGACTTCATCCAGCCGTTCGCCGAGGGGATTTGCGTCTCCCTTCCCCGGCTCGGTGGAGCCTTCCTCTATGCCGGAGCCTGCGCTCTCGCCCTCTTTTCGGCCGCCATCGTCCTCATGCAGATCCGGAGGCTGCGATGAGACGCTGGGTGCTTCCCCTCCTCGTGGTGGCCCTCCTCGTGGGGAGCCGGATCGTCGAGACCCGCCTCCTCGAGCTCCGCGAGCAAGGGGGACTGACCGATCTCTCGCTCGGGGCCGAGTTGACTCCGGCGGAGTTCCTCGCTTCCCGTCTCGCCGGTCCTCTGCGGGCCGTTCCGGTCCCCATCCTGTGGACCGAGGCCATGGATGCCTTCAAGCGTCAGGACTGGCACCGCGCTCTGGCCGTGTACCGGACCCTGTCCATCCTGACCCCCCGCGATCCCGAGGTCTGGATGCTCCAGGGCTGGAACATGGCGGTGAACATCGCCCAGGACTCCTACGAGAAGGGGATGCCCGATCGGGCCTTCGAGTGGCTCGAGGAGGGCCTCGATCACCTGGCCGAGGGAGCAAGACGCAATCCTTCCGTGCCCGAGATCCACTACTATCGGGGACTCCTGCTGGCAAGGAGCGTCGACCCCCTGGGAAGGTCCAGAGAAATGGTGGAGTACTATCGGACCCGATTCGAGACCGAAGGAAGGGATCCTCTCCAGGAGGCGATTCCCTGCTTCGATCGGGCGGCCGAGCTGGCCGACGAGAAGGGCATTCCGGACTTCCGGATTCCGGATCAGGCCTGGAGGGCACGCCATCGTCTGGCCCTGCTCCGGGAAGCTGCCGGAGACCCCGAGGAGGCGGTGAAACTCCTCGTGGGCGCGATCCCCTGGGCCGACAAGGCTTTGGAGATCGTGGACCGCTACCTGGAGCAGCCCTGGCAGGAGCCGGAATACGAGGCCGCGCTCCGGGCCTTTCGGACCAATCTCGCCGGACGGAGGGACTTGCTTCAAGAGGACGCCCGGAGGATTCAGGAAAACATGGAGAGGCTCGAGCCCCACATTTCCCGATAGGATAGGAGACTGGTCCCGAGGAGACCGCATCGATGTTCAGGTGGCGCAAGAGGTCAGGTGCGATGGACGATACCCGGAGGAGGTCCTCCTCCGAGGATCGGAGGGAGTCTCCCCGCGTTGCCCTCGTCGATCAGTACCTCTACTACCTCAAGGACCCCCTGCGAGACTCGTCGGCCATTCGGGCCGAGGTGGTGGACATCTCGCGGACCGGCGTGTTGTTCCGGACAAGCGAGAGCTTCACCATCGGCCAGGAAGTCACGCTGAAGATCGGCATCCCGTTCCGGAACGAGTCGATTCGTACTGCCGGCAAGGTCGTGCGCATGACCCCGTCGCAGGACGGGCAGCCGGGCAGCGTGGCGGTACGGTACACGAAGATCCTGGGTGGTCCCCGCGAGCTCCTGTTCGAGACCCTCCTGGATCTGCTCTGCGAGGAGAACTGACTTGAAGCGACTGCGGAGAGTGACATCAACGGTCATCCTCGGGCTCCTGGGGCTCGGGCTTGCCGGCTGCATCACGCCCTTCTTCGACTCGGAAAGCGTGACCGGTACTCGCTTCTCCCTGGCTACCGACCTCAATAACCTGATGACTCAGAGGAAGTACGCCGAGGTCATCGCCCTCGCCGAGCAACATCTTCACGAGGACGATCCCGCGTATCGCGATGCCATCTACTACGTCTTTCATGCCCGGCGCGCGCTCTTCCTCGAGCAGCAGGACCGTGCCGAGAAGATGCGCAAGCTCCGCAACGAATCGACCCTCCTCGACGTGGACAAGAAGGCAATGGTCCCGCCAGCTCCGGAGGAAGCGATCCCGTACAGCCGGGCCGACATCGTGCAAAACGGGGGCTTCACCGAACCCTTCCGGGAGGAGCCCACCGGCGAGATGAAGGAGAAGCTCCTCTCCAAGATACCGGTGCTCAACGTCATCGACACCGACCTCGACTACGTCGTCTACGAGATCTTCAAGAACTCGGGCATCAAGTTCATCATCGATCCAGGCCTGCTCCGTGACCTGAAGATCAGCGTGCGCGTCACCGACGAGACCGTCCTGGGCTTCCTCGACTATCTGCGGGAGACCCAGGGCATCGACTACACCATCTACGGCAATACCCTCCGCCTCCGTCCCGCGCGCACCGGGCTCGTGACGGCGATCTTCCGCCTCAGGTACGGCTTCCAGCCCTATAACCTCAAGCGCGACTTCCAGTCGCTGTCCGATCTGAGCTTCATCAACCGGGCCAACGAAGGAAGCGGAGGTGGTGGAGGCGGCGGTGGCGGCGGCGGCAGCCAGGCCGGCGGCTCCCCCGGAGGAGCGACGGGAGGAGCCCAGGGCGGAAGACGACCCTCGGCCGACCAGTCCTTCGTGGAGGCGCTCCTGGAGAAGATCCCCGAGCTCGTGGACTGGCCGGATGGCAGCCAGCACTTCGTCGACCGGCAGAACAACTCCGTCTTGGTGCGGAGCTCTCCCGCGACCCTCGAGCAGGTCGGCAAGCTCCTGGCCAGCGCGGACGTGGCTCCGGTGCAGATCTCCATCGAGTCTCGCTTCATCGAGGTCGCGAACCTCGACGACTTCGACTTCGGCACCAACCTCTCCTTCGACGGGGTCGAGTTCGGTACCAAGGGCGGAGATGTGGGCAAGATCACCCTCGGGGACTCGGGAAGCTTCTTCGGATCCCAGCTCACGTCGTCCGACGGCTCCACCACCGGAGGCAACCTCTTTTTCAGCGGAAGCCTCGATGAGGGTGACTTCTCGGCCGCGATCTTCGTTCTCGACCGGCTCGAGTCCGCCGAGACCCTGGCCTCACCCTCGGTGACCTGCGCCAACAACTCGACCGCCACCCTGGCCGTGGTGAGAAACCTCGTCTTCATCGAGGAGTACCGGGTGGAAGCGGGCTCACCGGTCTCGTCAGCGGACCAGGGCGGACTCGGCACCAACGTGTTCCAGGTGCCGTCCCTGGTTGCCACCATCAACGACGAGAACTTCATCGGCTTCGTGCTCAACGTCACCCCGAGCGTGGGCGCCGACGGGGAGAGCATCGCCCTCACCGTCCAGCCCGTGGTGCGCGAGCAGGTCGACACCATCACCGTCCAGAGCTCGGCCGTGTTGTCGACCGGCGGGGACACGAGCGGCTCGGGGACGGCCTTCGTGGCCCCCGACATCGAGAGACCCATCCTGGAGACCCGCTTCGTCAACACCAACCTCACGGTGCGGGACGGGTCGACCGTGGTCATCGGTGGGCTCACCCGATTCACGGATCGCACGGTTGAGAACAAGATCCCCTTCCTCGGGGACATCCCCATCCTGGGACGTCTCTTCCGCCGCGACACCATCCAGAAGGAGAAGCGCAACCTTCTCATCTTCGTCACCGCGAGAATCATCAACCCCGAGGGCGGTCTCTACAGCCCCGTGCGCCCGAAGGCCGGAGCGGGAGGGGGAGCCTCGCTCAGGGAGAGGTAAACCATGGCAACCGTGATCCCGAGGAGTGTCCTCGGCATCGACTTCGCCTCGGACCGTGTGGCCGTGGCCGAGGTGCGCCGCCGGGGAAACAGCTACGAGCTCGTACGCAACGCCCTCTTCCCCCGCACCTTCGAGTCCGGAGCGTCGTTTCGTGACGCCCTCAAGGACAGGGGGTTCAAGGCCCGCCACGTGGCCATCGCCCCCCCGGCGGAAGGAACGCTGTTCCGCCACCTGTTCCTGCCCAGGAACGTCAACCGGAACATCCGGCCCCTCCTGTGGACGGTCATCAACCACGAGGCGCCGGCCGAGGCGGCTTTCGACTGGGTCGACCTTGGCGAGCCCCCGACCACGCCGGGCCATCGCGTCTTGCTGGTGGCCATCGTCCGCGCGGTGGCGCTGCAGAAGTCCGACGAGCTCGTGCGGAGGGCCAACCTCCATCCCGTGATCGCCACCCCCCGCAACGTGGGGCTCTACCACCTGGCACGCACCCTCGATCTCGCCGGAACCGACCAGACCGTCCTCCTCCTCGATCGCCGCGAGGACCGGATCGACCTCGCTCTCGTTCGGGGACCGCAGCTCCTCTACTGCCGCGGTCAGGCCGGCGGGCGCAGCCTGCCCACCCGGCCCACGCGGCTGGGAGGCGCCGACAGCATCGTGCGCCAGATCGACGCGGCTCTCCACCACGCCCGCGAGCAGCTCAAGGAGCCGGACCTCACCCCGTCCACGGTGTACGTCTCCGGTGCCGGAGCCGCTTCCCTCGTGGCCGAGCTCTCGGAGAAGACGGGATTCCCCACGCTCGCCCTCGACCCCTACGCCGAGCTCGCCAAGGGAGGGGGCGACAGCACCCAGGCCCTCGACGCCGAGGAATGCGTGGGTGCGGTCGGGGTGGCGCTGGCCGCCCTGCGCCGCAACCTCGACGACACGGTCTCTCTCACCGTCGGCCGCCCCAAGAAGATCGCCCTCGACCGTGACCTTCGCTACTACCGCATCGCGGTGGCGGTCTGCCTCCTGGCCATGGGTGCCATCGTGTTCGGGAACATCTATGCGCGGGACGTGGTCCGGCGAAACGCCGATCGAGTCAAGGCCGCGGTCATGGGCGCTCGAAACCAGGAAGAGATCCTCCGGGGAACCTCCCAGGGCCTGGCCAAGACCTCCCAGGATCTCGATCGGCTGGCCCTCGCCGCCGCGGCTCCGGAACCGGTGGCGGCGATTCTCTCGGAGCTGGCCCAGATCCTCCCGTCCGATTACCGGATCGAGCGCTTCAAGATGCAGCCCTTCGACCAGAGGCGAGGTGGCCTCATCTTCGAGCAGGTGCTCCGGGTCGAGCTCTCCATATCCGTGCCCCCCGATACTCTCGGGAGCGAGACCATTGACGATGTGGTGGCCGTGGCCGAGCAGCTCCGGCAGTCGCCCGTGCTGCGCGAGCTCAACTACCGACGCGAGGCCGAACCAGCGACCGACCAGAGCACCCCGACCGAGGCCCGGTCGGATCGGCCCCGCTGGAAATTCATTTTCAAGATCCAGAAGCAGACGATCTGAGGTGACGACATGTTTCGCGGCCAGCACCGGTCCTTCCTGACCACCTTCATCGGAATCCTTCTGGGGCTCATGTTCATCTTCATCGGCCCCTGCAGCAGCCGCATGGCCGCCGACGACGTGACCTTCCTGCGAACCTGGTCCGAACACCTCCCTCGCTTCTTCTCCCCCTCGACCTTCACCCAGGAGGATCTGCGGCGAGACCACAAGGAGGCAGAAGTCGAGCTGCGCCGGCGGCTGGAAGCCCTCAACGATCGCATCGCGTTCAAGCTCCCCAAGGAACTCCAGATTCCCGCCAACTCCCTCTATCCCATCATGGAGTACATGAAGATCCGGGAGCGCTACGTCGACAAGATCCGGGCCCGGCTCGGGGACGCCCCGGCCACGGACATCCCCTTCCCGAGAGAGCCCACCTCGAGCATGACCCTGGAGAAGATCGAGGAAAACCTGGTCAAGATCCATCTCCTGGACATGCTGCTGAACACGTTTCAGGGGTTCTCTTTCCAGGAGATCCGTATCTCCGAAGCCCGCCCCAACCGTAACCAGAGGGTGGGCTGTGATCTGATCGATCGCGCCACGGAGTACGTCCTCAATTTCGAGTTCGTCTCCTCCCTCGAGGAAACCCTGCGCTGGATCGATCGCCTGAGGAACGAAAAGGGGTTCTTCTACTTGCGATCCATCGAGATGCGACCGGCCCAGAATGTCCCCAACGGGATCGAGGTCAACGCAGGGCTCGTGGCGGTCTCCCTCGAGGCCAAAGACAATCTCTTCTTCTCACCCGTCAGACTGGATCGATAGCCATGGCCCAGACCATCGGACGCGAGAAACCACCCAACATATGGATCTCGGTGGCGATCTTCGGAAGCGCCCTCATCCTCTCCCTCGTCGGGCTCCGCATCTTCGTGACGGGGAAGAGCATTCCCGATCTCAGCGGCTTCACTCGCCAATCCGGACGGGGATCCTCGAGCCTCATCGACGTGGAAAAGCTCTTCGCGGTGGTCGATCTCCCGGTGGACGTGGAGCTCGACAGCCCTCGCTTCGGCAGGGATCTCAAGACCTCGCTTCCGCAGGACTTCCCCCTGCCCGTCCCCGTCCGCACCGCCATCCTGCTCGACCGGAACCTGATCGGGCGGGCCCCCGAACCGGACGATCTGGGTGCGGGAGCCCTCCTCGAGGTTCCCCCACCTCCCCCGATCTTCCCCGAGGACTTCGTGGCCCTGGATTTCCCCACCGACGAGGAGGACATCGAGATCGAGAGCCTCCCGCCGGACCCGGGTCTGATCTTCCTGGGGGTGCGGCAACTGGCCGAGGACGGCCCGCTCCAGGTCATCCTCAAGGATCTTCGCAACAACCAGATCGTCCAGATCGGCGCTTCGGAGAAGTACGGCGATCTCGTGGTGGAGAGCGTCTCCTTTCACAGCGCTCTCTTCCGCCTTCCCGATGGTCAGACCCGCAACGTCACCACCCGTGACGGCGAATTCCGCCACATGCCCCGCACGCTGGGTCCGGCGCCCCGCCAGACACCCTGAGGACCTTTCCGCCCATGCCCGTTCCCATGGCCACGAGGAGCATCGAGATCGCCCGCGGCTTCGTCGGCGAGAGCCTGCGGCAACCGGTCTACTGGATCGTGACCGGGCTCTTCTCGGCGTTCGCGGTCCCGGTGTGGTTCGTGTTCGACCGGTTCTCGCTGAGCCGGTCTCGGGACCTCATCCTGGAGACGGCGCTCGGCAGCTTGACCCTCATGGGTCTCGTGCTGCTGCTGCTGACCGGTACGGGGATCTTCCACGAGGAGATCCGCAACCGCACCGCGGTGACCCTCCTCTCCAAGCCGGTGTCGCTCCTCGAGCTCGTGCTGGGTAAGATCCTGGGGATCGCCTTCGTCCTCCTCCCCGCCTACGGGGCCATGAGCCTCGTCTACGCCCTGCTCCTGACCCGCGGGGGTGCAGATCTGCCCGTCGGGACCCTGCTCCCGGGCCTGCTCCTGGCCTATGCTCAGGTCCTTCTCCTGGCCTCGGTGGGCCTGCTCCTGTCCGTCCATCTCCCCCAGGCCGCGGTGGCCGGGGGGCTCCTCGGACTCTACTCCCTGGGGAACCTCCTGGGCCACCTCCGGGCCGAGGCGACCTCTCCGTGGCTCTCGGGAGTCCTGTCGGCATCCCGTCTTTTCATCCCGGATTTGACCTGCTATGATCTCACTCGCGCCGCAGCACTGGGGGTATCGATTCCGACTTCATATCTCTGTCTTTCTCTTCTCCACGCCGCCCTGTACGGAGGAGCGGCTCTCCTCGCCTCCACCTGGCTCCTGGAGCGCCGCGAGCTGTACTGAGGTGCCCATGACGCGACGAGGTTCCCGATTGCGGGGCTCCGAGGGCGTGGCGCTTCTGGCTGTGCTCGGTCTCACGATTCTCATCCTGGGACTGGCGGGCGCCACCCTCGGCCTGTTCACGGTGAAAGCGCGACGTGCTCGCGCAGAAGCCGATCGTGCGCTGGGTCGCCAGATCATCGGCGACTCGCTTGGCCTCTCCACGGCCGGGCTGGGAACGCTCATCACCCTCGCGCCGAAGCAAGCGCCCCAGGCCGCGTTCTTCTTCCAGGGTGCCGATCTCGACGGCAACCGCATCCTCTCCCGCGCGGGCGAGATCCGACAGGCTCCCAACGGCGAGTACCGCCGCGTCCTCGTCGATGCCCGGGGAACTCCGGTGCGCATCGCCCCCGACCCCAACCTGGTCCCGACCTTCGATGTCTTCGACGAGGACGTGGGCGAGGATGGTGTCCCCGACGAGCTCGAGAACCTCTACGACCCGATCCTTCGCCCCGATCCGTCCCGTGACAACTATCATCCCCTCTTCAACCCCAAGGGCACGGAGGGCAACGGGAAACAGGACGCCAACGAGAGCGACGTCAATGGCAACTTGCGGTTCGACGTGGAGGAGGACGCGAGCAGACGGTGGATGCGCTCCCCGGGTCGCCTCAAGGGAATCCTCGACGAGGAACGCGACAAGAGCGACGGGCTGTGGGGCATCCGGGCCCGCGATGTCAACGACGGGCTCGATATCAACGGCCCCGAGATCGTCACTGCGCGACTCCTCAACAACCTCTTCCGGCTTCTCGACATCAGGGAGGGGCGAACCAACGGAGCCGGGCCCGGCGATCCCAACTCCTATCCCGAGAAGCTCGGATACAACGGCCGGGGCTTCGAGGCCTCGCCCCAGCTCGACTTCCTGCTCCGCGGAGGCAACATCCGCCTGGTGGACGGAGCCGGCAATCCCGTCCCCATCCAGCGCAACGATCCCCACGCCGTGCGCATCCTCAAGGCGCGACGGTCCCTTCCTGGCCAGCGGTTCGCCTCGCTCGAGCAGCTCCTCGAGATCTGCGGCCCCCGGCATCTCGGGATCCTGAAGCTCCCGGCGACCTACGGCCACGTCGACCCCGCGGACCCCAATAACCCCACCGATCCCTCCGGCCCTCTCGTCGACGTCGCCAGCGACATCGACGAGTTCCAGAAGCTGGCCCCGCTGATCTCCTTCGACGCCATCCGGCGGAAATCGCTGATCCGCAGGGGTCGCGAGGCGGGAAACGTGGGCATCGAGATGCGGGCCCCGCTCCCCATCAACACCGCTCCCCTGGAGATGATCGCCGCCGCGGTGATGGCGGCCTTCGAGCCCCAGCTCATCCCTCTGGGGAGCACCCTCGCCACCGACATGGAAAAGGCGGCGATGTTCTTCTCCCGCACCCTGGTCAACTTCCGCCTCGGCATCCCCTTTGCGAGCCGTCCCACCGGTCTCGATCGCGCCCGCCCCGGTCCATTCCGGAACCAGGAGGACCTCGAACAGTTCATGGTCGACCTGAGGTCGTGGTTCCGCACCGGCGTGGGGAGCCCCCAGCGCAACGACTTCATCCTGCGCAACTTCGACAACATCGTCATCCAGTTCAGCGAGAACCAGGTCTTCCAGGGGCTCATTCCCGATCGCGTCGAGGATGCCCCCCTCGACAAGACCAGTCTGCGGCTGAGCTTCTCCTCTCCCAGCCTCACCTATCACCCGATGGGGACGTTCCTCGTGGAAGCCGAGAGCCGGATCCACACCCGGGCCCGCCCTCTGGCCGACAACCTCTTCTCGACCCGCGAGCTCATCCGGGTGGGGGGAAGTTCCCTCGGCGGGTTTCGACCCCGCGACTACATCCAGGGCGTCGGTGGCGTCATGGAGGCCCATCGCTACGAGGCGGTGGTCAAGACCGCAGAGATCCTGCACCACACCCTGCAAGAGGACTTCGAGGGGGAGGACGGACGCCAGGCGACTCACGCCAACACCCGGAGCTGGCCCGAGCGGCTCACCGACGACGAGGCCTGGCACGACGTGAGCTTCGCCAAGAGGTGGATCGCCCAGGGCAACATCACCGGCATGGCCTTCGACGAGGATCGGGGCATCGTCTACTTCCTCAACGAAACCGAGAACAAGCTCTTTGCCCTTCCCTACGGGAGCTTCGACCCGTCCAACCCCGCCGCCATCGAGCCCGTGGTGATCGCCGGAGACACCAGCGATCCCTTCGTGCCGCTCCCCGGAAGCTACCTCCCGGGTCCCGGCAACTTCCTCGAGCTCGATCCTCACTCCATGTTCGGGGAGCTGGGCCGACTCTACATGGGACGGCGCGGAGGCAACCGCATCTTCGTCTACGACCTCACCGCCACGGTGCCCGAGGGAATGCCCATCCTCCCCATCCGGCGCCCCGACATCGATCTTCGCGCCGCACCGATCTCCGACCATCCCCAGTACTCGGCGGCGGTGGGGAACGCCCGGCTCCTGTCCCTGATCCCCTATCCCGACGGAAGGGGCTTCTTCCTGGTGACGGAGAGGAACCGGCGATCGGTCACCCGCTTCGCCTACACCCGGGCCGACAACCGCGCCAAGCCCGAGGAGGACGATCCCTCCACGCCCGAGGACGAGCGCTTCGACGGCATCGACAACGACCGTGACGGCGTGGTCGACGACCGCCCCGGCATGCCCCATGGCACGCCGGAAGGCAACGTGTACAACCGCATCGACGACGACGGGGACGGCGTGGCCGACGACGGAGCCGAAAGGGGCCTCACCGCGCCCATGCCTCTCCTCCCGGCCCTCGACACCGGGCTCAACGGCCTGCCCACCGCCTGGACCTACGACCCCATCTTCAACCAGTTCCTCATCACCCAGGGAACGGTGATCCAGAGGTTGCGGGGATTCGGCCTCGGATCCATCAACACCTCCAACGGGGCGGGGATGGCCACCGGCTCCGTGGCCGGAATCCACAGAAAGTCCCTCAACGATCGCCTCTCTGCCGGGGAGACCATCACCCACCTGGCTCTGGAACCGGGTTCGAGCGTGTACGTCGTCACCTTCAACCCCGCCAACAACCTGTCGCGTCTCCTGCGTCTGGCTCCCGAGCGGCTCTCCTTCGAAGACGACATCATCGTGGATGCGGTCTCGCCCGTCGAGTCCATCGCCGTCGACCCGGTGAACCACCTCATCCTGCTCACAGGACAGAGCAAGATCCTGGCCGTCCGGGAAAGGGGCAGCCTCCTGGCCGCCCTCGGCACCACGGACAACGTGGGCTTCCAGGCCGAGGTGAGGGCGGATCCCCGTCGCGAGATCGCGGTGGCGGTGGCTCGCAACCCGGGGCAGATCTCCCTCTACAATTTCCACTCCTGGCCGTACGACGATCCGGCCGCCGATTGTCCCCTGGAGTGCGGCAACCTCGTCAATTGCTACCGCAGTCCCGTCACCAACCGACTGGTCCACCGCCGACCCAAGCATCTCGACAAGGGTGGCCGGGTCAAGCTCGCGCCGCGGTCGAGCCAGGACTCGCCCCAGGGCGACAAGCAGTTCCTGGCCAAGGCCGACTTCGACGACGACATCCACCTCCGGCGTCCCGGGCTGACCCGGACCTACTTCGAGGAGCATGTGGATGCCTTGCGAGCGCCGCCGGGTCAGGTTATTCGCTTCCGGAACCCGATCCGGAAGGACATCTTCAAGGCGCGGTGCCTGCCCTCGTCGGTGTTCGACGAGGAGGGCGTGTTCCTCACCCCCGACGGCCTCATGACGTTTGCCGACAACCGCCCCGGATCATCCCTGCGTGCGGTGCAGGGTCTGCGGTACGACCCCGTCGACATCTACGGAAAGGGTGCCCTCCTCAAGCAATCGCGCGCCCGCGGCCTCCGCATCGGTGGCGTGGGCTTCTGGATGAAGCTCGACGGCCTCGGCTTCGGACCCGGGGGGGGCCTCGCCATCGACCCCGCCGACCCGCCCCGCAGCATCGACGTGTTCCGGATGTACCACCGGGTGAGGATCGATCCCTTCCTCTTCCTCAACCAGGACGACAAGCCTCTCAACTTCGAGAGGGAGCTGGAGAGATTCCTGGGGCAACCACGTGGATCCATCCACAAGGGTTCGATCAAGTTCCGGCCGCCGCTTCCCTGGTATCAGATCGAGATCCGCATCAACCTGTCCCGCTTCCAGGACGACAACGCCAACGGCGACATCGACTCGTTCCTCGTGCGCTGCCTCAACCACCTCGACCTGGTCCAGGGTGATCTGCAGGTGAGCTACCAGCTCCAGGTGGGGAACAATCCCGATCAGTCGATTCTGGTGGAGGAGCCCTTCGACCCCATCGCGCAGAACGCGGACATCAGCCCCCGTCCCAATCGGCTCCTCGACAACCGGGTGGGAGGGCGCGAGCCGCCTCCTCGCCGCGTCCAGGTCCGGGATGGCGGCGAGTGGCTGCACTTCCTGACCCTGTGGGGGTCGGGCTTCGATACCTACCTCAACCAGGAGAAGGTGCACGGCCGCTTCTACATCAACGGCCGGAGGATGTCCCACGTCGGTCGCGACCTCCCTTTCGACCCGGCAGCCCACAAGGAGAAGAACCGGAGCAACGGGATCGATGACGACGGTGACGGCGCGGTGGACGACGGCGAGAACTCGGTCTATGGCCTCCCCGAGGACCCGGGCCTGCGCCGCAATCTTCTCGACGACGACGGTGACGGTGTGGTGGACGATGGCTACACCTCCAGTCCACCCTTCATGACTCTGGGGGTCATTCCCGACCAGCCCCGGCTCCCCACTTTCGTGATGAAGGCCATCGTCGACGACTTCGTGATCTACCCCAATGAAAAGGCCTTCATCCGGAACAATGAGACCGCGCCTCGGGACATCATCCCGCTGCGGAGGTTCCGGAGCCGCGGCGAGACCCTCGACGAGGATCCTGACGCCTTCTGCGACGAGGGCGAGCCCTTCATCGACATCAACGGCAACTCGATCTACGACGGTGTGGTGACCGGCTTCTATGACCGGAACGGCAACGGTCTCAAGGACGCAGACGAGCCCGACGTCTATGACGGGACGACGCGTTCCTACTTCGATCGGAACGGCGACGGGGTCCACGACGCCGGCGAGCCCTACCAGGGCATGTATCCGTTCGACTTCGGGGAGAGGATCCCCGGCGAACCCTATTACGATTTCAACCGCAGTGGCTCGTTCGATGGCACCGACTTCGATCTCGACCTCGGCCGCGACCTCGCGGACAACATCCCCACCCTGACCGCCGACTTCTACGAGGACCAGAACGGGAACGGGAGGTTCGACGGCGGCGAGTCCTACACCGATCTCCTCGGCAACCGTGGGTGGACGGCCCCGGAGCCGTTCTTCGACCAGAACTTCAACGGATCGCTCGATGGCCCGGGCAAGTTCGTACGCGGTCTCGACTACACCCTGATGCCCGGAGATCGTGTGGCCTGGATGGCCTGGGACGGTCTCACCCCGGAAGGGACGCAGATCTGGCCCGAGCTCGTCCTCCGCAGCCTCGGAGGCCAGGAGCTGGGCCATTTCTTCGGTGACCGCCGCGCCAGGAATACGCGCGAGGTGGGAATGCTCGCCACCGAGCCCTCGCGGCTCCAGTACCGCATGAACTTCATGGTCTCCCGTAACGAGGGCATCTACGAGCCGTTCCGGGCCGGGGACGGGGTGGCCCGGTCCTTTGCCACGGGAGACGACGTGCAGCTCGTCCAGGTGGGAGCCCGTGTGACGAACGGACAGCGCATCGTCGGCCCCGGACTGAACGAGGTGATCGATTCGATTCCCGCGGGAGGGGATCGATGGGTGCCTCCCTACCAGTCACCCATCCTCGAGTCCGTGACGGTGGCCGTCCTCATCGAGCCGCAGATCCTCCGTCTCACCGAGATGAGGGGTAGCCGGAGAGACGTGCGCGTGAACGTGAGGCGCCCGTGACGCGGTATCGGCGCTCCCTGCTCTCGAATCCCGGAGGGGACATGGGGTTCACCATCCTCGAGGTCCTGGTGGCCTCGATGATCCTGGCCATCGTGTTCCTGGGCATTGCCCCCTTCTTTGCCGCCCGGTTCGGCGCCAGCCGCACCATTGCCGAGAGCTCCATTGCCCCCATCATCGGGCGCGGCATCGCCGATGCCATCGCGGTGGGAGCGCGGGAGCACTTCGACCCGGTCCACAACATCCTCTTCTTCGACTACGAGGGAGTCCGGATCGAGATCGACCTGCCCGAGCCCTTCGAGACCCGTGAGTATCCGGGCATCGTGATCCGCGATTCCCGGGACGGCGTGGTGAGCTCCACCGTCGATCCCGGGGACGTGCTCACCGTTCCGCTCGGAGGCTTCGCCCTTTCCCACGGGGTCATCATCCGTCCCGGGCCCGATCACATCCTCGGCCCGGGAACGGTGCCGGCGGGGGACGACCGCCGGGTCGGCCTCGGCCTCTACCCGCTGGGACCGGTGGCCAATGTCTCACCCCGGCCCCGCCCCGTCCGGCGCGACGGCCTCCTCGAGACCGTGGTCCTGCCCATCGCCGAGCGCGACGTGAACGGAAACGGGACGTTCGACCCGGTGGAGAACTGGAACGGGAGCTGGACGAAGATCGGAGGCGTCCAGGTGCGGGCCCTCGACACCTACGAGGACACCGGACCCGATGGCCTGCTGAGTCGTGACGAACCTGGCTACGACCTCGTGCTCAACCCCGATCCCGCGGGCGACGACTTCGATCCGGTGCTCAACCCGAGCGGCCCCGAGGGAAATGGCCGACTCGACCGCAGGGAGGATCAGAACGGAGACTTCTATCTCTGCGTGCCGGATCTCCAGCTCGACGAGGACCGTAACTCCAACGGCCTTCTCGACGGCCCCGAGCGGGACCTCAACGGAAACAATCTCATCTCCCATCGCCGGATCCGCATTGCCGACCGTCCCCCGCTGTCGCTCTCGATCGGACAGAACGAGGATCCCGCGGACCCCAACGTGAACCCGGTCTACCCGTCGCCACGGGACCCCGTACGTTCCCTGGGCTATTCTCTGGTGGTTCGGCGGCCGAGCGACGCGAGCATCTACGTGTTCCGGATCATGATCTACCGGAGCTTCCTCGAGGCCCGGGTCTCGTTTTCTCAGGCGACGCCGCTGCGTCACCTTCTCGTGAGCACCCCCGAGGTGGGAGACAGGGCCCGGAACCTCGAGGACGATGATCGGGACGGGATCATCGACGACGGTCCGGACCACCCCTTCGGGTCGCCGGAGCTCACCCTCGACGGGATCGACGACGACGGCGACGGCGTCATCGACGACGGCCTGCTGCTCCCCACCCACGTCCATACCTTCGTTCTTCGCGTCGAGTCGGGCACGGGAGTCGGAGCCCCGGGAGATCCGCGATGACAGGCCACGAGCACGGGCATTCGACCGCCCTCCACGGGGGAACCTCGGGCCTGACCCTGCTCGAGCTCCTGATCGCCATGGCCATGACCGCCCTCCTCACCACGGGCTCGATCTTCACCCTGCAGGCCTTGCGCTCGGTGGATTCCGACTTCAACCACCTCTCCGAGGCGCATCTCACCCTTCTCGACCTGGAGTCCTCCCTGCGCCAGGACATCGACCGGGCCCGGGTCACCACCGACCTCGAACCCTTCCGGGAGATCACCACCGGCCTCGATCCGGATCGGGCCCACGAGGCTCGCGACGGCTTCTTCAACCGCTCCTGGGACGTGTTCCGTGCCGTGGACGACCCGGGAACCAAGATGCTCCGGGGAAGATCGCGGTACCTCACCCGGAGCTACCCCGTCCGAACCCTGCTCGACGAGTCGAAGGGGTTGATCCCTCCCGATCCCCGCACCCCGTACTTCGAGACCGTGGTCGAGGGAGTCAACCAGCCCTACGGGCCCGTGTACGACTTCCTGGCCGGCATCGTCAATTGCGGTCTACGCGACTCCTTCTTCTTCCGGAGCTCGCGGGAGACGGAGTCGGGAATCCAGCCCATCGCGGTGTGCTACCGGCTCGTCGAGAGATCGGACGTGTTCAACGCCGACCTGGGGCGCGACGGCATGGCCGACGAGTTCGAGCCGGGGTATCACCCGCTCTATCGCAGAGACCCGACCCTGGACAATGCCCCCAGCCGGCGAACCATCGTCGAGGGGGACGGCCTCCTCACCGGATTCGAGGGCCGTATCGGGGGGTCGGCCGATCGGCGGCCGCTCGTCTACGAGCTCCAGAGACTGGTGAGCTCTCTCCAGCCGGGCGACCGCCTGGGCACCCTCACTCCCCGGGTGGACGTGCAGATCCTGTCGAGGGACATCCGCGAGTTCAACGTCCTCTATTACGACCGGGGCTCGATGCGCTACCGGGAGCCGCCGGGGCTCATCCAGCGCTTCGGCTATCCTGTGGACTTCGGAGCCGCGGTGGTGGCCACCGGCACCCGGACCTTCCGCGTGGTGGGCGCCGTCTCCCCGGAGATCGACCCGAACGGACTCCTACCACGGGACACCCGGCACATCTTTCTCTACCAGCTCAATCTCGCCTGGAAGCCCGGAGACGCCCCCTCGACCCTCTTCACCGTCCCCCCCCGGATCTACACGGTGGGCTCCCTGGTATCCGGAAGGAGGGGATTCACCATCGTGGAGGCCATCTCGGCCACTTCTGGGGACCCCGTCCATTCGGTTGGCGGTATGGGCTCGGTCGGATATATTGATGCGGACGGAGTGCTGCGGAGCCGGGGCGTCACCGATGGCTTCAAGAACCTCCGGCCCAATGGCCGAATCTACCTGGAGCAACGCCCCCTGGCGAACCCCGCCGCCCCTTTCGCGCGGCCCGATCCTATCCTGGACCCTGACGAGTCGGTGTACACCATCCGGCCGGGTCTCTACCGGATCGTCGAGCTGCGGGGTCAAGGGGTCCGGATCGATCTCGAGGGCCAGCGATCGAAGCCGGGAACACCGGTGGTCTTCCGGGCCGGATTCCTCCCGCCCGCGGTCAAGATCGAGACCACTGTGGACCGGGGGAACGGAAAGGTCGTGCGCTGCGCCCCCCTGGTGATTCGAATGCCCCAGGAGTGAGGGCCGACCTCACCCCGAGCCTGGGGTTGGAGCAAGATGCGACGAAATCCTCTGGTCTCGAGAATGGTCGAAAAGGGGCTCCTCAGCGAGGCCGATGCCGACCGTGTGTCCCTCCTGGCCTCGGAGCGGGGCCTCCGGATCGCCGATGCCGTGCGCCGGCTCGAGCTGACCTCGTCCCAGGGACTGTGCCAGTTCCTGGCCGAGGACACGGGCATCCCCTATCACGACATCAGCCAGACCGACGTGGCGCCCAACCTCCTTCACGAGTTCCCTCCCGCCCTCCTCGAGGACTACCGCATCATCCCCGTCTCCTCCGACGGGTTCAGCTGGACGATCGCCGTCCCCGACCCGACGCACATGGAGGGTCTCGACGCGGTCCGTTTCCACATTCCGGGCGAGATCCAGTTCATCTGCTGCGAGCCCGAAGCCATCGAGGACGTCCTGCGCAAGAATGCCCTCCTCAAGGAATCGGGGGGAGGAGACGCCGATGACGGAGCCAAGCTCGTCATCACCACCAAGTGGGTGGACGAAGGCGAGGCCGGCGGTGAAGAGGACGTGGTCCGTTTCGTGGACGAGATCCTCAGCAAGGCCATCTCCAACAAGGCGAGCGACATCCATGTGGAGCCCCTGGGCGATGGACTCCGCATCCGCTTCCGCATCGACGGAGTCTGCTACGACAAGGACTACCTCAACGAGGCCCGGCAAGGTCCCGTCGTCGCCCGCCTGAAGATCCTCGCGGGTATGGACATCACCGAGAAGCGACTCCCTCAGGAGGGACGCATCGAAGCGCGCGCCGGAGCACGCGAGATCGACGTTCGCGTCTCCTCGCTCCCGACCAACCACGGCGAGAGCATGGTGATGCGAATCCTCGACCGCAGCTCGCTGGTCAAGGGCATCCGCGATCTCGGCTTCTCCGAGGCCGACCACAAGATTTTTCTCGACATCATCAAGCGCCCCGACGGCATCGTGCTCGTGACCGGGCCGACCGGGTCAGGCAAGACCACCACCCTTTACTCGGCCCTCCGTGAGACGAGGGATTCCACCGTCAAGACGGTGACGGTCGAGGACCCGGTGGAGTTCACTTTCGACGGGATCACCCAGATTCCGGTGCAGAACTCCATCGGGATGGACTTTCCCCGATCTCTGCGCCACATCCTGCGCCACGATCCGGACGTCATCCTGGTGGGCGAGATCCGCGACCTCGAGACGTCCGAGACGGCCATGAGGGCCGCCCTCACCGGCCACAAGGTCTACAGCACCCTTCACACCAACGACGCTCCGTCGGCCATCACGCGACTGCTCGACCTCGGGGCCGAGCCGTTCCTCGTGGTGGCGTCGGTCCAGGCCTGCATGTCCCAGCGTCTGGTGCGCCGGCTGTGCGATGCGTGCAAGAGACCCCAGGAAGTCACCAGCGACGAGCTCTTGCGCCAGGGATTCCCCCCCGTCGATCTGTCCTCGGTCACTTTCTTCCAGGCCACCGGGTGCCCCCGATGCCACCACACCGGCTACACGGGACGGATCGGCATCTTCGAGATCATGGACTACACCGATGCCATCAAGACCATGACCCTCGGGCGAACGACCCGGGAGGAGGTCCGGCGACAGGCGCTCAAGGAGGGGATGCACTCCCTCCGCCTGGACGGTTTCGAGAAGGCGCAGCATGGACGCACCTCTCTGTCCGAGGTCATGCGCGTGGCCCAGAAGGAAGAGACCGACATGGAGCTGTACCGGAAGGGGGCCACCCATGCCGGATCGTGACCACGACCCCCTGGGTCCCGAGGGCGCGGGCGAGGATGACAGCCGCCTCGACCGTTCGGTCTTCTTCGAATCCGGCAAGATGGTCGGAAGCGGGGTGGGCACCGACGTCTCCGTCCAGGCCCAGCAGCCCGAGACGGTACGACTCCTGAACTACATTCTCGGCCAGGGGGTCGAGCTGGGGGCGAGCGACATCCACTTCCAGCCCGATTCCGAGGGCTACCTCATCCGCATGCGCATCGACGGTGTCCTCTCCGATTTCCAGAGGCCGCCCAAGGAGGCGGGCTCGATCCTCCTCGCCCGCATCAAGGTGCTGGCGGATCTCAACATCGCCGAGCGCCGGCTTCCTCAGGACGGTCGGCTGGAGATCCAGCACCAGGGACGCGACGTGGAGATCCGGGTGAGCATCATTCCCGCCGTTTTCGGGGAGAGCGCCGTGCTCCGTATCCTCTCCACCGGAATGACCAAGCACAGCATGACCAACATCGGCCTCAGCGAGGAGGGGCGTGAGCGCTTCACCGAGCTCTTCCAGGCCCCCCATGGCATGATCCTGGTCACGGGTCCCACCGGCTCCGGAAAGACGACCACCCTGTATGCGGTCCTCAACGAGATCAACCAGATGGACCGCAAGATCATCACCACCGAAGAGCCGGTGGAGTACGACATTCGCGGGATCATCCAGGTGGAGATCAACGCCGCGGTCGGCCTCACCTTCGCCTCCAGCTTGCGCTCCATCCTCCGGCAGGACCCTGACATCATCCTGATCGGTGAGATCCGCGATCCGGAGACCGCTCGTATCGCCATCCAGGCCGGTCTCACCGGACACCTCGTGCTGGGCACGGTGCACACCCGGGATGCCTGCTCGGCCGTGCCGCGCCTCATCAACATGGGCATCGAGCCCTACCTCGTCGCCGACACGATCCTCGGGATCATCGCCCAGAGGCTCATCCGCCGGCTCTGCCAGCGCTGCAAGGTCCCCACGGAGCCGTCTCCGCTGGAGGCCAAGGTCCTGGCCGATATGGGCTACACCGAGGTGAGCGGCCTCTGCAAGCCCGTGGGCTGCGAGGAATGCAGTCACACCGGCTTCAAGGGACGCCAGGCCATCTTCGAGATCGTGATCTGCGACGCCGCGGTCCGGGATCTCATCCACCGTGACGCATCGCCCATCCTGCTCCGGGACACGGTGCGCAAGGCAGGCTCGAAGTCCCTCCGGCAGGAGGGAATCGATGTGGCCCTGCAAGGTGGTACGACGCTGGAGGAAGTGTTCCGCATCACGCTGGATGAAAGAGTCGCGATCCTGGCTGCCGACGCCGACGTCGATCTGGACGGAGCGCGAGCATGAAGTTCGAGTACGAGGCTTTCGATCGCCGTGGCATCCGGTTCCGGAAGACCATCCGGGCCGAGACCTGGGACGAGGCGGCTTCCAAGATCCGTGCCCGGGGCTTCCTGCCGCTTTCCGTCTCGGGCATCTCCCGTGGCGAGGAGGACGCCCGCAAGCGCCATTCGGCTTTCCGGCGCATCCTCCCTCGCTATCCGTTCCCAAGACACCGGGACGTGCTCTACCTCACCCGGCGTCTCGCCACCCTGCTGGGATCCGGTATCTCGGTCGGTCGTTCGCTCGAGATCCTCAAGAACCAGTTCTATGGCATGCCCATGGAGAAGGTCGTCAGCGACGTCCGTGAGGCCCTCGACCGCGGCCGCTCCCTGGCCGATTCCTTCGGCGAGCACCCCAAGATCTTCGGCGAGTTCTTCCGGGCAGTGGTTCACGCCGGCGAGTTCGGGGGAGATCTCGACGGCTCCCTGCGCCGCATGGCCGATCAGCTCGAGCTGGCTCGCGCCCGGAAGCGCAAGCTCACCACATCCCTCATCTACCCCACCATCGTGGTGATCCTCACCTTCACCATCGTCACCGTCATCGGGACCTTCATCATTCCCTTCTTCCGGAAGGTCTACGAGAGCTCCGGCATGACCCAGCTGCCCCGGCTCACGGAGATTCTCCTCTCCATCAACCAGATGTTCCTCAACAACTGGTACTGGCTGGCGGGCACCGTGGTGGCCACAGTGGTTGGCGTCATCGCCGCTCGCAAGACTCCGCGTGGCCGCTACTCCACCGACTATGCCATCCTGCGCATACCCATCATGGGAGGGATGATCCGGCGCCACAACCTGGCCTGGTTCCACCGGACCCTGGGGGCCATGCAGGAGTCCGGTGTGGGACTCATCGAGGGCCTCGAGGTCGTGCGGCGCGTGGTGCACAACCACGTGCTCAAGGAGGCCGCGGCCGAGATCCGCCGCAAGGTCTCCGAGGGCGCCACCATCACCGACGTGATGAGTCGGCACAAGATCTTCGACGTCTACGCCACCAGCATGGTCGACGTGGGCGAGGAATCCGGTCGACTCTCCGAGATGATGTTCGCCATCGCCGACAGCTACGACGAGGATCTCGACGCCCTCTACGAGCGCATCGACGCCCTCTTCACTCCCATCGTCATCGTGGTCCTGGGAGTGGTGGTGGGCTTCACCGTGGTGGCGCTGCTGCTCCCCTACTTCCGGTACATCGAGTCCCTGACCGAGAACGTGAACTAGCCGAGCGGCCCGTCGTCGTCCCCGTATCCGTCACCACCCTCACGAGCCATCTCGGCTACACTCTCCCGTGCACCCCGACGGCGCCGGAGATCCTGAACCATGCAGCCCCACGACCTCGATGAACGCTGGCTCGACGAGAACTCCTCCCTGCGGCTCGATGCCACCGTGGAGTGGTTTCCCGGGAGCCGCCGCACTTTCCACCTCGATCGGTATCGATTCGCCGCCGAGCGCTGCACCGGGATGAAGGTCCTCGATGCCGCGTGTGGCACGGGGTACGGCACAGAGCTCCTCGGCCAGGTGGCCAGCGAGGTCATCGGGGTGGATCTCTTCGAGGATGCCATCGACTACGCCCGTCGCCATCACGCAGGCGCCAACGTCTCCTTCCGTCAGGCTCCCGTCGAGCTCCTGCCCTTCCCCGATGGTAGCTTCGATCGGGTCGCCTCCTTCGAGACCCTCGAACACACCCTGAGCCCGGAGGCCACGGTGGCCGAGCTGGCCCGCGTGACCCGGGCCGATGGCTGCGTCCTCGTCTCCACCCCGAATCTCTGGGGCGAGACCCCGAACCACTTCGCGGACTTCGACGCCAGGAGCCTCGGCTCGCTTCTGGATGAATCCTTCGCGCGGCACGAGCTCTACTACCAGAATTCGGGGGACTGGAAGAACCGCTCCCCCGCAGGCATCGGTCCCCTGGGCGACATTCCCGCCGAACGGGCCGAGTGCTTCCTCGCCGTCTGCCACGGCCCGCGTCCCCGGGCCGGGCAGGATCACGAGGCGCGCGTGGCTTCGTCTCTTTCCGCGATCTACGCCGCGGCTCTCGAGGAGCACCGGGAGAGGCTCCGGCTTCACAAGCGGTGCCATCCCCTTCGCAGACTGCAAAAAGCCTGGCGACGCCGGCGCGGACTCCTGTGAGCGGCCACTTCAGGAGTCCCGCAACCATCGCACTACCGTAGTCGACCCGGCAGCCGTCCCTGTATCCGCTACCGCCCATCCCCCCCCACCAGTGCCTCCGCCTCGCGCACGAGCTCCCGCGCTTCCTCGTGCTCTGCCCACGCCGGCTCCGCCATGAGCACGCGTAGACGCGTGAGGGTGGACGCAGCTTCGGCGTCGCGGCCGAGGGACTTCTCGGCCATGGCCACGAAGGCGAGATCGATGGGCGTTTCTCCGTGCAGTTCGTTCAGGCGCCGGAGGGTCGACAGCGCCTCCTCGATCTCGCCCGCGCGATAGAGGGCGACACCCAGGGTGTTGAGGCAAGCCGCGTTGTCGGGGGCGATGACGCAGGCGGCACGTGCCCAGCGCAAGCCGCGATGGTAGGTCTCGGGAGGCGCTCCCGGCGACGAGACGAGGGTCCAGCTCGAGCGGGTCACGCGATCGGGATCATCCCAGAGGAGGCTGGCCCGCCAGAGGGTCGCTGCGCGCAGCTCCGGGCTCAGCCCCGGATCGGTGCGGAGCCTGGCCTCGACATCGTCGACGATCACCAGCTCCCGCACCAACGCATCCACCAGCACCCGGGCCTCTTGCCGGATACCGGCCTCGCGACGTCGCGTTTCCCTCTCCGCCGCCGGCCACACCTCGAAGCGATCCTCCTCCTCCCGCGTCAGGTTGCGAGGCTGTCTCGTCTCGGCGGCCGCGAGCGGATCGGCCGGCCACAGGCGAACGGTTCCGTCGCGCGAAGCCGTGGCCAGCCAGCTCCCCGAGCGATCGAAGGCCGCTAAGAGAACCTGGTCCCGGTGCCCTTCCAGAACCGCCAGCTCCTCGCCGGTCGCCGCGTCCCAGATCCGGGCCGTCCGGTCTTCCGACGCCGTGACCACGAAGCGACCATCCGGGCTGAAGGACGCCGACCAGAGCCCGAGCTTGTGTCCCTCGAACGTCACGAGCGGCTTGGTCACGAGCTTGTCGGGGTTCGAGACATCCCACACTCTTGCCGTCCCGTCCCACGAGGCGGTGAGAAGACGCGTGTCATCGCCTCCGAACTCGGCCCACTTGACCCAGCCGTCGTGCCCTTCCACGGTGGCGAGCTTCTCCCCGGTGCCGGCATCCCAGAGGTACGCACAGCCGATGTCCGTGGTGACGATGCGGTCTCCTCGGCCGTCGAAGTGCGCGCACCAGAGGTTGGAAGGCCGACCCTCGAGAGTGAGCAGGATCTCGCCCGACGCGGCATCCCAGACCTTGCACGTTCCCGCCGCCCGGGAGACCGTCATGACCCGCCGTCCCGTGGAATCGAACGAGACCGCGCTGATCGCCTGACCGTGATCGACCTCGAGCTCGCGCTCGTGAGTGGAGAGGTCCCAGATCCGGGCCGTTCCGTCCAGCGAGGCCGTGATGGCACGACGGCCGTCGGGCGAGTAGCCGACGGCGCTCAACCCCGACCGGTGTCGGGTCAGCCGGGTGATCTTCCGCCCCGTCGCGGCCTCCCACAGAATCGCGCTTCCGTCCGGAGTCACCGTGAGGAGCTCCGAGCCGTCGGGGCTGATGCCGACGCCGAGCACCGTCCCTCCTTCGGGCTCGAGGAGGTAGGGGCGTGACAACTCCGGACTCGTCTCCCAGAGGCGAGCCGTGCCGTCCTGGGAAGCGGTCACCACGCTGCGACCGTCGGGGCTGAACGAGGCGTCATGGACCCGATCCCCGTGCCCCCGGAGGCGCGCCAGCTCGGCTCCGGTCTCGGCATCCCACACCGCCGCGGTTCCGTCCCAGGACGAGGTGACGACCCTCTTGCCGTCGAGGGAGTAGTCCGCGCCCACGACGCAATCGCGGTGGCGAAGCATCGCCAGCCGCTCGCCACTCTCCGCGTCCCAGAGGCTCGCGACCTCGTCCGCGCCCGCGGTGAGCACCCTCGATCCGTCGGGACTGAAGACGGCTCTGCTGACCTCGGCCCGGTGACCCCGCAACACGGACACGGTGCTCCCGTCGTCGGCGCTCCAGATCCGCGCCGTGGTGTCCCGGGATGCCGAGAGCAGACGCCGACCGTCGGGGCTGAACGCCACCGATGCCACCAGCCCGCGATGAGACATGGGGGGCAGAAGCTCCCTTCCCGTCGCGAGGTCCCGGAGCCGCAGGGTGTGGTCGGCCGACCCCGTGACCATCCGGGTCCGACCGGGATCGAGCGCGATGGCCAGAACGGCGCTCGTGTGCTCGCGCCGTGAGTAAACGAGGCGGCTCGTGCCGACATCCCAGAGGGAGACCCGCCCGTCCTGGGTGCCCGTGACCAGGAAGCTCCCGCACGGATCGAGGGCGAACGCCGACACCGAGGCGGTATGCGGAAGGCGGGCCAGCTCCTCACCTGTCTCCAGATCCCAGAGACGGGCGGTGCCGTCGCGAGAGCGCGTGGCCACGCGCTTGCCCGCGGCATCGAAGACTGCCTCGCGCACGGGGCCCTGGTGCCCCCGCAGCACGCGGAGTTCCTCTCCCGTGGCAGCATCCCAGACCCGGGCCGTCTTGTCGTCGGAAGCAGTGACGACGTGGCGTCCATCCGGACTCACGGCCGCGAACCGGATGGAGTCGCCGTGGCCGACCAGGGTCTTCCTCTCGAATCCCGGCTGCCACGACGAGGTCCAGGCCTCGTAGAGTGCGCCCCGGGCGACCAGGCCCGGAGCACGTCTTGCCCCTTCGATGGCAAGAAGCAGGGAGAGTCCCGGATTGGTGTCGAGGAGTGCCTTGGACTGCGCGCAGAAGTAGAGACCCTCGGCGCGCTCGAGCGCCCGTCCCTTCTCGTCGCGCTCTCGGGTCGCGCGCGCCCGCTCGGTTTCGGCCACCGCCCTCTGCTGCTCCACGTCCTGACGTGCCGAGCGCTCGAAGAGCCCGTAGAGGACCGGTCCACCCACCATGATGACCGCGGCCAGCAACGCGGCCGTGGCCCGGGCAGGATTGCGCCGTACGATCCGGAGCGTCCGCTCCACCGGACCCACCGGCCGGGCGAGCACGGGACGAAGCTCGAGGAACCTCTTCAGGTCGGTCGCCATCTCGATCGCGCTGCCGTAGCGGCGGCCGGGGTCCTTCTCCATGGCCCGCATCACGATCGTCTCGAGATCTCGTGGCACCTGTCGCGCGATCGCGCGCACGGGCCGGGGCTCCCGGCTCGTGATCTGGCGCATGATCTCCTGGGCCGTGTCGCCCCGGAACGGCTTCTCGAGGGTCAGGAGCTCGTACAGGGTGACGCCGAGGGAGAAGAGATCGGACCTGTGATCGGCGGATCCCTTGCGTCCGGTCACCCGCTCGGGGGCCATGTAGTGGGGCGTCCCGAGGAAATCGCCGGTCACGGTCAGCCCCGCGGAGTCCTCCTCCTTGGCCAGACCGAAGTCCGCCACCAGAGGAGTTCCCCCCTCGTCGAGGAGGATGTTCGAGGGCTTGACGTCGCGATGGACGATCCCTTCCGCGTGGGCGTGGGCGAGAGCCTGGGCGACCCGCAGTCCGATGCCCGCCACCACCGCGACGTCGCTGGAGGCGGGCTGGGGAATGATTCCCCCCGACCCTCGCGTGCCCCCGGTCCCCGGAGCCTCGCGCACCGCCCCCGCCCCCCACCGCACGACGAGCTCCGACGCAGCGTCGCGGTCGAGCTTGCGCATCTTCTGGATGAGCTCCGCCATCGACTGGCCGCGGATGAACTCCATGGCGAAGAAGTGGGTGCCCCTCTCCTCTCCCACTGCATGGACCGGTACCACGTTGGGGTGCTGCAGCCGGGCGGCCGCCACCGCTTCTCCCTGGAACCGGGCCACCTTCACATCCGAGAAGCTCATGTGCCCGGGCAGGACCTTGAGCGCCACCTGACGCCCCAGCGGGACCTGCTCCGCCAGGTAGACGATTCCCATGCCTCCGCGCCCGATTTCACGGAGGATGCGGAACTCTCCCAGGGTCTTTCCCACCAGCGAGAGCTCCGGACGCGAGCCCGCTGCCCGTGGGCGCGTGGCCGGATCGTGGTCGAGATCGGGAGCCCGCGGACCGTCGATCATCATCGAGAGCAGCTCGCCGACCTCACCCCCATGATGGGTGACGACATCGTGGAGCTCCCGGGCCAATGCCGGCTCTTCTGGTTCGCGGCGACCCTCCCGACTCTCGGAGCGGTCGAGGTAGGCATCGAGGGCATCGGCGAGCTGCGTCAGCCGCTCCGACTTCCGGACCGGAGAGGAGCGCTCCTCCCGGGACGCTGCATCGGAGAAGACCTGCTTCCCCGCACTGGCGTCGCTCGACCCCTTCATGGGTGCAATCCCTCCGGCGCCCCATCTTCGAGCAAGAAACCCTCTGCTCCACGCAGCTGCCGGACCTCCTCCGCCATGCGGTGAATGGCACGATGAAGCCTCATGCGGGCGGCGTCCGCCCCGATGCCCAGATGCTCGCCGAGCTCGACGAAGGAGTAGCCCTCCCAGATGCGGAGGAGCACGATCTCCCGATCCTCGTGGCCAAGGAGCTCGAGGCCGAGGCGCGCCCAGGCCTCTCTCTCTTCCCGGCGAGCGTGCTGGCTGGGCGTGCCGGGCACGCGTCCGGAGTCATCGAGGTTGAGAATGCTGTCGGAAGGCAGGGGACGCTCCCGGCTCATGGCTCGCCGCTTGGCAGTGAACCACTCGTAGTGATGGCCCAGGGTGTTGCCGATGATGCGAGCCACCAGGCCCCGGAAGCTCTCGGGATCGGACACCACGAACCGCGGGCCGTGGCGGAGAAACTCGACCATCGCCTCCTGGACGATGTCGTTCGTCTCCATCTTGCTCCTCAGCGCGGGTCCCAGCTTGCGACGGACATGCCCCTCGATCCAGGACAGGTTCTGCTCGAGGAGCTGCTCGAGGGCGGTTCTGTCGCCGGTGTTCCAGCGAAGTAAGAGCTCTCGGGTCGTGAGAGAGGCGCTCATGAGGTCTCCTTCCCCACGCTCCCCCCATGATAACGCAGAGAGCGCCTCCCGTCTCTCGGGCCCCGAGCAAGCCCGGAAGAAAATGCGCAGGGAAGGCGGGAAGGACGGGGACGGCGACGGGGAGGGGAACGGCCGCGGCTCTCTCGCCCTCTCCTCGACCCTCTCTGTTCGCAGCGGCGGCCGCTCCGGCCGGCGCTGCACCTCTTCCTCTGTGATCTCCTCTTCCCTCTGTGTCCTCTGTGTCAAAACGAGCCCCTCGCCCACGACGCGGCTCTCCGGCAGGAGGAAGAGCCACCCCGGAAGAGGGACCAGGGGACGAGCCGCGCACTCAACCCACGACGGGCGGCCCGGCCTCGTGCAGGATCTCGCGCATGATCTTGAGGTGATGCGCGTTGTGGACGCGCAGGAACTTCAGGCTCTGGTCGCGGTCGAGAACACCCAGCATGAAGTGCTTGAACCAGACCTTCGGGCCGAGGGTCTGGACCCGGCCGATCTGCTTGCTGGCCTCATCGAGGAGGACGAGGAGCCTCTCCCGGTCCGTATCGGGGGCCGGGGTCACCGCCTCGGGAGCCCGGGCCCGGCCACGGGGGATGCAACCCGCGGTCAGGACGAGAAACCGGGCGAGAGAGAACTCCGACGGTGGCGGAGGCGGGGTGGAGCCGATGAGCGCACGGCCGATGACGATCATGGCCAGGCAGCAGTGCTCGAGGTGCATTCCGACGGACCACTCCGAGATCTCGGGCGACCGGGTCTCGGCCTGCTCGACGAGGCTGCGGAGCTCATCGACGGTCACCGTGATCCGCATGATGACTCTCCAGCACGATCTGATCGGGACCGATCTGGCTCTCATTCTCGAGCCCGCGAGGAATCTCCTGCAGGCCCGCCGAACTCCGACCCGGACCGCTCACGAGGGCCGTTCGACCACCGTCCTCTTCTCCACCGCCTCCGGCCCGTGAGCCCTCCCGAAGATCGTGATGATCACGAGCAGGGTCACCCCCACCGTGATGTAGCTGTCGGCCAGGTTGAACGTGGGCCAGGTGAACCACCGCGCGCCTTCTCTGTCGATGTGCCAGTCGATGAAGTCGCGCACGTGGCCGAGGAGGAGCCGGTCATAGAGGTTGCCCAGGGCCCCGGAGAGCACCAGTGAGAAGGCCAGCACCATCCAGCGAGAGGTGGAAGAGCGCAGGAGAAGCCAGCCGATCACCCCCACCGCGAGCAGAGATGCCACGATCAAGCCCCCCCGGCGCAGCCACTCGGGAACGCCACGAAAGAGGGAGAACGCTCCGTGAGGATTTTCGGCGTAGGTGAGGTGGAACACATGCGCGACCACCTCCCGGGACGGGTTTCCCTTGAGAGAGCCCTCGGCCCAGGCCTTGGTCCAGAGATCGAGAGTGACTCCGACCACGACGATCAAGAGCACCACCAGCAGCCTCGCCCGCATCTCACCCTCCGTCGATGGCCGTTCCCGGCAACCGGTCGCACACGGGGTTCACACCCTGCCATCACGCCAGCCGGTGTGTCTCCACGAGGTCGGCCAGCCACAGGAGCTCCCGGGCCATTCCGTCCACGAGGTCGCCCCGTTCCATCACGGGCAGCCTACCGTCGAGTCCGGGCCACGTATACGTCTCCACCACCAGGAGCTCCGTGACCCGGGAGCGGAGAAGGACCTCCACCGCCCTCGCCGTCTCGGCCGCGGTGGTGGCGATCCCTCCTCCGGCGTCGGAGAGGAAGACCGGAACGTGGAGGTGGGCCCGGAGCTGCACGAGGCCCTCGAAGGCCTCGTCCTCCCGGCCGCGGATCCGATCCAGGTCCGCGGCGACCCTCCTGATCCCACCGTCCTCGTGGATCCCCGTGACCTGATGGAGCCAGGGATCGTCACCGAGCCGGCAGAGACGCTCCATGGCCTCCTTGGCCCGGCTCGGCCTCTCCACGGCGACCGCGCTCGACACGTGGACCTTGGGCACCGCGATGCCTCGCTCCTTCAGGAGCCGGAACGAGGCATCGAAGTCCTCGAAGAGCACCGACTGGTGGCAGAGGTCGGGATTGACGCCGACATGGCGCCGGAGCGTCCTCTCCGCATCCTTGGCTCCCTCGCCGCCTCCGCGCACGACGCCGGCACCGACGGCATGGAGCAGCTCGATGAACTTTGCCGCCTCCTCGACCGTCTCCATCATTCCCCAGGGCTCGGGCTCGACCGCCAGCACGATGCACTTGCCCGTGCTCTTCTCGAGTGCGGCGAAGTCCCGGGCCACCCGGGCCATGGCCCGGGCGATGGACGTCCGCGTGAACTCCTCGACCCCGAAGCCGCGGTAGGTGCCGGGAGAAGTGCTCACCGCCCCCCCTCCGCCGTCGAGAAGGCCGGCCAGGATCTTTCCCGCCCGTATCGTGGTCTCGACCCGCTCCGGGTCGGGCCAGGGCGGACAGAAGACATCGCTCTTGACCCTCTCCTGGTGGAAGTCGCCGATGGGAAACGCGTTCACCGAGACCACGGCAAGACCGAGGTCGCGGAGAAGGGAGCGCAGATCGGCGAGAAAGGTCTTCCGGGACAGGAGCTCCTTCGCGAGGGATGTGCCCACGTGCAACTCGAGAGCGAGCGTGCCCGCGGGGTCGACGAGGCGGCGGAGCCGCGACACCGGCCCCTCGAGGGTGGAGCGGAGCTCTTCCCGGGTCCCACCGGGAAAGACGTTGAGGCAATAGGCGACCGTGGGCAAGAACCACCCTCCGGTCCCCGCCGCTCTCCCTCGAGCGCGGGGACGACGCTCCCCGGACCGGTGCCGAAAGGCTCGCCTCGGAGAATGGCTTGCTGCGAGGTCCCCGGCCCGACGCCGAACCCAAGCTAACACAACCGCCCCGGCCTCACAAAAGAGGGACGGGACGGTCCTACCGGGAGAGCCTCTGCCCCCTTCTCACCAGGTCCTCGACCACGGAGCCCACGTCGGCGTGCCCCTCCGGAGTGGGGACCTTCGTCCCCTTGGGCACGATGCGACCGAGATCTCCGATGAACGCGAGAACCTCCTTGGCCCCCTCGGCCGACTCCTGGATCTCGCGGGAGCGCAGCTGGAAGCGGACGACTCGATCCCGCAGCCGGGCCAGCCCTTCGGCCTCCTCGGGTTTGCCCGTGGCGAGCCGGGTGCGTACGACGGGGAGGAGCCGATCCACGAGCAGCGCCGCCGGCGGCGACTTCTCCTTCCTGTTCACGGTGAAGGAGGGATACGCGAAGACCCGGCCTCCCATGCGGACGCCCTGGCAGGTGACCTTGGCAGGGTCGATGGCCCAGTCGTCGGCATAGTAGTCGTACTCGACCTCGAGGTTCGCCTCGGGGATGCCCCAGTCCTCGTAGTCGTGGAAGGTCTTGCCCGCGGCGGGATGCACTTCCAGCTCGAGCCGGGTCGCCAGGAACGACAGGAACTCGCGGCCCAGCAACGCGTCCTTCATCTCCCGGTGGATGATATCGTGGATGCGGACCAGACGCGCCAGCGCGAATCCCTCGACATCGCCGGGATCGGCACCCGGCACGCGGAACTCGTCGAGAATGGCCGCGATCCGCCCTTCCTCTTCGCTCTCCGTGCCCGAGGCGTCGAGCCAGCTCCCGAAGCGTGGATGGCGAGCCAGCGCCGTCCAGTAGTCCGGCTCCCGACCGAGGACGACCTGGACCCGGAACGGGCGCCGCCTCTCGCCCTGGCGGTAGCCGTAGCTCATGACCACCAGAGCTCCGGCCTCCTCGTCTCCGAAGCGCGCCTCGATGGTGTCGCCCTCCTTTTTCTCGCTCTCGAGGGTGGAAAGATCGTCACGCCCATCTGGAATCACCCGCACTCCGAATCGGTCCGCGAGGATACCGAGGATGGCTCGTCCCGCTCCGGCGAGCTCGCTATCTTCCTTCGCTCCCGGTCCTCCGATCTCTCCCAGGGCATCCACGAGATCGAGGAGGAGCTTCGCGCGCTCCGCGTCCAGGCTGCTTCCCTTGGCCTTGCCCTCGAGCTCCATGACGAGCTGCCGCTCGTCGAGCTCGCGAAGCCGCTGAGAGGTGTCGACGGCACGCCGGGAGAGCTGGGGCTCGGACTCCGCGATTCCGGACAGGATCTCCAGCACGGGATCGGGAGCGCCGCCGCTCACCCGGAGCCGCGCCCGGGCCTTCACCTCGCCACGGAAGACCGCCGCTCTCCTCTCGACCTCGATCAGGTCTCCCTTCGGTATGTCGGCCGTGGCCTCGCCCGTCGCCAACCAGCCCTCCTCCACGATCTGGGAGAAGCGAGGATGGCGGATCGTTCCTGCCGGAGCGCCAGGGAAGACCTCCAGACCCTCGCCCTCGAGATGGCGCACGAGGTCGAGGATGGCCCTCGAAAGCGCATCACCACGCTCCCCGTCCTCGGATCCCTCGGCCACATGCGCCCACAGAGCGTCGACGAGTCGAGCGAGCTCTCCGGCGAGGCTGGCCAGGGCATGGCCACTCCGCAGCTCACGCGGCTCGATCTCGGTGTGGACCCGGGCCGTGAGCGAGGCGAGCGCGGGCAGCGGTGGATCGCCCACCCTCACCCCGAGGGCCTGGAGGTGACGCAGAAGCTCGGGGGTGGGACCGCGTGAGACCTCCACCTCGCCGCGCCGGATGAGGTTGCGGACCTCTCCTTCGTTGTCGGCCCTCAGCACGGCGTGATGCACCACGCGCACCACTCGCCCCTCTTCGGTCTCGTCGTCGAATACGGAACGGACATCGAGCTCCGGAGCGTGAGCGCCGATCTCGACACCGGCGGCCGGAGTGAGGACGATCCCCAGCTCCTGAAGGCAGGGCCGGAGCTCGGACTCGAGTAGCGACCGCATGCTCCGGTGGACCTCGTCCTCGTCGGGGGTCGAAGAGATGAGCGCTTCGACCTCCTGCAAGACCGAGAGCCCGGCTCGAGCGAGCTCCCTCTTCCGGGTGGCCGACCCCTGGAGCAGCACCTCGGGTGAACCGAGCCGGGCCTGGAGCTTGTCGGACAGCAGCTCCTTCAGGCGGGCTACCGTCCCCGCACCCAGCTCGTGGCCAGCCGCGGCGGCAATGGCCTTCTTCGTGAGCCTCTCCAGATCGGACGGAGCGCCCAGGGAAACCACCGCCTTGGCTCGGCGAGCCACGACGCCCGAGGCGAGCCACCCGGTCCTCAACACCTGGACGATGGCGCCCGGCCCCGCCGCGTCGTCTCTCCGGTACTCGAGCTCGTAGCCATGATCGGCGTTTTCCAGATCCTCCGCGCAGAGGACGGATCCCTCCCCCGGGAACGGCTCGTATCCGGCGCATCGGAGGAAGTCCTCCACGTCGTTCCGGCGCAGGCCGCCAAGCCCCTCGGGCCCCAGAAGGTCGTGAAGGCGCATGGCCTCGGTGGAGCACAGGGCCAGCTCGCGCCGGGTCAGAGGCGGATCCGCCTCGGTGCGATGGAACGAGCGCATCCTGGCCAGGCACGTAGCGAGGGCTCCCTCACCCTCCACGCGGAGGGCCATGACCTTGCGCAACAGGGGGAAAACATCCTCGGTACCACGGCTCACTGCAAGGCGCGCCGGCAGCAGCATCGACCCCGATCGGAAACCCGGACGCAGCGTCTCCACCACCGTTCCCGCGGGCAACGACGACGCCACCCATTCGACCTCCTGAAGGAGTCCGGTCGTCTCGCTCGCGGAGAGGTCGAGCCGCGCTCCCGTCTCCGCCTTCAGCACCTCGATGCCGAACCCCGTCTCCAGGAGTGTCCGCACCACGGCCCTCGTATCGGCGTCGACATCACGATCGGTCTCCGCCACGAGGTCGAGGAGGGCCGGCACGAAGGCAGCCTCGTCCCCCGTTTCCTTCCGGGACCGATCGGCGCGGGAACGAGCCCTGGCCACGGCCGCCGTCACCGATCCCCGGGCACCGGCCCGGGGGGCAGCGTCCTCGATCCTCTGCACCACACGATCGAAGGGGGTCGGCTCGCCCCGGTTGACGAGAACCCGCGGAGGCACCACGAGGTCCCCCTCGAACGCCACTCCGGGCGAGAGCACCTCCAGGACCGCTCCCGCCTTTCTTCCCTCGAAAACGGTGTCGGCCGTCGTCTTCAGGAACCTCGCCTCGTGGTTGTCGAACGAGGCCAGATTGGAGGCGGTGACCACGATGGCGCCCGTGACCGCGAGGATCTCCATGCAGAGAGAAGCCCCGCGTTCCGAGATCGCCGATTCATCTTGCGACACCAGAGCGAGGAGCTCTCCCGTCGTCCTGGCAATCCTCGCCGCATCTCCCCGCCCCAACGCATCCTTGCACGACGCGATGGCCGTCAGAGCCGCGTCGAGGGACTTCTCCCTGGCCTTCGTCTCCAGCCCCGACAGCTCCGAGCACCAGTGCCGGGTGCGTTCGAGAGAGGCGAGCTGTCCGGCGTGCACGCGGCGATGATCACGGATCCGGCAGGCCAGCTCGACCCCTTCCGACGTGGGACATGCCTCGAGCAAGGCCAGCAGGATCGCCAGCGGAGCCGTGGCCTCGGCGCCGTGGCGCTGGGGCGGGGTCAGCCGCTCGGCATACTTCTTCAACGCTTCGCTGACCGTTGCCCGGAGCTGTTCGGCGGGCTCTCCCTGCTTCTTCGCGCCGAGAATCTTGCCGCTCACCTCCAAAGCCTCGGTGAGGAGAGGCCGGATCGCCACCAGGAGGTGCGGCTCGAGAATCCTGCCTCCCGCGCCGGCAATGCCCTCGAACCGGCCGAGGATCTTCCCCGCCGGCTCATCGTCCACGGGAACAAAGCACGCGGTGAAGCCATCCCGGGACAGCACGCGGCCAAGGATGGTCTCTCTCGGGGTGCAGCTCTCGGGAGCGAACCGCGTCATCTGCGGACCCTTCTCCAGGCTCAGACCCTCGCCCTCGAGCAGCTCCCTCGCCTGGATGACGAGCTTCTCCGCCCGCTTCGCCCCGGCCTGCCGCGCCGTTTCCAGGAACCGGTAGACGAGGGCCGCCGCCCGCTGACGGCGCGGGGTGGAGGTCGCCTCCGTGACCGCGGTCTCGAGGTTCGCCATCTCTCCTTCGAACCGAAAATCGCCCTGCAGGGGCTCGGCCGAGAGGAGCCGTCGGCAGTCCTCGACGAGAGCTCCCAGAGTGTCGTGTGCAAGCGTGGTCATCTCTTTCATTCTCCCGTGGCGATCACCCAGATCACTTCACCATCACCCCCGACGATCCTGGAACCCGCACCGAAGGCCTGCCGCAGGCTCTGCTCGATCTGTCCCGGCTTCGCCTCCACCTCGTAGAGGCGAAGCCGCTCGGCATCGAGCCCGAGCTGAGCATGGACGACCAGTTCCCCGTCCTCCGAGGTGGCGGACACCGGCTCCTCCAGGGACGACTTCACCTCGAGCGGCAGCGAAAGAGATCGATCCTCGAGCTCGATGCTCACCTCGAGGGGACGATCGACGGAGAGCAGCGGACCCTTCTTCCTCGTCATCGCCTCGGCGGTGAAGCGGAGCTCATCCATGTGGTCGGGTCGTCCCACCCGGCGGAAGCTCGAGCGGCTCAGGCTGACCGCCTGCCGCGGCTCGCCCGCGGGACCGACGTTGACCTGGCGCACCTTCTCGACGGCGCGCCCTCCCTCTCCCGCCCAGAGGAGAATTCTCAGACCGCCGAGCGAGAGGGGGATCCCTTCCCCTCTGTGGAGGGAAGAGATCAGTGCACGGTGCTCTCCCCCCTCGAGGAACGAGGCGAGATCGGGTGTGGGAAGTGCACGCAGGGAGCTTCCGCTCCAGGTTGTTCCTCCCTCGCGCGGATCCCGACCCAGATACAGGACACCGACCCGCATCCGCTTGCTCACCTCGGACCTCGGTGACGGAGGCAAGGGTGAAGGCACCTCGGCAGCCGAGGACGAAGCCGGCGGCACGGCGGGAGCATCGGACAACGGTCGCGGATCCGCGGTGACGGCCGGCGGACTCGCCTCCGTTCTGGCGGTCTGCGAGCTCGATGCACCCGACCCCGGCGCGAGGCTGGCCTCGTGCCCCGGACGACCATCCGGTCGGCTCATCTCGGGCGTCGAGCACCCGATGACGAGGAGGAGCGAGGCGAGTACGAACCCCTGGAATCTCATGGCAAGCTTCTCCTCAGCGCGCTCGCCACCGACCCCTCGAGGTGGACGGCCAGCTCCTCGAAGGCCTCGCGAATCGCTGTGCTCTCGGCTCTCGAGAGATCATCTCCCAGACAACGTCCCCCTTGCAAAAGGAGGCTGGCACCCAGAAGAGGGCTCACTTTTCCGACCTCACGCGCGCCCCTCACCAGGTCCTTGCCGAGGTCCACTTCCGCTCCACCGAGCGACCTGCGCCAGAGACGACCCCGCAGCAGGGATCGAGTCCGGAGGGGCTCGGACAGAGAGGCGTCCCCGGGAAGAGTCATCCTCTCCAGGTCCGCAATGTGGCGGCCGATGGCCGCGGGATCGGGTATGGCTGCCTGTGCGGCGAGCGTCACGTCGATGTCCCACTCGAAGAGGATCGAGAAGAGGCCGTTCCGTCCCGACCTCTCCAGCGTCTCACGCGCCAGAGATGCTCGATCGAGCCCCTGCGCCAGAACCACATCGAGCGAGAGCGAGAGTCCGCGCAGGAGCTCGGAGAGAGCATCCGGCAGAGGCTCCCCCAGACCATCGAGGCGACGCGGGCGCGCGCCACAGAGAACGGCTTCGATGTGGGCGAGATCGGCCTGCACCGGGGAGAGGGACCCGGGCGCCACCCTGGACACGCGATCTGCCGGCAGCACGATCCCGAACAGCCTCTCGGCCACCAGCCGCGCCCGGGCCAATCCCGCCAGATCGTCGTCGGTCAGCCGGGAGGTCGCCATCGCCGCCTCGTACAGATCTTCGGGTGCATCGAGGGCGTGGCGGGTACGGTCGAGAGCGAGGGCGAGCTGCCCGGTCACGAGAAGGTCATCCACGGTCGCGATGCTCTCGACGAGCTTGTCGACCGCTGCGACCTCGAAGAAGGCGATCTCGAGATCGGTAGCGATGCGCTCTCCACTCACCCGCGACACGACATCGAGGAGAGCCCGACTGCCCGCGAGACCCTCGCTCTCGGGAAACGCGAACGCTCTCGCCTTCTCTCCCCCCTCCTCGCGCCGGAGGTCCACCGCCCGCTCGCCCGCCCCCTCGAAGCGGAGGATCACCTGCGCAAGCGCAGAGAGCCCCTGCCCCTCGAGGTTGATCTCGAGGCGAGCCGCCGGAGCCCCCGTCACTCCCACGTGGAGGAGGCGCGAAGAGCCGCTGCCATGGACGGAGAGAGCGCCGATGCGGGGCACGGGAAGGATGTCCACCCCGAGGCCGGTCCGCTTCCAGGCTCCTCCTTCACGCCGGGCCTCCACCGCGAAGGCAACGGCCTCGTCCACGACCCCGAGTCCCGGAAGGCGGAAGGTGAGAAGCCCGTCACGAGCAACGGCCTTCATCACCAGCTCCTGGCCCGAGCCGGGCGCCCGTCCCCTCTCGGAAGCGAGTCGCACGTCGAGGCCGGAGTCCACGATCGACTCGCCCTCCCGGGGCCAGACGAAGATCTCCTCCTCGCGATCGTGAAGGATGAGACGCCGAACGGGAGGTCCGGTGGAGACGCAGGCCATGCCCAGAAAGCCGATGGTCTCCCGCAGCGTGAATCCCCCGAGAGACACGGGCTGCCCGTCCTTTCCCGGAACGAAGGCGAGGTCATAGTCGGTGCCGGGCCGGAGGTCGGCGACGGCGCCGAGGCCGAGCTCGCCCGTTTTCTCGGTGAAGTCCCGGAGCTCGACCCGATGGTCGCCGGGCGAAAGGAGGAACGAGCCCCCGGGCAATGCCTCGAGTCCGCATCCCGTGAGACGGGCCACGAGATCCCCCCGAGCCGAGGAGGGATCGAGGGCCCATCCCTGTCCCTCGGACTCGATCCCTTCGCCCTCCAGCCCCGAGAGCTTCGCCTCGAAGGGCAGCATCTCGATCCGGAGACCGGTCTCTGTCCGCACATCCCCTCCCGGGCTCAGGACGCAGAGCTCCAGGGAGGTCATCCCGGGCGGCAGCTTGCGCAGGGGCGAGAAGGCGAGCCTGCTCCCCCCCGCGCCGGTGCCATCGAGGGCCAGCGGAACCACGGCTGCCTCGTCGCCCTTGCCTCGCAGGGCATAGAGGGCGGCAGGATCGAGGTGCTTGCCCTCGAGCTCGAGGCCGCCTGTCGTCAACACCCGCCCGTCCCTGGCCATGACGTGGAGGATCGCCGGCTCGAGCCGCTGGAACGCGGGACGGAAAAGAATCGGTACGCCGGCGAGCCCCCCGAGAAAGACGCTCATGAGCACGAGGAGCGAAAGCACCGCGGTCACCGGTTTCGAGAACGAGTGGATCTTGACCTCGGCGTCGGTCTCCACTCCGTCGATCTCCACCCGATAGCGTCCGCGACGGACCGCGTCCGGAAGTGGAAGCTCGACCGCCCCGTCGTCGAGAACGACCTCGCTCAGCTCCACGTGCCGTCCCGACCGGGCGGCGAGGCGATACGTCGACAGAGGCGAGAAGGCGCTTCCCTCGAGGCGGAGCGGAACACGCTTTCCCCGGCGGTGCAGGCGCGGAGTCGCCGTTCCTTCGACCCGGGGCAGCACCCGCACGATGAGTCCCGTGCTCTCGCCTCCGAGGACGAGACGATACGAGCCGGGCTGGACTCCCGCCTCGACGGTGATCTCGAGGGACTCGGGGGTACTCGCGACCACGTCGACCGAGGTTCGAGCGAAGCCGCCGCTCGCCATGCGTGCGGGCATTCCGAGCTCGTCGACGAGCTCGATCCGGGACATGGGGGCGAGGCCACGCCCCAGCACCCGCAAGCGGAGCGGCTCCTCGTTGGTGACCGTCTCGGGAATGACCGAGGTGAAGACCGGAGGTCGCGGGGCGACCCGGAGCACGGCACGAGTCGGAGCTCCCTCGATGAGGATCCGGTAGGCCCCGGGCTCGGAAAGCGGGGGAACCATCCTTCGCGTGCAGTCGTCCTCGTCGCGGCTCCCCTCCACGCGGCGCAGACGAACATAACGGTCGCCCTCACGGGCCCGGGTCAAGCTCCCGTCTCGCTCGAGAGTCACCGCGGAAGCAGTGGCGAGGCCCGCACCCCGCAGGATGACCACCGCCTCCCGGTCCGGATCGTCGAGGAGGTCGGGCTCGATGCTGTCGACCCGGGTCCGGGTACCGCTGTCCCGAGGGGCAACGTCGAGATCCAGACCGGTGTCCCCGTGGGAGGTCGAGTAGAGGCGGTAGCGTCCCGGGAGCACGGGCGGAAGATCGCGCACGAGCCGCAGGGAAGGGCCGGCCTCGGCGTCGGTGGACGCCAGGACCACGTGCCCTCGCTGTGCGGCCTGGAGAGCCGAGAGCTCGCCGCTTCCCGACGCCACCTCCCATCCGTGGAACGGAGCGTCGAGGTCACCGCCGCTGTTTCCCTTCTCCTCCTCGCGGATCAGGTAAAACACCGACTCCGATCGGAGGCGCTCGCCTCGGATCTCGACCCGCGCGGGGATCCCCCGCTCGTCGCGCTGAACCACGGCGAGGGATCGGTAGCGGGGAGCCGACGGCAGGGGAAAGAGGCCGGCGAGACCCTCACGGTCCCGGGTTCGTGCCCGCACCACGTCCGACACGAGTGATCCCTCGCGATGGGCCCTGCGGACCCCGTCCAGGAGACCTCGGGCAAAGGACACCTCGGAAGCCAGCCTGGACAGCTCGGCCCTGCCCTCCTCTTCCGTGCCCGTGAGGCAGTGGTCGAGCACCCTCCGGAGATCGGCCAGCTCTCCCCCGATGAGCTTGACGACCTGCTTTTCGTGCTCGCCGCGCGCCACGGGGTCAAGGGTCGCATCGACGGCGACCTCGCCCGCCATCGCGGAGGCCTCGTCGTCGACCGGAAGAAGAGCCCTCCGCAGGACATCGCGCAGGAGATACCGCACGAGCTCCACATCCGAGGAGCGATCCATGAGCCAGGGACAGGACAGGAGCGCCACGGGAGCGCCATTGCTTCCCCGCAGGGGAGAGAGCCGCAGCTCGTGGGGGAGGAGCGCCTCGAGCCGGAGCAGGAGTCCCGCTCCCATCACCCGGACCTGGAGCTCGCCCTCTGGTCCGGGGCAGAAGCGCACGCAGGAGGGCCGAAGCGTCCCGAGACGGCTGCCGTTCTCGTGGAGAGTCCGGGTGGCACGCACGAGCCGATCCCCCAGCGAGAGGAGCTGGAGCGTGGTGAGGCGAGGCCCCTCCTCGCCGGTCAGCAGATCGTCGAGGGAGCGCGAAAACGAAGGCTCCAGTGGGGAATGAGTGACGACGAAGCTTCCGTCGTCCTCCCTTCGGAGGCCGCTCACCGGGACGAGGGACGATTCCTCGACGAGGCTCGGGTCAGCCAGCCACCCGGGCACATCGTTTCCGGGCGCGGACCAGTCGATGGCGTGCAGGCAGTCGGGGTCGATGACGAGCTCGAATCCGGGTCCCTCGGCAGCGTGCTCGCGATCGGGTAACAAGGAGTGATCGGAGCGGTCCGTTCGTACGCTCTTCCGGGGGCCCTGGCGAGCGGCTCCAGCTTGAGTCATGGCGGAGAATCCTCGAAGGGGGAAGCTCCGGCCGGGGAATGGGCCGGTTCCGTTCTCCCATCGGCCGGACGCCCCTTCCGGCTCGACCCCATTTCCGAGGGCGTCCCGGGCCCGGATTTGGTATCGTTCGGGCAAGTCGACCGAGTCTTCCCCTAAGCCCGTTCCCCAGCCTTCCTTCCGGCACAAAATCGACGGACACGACGTCGATGGACGGGGCCCTGCGGGACCGGGTCATGGAGAGGAGTCCGAGGAATGTCCAAGAGCAAGGCGGGCGGCGCCATCGCGGCCTCCGAGAGAACGTCCGACTCCAGCACAGCCACAAAGGTTGGCTCTGGCTCGGGAAAGCAGACTCCGCCCGGAGGAACGAAGAAGGGCCCGCCCTCGGCGCTCGTGGAGTGGGGCAAGACGATCGCGTTCGTGGTCGTCTTCTACTTCGTGTTCACCGCCCTCGTGGCCGAGGCCTTCTTCATCCCCAGCGGCTCCATGGAGCCGACCCTGCATGAGGGCAACAAGCTCACCGCCGACCGCATTCTGGTCGCCAAGGGCCTCGTCTACAAGATGCTGGACATCGACCGCGGGGACATCGTGGTCTTCCGGGCCGTGGACTCCAAGGAGGAGCCGTTCTGGCGCAAGCTCCTGATCTTCCGCCAGGACAAGCCCGACATGCTGGTCAAGCGAGTGGTCGGCTTGCCCGGTGACCACGTCAGCATCGAGGGACGGCGGCTCCACATCAACGGGAAGCCCGTGAGCGATCCCGAGGTGTTTCAACGTCTCGAGTACACGCCCTACGGACTCCTGGCCGGCTCCGGAGTCACGCTTCCCGAGGATCGCTACCTGGTTCTCGGCGACAACACCGACAACTCCCGGGACGGCCGCATGTTCGGCCTTCTTCCCGCGGAGAACATCGTCGGCATCGCTCTCTTCCGCTTCTGGCCTCCACTCCGGGTGGGGCCCATCCGGTATCCCACACCATGACCCTGCCGGGTAGCGATCCGTGCACCACGGCGTCCCCTGCCCGGGAAAAGGGGATGAGCCCGGTCCTCACGGCCACCAAGACCATCCGCTTCAGCGCCGCCCACTCCTTCCACAACCCCTCGATTCTCGACGCCGAGGAGGCAACGAGGCTCTTCGGGAAAGCGGCGCGCGAGGGAGGCCATGGTCACGACTACCGGCTGGAGGTCACGGTCGAGGGTCCCGTGAAGAACGACGGCATGATCCTCAACCTGACCGACCTCAAGCTGATCCTGCAGGAGACGGTGACAGACGAGCTCGACTGCCGCTTCCTGGATCGGGAGATCGCGTACTTCAAGAAGAATCTTCCCACGGGAGAGAACATCCTCCTGTACCTGTGGCCGCAAATCGCCGGCAAGCTCCCGCCGGGTATCGCGCTGCACAGGATGACCCTTGACGAGGCAGGAGATCTGACCGTGACCAAGATGAGTCGGGAACCGGTGACCCTGGACGTGACGCGCCGCTATGATTTCTGTGCTTCTCACCGCCTCCACGATCCCGCCCTCGACCCGGAAGAGAACGCGCGCCTGTATGGCAAATGCAATCTTCCCGGAGGTCATGGACATACCTACCACCTCGAGGTGACGGTGCAGGGGGAGCCCGACCGGCGGCTGGGGACGGTGGTTTGCATCGGGGACCTCGATCGCGTGGTCGAGGAAAGGGTTCTCGAGCTCTTCGACCACCGCAACATGAACCTGGACGTCCCCGCTCTCTCCGAGGTCATTCCCACCACCGAGAACGTGTTGCAGGTGATCTGGGACATCCTCGCCCCACCGATGAACGAAATGGGGACCAGGCTCCGTCGGCTGCGCCTCTCCGAGACGCCGCGCAACCACTTCGAGCTCTCCACGGGAGTGCTCCCATGAACGACGAAGTGGCCGGAGGGCTGGGCACGGAGAGCATCGCGTTGACTCCCTCCAAGACCGCCTACCCCTTCCTTCTCGCGGTGGACTCGCGGACCTTCGGCCTGCCCCTTCTCGATCTCATCGAGGAGGTGTGCTACGTGGTGGACTCGTTCCAGCTCCACGTACCGCTGCCCTATGGCGAGCCGGTCCTCCCCTCCGCGGAAGAGGTCGGGAAGGCCTGTCCGTTGCTCAAGGATCGCTCCCTCACCGCCATCGTCCATTTCGCGCCCGACCCGAGGCTGGGTGACTCCGACGCCACGGAGCGCAGCGCGGCGCAGAAGGCGCTCATCACCTCGGTGGAACGGCTGAAGCCCCTCAAGCCTCACGCCTACGTGCTCGAGCTCACCATTCCCGATCCGTTCGTCCGCGGCACGCCGCGGTCCATCCGCGACGCCGTGGGCGACGAGGAGCTGGCCCTCTGGAAGGGACGGGTCGTGGATTCCATCCGCACCGCCTCCGAGGCTTGCCGCGTTCCCATGCCGTGCTTCTGCATCGAGACCTCCACCTATCCCGTGGCCGAAATCGTGGACATGATCCATCGCGAGGTGCTCTCCTACTGCATCGACGTGGGTACCCTGTTCCGCTTCCAGTACCACATCACCGAGCACATCGTGGCCTACATGAGCCGGACGAAGGTGTTTCACCTTCACGGCATCTCTCCGGCGGGCGAGCCCCATCAGAGCCTGGAGCACTTCCCTCACGACCACATCGTGGGCTTTCTGGGTATGCTTTCCGCGTCGCACTATTCGGGTTCGGTGGTCATCGAGGTTCGCGATCGAGAGCGCCTCGCCGAATCTCTGCGCCGGTGTGACCGCGCCTATCGCGAGCTGCGCGGACTCGAGATCTGACCATGGCGCAGCAGCGTAGCGCGAGGCCCGGGTCCACTCCCTCCGTGACCTCGCTCGGGGACGCCGAGCTCGCGGCGACCGTGACCCGCCTCGGTCACCCACCCTACCGCGCGCGACAGATCCAGTCGTGGGTCTGGCAAAAGCGGGCGACCGGCTTCGACGACATGACGGACCTTCCGGTGGAGCTGCGGCAAACGCTGAAGGAGGCACTCCGTCCACTCGGCTCCCACGTGATGGCGCAGAAGCAATCCCCGGACGGGACGACGAAGCTGCTCCTCGAGCTGGAGGATGGCGAACGGGTCGAGACCGTGCTCATTCCCGAGGGCGAGAGGCGGACGGCCTGCCTGTCGACCCAGGTGGGTTGCCCGGTGGCCTGTATCTTCTGCGCCAGCGGCCTGGACGGGGTGCTGCGCAACCTCACCGCGGCCGAGATCGCCGAGCAGGCCCTCCACCTGGAGCGGCTCTTGCCGGGAAACGAGCGCCTCACCAACATCGTGGTCATGGGCTCCGGAGAGCCGCTCCTCAACGAGAAGAACCTCGGTCAGGCTCTGCACTGGCTCAACGACGCGAAGAGGTTCGGCCTCGGCGCGAGGAGGATCACGGTCTCGACGGTGGGTCTGCCCGAGAAGATGCGCCGGCTCTCCGAGCTCGGGCTCCAGATCGAGCTCGCCGTCTCCCTCCACGCTCCCACCGACGAGATCCGCAAGAGGATCGTCCCCGGCGCCCGGCCCGTGGGGGAGGTCCTGGACGCCGCCTTCGCCTACAGAGACGCCACCGGCCGGGAGGTCACGTTCGAGTACGTGCTCCTGGAGTCGATCAACGACGGGCTCGACCACGCCGAGGAGCTGGCCCGGCGGCTGGGCGGCCGGCCCTGCCTCGTCAACCTCATCCCCCACAACCCGGTCCCGGGAGTGGATCTCAGGGCACCTGCAGGCCCGCACTGCGAGAGGTTCCTCGACGTCCTCCTCTCACGTGGGGTCCGAGCCACCCTGCGGCGCACCAAGGGACAGCCCATCGAAGCCGCCTGCGGTCAGCTCCGCCGCATCATGCGCCCCCCCGTACCTGTGCAAGATCCGCCCTGAGTGCAAGATCTGCACACTTTGTTCCTTCGCCGCAGAGTCGAGGCGACTCGGGATCATGCCCCTAAAGCCTCTCATTTAAGCATTTTGCGGAGATGCCCCTCCCACCTCGACTTGCTGGCATGTCCCTTGCGCTGGGAAGCCCCAAGGGAGTTCCCACTGCGCTCCCCGGACCCGCGAGAGGAGGTGACCGCTTGCACGCCCCGAATGCTCGATGGACCCCGGCGACGGCGATCCTCAGCACCCTGATCCTGGTCACCGCCGCCATCCCGGCCACCGTCCAGGTCTCCCGCCTCTTTCCCGAGGCGACTGCCCCCGCGATCCCCGGTGCCCCCGCGATCCCCGGGAGCTGGTCCACTTCCCTGACGCCAGGAGTCGACCGCGCCCTCTGCGTCCAGGCGACCTCGGACCTCGGGCTGCATCGTGAGGGGGTCCACTTCGCCCGGCTCGGCTCCGAACAGCCCGTTCCCGTGGTCGACGAGGCCCTCGCCACCCTGGTCCTGGACCTGGGGAAAAGGTTGACCTCACTGGAGACGACCCTCGACCGCGAGGTCGGTGGAGGCCTTCTCGACGTGCTGGAGGTGGTCGGAGGGCAGCTCGCCATTGCCGTGGTGGGCGTGGGGGGGGGCCAGGGCTCCGTCTCCCACCGGGACGTGGTCTTCGCAATCGACACGAGCGCCCGCGAAGAGGTGGCCCGCCAGGCGCTGACGGGCCTCTTCGAAAGCGTCCGAAGGACGGCTCAGGAAGTTTGCTTCGAGGAGAGTTTCCTCGGCGAGGAGCTGGTGTGCTGCCTCGAGAGCGGGGGAAAGCGGGTGTTCCTGGCCTGGCTCGATACGGTTCTGGTCGGGGCCGTCGCCCCCGAGGCCCTGGAGGCCGTGCTGAAGACTTTTCACGCCCACTCCGGCGCACCCTTCCGGACCCTCTAGCCCGTCGCGCGTCGGAGGCCCCTCACTCGGGCCGACGGGTTTCGGCACTCACCCAGGCCAGGTAGGCGGAGTTTCCGCCCTCGATGGGGAGGACGATGACCTCGGGTACGGAGTACGAGTGCAGCTCCTGGATCGCCGCCACCAGCCCCTCGACCCGGTCATCGGCCGTCTTCATGAGGATCACCGTCTCGTCCGCGGTCTCGATCCGGCCCTCCCAGTGGTAGTGGCTGCGAGCGGAGCGGAGCAGGTTTGCGCAGGCGATGAGCCGCCTCTCGAGAAGACGACGGGCCAGGGCGTCAGCCTCCCCGTCCGGACATGTGGTGACCACGAGCTTGGGTGCCATCGGAGCGCGCCTCCTCGAGCACGACTCCCACGGGGAATGGTAGCCTTTTCCGGTGACGGGACGGCCGAGCTGCCCAGTGGCGCCCGGACGCACCGACAAGTGGACCTGGCTCCCCGGAGAAAACAAGATGCTGTTCTTCGATCCGGTGTACTTCCTTTTCGTGGGACCGGCCATCCTGGTGTCCATGTGGGCGACGTTCGTGGTCAAGTCCACCTTCGCCCGGTACACCAAGGAGAGGACACGGGGTGGAGTGTCGGGCGCCCAGGCTGCCCGTGAGATCCTGCGCGCCAACGGCATCACCGACGTATCGGTGGAGCAGGTTTCGGGCTTCCTGTCCGACCACTACGACCCGCGCAAGAAGGTGCTCCGGCTCTCGCCCGACGTCTACTCGGGCACGACGGTGGCGGCGGTGGGAGTCGCTGCTCACGAGGTGGGACATGCCCTCCAGCACTCTCAGGGCTATGCGCCCCTGGCCATCCGATCGTCCCTGGTGCCGGTCGCCTCTCTCGGTTCCCAGCTCTCGTGGATCCTGATCGTCGTCGGGTTCGTGATCAAGCCCCTCCTGCTGGTCGGCATCGCCCTCTTCGGAGCCAGCGTGCTGTTCTCCCTGGTGACGCTGCCGGTGGAGTTCAACGCGAGCTCACGCGCGATGGTGCAGATCTCGACCCTGGGTCTCCTGTCGGCGGAGGAGGAGAAGGGCGCCAGGAAGGTCCTGTCAGCTGCGGCCATGACCTACGTGGCGGCGGCCATCACGGCGGTTCTCACCCTGCTCTACTTCCTCCACCGGGCCGGCCTCTTGGGCGGAAGGAACAACTAGGAGCCTGCAGGCTCCCGGGAGAGGCGCGGCAGGGGCCACCGAAACGACAGGGTCACCCGGCGACGAGGCTCTGCATGAGCCCGCCGGCGAGGCTGCGTGGACCTACGGCAGGCGAACGCAGCGGAAGCCCAGGATGTCGATCTTCTCCTTGGGGCTCGCGTACATCTGGATGTCGATGGTGAGGAATTCGGGAGGATCACACCAGGCACCGCCCCGGATGGTCTTGTACTCCTCCTTCTCGTCGAACCAGGTCGAGGTCCACTCCCACTTGTTGCCGACCAGATCGTGGACGCCGACGCTCGAGACGTTGCCCTCTCGCTCGCCCGACGGCTCGATGCCCTTGGCATTCCCCGCGTAGACGGCGAACTCCGTCCGGAACTCGTCGCCCCAGGGATAGCGCACCTTCTCGCCTCCGGTGGCCGCCAGGGTCCACTGGTCGGAAGTCGGAATGAGCTTTCCCGCCCAGGTGGCGTACTGCACCGCATCGTAGAAGGAGACGCCGACCACAGGCAGAGCGGGCAGGGCCATCTCTTCATCCTCGAGATACTTGGGCGGACGGTAGCCCGTCGCCTTGACGAACTCGAGGTAGTCCTTGTTGGTGACGGGAAGGCGATCGATATAGAAGGCCTCCACCCGGACCTCTTCCTCGGTGGTCGGGCGATGGATCACTCCCGCGGGCACCAGCACCATGCCGTCCGGTGCAGACTTCTCGAGCTCGGCCATGCGCGCAGCGCTCGCCGAGGCCTCGGCAACCTGGGCCGCCTCGATCATCGCCGGCGTGATGCCCTTGGACTCGAGGGTGGAATCGATGTCCTCGAGACGGTCCTCGACGGCATCCCAGTCGAACTCCCCGGAGACCTGGCGGTACAGTTCGAGCATCCGCTTGGAGCGGATGAAGTAAGCCTCCTGGGTGGACTCGTTGTCCACCTCGTAGGCCATCTCGAACAGCAGCACGCCGAAGTAGAAGATCTCGGGATCCGACTCGGGCGGAGTGCTGGAATAGTGCTCCTCGAGAAAGGCGAGCATCTCCTCGTCGCTCAGTGGACAGGCGACATCCGGCTCGTTCTCGATGTACTTCGCCCAGATCCACTCCTTGACGTCATTGATCGAGATTTCGCCAGACTTTTTCATTGTTTGCAAAGGCATGTCGCACAAGGGGTGGCGTCAAACCGACGGCCTTCCCCCCGAGCCTCCCGGTCGGAAATCCTCCGATTATATTTCCACCCCCCCTCCTGTCAAACGCAAAAAGAGCCGCGACCAAACGTTAGGACCCTCTTTCCGACCCTCAAGAGCGCGGCTCCGACCCGACGATAGGACGCGTGAGCCCTCTTGAAAGGCGGAACAAGGGTCCCTCGCGCCGGGCTCGGGATCCCCTCGTTCACTCCCAGGACTCCATGCCCGAGTCGCAAACAACCTGCCGCGTCTGTCGGGAACCGGTCTCTTCCCGGTTCTGTCCGCACTGCGGAACCAAGGCCCGACCCGACTGCCCCGGTTGCGGTGCGGAGCTCTCGGGTGCGGAAAATTTCTGTCCTGACTGCGGGGCGGCGGTCCCTTCCGCCTTCGCTCCCGGCGACGCACCGCCCCCCCCGGAGCTGGAGCCCGCTCCCTGTCCTCCTCCCGATTCCGTCCCGGACAGGGCGGATCTCCCGGAGGCTTCCTTACCCCTCGAGGACGAGCCCCACGGAGGTGCCCACCCCGCGAGGAGCGAGCCTCCCGAAGGGATGGTCCGTGTGGCCGAGGGGGAGTTCCTGTACGGCGAGGAGAATCGCGCGGAGACGCTGGGGGAATACTTCATCGACAGCCACCCGGTGACCAACGCCGACTTCGCCCGGTTCGTCCAGGAAACAGGGGCAAGTCCACCGCCCTACTGGCGTTCCGCGGCCCCCCCCGAGGGTCGCGAGGATCATCCGGTCGTGGGCGTCAGCCTCTACGAGGCGAGGGCCTTTGCCGCCTGGAGAGGGGCACGTCTTCCCACCGAGCTCGAATGGGAGAAGGCGGCCCGGGGGTCGGACGGAAGGGCCTACCCCTGGGGCGATACGTTTGCCACCGAACGGGCCAACTCCAAGAACGCCAGCCTCAAGGACACCTCGCCGGTGGGCCGCTTCCCCGAGGGCCTGAGCCCCCAGGGATGTCACGACATGGCCGGCAACGTCTGGGAGTGGACGGAGTCGTTCCACGACGAGAGGCGGAGATTCAGGGTCCTGAGGGGAGGTTCCTGGTATGACGTGCCGGCCTTCTGCCGGACCACCACCCGCTTCAGCGCCAAGGCCGACTACCGGAGTGCCTGCGTCGGCTTTCGCTGCGTCGTCGGTCCCCCGTTGCCCGCCGAGCTGGACGAGAGGACGGACGCGCCGGGAGTCAGAACGATTCAGGGGGAGTCCGCCCCGGCTCCTCCTCGCGCCATGGAAGAAGTGCTGCAGGAGCTCTTTCCGGAATCCTCGGCGACCTCGCCTTTCCCGCCGGGCCACCTCTCGGGATTGGACCGCCCGAAGACCCTCCCGGACGCCGGGGCCCTCCCTCCTCCTCACGGGTCGGACCTCTCGACGTTTCCCGAACCCGGGGAGCCCACCCCCCGGCCCCTCAGGGTGGAACACGCCCTCGGCCTCTTCGACCAGGCCGAGGAGACCGTGCGCAGGGATCGGGTGGCCTTGCTGCTCGGGGAAATCCGGACCCTTCTTCACGCCGGCGATGCCGCCACCGCACTTCAGAAATGCGCGAGCCTGAGCGACTCCGGGTCCGGAAGCTCGGAGGTGAAGGTCCTGCGCAAGCGAGCCGAGGAAGCACTCGCCCGGGGACGGACCGCGGTGCGTTCGAGGAGGCCCCCCGGGGTGATCTCCATGGCGGAGAAGATCCGCCGGCGACTCGGCGGGAGGCGTTTCTTCGGACTGCTGGCGCTTCCTCTGCTCCTCGGGCTCATCGGGCTGGTCAGCCTTCCTGGAGAGGAGCCGGATCTCCCCCTCCCGCCTTCCGGACAGACGGCCCTGGCCCAGCATCCTCCCCCGGAACGTCGGGCCCGGGGTCCGGTCTGGGACGTGGCAAGACCGGTCCGGTCCGGGAACCCTCCCTCCACCCTTGTGACGACGCAAGACCGAGGAGGGGGAGATCCCGGTGGATCACCGGACCCGGTCGGCTCCTATCTCCCGCCCCCCCCGGGCATGGTTCTCGTGCCGGCGGGCCCTTTTCTTTTCGGGCCGGGTGGGGTCTCGATCGACATGGAGGCCTACTACATCGACGTCCACGAGGTCACCAATGACCAGTACCGTCAATTCGTGGAAGCAACCGGACATCCGGCCCCTCTTGACTGGACGAACGGCTACCCGGAGCCGGGGGCGGGGGAGCTTCCCGTGGTCCAGGTCTCGTTCGAGGACGCCCAGGCCTACGCCAGGTGGGCGGAGAAACGACTTCCCACCGAGCTCGAGTGGGAGAAGGCGGCCCGGGGAAGTGACGGTCGTCCCTATCCCTGGGGCACCGCGTTCGAGCCCATGAGCGCCAACATGATCCAGGCCGTCGAGGAGCTCCTCGATCAGGGGGGGCTCGAGCCCGTGGGTTCCCACCCCTCGGGGAAGAGCCCGTACGGATGCCACGACCTGGTGGGAAACGCCCTCGAGTGGACCTCGGACACGCCCGACAGCGGTGATGCGCGCATCCGCATCCTCAAGGGGGGTGCCTTCTGCATGTCCCGGGAGGAGGGGCGCGCATGGGCCCGTTACGAGTTCTTTCCCGCCGACACCCGCAATGAGCTCATCGGCTTCCGCTGCGCCCTGGACGCCTATCGGCAGCGCTGAGCCTGGCCACGGTTCCTGTCGGGGAGGGGAAGGCTATACTGCGCTCCCTTTCCCGGCGCCCCGCGCCGATGCCCCAGGAGAGGAGGCTCTCGACGTGTCCGGATCCCGCACAGAGCTCCGACGGTCCGATTCCGATTCCCGGATCGACGCGAACGGAAACCTGCTCCTGGGCAAGGTGCAGGTCGACGATGGCGCCGTCGTGGTGGGGTCGATCCTCGAGAACGTCGAAATCGGCAGCGGAGCCCGCGTCTTCCAGACGCGCATCCGGGGCGAGAAGGATCGACCGGTGGTCGTGGGGAATGACGTCGAGCTCTTTTGCTGCGATATCTCCACTCGCGGCGGTACCCTCGATCAAAGCTTTTCCTTCGGGCCCTTCGCCACGGGCGCCACCCCCACCAGGATCGGTGTCGGAGCTCAGCTCGGCCACTCCCTCATCGTGAACTCGGATATCGGCTCCGGCACCAAGGGGAGCCACACGACCGTACGTTGCTCGCGCGTGGGAGAGAACAACAACCTCAGGTCCTTCAGCCAGGTCATTCTTTCCTCCACGGGGAGGGCCTGCAACATCGGCTGCGAGGTGAGCAAAACCTTTCTGGGGGAGGGATTCACCAGCGAGCATGCCTCGAGCTACCTGAGCCTCGCCGCGCCTTCGGCCTTTCCCGTCATCGACAAGAGCGGGCGCGAGCAGGTGATCGAGCTACCCAACGTGACCAACATCGGCGCGGGGACCGTGTTCGCCAACTACGGGGGTGAGCCGATTCCGGCCAAGACCCTCGAGGAGAGCCCGGGAAGCCTGAAGGGAACGGCGCTCGTCTTCTCCGCCTTCACCGCCATCAACTCGCGCGTGGTGAATCGCTACGGCTCACCCTCGGACAAGGCCACCGTGATGGAGCTCTACTGGCACCCCGATCTCACCATCCTGGGGCTGGCCAGCTTCGTCGAGAACAAGGCTACGGGCCGTGTCCCGGCCTTCGCCTATGCAGGATCATCGGACAGCGCCGGGGCCCGGGGCCAGCGTCTGGGCTGGGTGCTCGAGCACAAGCCGGGCATCGTGCTCGCGATGGTCAAGAAGATGCGCGGGCTCATGGGCAAGGACGTCGGCTCCCTTCCCGAGCTCGTCGAGGGTACGATCCGGCTGGAGATCGAGGTCCTGGATGCCGAGGCACGCAAGAAGGGACGCTCTCCCTACAGCGAGGACCAGCTCCACGCAGGCATCGAGATCCTCAAGGAGAACCTCGACGGACGCTGGACGATGAACGAGAGCGGCCACTGGCTCCACTCCTGGACCGGCAGCGACCTCGAGTGGCGCTAGGCGACTCCTGCCTCAGCGTCGTCTACTGCCTCAGCGCCTCCGCCTGCACCTTGCGCGCCGCTTCCTCGTCGTCGACGAGATCGGAGTGGCAGACCGCTTTCTTGCCCTTGTGCGCCAGCCGCTCGATCTCCTCCCTGTCGAGCACCCCTCGGCGCTCGAGGATCTCGCGCTGCTCGGCGTTGATCCCCTCCGAGACGATGGCCCGGGAAGACGGCTGGAAGCCCTCTGCCTTGCCCGAGTCGAGCTCCATGATCTCCTTGGAGATGCGCACCGAGCACCAGTCATGGCCGCACATGGCGCAGAAGTCGGTGTCGACGTCGAGGTCCTCGTCGTGGAAGGCACGTGCCGTGTCGGGATCGAAGGAGAGCTCGAAGTGCTTCTCCCAGTTGAGCGCGGCACGGGCCCGGGTCAGCTCGTCGTCTCGATCGCGAGTGCCCGGAATGCCGAGAGCCACGTCGGCGGCATGAGCGGCGATCTTGTAGGCGATGCAGCCCTGCTTGACATCCTCTCGTTTGGGCAGCCCCAGGTGCTCCTTCGGCGTCACATAGCAGAGCATCGAGGCGCCATGGAATCCCGCCGAGGTGGCGCCGATGCAGGACGTGATGTGGTCATAACCGGGGAAGATGTCGGTGACCAGCGGACCGAGCACGTAGAACGGAGCTCCGTGACAGACCCGCCGCTGGAGCTTCATGTTGTACTCGATCTGGTCGAAGGGCACGTGCCCGGGCCCCTCCACCATGACCTGGACTCCCTTCCGCCAGGCCTTTTCGGTGAGCTCCCCCAGGGTGGTGAGCTCGGCGAGCTGGGCCCCATCGGTCGCATCCGAGAGACCACCCGGGCGAAGACCGTCCCCCAGGCTGAACGACACGTCGTACTGCCGCATGATGTCGCAGATCTCGTCGAACATCTCGTACATGGGGTTCTGCTTCCGGTGGTGGAGCATCCACTTCGCGAGCAGGCTCCCGCCCCGGGAGACGATACCGATGAGCCGCTTCCGGAGGAGTGGAATGTGTTCGCGCAGGACACCGGCGTGGATCGTGAAGTAGTCGACTCCCTGGCGCGCCTGCTTCTCGATCTCCGCCAGCATCACGTCGTAGGAAAGGTCCTCGATCCTTCTCCCCAGGATCATCGAGTAGATGGGAACGGTACCGATGGGGACCGTCGACTCCCGGATGATGGCCTCGCGACAGGCATCGAGGTCGCCTCCGGTCGACAGGTCCATGACCGTGTCGGCGCCCCATCTCACGGCAAAGCGCAGCTTCTCGACCTCGCCGCTCGTGTCAGAGCTCACCGGTGACGCACCGAGATTGGCATTGACCTTGGTCTTGCTGGCACGTCCGATGGCCATGGGGTCGAGGCGGTAGCCCAGATGGACACGGTTGGCGGGGATGATCAGGCGACCCGCGGCGACTTCATCCCGGACCTGCTCTGCAGTCATATGCGGCTCGCGCTCGGCGACCCGGCGCATCTCGGGCGTGATGGTTCCCCTGCGCGCATGCTCGAGCTGGGTCACGGGCTCCCGCTCCTCGAGGCAGGGAAAGTCCCGGGCGGTCAGCGGAGACGGGGCGGGCATTCCCGGTGTATCAGGCGACGAGAAGGGAACCTCGCTCCCCAGCATCATGGGCTGCGAGAAGCTGCCGGGGTTGGTTCCATCTCCAGCGGACGAAGGATTTCCTCCGAGTGAGGGAAGAGAGGATGTGGCCGGCTCGGCACGTCGATCGCTCATGGACGGCTCCTCTGGCTCGGCCTGCGGTGGGGAGCTCGCGCGAACCGTTTCTTCGCCAGAGCTCGCGTCCCTCCGCCGGCATGACCCGGTTCAGGTTCGAAGGGTTTGCTCTCAGCCTCTCGTGGAGGCACCCCTCGCGAGAATGCCGGGCGCGACCTGGCGCCCCGGCGTCGTGTGTGCACAGGGTAGGAAAGATGCCCCGCCTTCGCCAAGGGGGCGCTCACGGCGCAGGCCGCTCATGCGCCGGACCGCCTTCAGCCCGAGGACGGCGGAATCGGCGGTGGGAGCGGTGGCGGCGTCTGGGCCGCAAAGAGCGGGGCCAGCTCGACCACCTGCGAGGCCGGAACCCATCCCGGGAGCCCCTGCCGCCACACCAGGGTGTCCGGGGTCAGACCTCCCCCCCGGATCTGGGTCGCCACGGCATCGATGGGGAAGGGACCCTGCTGGGCGCCCCCCTGGACGGTGAAAAACTGCAGGACCGGCGGCACCGCGGGAGGCGTTGCCGCTCCGGCCCCTCCCCCTCCCGCGGCACCGGAGAGGCCCGTAGCCGCGTTGGTGAGCACATGACCGAGCTGGGCTGCCGCCGCCACACCGAGACCGAGCCCCATGGCCGCGCCGGCCGAGCCGCCCGGGGCCTTGGCCGCCTCCTCGATGGCGGTCGCGGTCTGGAACTGGGTGTACCGGGAAAGGTCCCCCACGATCCCCATGCTCGACCGCTTGTCCAGGGCCTCCTCGACCGACGGCGGAAGCGAGATGTTCTCCACGAGGAAGATCGTGAGATCGAGACCGTATTTCTGGACCTCGGGGGTGATCCGGTCGGAGACGAACTTCGAGAGCTCGTCGTAATTGGAGGCAAGATCGAGGATCGGGATGCGGCTCTCGCCCAGGGTGTCCGCAAAGCGCGTGAGGACGATGTTGCGGATCTGGTCGGTGATCTCGTCCTTGGTGAAGGTTCCGTCCGTGCCCACGATCTCCTCGATAAAGAGCTTGGGATCCTTCACCTTCATGGCATAGGTGCCGAAGGCCCGGAGTCGCACCGGGCCGAACTCCTGGTCACGCATCATGACGGGATTTTTCGTCCCCCACTTGAGATCGGTGAACTGACGCGTGGTGACGAAGTAGACCTCGGCCTTGAACGGGCTCTGGAAGCCATGCTTCCACCCCATGAGCGTGGACAGGATGGGGAGGTTGCTGGTTTCGAGGGTGTACATCCCGGGAGTGAAGACGTCGGCGATCTGGCCCTCGTTGACGAACACGGCCGCCTGGGCCGGGCGCACGGTGAGCCGGGCCCCGTACTTGATCTCGTTGCCGTGGCGCTCGAACCGGTGGACCATCGTGTCGCTCGAATCGTCGAGCCACTCGATGATGTCGATGAATTCGCCCTTGATCTTGTCCCAGAGTCCCATGGCGTCCTCCTCGGCGGATCTGGACGACTCTCGTCCGATCGGCTCCTCGGTTGCGGTTCCAGGGGAATTCTACCGGAGGCGGGCGTTTCCGACACCCCCCTTTGGATCCGGCGCCGTCGATACGGGCCGGATCCGGGGGATTCGCCTGATCTCAGCCTCCGGCCGGGCTCTTCTCGATCTCGGCCAGAGCCTTCTCCTGCTCCTCGAGGTACTGGGTCACCGCCGGATTGTCCATCATCTCGGCCAGGGTCACCTTCAGCCCGTCGAGGGCGGCACGAAACACCTTGGCATCCTTGGCGGACTCGGCATATCGGAGGGTGATGAGGTAGAACGGCTGCATCTCCTCCTCACCCGGACAACGCCCCTTGGCCATCATGCCCGCGAAGTGCTTGCCGGCGGCGAGAATGCCCTCTTCGTCCTCGGTGAGGCCGCTGAGCACCTCCATCACCTCGAGGGAGGCGACCGCGGAGTCGAGCTCTTTCTTTTCCTCGTCCGTGAACGGCAGCCTGGCCATGTGAGCCAGCGCCTGCCCGGCATCGAAGTGGCCGAGGTCGAGACGGAGCAGGAAGGCCTCTTTGCCCGCGGCGGCGTCGCCCTGGGCAGCCTTGCCGTCGAGCATGGCGAGCTCTTGACGCGTCTCGACCGCTTCCTCCGCGGTCGTGCTGAAACCATCGAGGCTGCGGGGACCCTCGTGCTGGGCGAGCACGTTGCCCTCGCCATCCATGAACACCATGTGAGGAAAGCCACGTCCGCCCTTCTTTCCGAGGAGATCCTGATGCGGATCACCCTCGACATGAGTCGTGATGTGGCAGAAAAGAACGTAGTCCTTGCTCCAGGTGGCGAAGTCGTTCTGGGAGAGCAAACTGCCCTCCAGTGCGAGGCAAGGCGGTCATGGCGAGTACGAGCGGGAGAAGTAGCCGAAGACCATGCGGCCCGTCTTCACGGCATCGGCAAGGGCGGCTTCGTAGTCGGTGTGCCAGTCTCCGTTCTGGAGGAACTTCTCGGCGAGCTTCTTGTCCCGCCGCTGGGTGAGCTCCTCCTGACTGGGCTGGGCCGCGGCGGAGGCCGCTCCCAGAGCCAGGAGGAGGCTCGACAGGAGGACGGTCGTCCTTGTCATCGCTGCTCCTTGGATAGCGTGAATTCGATCCGCCGGGTGTCGAAATGGGTCCTGTGCCCCGGCTCGGACATCACAGGTTGTACGGCCAAGGGGGGCCTGGCGACGGCCGGGCCCGGAAAAACCCACATTATGACGGCCCTCGGCCGGCCCCTGAAGGCACGGCCAGAAAAAGGAGCCAGGCTCCTTGCTCGCGCCGACCGGGAGGGCCCCGAAACGAGTCGAAAGGAGACCCCATGGACACCGTGCTCAAGCGTTTCGAGGACCCCGACGAGGTGCGAACCTTCGAGAAGGGTCGCTTCGAGATCGTCCGGATCGGCGCCCTCACCCTGGGCCGCGCGACCTACCAGCCCGGCTGGAAATGGTCGGAGCACGTCGGTCCGAGTGCCGGAACCCGGCTCTGCCCCGTCGAGCACGTGGGGATGGTGATCGCCGGCCGAGCCGTCGCCGCCTACGGGGACGGGACCATCGTCGAGCTCACCCCCGGGACCATCTTTTATATTCCCCCGGTTCCCCACGACTCCTGGGTCCTCGGCGAAGAGGAGTACGTCTCGCTCCACTTCCTGGGAGCGGAGCACTACGCGAGGTAAGGCACCGACCCCGGGGGCGAAGGGACCCACCCCTTGCCGCGAGAATAGTAGGATGGCCAGTTCCGCGGAAGCCCACGAGCCACTTCCGGAACGACCGCCGGCGCTGCTTCCGGAGGGGCTGATCACGGGGAGGGAGATTCTTGCGCAGGGTCCTCGGCGCTGCCGACGGCTGGACAAAGGCTTTGTTCCTGGCCTTCGCGAGCAGCCTTGTCATGGCCGGGTTTGCCTGGTCCGAATGGCGGAGCCATCGCCAGTCCACCGAGGACGACGCGAGACGGTCCATCCAGCTCAAGGTCACCCAGGCAGCGCATGCGCTGGACCAGCAGCTCCACCAGGTGCTGGACCTGACCACCGAGCTTGCCGACAAGCTGAGCACGGGACGGATCGACCCCACCGGGGTTGCCGGCGAGCTCGAACGAGTCTTGCACCTCAACCCCGATCTCCACGGAATCGGCGTGACCTTCGCCCCCAACGCCTACCGTGACGACATCCGGCTCTTCTCCCCCTGCCTCTACCGGGATGCCGATGGACGACCTCGGTCCTATCAGTACTCGGATTATTGCGACTACACCGTGCAGAAGGACGACCCTGCCCCCCAGTACCGCTGGTATGGCGCAGCCCAGGAACAGGGGCCGGGCTGGTACGGAAACTACCGCAATGCCGTCGACCAGGTGGAGGTCGCGGTCTGTGCGGCCCCGTTCACGGCCCGAGGAGGTTCGGCATTCCAGGGCGTCGTCCTGATCCAGCTTCCCCTGCGGGGCATTCCGGGCCTCCTGTCCGACCACAGCCTGATCTCCCAGGGCTCCCCGTTCCTCATCGATGATCGGGGCGATTTCATCCCCTACGCGACCTCGGCCATCGGCGTGCGCACGGAGGGGATCCAGGCCCTCGGTCTCCACATCGAGGAAGATGTCATCACCCGGCTTCGCGAGGCCCTCGAGCACCGGGAGACCGACCTCCTGGAGCTCTCCGGGAACCTCGAGCAGGGCTCCCTGTGGATCGCCTACCAATCCGTTCCCACCATCGGCTGGACCCTGGGCCTCGCCCTGAACCCCCGAGAGCTGCTCCTCACCTCGCACCTGTACCGGCTCTCCATCGCGGCCGCGCTGTGGACTCTTGTCTGTGGACTCTCTTCTTGCTTTCTGGTGATTTCCGTTCTTCGCCAGGTCCTCCGCTCCCGGCTTCCGGATGGTCACGACGAGCACCGGACGATCCCCCTCCTTCGCATGTGTCAGTGGATCGGAACCGCCTGCGCCGGCTTCCTCATGATCGGCACCATTGGATACATCTGGCGGCTCGAGATCCTCATGCCGATCTCCCGGACCCGGGACCACCACGGAATGACCGTGAACGATCAGCAGTCCCTCCGCGAGACCCAGCGGGGCTTCGTCCGCGAGAGCATCCGGCGGGTGGGGCAGATTCCGCGCTCTGTTCCCACCGGACTCCTCATCCAGTCCATCGAGAGCCTGGGCCCGCTGACCCTGAGGCTGAGCGGTTACGTATGGCAGAAGATTCACAAGGATCGCCTGAGCCACCAGGAAACGGGGCTGGTCTTCCCCACCGCCTCCTCGGTCCGGATGGCAGACGAGCCCTCGTACCGCACCGTTCAGGGCGACCTGGAGACCCTGGGGTGGGCCTTCGAGCTGACGTTGAAGCAAGATTCCGACTTCTCACGCTATCCGTTCGATCGAATGGATGTGGTGATCCGGATCGCCCCTCGCGATTTCTCGGCCAACCTGGCCCTGAGCCCGGACCTGCAAGCCTACCCCAACACGAGCCCGACCTCTCTTCCGGGTCTCGACCCCGGAGTGTCCCTGGCCGAGTGGACCATCGAGAGAAGCACGTTCGAGTTCCAACGACAGGCCGAAGGGGCCGACCTCGGCCTTCCTTCCTTTGCCGCCCACACCCTGGTTCCCCAGCTCCACTATCGGCTCTCGCTGCGACGGAAGTTCCTGGGCCCTTTCATCTCCACGGTGATGCGGGTGATCGTCGTCGCGTTCATCCTCTTCATCGTGGCCCTGATCTGCACCCGCGACAAGGACAGAACGGACGCCATGGGCTTCAGCGTGGCAAGGGTCCTTGGCATCATCGGCGCGCTCTTTTTCGGACTCCTTCTCGGCCACATCGACCTGCGACAGAGCCTGCCTTCCGAGGGAATCACCTACCTCGAGAGCTCCTATCTCGTGATGTACGCCGCCCTCATGTTCGTGGCCCTGAACTCCGTTCTCTTCGTCAGTGGCGCCCCCGTTCGCCCCCTGCAGTTCAAGGACAACCTCATCGTCAAGCTGGGCTACTGGCCGGTTCTGCTCCTCGTGCTGCTCGCCATCACCGTGTTCGTGTTCTATCCGGAGGAGGAACCCATCGCACCCACCCGGAGCACGGCATCCTCTGCTCCGCCCCTCCCGACGAGCATGCCCCGGCTTCAACCACCCATCGAGCCGATGCCGAACACGCCGCGTCCGGCGCTCGACCGCCCCGATCTCGACGCGTTCAACGTGGGAATGTCCACCGCCCTCAGCGGCCCCGCCCGCGATCTCGGCCGCGGGGTCATGGAGGGGGTACAGGCCCTCTTCGGCCGGATCAACCGGCAAGGCGGAATCTTCGGACGGCCCCTGCACCTCGTGGCCCTCGACGACGGCTATGAGCCCTCCAGCGCCGAAGCGAACATGCAGCACCTCGCGGACGAGGATCGCATCCTGGCCGTTCTCGGAAACGTGGGCACTCCCACCGCCGCGGTGACGGTCCCCATCGCCAACCGCGAGCACCTTCTGCTGCTGGGGGCCTTCACCGGAGCGGGGCTGTTGCGCCGCAACCCGCCCGACCGCTACGTGATCAACTACCGGGCCAGCTACGAGGACGAAACGGCGGCCATGGTCCAGGCCTTGCTCACATCCGGCATCCGACCCGATGAGATCGCTCTCTTCACCCAGAACGATGCCTATGGCGACGCCGGCTTCGAAGGCTGCAGGAAGGCCCTGGAACGGAGTGGCTACCTCCAGACGCGCGCCATCGCTCACGGGCGGTACACGCGCAACACCCTGGATGTCACCGAGGGTCTGATCTCCGTTCTCGAGAGCCGGACTCCTCCCCGGGCCGTGATCATGGTCGGCACCTACCAGCCCTGCGCCCGGTTCATCGAGATCGCGCGCCAGGCCCTGCCCTCGGCTTTCTTCCTCAACGTCTCCTTCGTGGGAAGCTCGGCCCTTTCCAGTGCCCTGGGTGAAAGCGGCGAGGGCGTGGTGATCACCCAGGCCGTTCCCCACTTCGAGAGCGATCTCCCCGGGGTCGCGCTCTATCGGAGCGATCTCGCCGCTCTCGACTCGAGCCCGGCGCCGTCCTTCGTCTCCCTGGAGGGGTGGATCGTGGGCAGGATTTTCGAGGAGGGCCTCCGCCGGGCGGGCCCCGGGGTGACGCGTGAATCACTGGTCGATGCCATCGAGTCCCTCACCGACCTTGATCTCGGGATCGGGGTCAAGATCGGCTACGGTCCCGGGGATCACGTGGGAAGCGAGACCGTCTGGCCCACACGCATCAGCCGGGGCCGCTGCATTCCCATGCTCTCCTGGAACGAGCTGCGGCAGGGTGACCTGGCCGGTGACCGCGAGTTATCCGGACAGTGATCTCGAAGTGAGGGGATCTCGAAGTGAGGGGATCTCGAAGTGAGGGGATCTCGAAGTGAGGGGATCTCGAAGTGAGGGGTCCGGCATTTCTTCACCCTCCCGGCATCTTTCCGTCCAGGAAATAGGTGTCCATCGAACCCTTTCCCTTGATCTCGATCGAGCCCCGCTCCCGCAGCACGTAACGATCACGCAGGCAATGGTAGGTCGATGAGGACACCTGGATCTGGCCCGGGCTCCCGTGCGATTCCATGCGACTGGCCACGTTGACGGTGTCCCCCCACAGATCATAGATGAACTTCTTCTTGCCGATCACCCCGGCGATCAAGGGACCGGTGCAGATGCCAATCCGGATCTCGAGGTCAAATGGCGTCTCCTTCTGCAGATCCTTCAGGGCCGAGCGCATGCCGAGAGCCATGTCGGCCACCGCCTCCGCATGGTCACTGCGGGCCTCGGGAAGTCCACTGGCCACCATGTAGGCATCGCCGATCGTCTTGATCTTCTCCACTCCATGCCGGTCGGCCAGATCATCGAAAGTACTGAAGATAACGTTCAGGTGCGAGACGATCTCCGTGGCGGTGAGATGAGAGGAGATCCTGGTGAAGCCGACGATATCCGCGAAGAGAACCGTCGCCTCGTCATACTGATCGGCGATCGTCTCCTGCCCCTTCTTGAGACGCAGGGCGATGGGATCCGGCAAGACGTTGCGGAGAAGCTTCTCCGAGGTCTCCCGCTCCTTCTCGATGTCGTCCAGACTCTGCGCCAGACGACCGGTCATCTCGTTGAAGGTCTCCGCCAGACAGCCGACCTCGTCACCCGAGACCACGGGGGCCTTCGCCCGGAGCTCACCGGCCCCGATTCTCTGCGCGACGACGGTGAGAAGACCGATGGGGACGGTGATGCTCCGGGCCAGAATATAGGACAGGACGACCCCGCAGAGCAGGATCACCATCACCGCCCCCACGATGAACCACCGGACCCGCGAGCTGGCCTGCTGGGCCTCGCCCACCTGTTGCTGGCCGACCATTCTTCCCTCCGCGGCCAGCATCTTCGCCGACTCCTCGATGCTGTGAGCCTCTCCGCGAAAGGATTCGATCCTCGTGCTGACCATGTCGTCGACCTCGACAAGCCTCTCGAAGGCATCGCGATAGGACCCGAGGGCGTCCTCGATCTCGGGTGCGGAGGCGAGCGATGGTGTGGCTCGGATCTCGTCCACGAGCCGGGTCACGACATCTTGCACCTTGCTCACATACTCGCTCCCCCCACGAAGCAAGTAGTCCTTTTCATGTCTCCGGAGCTCCAGGAGGAGGATTCTCGCGTCGGAGAGACCCGGGCCGCTCTCGAGCGCGTCCTCGACCTCATGGGCCCGGGATCGAAACTCCCCCACGATCCCCTGGTCATGATGCCCATGCAGCTTCTCCAGGTCGACGACGGCCAGGAAGCCCTTCGAGTAAGCGGTGGTCAGCTCCTCGAGCTCGTCGAGGCGTTTCGAGACATCCTCCCGGGGCTTCGGAGCCACGTCTCGGATCTTGACCCTGATCTCTTCAGCCCTCGCGCGCAGTCTCTTGATGGCGTCCCCGTGCTCGCGGACGTATTCCATGGCCTTGTCGATTCCCTGCTCCTTCCAACGGAGGAGGAAGTCCTTTTCGTGGCGACGGGCCTGGAGGAGCTCGATGTGGACCTCCCGGGCAAGCCTCTCGATCTCGATCCCGCAGCTGATGGCCTGCTCGAAGCCCATCCGGGTGTGTCGCAGACCGAGGAGGCTGGTGGCCCCGGTCAGACCCACGAGGACGAGGAGAATCCCGAAGCCGAGGAGGAGCTTGTCGGAGATGTTGCGCTGCTTCAGCCATCCGAAATCGATGGAGGCGTCCGGTCCTGGCGCGAGGTCCTGGCCAGAATCCGCGGGCGGGGTGGGAGTCTCCTGGATCATTTGACCCGCCTGACGCTGTCGATCACCGTACCATCGACCCACTTGATGGCCGCGACGACTTCTTCCCCCAGGTCAGGCCGGGCCGGCGCCCCTCCGCAGAGGCGATCGACCTCGGCCTTGATGTCGGCGAGAGGACGGATGGGTAGATCCGACCCCCGCACCGCCTCCAGGAGGTCCGTGCGCCGCGGGTTGATGGCGATGCCCCGCTCGGTCACGATCACGTCGACGAGCTCGCCCGGACCACAGAGGGTGGTCACCCTGTCGAGAATCACCGGGATCCGATCGCGGACCGACGGGATGGGGAGGATCGTGCACTTCGAGAAGAGGCAGTTCTGCCATCCGCCGATTCCATGGAGAAGCCGGCCGTCGGAATGGGTGACCACGTTGGCATTGAAGTCGAGGTCGACCTCGGTCGCCCCCAGGACCACGACATCGATCATGGAGGCGAAGTTTCCCTTGCCGTGGTAGTTGTAGCTGGTAAAGGGGCTCGTGTTCACGTGGCGCGGGTTCTCGCGCATGGAGCGAACGCCGTCGAGATCGAACGTCTGTCCGTCCAGGATGTAGTCGGTCAGCCCCTCCTCCAGCATCCGCACCAGGTACTTCGTCGATCCGCCGCGCACGAAGCGAGCCTTGATGCCCTGCTCCTTCATCATCTGCTCCAGGTAGATGGCGAAGGCCAGGGAAGTGCCCCCGGCGCCGGCCTGGAACGAGAAGCCCTCACGCAGGATTCCCGCCTCCCTCACGAACCGCGCCGTCTGCTCGGCGATGAGGAGCCGATCGGGGCTGCGCGTGAGCTCGGTGGTGCCGGAGACGATCTTCGCCGGGTCTCCGATCCGGTCCAGCACCACGACCTGATCCACGTTGTTGCCCTGGATCTGCCAGGGGATGCAGGGAAAGGGCACCAGGTTGTCGGTGACCACGATCACGTGATCGGCATAGAGGGCATCCGCGAGCGCAAAACCCAGGAGCCCGCACGCCGAGGGGCCCGAGACACCGTTGCAGTTTCCGAAGGGATCCGCGGTGGGAGCGGCGATGATGGCGAGGTCGACGTGGACCTCTCCGTCCTGGATGGCCTGGAAGCGCCCCCCGTGGGAGCGCAACACCGCCGTCCCCCTCATCTTGCCCGCGGAGCAGTAGTCTCCGAGGGGACCGTTCATGCTCCCCTCGATGTGATGGATGACCCCGCTCTCGAGATGGCCGATCATGGGCGCGTGACACGGGAACGAAGCGCTCGGGAACCAGCGCAGGTCCCGGAGCCCCCTGTCGGCCAGGATGTCGAAGACCTGGTTCATGACCAGGTCGCCGTTGCGAAAGTGATGATGGGATCCGATGGTCATCCCGCTCTTGATCCCCGAGCGCTCGAGGGCCTCGCGCAGATCCGGAGCCCTCTTGTCGCCGGAGTCGGGATAGTCGGCGCAGCTCCGCAGGGGTGGGGCCGCCTTGACGCCCGAGGGGCGGAACTCTCCCACGCCCCGGTAAGGGACCGCCTCGCGTCCATTGATCGTCTCGAGGACGAGCCGCCCCGCTGCGTTTTCGATCAGCTCAGGAGCCATCGGCTGCTTCTCCGGATTCCATCCAGTGGGGCGAAAGCGAACCGTCGAGGATGGCGAGGTCCACGACCCGCCGGGCCCGCTTGACCACGGGCGGGTCGATCATCTTGGTGCCGAGGGACACCACTCCGAGCCCCTTCCTCTCCGCCTCGTGGAAAGCCATCACGATGCGCCGGGCCCGGTCCAGCTCATCGGGCCGGGGAGAGAATCCCTCGTGCATGGAACGGATCTGGCGCGGGTGGATGCACCCCTTTCCCTCGAAGCCCAGAGACTTCGCCTCGAGGACGCTGCGGACCAGCCCCTCCGCATCACCGACGTCGGAGAAGACCGAGTCGATGGGCTGGATCCCGGCGGCACGAGCCGCGTTGACCACCACCTGTCGGGCGTAGAGGCTCTCTCGCCCCTCCAGCGTTCGCGCCGCACCGATGTCCGCGGTGTAGTCCTCGAGCCCGATGGTGAGAGCCACCACCCTCGGACAGGAGGAGGCGATCTCGAACGCCCGCTCGATGCCGAGCGCGGTCTCCACGATGGGCATGAGGAGCACGGAATGCTCGAACCCGGCTTCCCGACGCACGAGATCCGCCTTGGCGTCGATCTCGCGCACCTGCTCGGCGCTCTCGCACTTGGGAAGGAGGAGCACGTGGACCCCCTGCGGCACCACCGCCTCCACGTCGAGAAGCCCCGCAGGAGACGGGTTGATGCGCACCATCCTCTCGCAGGCCCCGAAGTCGAGACTGCGGAGCAGGTTTCTCACCAGGATGCGCGCCGCGTCCTTCTCGCCCGCATGGACGCTGTCCTCGAGGTCGAGGATGACTCCATCGGGATGGTGGAGGGCAGCGTTGAGGGCGAACTTCGGCTCGTTGCCGGGCAGGTAGAGCCGGGACCGCCTCTGGCGATCCCTCCTGGGCGGATCCGGGGCCCTTTCCGCAGGAGCGGAAAGGAGAGGAGTCTTGACTCTTCCCTGGGCCCGCTGGACCGCCGCCTCGAGGCGAGCCAGGATCACCAGGGGGTAGGCCCCCTTGTCCTCCACCGTCACGCGGCCATGATCGATTCCGAGACGCGACAGTCCCTCGGCGATCTGCTGGCGAATGGAGGCTCCATAGAGGACCTCGACGCGGCTCTCGAGCTCGATCGTCAACCCCCCGGTGGCCGCCGTCTCCACGGAGATCCAGCAGTCCGAGCGGACCTCGGCCCCTCTTTGCCCGGCATGGCCGACCCCCTTGGTCATGGTGAGTCTCCCTCAGGACGCGGCAGCACGGCTCGGAGCATCATCGACCTTCCTTCCCAGTACGAGCACGACTCCCAGCAGCACCGCCGCCCCCACGATCAACGCGATCCAGGGCGAGAGGCCGAAGGCGGTGGGAATATCCCCGACCACCATGCCGACGACGCCCACGACGAGCGCGTACGGGAGCTGGGTGCGCACGTGGTCGAGATGGTCGCAACCCGAGGCCATGCTGCTCATGATCGTGGTGTCCGAGATCGGCGAGCAGTGGTCCCCGAACACCGCTCCCGACAGCACCGAGCTCACGGCGCCAAGAGTAATGAGACGGATGTCATCGGGCTCGAGTCCCGCGGTGACGGCAAGCCCGTGGGCGAGCGGCACCACCAGAGGCATCAGGATTCCCATGGTGCCCCACGATGTCCCGGTGGCGAAGCTCACCACCCCCGCGGTGACGAACACCAGAACCGGAAGGAGGCGGGGGCTCAGGACCCCCTCCAGGGCCGCAACCAGGTAGGGCGCGGCCTGGAGATCCTGCGTCACCTGCGAGATGGCCCAGGCGAGAACCAGGATCAGGATGGCCGGGAGCATGGCCTGGAAGCCGCTCGTGAGGGCGCGCATGCAGGCCGAAACGGAGAGGAGACGCTGGGACAGGGCCATCGCCACCGCGAGGAAGGCTCCGCTGAAGGACGCCCAGAGTAACGCCCGGTAGGAGTCGGCGCTCCCGATGATGACACGAAGCCGGGCCCACATTCCCTCGCCCGAACCCGCGCTTCCCGCCGCATCGCTGCCGGTGACCCACAGTCCGATCGCGGTGACGAGAATGACCGCGAGGATGGGAAGGACCGCGTTGTACCAGCGACAGGGGATCCCGGCCTCCGGCTCCACGGCGTGGGCGTCCTCGAAGGCGAGGTCGGCGTCGTCGCGCCAGAGCTTGCCGTCGCGCGCCCGCTTCTCGGCCCGGGCCATGGAGAAGAAGTCTCGCCCCGTGAACGCGATCAGAAAACCCATGACCAGGGCGAGGATGGGGTAGAAGCGGTAGGCGATGGACGCGAGAAAGACCCCGTAGGGATCATCCCGGTACTCCACCGGGATGGCTTCCTGAGCGCTCGCAATGAGCCCCACCTCGGTTCCGATCCAGGTCGAGATGAGGGCAATGCTCGACACCGGGGCCGCGGTGGAATCCACGATGTAGGCGAGCTTCTCGCGGGAGATCTTGAGCCGATCCGTGACCGGCCGCATGGTATTCCCGACGATGAGGGTGTTGGCGTAGTCGTCGAAGAAGACGACCAGCCCCAGGATCCAGGTCGTGAGCTGACCCGCGCGGGGAGTGGCGGCACGGAGCGAGAGCGCCTCCACGATGCCACGCGTCCCGCCCGACCGTGTGATGACCCCGACCATCCCGCCCAGGAGCATGGTGAAGACGATGATGGAGGCGTGATCTCCGTCGGCCAGGGACTGCACGAGGTAGTGGTCGACGACCCCCAGAGACCGGGCGAGCAGGCTCCCGTCGAGAGCGAACACGGCGCCGAGCCAGATTCCGGCCAGAAGCGCGAGGATGACCTGGCGGAGCAGGAAGGCGAGGACGATGGCCAGGAGCGGGGGAAGGAGGCTCACGATTCCGGGGAGGCAACGCACCTCGGCCACCACGTCCCCCCCGAGAAGGACCTGGAGGCTCCCCGTTTCCGTCGCCTCGAGATCGCTCAGAATGGCCGTGCCCCGGGATCCGCGGGCGAAGACGACGGGGTAGCTCCGTCCCGAGAATTCCACCGTCACCTCGGCCTCGAGGTCGACCATCTCGCGACCATCACCGCCCAGGGCCTTGATCTCCACCTCGAACGGAATGCCCACGAGGGCGAGGCGGGGGAAGGTGGCCTCGTAGGTCACGGATTCCGCGGGAGTCGAGGTGCCCTCCCGAGCGATGGCGGTCCCCGTGAGGAGCCACGGGGTGATGGCGAGGGCGACGGCCCGCAGGAAAACCCGCAGGAAAACGTCGTGCCCTCCTCGATCTTGGCGGATCGAGACGGGCCGTGAACATCCGGGGTTCCGGGTCGAGGCCATCTCTCGCCTCCGTCCGTGGGCGGAAGTGTGCTTCGCGAGGGGCCCACTTTCGACTGCACCGGTGCGGCTGTCAACCCGGCCCGGGATCCGGCATGGAGGAACCGGCAGGCCGTGGCCTTCCCTTCCCGCCACGAGATGGGAACATGGTGGGGTCGAACGGAGGGAGGCGGCCGTGGAGCTTCGTGTGTTCGGACGGAGGGTCTTCGTTCCTGTCGGAGATGTCCTCAACTATACCCGGGCGCGGGAGGTGCGCATGCTCATCGAGGATCTCGATCCCCGACCCGGCGAGCGCATCTGCGACGTGGCGTGTGGGAATGGCTACTGGGACCACCACCTGGCCAGGGGTGGCTCGCGCGTCTTCGGGATCGATCTCGACCACGGGAGGATCCGGCAAGCGACGCGCCACCACACCCCTCGCGGCTGCCGCTACGTCACGGCAAGCGCCGAGGAGCTCCCCTTCCCCGATGGATCCTTCGACAAGGTCCTCTCGGTCTGTGCTCTGGAGCACTTCCGGGACGACACCAGGGCCCTGGCGGAGATCCGGCGCGTGCTGCGCTCCGGAGGGACCCTCGCTCTCAGCGTGGATTCCATGTCCCTGGGAGACGCCGACGAGGAGTACCTCGAATTCCACCGGCGGAAGTTCAAGGTCAACAACTACTACGAGCTGGACGGCCTGCGGGACAAGCTGGAGGCGGTCGGCTTCGGGGTGGAGCGGTTCCGGTGGCTCACCACGAGCCGTGTCTCCGGAGCCCTCTGCCGCCTCGCCGACCGCCACCGACGGCTGTCGTACTTCCTCTATCCGGTGGCGGCTCCGCTCTGTGTGGTCTCCGATCGGATCACGACGCAGACGGCGCGTGGAGGCCACAAGCTCCTCGTCCGCGCGCGCCGCACGTCGTGATCTCCGGAGTCACCGGGGCCACCCAGGGAATCACTGGCATTCGAGAGGCATGCTCGCCACGAAGGCCTCGCCTTTCTTGACCACGACATGAGTCCAGTCGAGAGCCATGGTGACGAGGTCGATGCTGTCCTGGAGCTGGACGAGGGCGGCCCCGTTCCCGTCGGCCTTGACCTCGAATTCCATGTCGACGATGCCGCCGCCCGCGAGGACGAAGGTGTAGCGCGCTCCCGGCGGGGCGTTGTTGATCTCGGCCTCCATCTTGTAGCGAGATCCCTGCGCGGTGCCCGAAATGGCGCGACCGCGAAGCCGGAATTGAAGCTGGTCGGGGCCACCCTTGCGGGCGCGGAACCGCAAACCGGCCGACACCTCGAGGGGGGCCGAGCCGAGCAACGTCTCGCCATCGTAGACGGCGACGGAGTCGGCGTTCATCATGAAGAAACGGAGGTCATCGTCGACGAACTCCACATTCTCGGTCACGCCGGACTCGTCCGGCTGGAGCGGAAAGCTGGAGAGCTCCCGCTCGGGACCGGCTCCGCGAAGGGCGAGGGTCAGCTCGCCCGAGACGAGCGGAGCGAGATCGGTGGCCACGATGCGCACCGACACGTTGTTCTGGCGGGCCTGGATGAAGACCTTCACCGAGCCCTGATCGGGCTTGACGACGGTGCGGGCGTTGACCCACTTGGGCGGGCAAGCGAGCGTCGGTGCGGCCAGGAAAAGGGCCATCGAGAGGGCCAGCCCGGCTCTGGTTACGGACGTGAAGACGGTGGGGGGACGACTCGACATGGGGCTCTCCTACGGGAATTGCTCTTTCGAAGGGAATCCTCTGGTTCCTGCGTAGGAGAATACCCCGTAGATCCTTGCAATCAAGCAACTTAGGGTAAACCAGGAGAGAACGCGTGCCCGCATCCCTGCCGTCCTCGAGCCTCCCTCCCGGCACGCCCGAGGGGGCGAGTTGAGCCCTCTCGTCAGGCTCGAGCTCCCCCTTGCCACAGAAAGGCTGGTGCTTCGCCCCTTCACCCTCGACGACTTCCGGGCCTTCGCCTCCTTCGACGCCGAGCCCGAGGTGATCCGATTCCTGGCCCGCCAGAGGAGGACCCGGGGAGAGACGATCATCGCCCTCCGCCACGTCATCCACACCACGACCACCTGCGGACACGGCACCTACGCCATCATCCTCGCAGGAGCGGTCATCGGCTGGGTCGGCCTCAAGCCCCTGCCCCTCCTGGATGACCGCTTCGAGATCCTCTACGGGCTCGGCCGGAATCACTGGGGCAAGGGCTACGCCCGCGAGGCGGCGGCGGCCCTCATGGAGGCGGGCTTCCGGGCGGGCCTCTCCCAGATCGTGGCCGTCGTCCACCCGGACAACCTCCGCAGCATCCGCGTGCTCGAGGCCCTGGGGATGACCTTCGAGGGAGAGATCGACTACCCGGGCGTCGAGGGGAAGGTGCGGTGGTACGAGAAGGCCGCTCAGGCGGGGCGCCGCCCATGAACAGGCGGGGCGAGACCTCATGCCGATTCCGTTGCGCAGAGGAGTCGATTCCTGCGCTCAAGGAGGTGAGGCCGTCGTAACTGTCTGGCTTCTCGGCATCTCCTACGGGACGGTTTCTGGCCCGAGCATGGCGACCTCAGTCGGACTCGAGGTCTCGGTGCAACCTCGCTCTGGCGTACGCGAGATCACCGACGACGGTTCGACGGGAGACGTTGAGCGTTGTCGCGATCTCCGCGGTGGTCAATCCGCCAAAGAAGCGCAGATCGACGACATCGGCGACTCGCGGGTCGGTCCGGGCCAGGCACTGGAGCGCCGGGTCCAGATCGAGAATGTCGACGGACTGGCCATTGCTCACAGCAAGAGAGTCCTCGAGCACGACTCGGCGGCGACGTCCCGAGCGTTTCTGCGCATTCTGGCGCCTGGACCACTCGATGAGGATGCGATGGATCGCACGCGAGGCGGTCCGGAAGAAGTGGCCTCGATCATGAAACCCCTCCCGAACCGGTCCGGCGAGTCGGAGATAGGTCTCGTGAACGACGGCCGTGGTCTGCAGGATGGACCTCGCCGGATCCCTCGCCAGATGGTGGCTGGCGATACGGTGCACGGCCTCGTAGACGACCTCCCAGAGGCGGGTCTCCGCATCCGGCTCGCCACTCCGGATCGCCTGGAGAATCCCGGTGATCTCGCCTCCAGGAGGCGGGTCTTCCTCCCGCGGGGTCTTCCCTGTCATCGATGGGTTCCTTATCTTCCTGGGGTCATGGTTTTCCATTATAGCCGGGGGAGAAGGTCATGGAGAAGAGCTCAGAATCGGGTGACTCCCTCGGAGAGCCTTTGGGTGCTGCCAGCCGATCTCGAGACCTGTTCGTCGCTGCGGTGGACCTGAAGGGGAGGAAGAGGGAGAGGTTTCTGGCGAGGCGCTGCCGGGGCAACGCCAAACTCCTCCAGGAGGTGGAGACCCTCCTCGTCGCTCACGACCGGATGGGCCCCTTTCTGGAGCATCCCCGGCTGCGCATCCTGGACCAGGATGCGGAAGGCGACAGCGAAGAACTGGCGGTCGGAGCATCGGACTGCCAGGGTAGGCCCAGCCAGGATCCCTGGACCGGACGACTCGTGCCCGGCGACCGACTCGGTGAGTACCAGATCGAGAGCTTTCTGGCCCGCGGCGGCACCGGAGAGGTGTACCGCGCCCGGCAGACGAGCCTCGGCGGGCGGGTGGTGGCATTGAAGGTCCTCTCGCCGGAGAGGCTGGCGTGGCGGGGGCGGGAGCGCTGCTTGCGCGAGGCCGCCATCGCTTCCGACATCCACCATCCCCACCTCGTCGCCGTGTACGGATGTGGCGAGGACCAGGAGCGCGGCCTCTTCTACTACGCCATGCGTCTCGTCGAGGGTTCGACGCTCGACGACGTGCTGAGCGATCTCGCGGAGAGCTCTCCGCCGGTCCCCTCGGTGCTACGCGAGCTCGTGATGCGCTGCACCGAGATCGCCGATGCCATGGCCGCGCTGCACGACCGAGGTCTCGTCCACGGGGACATCAAGCCCGGGAACATCGTGCTGGAGACGAACGCCGGTTCTGTGCCCTGGGACCCGACCGGCGGGTCCGAGGATGCGCAATGCGACGGGAGGAAGGCGGGCCCCGGCGCCGTGCTCGTCGACTTCGGTCTCGTACGGAGGATGGATCAGCTTCACTCGACGGTCTGGGCCACGCCTCCCTACGCAGCCCCCGAGGTGCTCCTCGGGGAGGCCGCGACCCCACAGAGCGACGTGTACGCCCTTGGAGCCTCGCTTCACGACCTCATCTGCGGACGACGTCCCGAGCAACGATGCACCCAGGACCTGGCCGGCAGGGACCTGCCCCCGCTGTCTCGGGTCGTATCCGGAGTGGATCGGGATCTCGAGGCGGTCGTCGCCCGCGCCACGGACTCGGATCCTGCGCGTCGATACTCTGACGCACGACAACTCCTCGCGGACCTTCGAAGCTGGCTCCAAGGCGACGGCGTCGTCGCCCGGCGTGTCCAGGGGCTGGAACGTCTTCGGCGCTGGACCAGGCAAAATCCGCGTGCCGTCCTCCGGTGGACCGCGAGCGGTGGGCTCGCCGCGCTTGTCCTGGGCACAACCGCCTTCCTCGGGTTCCAGGGCCTCTCTCTCCGAAATGCGGTGCTCGAGGCCACAGAGGCGTTCGTGGGCGGCGACCTCTTGCGGACTGCGGGGTCCCTGCAGGAAGTGCCCCCTCTTCTCGAACGTTTTCTCCTGCCCGCAGGGCTCGCAACCCTCGCCACTGCCTTCCGCGCACCCGTTGGGGACTCGCCCCTCGAGAGGGTCCTGCGGATCCTCGGCCAACCTGGGGCCGGAAGCGAAGCGGAGGCCCTCGGCCTCGCCGCGGCCTACGTGGAACGGGACGGCCTGACGGCGCATGAAGAGCTGGGCAACCTCCTCCTCCATGCACTCTCGGCAGGGCAGTTGGGAGGTGAGGACGAGGTGGATCCCCTGCAGCTCGCGGCCCTTCTCTTCTATCAGAGACCCGATGAGGACCGAGTCGCAGCCCAGGCAAGCCGGGGCTTCAGGGATCGCTTCCTGGAGATCCTTCGAGCCGAAGAGTCCAGCTCGACACAACGCCTTCTTGCCCTGACGGGGCTGTCAGGATGCGGCACTGACGAGACCCTCACTGACGTCCGGAGCTGGCTCCTCACGTTCGTCCCCCCGGAGGCGGACCGCATCGAGATCCTGGCGATCGGCCTTCGATGCATGAACCGGGTCATCCAGAGGCTGCACCACGCTCAGGCCCTCGACGGATTGCCCGCGGTCCACGCGGAGGATCTCCTCTCCTCGCTGTCGGCACGAGCGCGCGAGCTCCTCACCGGGGGCGATCTCCTCCATCTTCGTGATCCTCTGTGGGACCTCCACCGCACGGTCAACCTGGCACGACGGGCCGCCGGTCTCCCCCCGCTGTCCTCCGCGACGGCTGATCTTCCCGGCGCTGCCTCACCCCATACCCTCGCATCGGAATGGGACCCGGACCTCTTTGCTCAAATGACGACGGGTGAACTTCCGTATGGCGATCCCCTCCTGAGACCTCAGACGACCGGAATGATCGTGGCCCTCTACGACGATCCCGAGAAGATCCTCTCCATGGAGGCCAACCTGCTTCGCCGCGCTCGAGAAGCGTTGCAAGACGGCATCCTGGTCGCCAACGAGTATCGAATCGGGGTGGCCCTCGGGAAAGACCTTCTCCTTGGCGTTGACTCCTCGTGGGACCTCGACCTGGACACCCACTTTGCCGCAGTCTTCGAGCGCGAGGAACTTCCCTTCCAGGCGAGCCCCTGGCCGGTCGATGCGATGCCAGTCCCTCACACGGTCGCGGTCTGGGACTTCCTGGAGAGGCGCCTCGTGCGATCCATGACCACCCCGGGGCTCGAGCTTCGTGATGCTGACTGTGAACTCCCCGGCGAATCGGGCGGCGACTCCTATCTTCGCCTCGGCATTCCCGGCTTCTCAGAGGCGAGGCTCACCTTCTCCTTCCCCACGTTCCCCGGCCGCCGTGACGTCCAGGCTTCCCTCCGCATCATCCTCCAGAAGTCCGTCCGCGACCTCCTCCCCCGGGCTGGAGAAGCCGAGCTCCTCGTCCTCCTCGACGGCGAGCCCCTCGGGATGCTCCGGCCCAGCGATGGCGGCCTGGAGCCTGTGGTCCTCCCGGTTTCCTGGCGCGATGGCGGCGGGACCCACACGATCATGCTGCGGCTCGGGCGACGCTCGACGACCACGATCTGGGTCACCCGAGCCGAGATCAGGCTGGTGAAATCGACGGAATATGCGGGGGGTTGAGAAGGTCCGCATCAGAAATCAACATGCACCAGCTGTCGCCACGGCCCCGACACCCTCGCGCTACCCTGTCGCTTCCCACGCTTTTTGACGGGTCCGGCGGCTGGTCTTGCCGATTTGATTGACTTGCGAGGGCCCCCTGGAATGGCGTTGAGCGCGGAAGTTGGCTCGATCGCATCACGGCTGAGGGGATG
>Ga0326597_10000256_pt1 | contig 100820 bp, 99 predicted proteins | sample RVTome_12_FD_203789 | JGI IMG/M metagenome (GOLD analysis project Ga0326597, IMG submission 203789) | Soil microbial communities from uranium-contaminated site in the Upper Colorado River Basin, Wyoming, United States - RVT100D185 | ecosystem: Environmental > Terrestrial > Soil > Contaminated...
AGAGCCTGCTGCGGCACAAGCTCGCGGTCTCCACCATCGAGGACCTGACCCAGGGCCATTACCAGGTGGTGATCGACGAGATCGACGACCTCGACGCCACCCAGGTCGAGCGCGTGGTGCTGTGCGCCGGCAAGGTCTACTACGACCTGCTCGAGGCGCGCCGCGCCCAGGACCTCGACCAGGTCGCCCTGGTACGCCTGGAACAGCTCTACCCGTTCCCGCGCGAGGCGCTGACCGCGGTGATGGCGCGCTACCCGCACGCCCGCCAGGTGGTCTGGTGCCAGGAGGAGCCGCGCAACCAGGGGGCCTGGTACCAGCAGCGCCACCACTACAAGATCTGCATCGGCAGCAAGCGCAAGCTCTACTACGCCGGCCGCAACGCCTCGGCCTCGCCGGCGGTCGGCAGTTTTGCCGAACACGTGGCGCAGCAGCAGCGGCTGGTGGAGAAGGCGCTGACCGGCAAGTTCAGGACCGCCGAGTGACCGGGCGCGCGGCGCGCACGTTGCGCCCTCGCCCGGCCCCGTTCACGTAATCGTCTGGAGAAAAAGAGAACACCATGCGCATCGAAGTCCGAGTGCCCGTTCTTCCCGAGTCGGTGGCGGAGGGAACCCTCCTCAACTGGCACAAGCAGCCCGGCGACCGCGTCAGCCGGGATGAAAACCTGGTCGACATCGAGACCGACAAGGTCGTCCTCGACGTCCCCGCGCCCAAGGACGGCGTGCTGGTCGAGGTGCTCAAGAACGAGGGCGACAGCGTGGCCGGCCAGGACGTCATCGCCGTCATCGACACCGCGGCCAAGGGCGCCGCGGCCGAGGACGACGCCGGCAAGGGCGACACCGGCAAGGGTGAGGCGGCCAAGCCCGCCGCGGCGCCGGCGGTGAACCGCACCGACCTGAGTCCCGCGGTGCGCAAGCTGGTCGCCGAGCACGGCCTCGATCCGGCCCGGATCAGCGGCAGCGGCAAGGGCGGCCGGATCCTCAAGGAGGACGTGCTGGACTTCCTCGAGAAGCAGCAAGAGACCCCGGCCGAGGCACCCGCCGCGAGCGCCCCGGCGCCGGCCGCGCCGGCCGCGCCGGCAGCACCGGCGCCAGGCGAGCGCGCCGAACAGCGCGTGCCGATGACCCGGTTGCGCGCGCGCATCGCCGAGCGCCTGGTCGAGGCGCAGCACAGCGCCGCCATGCTGACCACCTTCAACGAGGTCAACATGCAGCCGGTGATGGAGCTGCGCAACCGCTACAAGGAGAAGTTCGAAAAGGAGAACGACGGCACCCGCCTCGGCTTCATGTCGTTCTTCATCAAGGCGGCCATCGCCGGCCTGCAGCGCTTCCCCGAGGTCAACGCCTCGATCGACGGCAGCGACATCGTCTACCACGGCTACTACGACATCGGCGTCGCGGTGTCCGGGCCGCGCGGCCTGGTGGTGCCGATCCTGCGCGACGTCGACCAGATGAGCTTCGCCGGCATCGAGCAGGGCATCGCCGACTTCGGCAAAAAGGCCCAGTCGGGCCAGCTGACCATGGACGATCTGACCGGCGGCACCTTCACCATCTCCAATGGCGGCGTCTTCGGTTCACTGGTCTCGACGCCGATCCTCAATCCGCCGCAGAGCGCGATCCTCGGCATGCACAAGATCCAGGAGCGCCCGGTGGCCGAGGACGGCCAGGTGGTGATCCGGCCGATGATGTACCTGGCGCTGACCTACGACCACCGCATCATCGACGGCCGCGAGGCGGTGCGCTTCCTGGTGACCATCAAGGATGCGCTCGAGGACCCGGCGCGGCTGCTGCTGCAAGTCTGACGCGGTAATCCAAGCGGGGCCGCATCCGGCGACCGGGTGCGGCCCCAGCCTGCTCTTCAGGGGGAGAATGACATGTCCAAGTCCTACGACGTCGTGGTCATCGGTGCCGGTCCCGCCGGCTACGTCGCGGCCATCCGCGCCGCCCAGCTCGGCCTGAAGACCGCCTGCGTCGACCGCTGGGTCAACAAGCAGGGCGAAGCGGCCCTCGGCGGCACCTGCCTCAACGTCGGCTGCATCCCGTCCAAGGCGCTGCTGGAGTCGTCCGAGCAGTACCACGAGCTGCTGCACGGCATGGCCGAACACGGCATCAGCGCCAAGTCGGTGGCCATCGACGTGGCCAAGATGATCGCGCGCAAGGACAAGATCGTCGCCGACCTGACCGGCGGCATCCAACAGCTGTTCAAGGCCAACAAGATCGACTGGGTCCAGGGCCGCGGGCGCCTGCTCGACGGCAAGCAGGTCGAGGTGACGCCGAACGGTGCCAAGCAGCCGAGCCAGACGCTCAAGGCCGGCGCGGTGATCCTGGCCACCGGCTCGCGCCCGATCGACATCCCGGCCGCGCGCATCGACCACCAGCGCGTGGTCGACTCCAGCGGGGCGCTGGAATTCACCACCGTACCCAAGCGCCTCGGCGTCATCGGCGCCGGGGTGATCGGCGTCGAACTCGGCAGCGTCTGGCGGCGCCTCGGCGCCGAGGTGATCATGCTCGAGGCCCAGGACAGCTTCCTGCCGCTGGCCGACGCGCAGATCGCCAGAGAGGCGCTGCGCCAGTTCACCAGGCAGGGCCTCGACATCCGCCTCGGCGCGCGCGTCACCTCGACCAAGGCGACCGCCAAGCAGGTCGCCGTCACCTACCAGGACAAGGCGGGCGAGCACAAGCTGGTGTTCGACAAGCTGATCGTCGCCGTCGGCCGCCGGCCCAACTCGGACAACCTGTGGGCCGCCGACGTCGACCTGCTGATCGACGAGTCCGGCTGCGTCCACGTCGACGACCAGTGCCGCACCACCCTGCCCGACATCTACGCCATCGGCGACCTGGTGCGCGGCCCGATGCTGGCGCACAAGGGCTCCGAAGAGGGGGTCGCGGTGGCCGAGACCATCGCCGGGCAGGCCGCCGTGCTCAACCACGACACCATCCCGTCGGTGATCTACACCATGCCCGAGATCGCCTGGGTCGGCCGCAACGAACAGCAGCTCAAGGCCGCCGACGTCGCCTACCGCGTCGGCAGTTTCCCGTTCGCCGCCAACGGCCGCGCACGGGCGATGGAACAGGCCGTCGGCATGGTCAAGCTGATCGCCGACGCCAACACCGACCGCATCCTCGGCGGCCACATCGTCGGCCCCGGTGCCTCGGAACTGATCGCCGAGGTGGTGCTGGCGATGGAGTTCGGCGCCAGCGCCGAGGACATCGCCCGCACCATCCACGCCCACCCGACGCTGTCGGAGTCGCTGCACGAGGCGGCGCTGGCGGTCGACGGCCGCGCCCTGCACCGGGCCTGACTGATCGCAGGATGCGCCCTCCCTGGCGCACCTGCTCACGGCACGATGAGGCGCTGAATGGAATCGCGGTGAGTACCCGGCGCGATCCGGCACCGAATTGACTCGCCACGCGGCGCCGGCTCCTGCAAGACGCGGTCGGGGCAGCTCCTCGTACGACGCCACAGCGAACCACACCCCGGGGTAGAGACATGACCACCATCCGCCAGGACGACCTGATCCAGAGCGTCGCCGACGCCTTCCAGTACATCTCCTACTACCACCCGGCCGACTACATCCGGGCGCTGACCGCGGCCTGGGAGCGCGAGGAGTCCCCGGCGGCCAAGGACGCCATGGCGCAGATCCTGATCAACTCGCGCATGGCCGCCACCGGCCACCGGCCGATCTGCCAGGACACCGGCATCGCCGTGGTCTTCCTCAAGGTCGGCATGAACGTGCGCTGGGAGGGCGACCTGAGCCTGGCCGAGATGGTCAACGAGGGGGTGCGCCGCGCCTACACCCACCCGGACAACGTGCTGCGCGCCTCGGTGCTGTCCGACCCGGCCGGCAAGCGCCAGAACACCCGCGACAACACCCCGGCGGTGATCCACACCGAGATCGTGCCGGGCGATGAACTGGAGGTGATCTGCGCGGCCAAGGGCGGCGGCTCGGAGAACAAGGCCAAGTTCGTCATGCTCAACCCGAGCGACAGCCTGGTCGACTGGGTACTGAAGACGGTGCCGACCATGGGCGCCGGCTGGTGCCCGCCGGGGATCCTCGGCCTCGGCATCGGCGGCACGCCGGAAAAGGCGATGCTGATGGCCAAGGAGGCGCTGATGGCGCCGGTCGACATCCAGGAGCTGCAGGCGCGCGGCCCGGCCAACCGCGCCGAGGAGCTGCGCCTGGAGCTCTACGACAAGGTCAACGCCCTGGGCATCGGCGCCCAGGGGCTCGGCGGCCTGACCACCGTGCTCGACGTCAAGGTGCTGGACTGCCCAACCCACGCCGCGTCGCTGCCGGTGGCCATGATCCCCAACTGCGCCGCCACCCGCCACGCCCACTTCACCCTGCGCGGCGACGGCCCGGCCGAGCTCGCGCCGCCGAGCCTGGCCGACTGGCCGGAGCTGACCTTCGAGGTCGCCCCCGACACCCGCCGCGTGAATCTCGACACGGTGACCCGCGAGGAGGTGGCGAGCTGGCAGCCGGGCGACACCCTGCTGCTGTCGGGCAAGCTGCTGACCGGACGCGACGCCGCGCACAAGAAGATCCAGGAGCTGCTCGCGAGCGGCCAGGGGCTGCCGGAAGGGGTCGACTTCAACGGCCGCTTCATCTACTACGTCGGCCCGGTCGACCCGGTCCGCGACGAGGTGGTCGGCCCGGCCGGCCCGACCACGGCCACGCGCATGGACAAGTTCACGCGCATGATGCTGGAGCAGACCGGCCTGCTCGGCATGGTCGGCAAGGCCGAGCGCGGCCAGCTGGCGATCGACGCCATCCGCGACAATAAGGCGGTCTACCTGATCGCCGTCGGCGGCGCCGCCTACCTGGTTTCCAAGGCGATCCGCAAGGCGCGCGTGGTCGCCTTCGAGGAGCTCGGCATGGAGGCGATCCACGAGTTCGAGGTCGCGGAGATGCCGGTCACCGTCGCCGTCGACAGCCGCGGCGAATCGGTGCACAAAGCCGGGCCGAAGGAGTGGCAGAGCCGCATCGGCAAGATCCCGGTCACCGCGGTCTGAAGGCACCTCTTGTAGGTCGTGCAGGTCGGGCCGGTTCGCTTCGATCCGTGTTCCAGCTGCGTAGGTTGGGCAAAGCGTAGCGTGCCCAACGCAGCGCGGACGATGGGCACGCGACGCTTAGCTGCGTTTCTCGTGCGGATCGGATCGCGGCCCGACCCTTAACCGCAGCGCGGCACCGCGGCCCAGCCGCCATGGTATTGACCCAGGCAATGCGCGCCGGCCCAGCCGCCGCCCTACAATGGACACCCTGCCGCCCACCGCGCCACGACCGACGGAAGCGACCATGAAGCTCAACGAACTGCCCCTGATCATAGAGCCGGAACAGCTCGAACCCCTGCTCGGCGACGACAACCTGCAGGTCATCGACCTGAGCCGCCGCGAGCAGTACGCCCACCTGCACCTCCCCGGCGCGCTGCATCTCGACTACGGCCTGATCGTGCGCGGCCAGCGCCCGGCGCCGGGGCTGCTGCCGGACCCGGCGCTGCTCGCCCGCGTGCTCGGCGCCCTCGGCCTCAAGCGGCAGCACCACGTCGTCGCACTGGACGACGAGGGCGGCGGCAAGGCGGCGCGGCTGCTCTGGACCCTCGACGTCATCGGCCACCCGCACTGGTCGCTGCTCAACGGCGGCATGCACGCCTGGGCCAACGAAGGGCACCCGGTCGAGGGCCGCGCCGTGCAGCCGACCCCCGGCGACTACCCGGTGACCTACGGCGACGCCCCGGTGGCGACCCTCGACTGGATCCGCGACCATCTCGACGACGACGACGTGCGCATCCTCGATGCCCGTACCGCCGAGGAGTACCACGGCGTCAAGGCGTTCGCCGCGCGCGCCGGCCACATCCCCGGGGCGGCCAACCTCGACTGGATGCTGACCATGGACCGGGAGCGCAACCTGCGCTTCCGGCCGGAGGCGGAGCTGCGCGGCCTGCTCGAGGAGCGCGGCCTGACCCCGGACAGGCAGATCGTCTGCCACTGCCAGACCCACCACCGCTCGTCGCACAGCTACGTCATGCTGCGCGCCCTCGGCTACCCTCGGGTCAAGGGCTACCCGGGCTCGTGGTCGGAGTGGGGCAACACCGCCGACACCCCGGTCGAGACGCCCTGAGACGGCGCCCCGGCGGCCCCTCCCGCGTGACGCCGGCGCCCGTCGACCACCCGCCGCGGACCGGGCGCGCGGCGCGGATGCAGACTCTATAATGCCGGCTGCCCCCGCAGCCGAGAGCCCCATGGACCCGACGCCCGCCCACACCCACGCCGCCGAGGACATCGCCGGCCTGACCGACTGGCTGCGCACCCTGCCGCAGCACCTGCTGCCGACCCACGCCCTGTCGCGCCTGGTGCACCGGGCGACGCGCAGCACCGCGCCGTGGTGGAAGGCGCTGCTGATCGATCTGTTCCGGCGCCGCTTCGAGGTGGCGCTGGAGGAGGCCGAGATCGAGGAGGCCGCCGCCTACCCGTCGTTCAACGCCTTTTTCACCCGCGCGCTCAAGGCCGACGCCCGGCCGCTGGCCACCGGCAAGCGCACCCTGCTGCAGCCGGTCGACGGCGCGGTCTGCTACTGCGGCCCGCTGGAGCAGGCGCCGCTGGTGGCCAAGGGGCACCGCTTCGACGCCACCGCCCTGCTCGGCGGTTCGGCCGCCCGCGCGGCACCGTTCGCCGGCGGCACGGTGGTCAACCTCTACCTGTCGCCGCGCGACTACCACCGCATCCACATGCCGCTGGCCGGGCGACTGCGTGAACAGGTGCACGTCCCCGGACGGCTGTTCGCGGTCAACCCGCCCGCGGTGCGCACCGTGCCCGGGCTGTTCGCGCGCAACGAGCGGGTGGCGCTACTGTTCGACACCGCCATCGGGCCGGTTGCCATCGTGCTGGTCGGAGCGCTGTTCGTCGGCAGCATCGAGACCGTCTGGGCCGGCGAGATCACGCCGCCGCACGGCCGCGACATCACCCTGACCCGCTACGCCGACGGCCCGGAGCTGGAACGGGGCGCCGAACTGGGCCGCTTCAACATGGGCTCGACCGTGGTCATGCTGTTCCCGGCGGGGCGCGTCGACCTGGTCGACCAATTGCTGCCGGGACGGACGGTGCGGCTCGGGGAAGCGCTCGGCAAGTGGCGCGGGTCCACCCGTTGAGGCGCCGGCCGCGTGCGTGTCAGTCGCGCGCCGCGCTCTGCAGCAACGCAAGGATGCCCGCCAGCAGGTGGGCCGGGGGCGGCGGGCAACCGGGGATGGTCAGGTCGACCGGGATGACGTTGCTGACCGCACCGCAGCTCGCGTAGCTGATGCCGAACTCGCCGCCGGTGCAGGCGCAGTCACCGGCGGCGATCACCCACTTCGGCGCCGGGGTCGCGGCCCAGGTACGCCGCAGCGCAGCTTCCATGTGCCGTGACACCGGCCCGGTCACCAGCAGCGCGTCGGCATGGCGCGGCGACGCGACAAAGTGGACCCCGAAGCGCTCGATGGCGTAGTAGGGATTGTTCAGCGCGTGGATCTCGAGTTCGCAGCCGTTGCACGAACCGGCGTCGACGTGGCGCAGCGCGAGGCTGCCGCCGAAGTGGCGGTCGAGCCCGCGATGCACCGCGATGCCGAGCCGCTCGAGGTCGACCGCCGTGGTCGCGGGCGGAGGCTCGCTGACCACCCCGGTGCGCAGGATCCTGGCAAACAGGCGCAACATCTCAGAGATCCTGCCCCGAGTACGAGCCGTTGACCGACTTGTTGCAGACCGGGAAGTCCGGAACGATGTTGTCCTGGAGCAGCAGTTCGAGGGCCGGCCAGGTCAGCCAACTCGGGTCGCGCGGGAAAAAGCGCGCGACCCGGCCGCCGCGGTCGAAGCGGACGTAGGTGAGGATCTCGCCGCGCCAGCCTTCGACGCAGCCGAGCCCCTCCCCCGCGGCGTGGCTCGCCGGCCAGGTGGCACACACCGGCCCCGCCGGCAGCGTGACCAGCAACCGGCAGATCAACCCGAGCGAGGCGGCGATTTCGTCGGCGCGCACCTTCGCGCGCGCAGCGACGTCGCCGGCGCGATAGCCCGGCACACGCACCTCCAGCGCATCGTAGGGGGCGTACGGCGCGTCGCGGCGGACATCGAAGGTCTGCCCCGACGCGCGACCGACATAGCCGACGACGCCGAGTTGGCCGGCGACCTCGGGCAGCAGCCGGCCGGTGGTCATCAGCCGGTCCTCGAGCGACTCGGAGCCTTCCAGCGTGGTGATCAGGTCGGCGACCTCGGCGGCCAGGCGCCCGGCACGGTCGGCCAGGGGTGGCGCCAGATCGGGGTCGAGATCGCGGGCCACGCCGCCCGGAATGATCCCATCCATCAGCAGCCGGTGGCCGAACGCCTCGGCATTTTCCCGCAGCCACGCCTCACGCAGCCGGCCGAGCTGGGAATGCGCGAAGGCGAAACCGACATCGTTGCAGATCGCCCCGATGTCGCCGAGGTGGTTGGCGACCCGCTCGCGCTCGGCCAGCAGCGCGCGCAGCCAGAGTGCGCGCTGCGGCACCGCGACACCGCGCGCCCGTTCCATCGCCTGGCACGCCGCCCACGCGTGGCCGACCGTGCTGTCGCCGGAGACCCGGCCGGCAAGCCGGGCCAGCCCGGCGGCGTCGCGGCCGACGGCGAGCTTCTCGATCCCCTTGTGGACGTAGCCGAGACGCTGTTCCAGGTTGAGTACCGTCTCCCCCACTGCCTGGAAGCGAAAGTGCCCCGGCTCGATGATGCCGGCATGGACCGGGCCGACCGGGATCTCGACCACCCCGGGGCCGTGCGCCACATGGAACGGGTAGCTGTCGTCGCCGTCGGTCGGCGGCCGCGCCGGGGCGAGCGGAAAGCTCGCGCGCAGCGGGAACTCCGCTTCCGTCCACGCCTGGTGGCGAGTCCAGCGCCGCGTGTCGGGCGCGTCGGCAAACGCGACCCCGAGCAAGTCATGGGCATGGCGCTCGGGGCGATCCGCGGCCGGGAAGTGCGGCGCATGCGACGCCAGCGCGGTCCCGTTCGGCAGCGCGGTGCGCAGCACCAGGTGGCGGCCGCCGGTCTCGAGGGCGACGCACACTTCGTGGCCGCCGGCCTCCTCCTGCGCCCACAGGGCGCACCAGCGCAGGCCGTTCTCGCGCGCCAGTTTCGCGGCCGTGCCCCAGTCGCCCGGCGCCAGCCGCGCGCTCACCGCGGGGGCGAGCGCCGCGGCGTCCGCTGCGCCGAGGTCGAGACCCGCGCTGCGGCAGGCGGCGGCGAACGGTGCCAGCGGGGCGGTCCAGTTCACAGCAGGCCGCTCCCGGTGATCAGCCGGGTCGCTTGGTCGAACCAGCGGGCCAGAAAGCCCGGGATCGCCAGCCCGAGCCAGAGCACCAGCCCGAGGTGGACGGCGACCGGCGCCAGGCTGGTGGCGATCGGCAGCTGTCCGGGGGGCGGCTCGCCGAAGACCATCGGCTGGAGGTGGCGGAACAGGCCGGCAAACGCAATCGCCAGGCCGAGCAGCAGCGGCACGGTCAGCCAGGGCCAACTCTGCATGGTCGCGGTCAGCAGCAGGAACTCGCTGGTGAAGACCCCGAACGGGGGAAAGCCGGCGATGGCCACGCTGCCGACCAGCAGGCCCCAGCCGACCGTGGGCTGGGTGCGGATCAGGCCGCGAATCCGGTCGATCGCCTGCGTGCCGGCGACCTGGCTGGCGTGGCCGACGGTGATGAACAGCGCCGACTTGGTCAGTGAGTGGACGGTCATGTGCAGCAGGGCCCCGAAGGTCGCCAGCGGCCCACCGACGCCGAACGCGAAGGTCATCAGCCCCATGTGCTCGATCGACGAGTAGCTGAACAGCCGCTTGATGTCGCGCTGGCGGTGCAGGAACAGGCCGGCGACGATGAACGACAGCAGACCGAAGCCCATCATCAGGTGGCCGGCGAGTTGCGGCGTGTGGCCGACCCCGGCCGCCAGGGCGCCGTCAGTGAGCATCTTGACCCGCACGACCGCGTACAGGGCGACGTTGAGCAACAGGCCGGAGAGCACCGCCGACATCGGCGTCGGCCCCTCGGAGTGGGCGTCCGGAAGCCAGTTGTGCAGCGGCACCAGGCCGACCTTGGTGCCGTAGCCGACCAGCAGGAAGACGAACGCGATCGCCATCACCGCCGGCTCGAGCTGGCCGGCATGGGCGTGCAGCACGCTCCACAGCAGCGCCTGCTCGGGCTGCCCGATGACCCGCGCCGCTGCGAAGTAGAGCAGCACCGTACCGAACAGCGCCTGGGCGATGCCGACGCCGCAAAGGATGAAGTACTTCCACGCCGCCTCGACCGACTCCGGGGTGCGGTAGAGACTGACCAGCAGCACCGTGGCCAGGGTCGCCCCCTCGAGCGCGACCCAGAGCACGCCGAGGTTGTTGGTCGACAGCGCCAGCAGCATGGTGAACAGGAACCCCTGGAAGCTGGCGTGGTAGAGGCGCATGCGCAGCGGGGTGATGCGGCCGATCGCCGCCTCGTGGGTCATGTACGGGCGCGAGAACAGCGCCGTCGACAGGCCGACCAGCGCGGTCAGCGCGATCAGGTAGACATTGAACGCGTCGACGTAGAACTGGCCGCCACCGACCTCGCCGCCGTCCAGGACCGTCCACGCGAGGTAGAGTGCGGCGGCCAGCCCGGCGGCCGACAGCACGACATTGACCAGTGCCCCGAGCCGCTGCGACGGCAGCAGCGCGAGCAGCACGGCACCGACGGCGGGGATCAGCAGGGTCCACACCAGGGCGCTCACCGGTCGCTCTCCGACAGCCGGTTGAGCTGGTCGACGTCGAGAGTGTCGATGCTGTCGCGGATGTGGAAGAAGAAGATGCCGAAGATGATCGCCGCCACCAGCACGTCGAACGCGATGCCGAGCTCGACCACCATCGGCATGCCGTGGGTCGCCGTCACCGCGGCGAAAAACAGCCCGTTCTCGAGTGCCATGAAGCCGACCACCTGGGTGATCGCCTTGCGCCGGGTGACCAGCATCAGCATGCCGAGCATCACCACCGCCAGGCTGAGGGCGATGGCGTCGTGGGTCAGGGTGCGCGAAAAGCGTTCGACCGGCTGCGCGACCGCATAGCAGAAGATCACCACCGCGCCGGCGGCGAGCAGGGTCACCCCCGGCCGCAGCACGGCGTCGAAGTCGCGCAGGATGCCGAGCCGACGCGCCTGGCGCACCAGCAGCCACGGGATGAACAGCGCCTTGAGCACCAGCGTCAGTGCCGCCGACAGGTAGAGGTGGTAGAGGCCCGAGTCGCTGGCGACCAGCGCCGTGGTCAACGCCAGCAACACCCCCTGCCAGGCGAAGACGTGGATCGTCGCCACCACGCGCGACTGCGCGAGCAGCGCGAACGAGGAGACCAGCACCAGCGCGGCCAGCGTCAGGATCGCCTGCTCGAGCAGCGGCAGCTGCAGGTAGCCGCTCACGCCGGCGCCTCGAGGATGACGAAGCTGAGCATGCCGATCAGCGCCAGCGTGAAGGCGACGGCGAGAAAGGTCGCGACCCGGAACAGGCGCATCTTGGCCACCGCCGTCTCGGCGCCGGCGAGCAGCGCGCCGAACAGGGCCAGCTTCGCCGCCAGCGCCGCGGCGGCGAACAGCAGCGCGCCGGCGCCCGGCTGCGCGGCGATGCCCCACGGCGCGAACAGGTTCGCCACCAGCACCGCGTAGATCGTCAGCTTGACCTGGGCGGCCAGCTCCATCAGCGCCAGGTGGCGGCCGCTGAACTCGAGGATCAGCGCCTCGTGGATCATCGTCAGCTCGAGGTGGGTGGCCGGGTTGTCGACCGGGATGCGCCCGGTCTCGGCGATACCGATCAGCAGCAGGGCCAGCAGCGCGAGCAGCAGCGACGGGCGCAGCGCCAGCGGCTGCTGGAGCGTGTGCAGGATGATGGTCGACAGGTTGGTGCTGGAGGCGACCATCGCCAGGGTGAAGACCACCATCAGCATCGCCGGCTCGGCCAGCGCGGCGACGGTCATCTCGCGCGACGCCCCCATGCCGCCGAACGGGGTGCCGACATCGAGCGCCGCCAGGGCGAGGAAGAAGCGGCCGAGGGCGAACAGCCCGACCAGCACGATGACGTCGGCCATCGCCGCCATCGGGATCGCCACCAGCACCAGCGGGATCACCGACGCGGCGAGGACTGCGGTGCCGCAAACCACGTACGGGGCGACACGGAAGACCGGCGAGGCGGTCTCGGCCAGCAGCACCTCCTTGGCGAACAGCCGGCGCAGATCGCGGTACGGCTGCAGCAGCGGCGGCGGACAGCGGTTCTGCAGCCGGGACTTGACCCGCTTGACCCAGCTGGCAAACAGCGGCGCGATGGCGACGAACAGTGCCGTCTGGGCCAGGGCCAGCAGCCAGGCGAGCGGACTCAGGTGATCAGCCACAGCAGCACCACCAGGGTCAGGAAGGAGTACGCCAGGTAGTGGCGCAGGTGTCCGGTCTGGATCTGCCCGACGCGGCGCGCCGCGCCGTGCAGCAGGCGCTCGATCGGCCGGTAGAGGAGATTCCAGAACAGGTCCTCGGCATGCAGCCGGTAGCCCAGCTGCAGCGGCCGCGTCGGCAACCGGGGATCCATCTCGCGCACCGGCTCTTCGTGCAGGCGCCAGACCGGGCGGAAGATCTGCCGGATCGGCATCGCGAACGCGGTCGCCGTGTACTGCATGCGCGGGCCGATGGCGCCGAAACCGCACTCCCACGCCAGCGTCCGCGGCACCGGCCGGCGTTTCCGGCGCGAACGCAGCCCCAGCCAGACCGCGCCCCAGACGCCGAGCGCGATGGCGACGCCGAGCAGCACCAGCGGCGCGCTGTAACTCGCCGCCGCCGGGGAGACCGGCGTCAGCCAGAGCCACCCCTGGCGGGTCGCGGCCGCCACCGCGTGCCCGGTCAGGCTGGCGGTGACCCGGCCGAGCGCCGCGACGGTGGTCGTCGGCAGCACGCCGAACAGCAGGCAGAGCGCCGCCAGCAGCCCCTGTGCGGCAAGCAGGCCGCGGCTGGTCTCGCGGGCACGACGCATGTGGCGGCTGCGTGCCTGGCCGAGGAACGCGGTCCCGTAGACCTTGACGAAGCAGGCCGCGGCTAGGGCGCCGGTCAGCGCCAGCATCGCCGCCGTCGCCGGGATCACCATCCTGAGCACGCCGCTGTCGAGCGCCGGGGCCTGCAGCGCCGCCTGGAAGGTCAGCCACTCGGAAACGAAGCCGTTGAACGGCGGCAGCGCCGAGATGCTGATGCAGCCGACCAGGAAAAAGAGCGCGGTCCACGGCATGCGCCGGATCAGGCCGCCCATCTGCTCCAGGTCACGCTCGTGACCGCGCTGGATCAGCGCACCGGCGCCGAGAAACAGCAGGCTCTTGAACAGCGCGTGGTTGAGCGTGTGGTAGAGCGCCGCGACCAGCCCGAGCACGCCCAGCGCCGGCAGGCCGTTACCGAAAAAGATCGCAGCCAACCCGAGGCCGATGAAGATGATGCCGATGTTCTCGACCGAGTGGTAGGCGAGCAGCCGCTTCAGGTCGTGCTGGACGAGGGCGTAGAGCACGCCGTAGAGCGCGCTGATGCTGCCGGCCAGCAGCAGCACCACCCCCCACTCCCAGCGCAGTTCGCCGAGCAGGTCGAAGACAAAACGGACAAAGCCGTAGACCGCGACCTTGAGCATCACCCCCGACATCAAGGCCGAGACGTGCGATGGTGCCACCGGATGGGCCTCCGGCAGCCAGGCGTGCAGCGGCACCAGACCGGCCTTCATGCCGAAACCGAGCAGCGCCAGCGCAAACGCCAGCGACGCCCAGACCGGGGGCAGCGTTGTCGTGCGCATTGCCGCGAACGTGAATTCGCCGGCAAAACCCGCCAGGACACCGAACCCGAGCAGGATCAGCAGCGCGCCGGCCTGGGCCATCAGCAGGTAGAGGAACGCGGCGCGGCGGTTGGCGCTCTCCTGGTGTTCGTAGGCGACCAGCAGGTAACTGGCCACCGACATCAGCTCCCAGGCGATCATGAACGAAAACGCATCGTCGGCCAGCACCACCAGCTGCATGCCGGCGACGAACAGCCCGGTCGCCAGCCCGAGCAGCGCCAGCGAGTACGGGCCGTGACGGTAGCCACGCACGTAGCCGGGTCCGTAGAGGCTGACCGCGACCACGACGATGCCGATGATGCCGAGGAAGAAGCCGGCCAGCGGGTCGAGCCGCAGCCGCCAGTGCAGCCACGGCAGGCCGAGCGGGAGCTGCACGGTGAAGCCGGCGCCGGGGCCGAGCAGCAGCCAGAGCGCCACGGCGAGCGACGCGGCGCCGGCGACGCCGAGCAGTGGGAACGCCAGGCCACCGAGCAGCCGGGGGTAGCGGTCGGCGGGCAGCGCGGCGGCGGCGGAGCCGAACGTGGCCAGCAACGCCAACGCCACCAGCGTGGTGGAGACCGCGTCGTTCATGGGCGCCGGTTCATGCCTTCAACCGCACTCCGCGTCCGCCGCCGGGGCTCGCCGCCCCGTCGCCGATCAGCTCGACCCCGGCCGCGCCCAGCGCCTCGATCACCTTGACCAGCGAGTCGACGTTGCCGCGCACGTTGCCGGTGCTCGCCTCCATGCGCTGGATGGTCGGCAGCGAGACGCCAGCCGCCTGGGCCAGCATGACCTGGCTCATGCCGAGCAGCGCGCGGGCCGCCTTCATCTGCTGTGGGGTGATCATCAGCGTTCCCAAGGATCGTCTGTTTAATACATTGCTATTGACTCTAATCATGTGATAAAGGAATTTCAATACTATATATATGATGTTTTATACATCACTCTTGTCCTGTGGGTCGGCGGCCGGGCATGGCGCATGTTCGGACGGCCCCCGGCCGGGCCGGCAGCGCATGCCGCTCGCCGGATCCGGGGACGGGGCGCCGGTCTGCGCCGCGTCGGTTACGCGGAGCGACCGCGCGTCGCCCGTTTGACGGGTGCCGGCGCGGCCGCCGCCAGCCCGGGACGGTGGGCGCTGATCTGTTCCCCGAGCAGCCGGAACTCCTCGCCGCGCGCGCTCCCCTGGCGCCAGACCAGGCCGATGTCGCGGTAGGCGCCGGCGTCCAGCGGGTAGGTCCGGACGTGGGTGTCGCGCAGCAGGGTCGACCCCTCGGCCATCGCCGGCAGGTAGGTGATGCCGAGGTCGGTCTCGACCATCTGCACCAGGGTCAGCAGGCTGCTGGCGGCGAAGCGGCTGACCTTCTCGGTCTGGCGGATGCGGCACGCGGCCAGGGCGTGGTCGCGCAGGCAGTGCCCGTCCTCGAGCAGCAGCACGCTGTCGCGCTGCAGCCGGGTGAAGCGGTAGTTCTCCGGGTCGACGCGCGCCGTACCCTCGCGGCAGGCGAGGCGGAACGGGTCGCGGAACAGGGTCAGCACCTCGGCGTGGGGGACGTCGTAGGGCAGCGCCATCAGCACCACGTCGAGTTCGCCGGCGAGCAGCGCCTGGAGCAGCCGCGCCGTCTGCTCCTCGCGCAGGTAGAGCTCCAGCCGCGGGTAGGCGCGGTGCAGCGGCGGCAGGAAGGCCGGCAGCAGGAACGGGGCGACGGTCGGGATGACGCCGAGGTTGAGCCGGCCGGCCAGCGGCCCGGCCTGCGGCCGCGCCGCCGCGACCAGCGCCTCGGCGTCGCGCAGCACCAGCCGCGCCTGGGCGACCAGTTCCTGGCCGGTGGCGGTGACGGTCACCTTCTTGCGCGTGCGGTCGACCAGCTGCACGTCGAGCAGGGTCTCGAGTTCGCGGATGGCGACCGAGAAGGCCGACTGGGAGACGTGACAGGCCGCGGCGGCGCGGCCGAAATGGCCCTCCTCGACCAGGGCGACGAAGTAGCGCAGCTGTTTCAGCGTCGGCAGGTGGGGCATCGTTCCGGCCTCGGGTTATGTTCGTTTATTTATATCACTGTTATTTATATTAACCATTTTACTGATCGTACTCCAGGCCCTAGACTGCCCCCATCGAAAGCCACACGCAGCCGGACCGCCGCCATGACCAAGACCTTCACCTTCGCCGCCGTGCACTTCTGCGTCGCCTTCACCGTGGGCTACCTGATGACCGGCAGTGTGCTGGTCGGCGGCGCCATCGCCCTGGTCGAGCCGGCCGTCAACACGGTCGCCTACCACCTCCACGAGCGGGCCTGGGCCCGCCTGGAAGGGGCGCAACGCCGGGCCTCACGGATGCCGTGCGGCGCCTCGGTCGCCTGCTGAATACCGTTACTGATCAACCCAACCGCAATGCCACAGGAGAACGTCATGTTCGCAAACAGAGAAGGCCAGAAGATCCCCAACGTCGTCTTTCGCACCCGCAGCGACCACGACTGGGTCGACGTCACCAGCGACGAGCTGTTCGCCGGCAGGACGGTGGTGGTATTCGCCCTGCCGGGCGCGTTCACCCCGACCTGCTCGTCGACCCACGTGCCGCGCTACAACCAGCTGGCGCCCGCCTTCAAGGCCCACGGCGTCGACGACATCGTCTGCATCTCGGTCAACGACGCCTTTGTCATGAACCAGTGGCAGGCCGAGCAAAAGGCCGACGCCATCACCTTCATCCCCGACGGCAACGGCGACTTCAGCCGCGGCATGGGCATGCTGGTGGCGAAAAACGACCTCGGCTTCGGCGACCGCTCGTGGCGCTACTCCATGCTGGTACGCGACGGCGTCATCGACAAGATGTTCATCGAGCCCGACGTGGCGGGCGACCCGTTCGGGGTCTCCGACGCCGACACCATGCTGGCCTACGTCGCCCCGCAGGCGCCCAAGCCGCAGGACGTCACCGTCTTCACCCGCAAGGGCTGCCCGTTCTGCGCCCGCGCCAAGGGGCTGCTGCACGACGCCGGCATCGCCTTCGAGGAGCTGGAGCTGAACCGCGACTACTCCGAGCGCAGCCTGCGCGCCGTGGCCGGGGCCACGACCGTGCCGCAGGTGTTCGTCAACGGCGAACGGATCGGCGGCGCGGAGGCGGTCGAGGCATGGCTGCAGCAGCGCCGGGCGGCCTGACGCCACCCCGCGGGCAAACCGGCCGGGGCGGAGCGCCGCCCCGGCCGGCCGTTCGGTCAGTCGAGCAGGAACAGCGACAACTCGGGGACGAAGGCGAGCAGCAGCGCCACCGCGAGCATCGCCAGCACGAACGGAAACGCCCGCGCGGCAATGGTCAGCACCGGCTGGCCGGTGATGCCGGAGATGACGAACAGGTTCAGTCCCAGCGGTGGGGTGATGAAGCCGATGCCCAGGGCGGTGACCATGAAGATGCAGAAATGGATGTCGTGCATGCCGACCTCCTGCGCCAGCGGCAGCATGATCGGCGCCAGGATGACGATGTTGGGCGTGCTCTCCATGATCAGGCCGGCGACGATGAACACCCCCAGCATCATCAGGATGATCAGCACCGGGTTCCCGGTCACCGCCGTCACCGACGCGATCAGGCTCTGCGGCACGTCGTTGATGGCGAACACCTGCGCCAGCGGCAGCGCCACGGCGATGATCGGCACGATCACGCCGCACACCTTGGCCGACCCCTCCAGGGTGCCGGGGAAGTCCTGCAGCCGGAACGTCCCCTGCCACAGGCCGACGACGATGCTGGTCACCACGGCCACGGCGGCGGCCTCGGTCGGCGTGAACACCCCCGAGTAGATGCCGCCGAAGATGATCCCAGGCACCAGCAGGGCGTAGCGCCCGTCCCACACCGTCCACAGCCAGTGGCGGAAATCGAAGCGCCGGCTGGCCTGCTCGTAGCCGCGCAGCCGGTTCATCACCACGTTGGTGAGCATGATCGACACCATCACCAGCACACCGGGCACGATGGCCGCCAGGAACAGGGTCGAGGTGGAGATGCCGAGCACCATGCCGATGATGATGTAGGCGATCGACGGCGGGATCAGGATGCCGGTGCACGACCCGGCGGCGACCAGGGCGCAGGCGTAGCCCGGGGCGTAGCCGCGTTCGATCAGCTGGCCGATGGTGATGCGCCCCACCGCCGCCGCGCCGGCGGCGTCGGACCCGGAGACGCAGGCGAAGAAGCCGCAGCCGAGCACGGTGGAGGTGCCGAGCCCCGAGCGGGCGCTGCCCATGGTCGCCTCGGCGATGTTCAACAGCTTCAGCGACAGGCCGGTGCGCACCAGCACGTCGCCGGTCAGCACGAACAGCGGGATGGCGATCAGCGCGAAGGCGTCCAGGCCGTGGAACACCGACTCCCCGATCAGCTCGATCGGCAGCGAGCCGCCGAGCAGCAGGATCAGCAGGGCGGTGATGCCGAGCGACACCCAGACCGGCACCGCCAGGACGAACATCACCAGCATCAGCAGCAGCGGGCCGTAGACCGCCCACCCCAGTTCGGAACTGCCGAAGGCCTCGGGTATGTACATGGGGGTCAGGGCCGGTGAAAGAGTCGCCCGCCGTCGCACGAGGCCGCCTGGGCGTCTCTGGCAAGGCGCGGGGGTGCACAAAAGCGTGCGCGCAGCCCCGCTACGTAAGCGCTTTTGGGGGTCCCCGCAACGCCGCCAGGGGCGGTCAGGGGGGGTCGCAGCTGGCGTGGTGATGGTTTCACAGGCTCTTAGTCGAACAGCGCCCGCGCCGGGCGCGGCGCCCGCCCGGCGCGCAGGTCGGCCAGGTCGCAGACGATCGACTGGACCACGCGGATCAGCAGCAGGCCGAAGCCGAACGGCACCGCGAACAGCACCCAGGCGCGCAGGACGCGCAGGCCATCGGTCACCGACCCGTACTGGATGGAGCTCAGGAACGGGTCGATGGAGAGGTAGAAGATCACCGCCGCCAGCCCGCCCATCAGCAGGTCGCCGAGCAGGAAGATGGCCGTGCGCACCCGCGGCGGCAGGAAGGTCAGCAGCACGTCGATGCGGATGTGGGCGCGGTCCCGCACCGCCGCGGCGGCCCCGATCCAGACCAGGTAGATGAAGGCGTAGCGCGCGGTCTCCTCGCCCCAGATGGAGGAGAAGTCGAGCAGGAAGCGGCGCAGCACCTCGATGAAAATGACCGCGACGATGTAGATGTAGAAGACCAGCAGCAGCCAGCGTTCGCCGTCCCGGTCAAGCGTGGCCAGTAGTTTTCTCATGGACGCTTCCGCGTGCTCCCAGCCGCCCGGACCCGGCGGACGCGGGTGGGACTCCCCTCCCGCGCCCGCCGGCACGAGGATTCAACCATCACACGTCGTGGACGAAAAACCGGCTGCGGGTCTGCGCCGCCTCCCGCATGCGCTCGAAGCTCTCCAGCGAGCCGGCCAGCTTGGTCTTGATGGCGTTCCATTCCGGGCGCTGGGCGCCGCACGCCTCGACCCACTGGCTGAGCTCGTCGGCGGTCGGGGTGTAGAACTGCACCCCGGCGGCCGCCATCTCGGCCATGGCGTAGGCGCGCGAGGCGGGCACCTGGGCCAGGTTCTGCTGGAAGGTGATCTCGCTGGCGAAGTCGATCCCCTCCTGGATGTCGGCGGGCAGGCCGCGGAACCACTCCAGGTTGCAGGAGTAGACCTGGGAATCGGGCACCGGCTTGTTGAAGGTGACCCAGGAGATGATGTCCTTGAAGCCGTTGGAGTAGAGCGCCACCAGCGCCGGATCGAGGGCATCGGCCACCCCCTGCTGGATGGCGGAGGGGGTCTCGCCCCAGGCCACCGGGGTCGGGTTGGCGCCGGCGAGGCTGTAGAACTGCTGCAGGATCTCCGAGGCCGGGACGCGGAACTTCACCCCGCGCAGGTCGGACGGGGTCTTCAGCGGCGCCCCCTGCATGCCCTTGCGCGTCGCCGCGGTGCGCGGATCGAGCACCAGGTAGAGCAGGATCTTGAAGCCGCGCTCCTCGGCCTTGGCGTGGACCACGCTCTTCCAGGCGTCCGACGTGACCAGGTTGACGAACTCCTGGTTGTAGCCGCACCAGTAGGGGATGTTGATCAGGTCCACCTCGGGGGCGAAGGGCGAGAAGTTCGAGATCGAGTGCTGGGCCGCCTGCAGGGTGTTGCTCTGCACCCCCTGGGCCAGGGCCGAGCCCATCCCGAGCTGGCCGGCGGGGGCGAGGCGCACGTAGACGTGGCCGTTGGTGGCGTTCTGGATGTTCTCCTTGAGATTGAGCTGCATCAGCGGATACCAGCGGGTGGCGCCGATGCGGTATTCGGTGGCCAGGGTCATCTTGACCTTGGCCGCCCGCTCGCGGTCGCGCTCCTCCTGCGCGGTCTGCGCCGCGGCGGGGGTCGCCAGCAGCCCGCCCACCGCCGTGACCACCGCAGCGGTGAATCCGTACCTGGCGCTCAGTTCGAAAAAGCGCCGGCGCTCCAGCGACGCGGGCGTTTCATGCTCAGTGCGATGCGACTCTCTTGCCATGATTATCGTCCTCTTCCAGGGGTGGAGCAGCCGGCGGCCTGACGCCGGCATGCCGTTCGGCCGCGAGCGCGGCGATCACAAACAGCGAGGCGGAACTGAACAGGAGCAGGAATTCGGCCACCCGCTCCAACCGGAGGCCGGGGTTCCAACCGAGGAGGACGGCCCATTTTCCGTACAGGACGTTGCCGGCAAAGGCCAGGAAGGCGAGCAGGCTGGCCGTCAGCGCCAGGACGCCGAACCGCGAACGAGGCCGGTGCTGACCGACAGGATTCATGGTCACTACACCATAGGAGCAAACGCGCGCCCGTGCCGCCGGGACGGGAGAGCGGCCCGGCAGGCGCGGACCGGGATGGAGCGTAGGAGAACCTCTGAAGGCCAAAGATGAGCCCACTGGTATCAAAAATTGGATGACCCAAGTTTATAGTTGCTGTTCCAGGCCCCTGCAAGTGACCGCCCGATCCCCGGCAGCAAAGCGGCGCCGGACCGCTGCCCCGCTCCGCCGCCCCCCGTCGTCGGATTGCGGCAGGCGGTCGCATCCCCCTGTCCCATCTGGGCAACACTTGTCCTGGGTCATTTATTTACGGCACCCCCACCACAACTATTGGTTGATTGTCAAGTCCGAGGTTATAGACAACACCACCGTCAGTGATGACGACGCATAGGGAGCCTGGCCATGAAACGTTCAACAACCAACCCATCCTGGCGGGCGCTCTGCGCCGGCCTGCTGCTGGTCCCGCTCCCGTCCCTGGCCTTCGAGATCACCTACGAAGGGGATTTCGCCCTCAACGGACACACGCCCGCGGCCATCACCCACAACGCCATCCCGGTGACCCGCTACGTCTCGGTGGTCACCACCGTCTCTCCGGTGACCGATGCCCATGACCACGCCGGCGGCAAGCACTGCTGGTACATGATCGACAGAAAGCGCGGCCTCAAGGCGATGATCGCGGAGCGGCCGATCGAACGGGTCGGCCCCGAGCCGTTTGGCGTCAACGCCGCGCGGCCGAGCGATGCCGAGATCAGCTCCATCGCCGCATTCGTCAGGAGCGTCTACCGCGAGGCCGAGGAGAGCGGAGGCGTCGAGAAGCTGTCCCAGAACTGCGCCAAGACCCGCTCCTGATCCCCCGCCGCCGGAGCGCGTGCGGGCACGCCAGCCCGCGACCGGCTGGCGCCCGGCCGCGGGATCCATGCCATCCGCTTGAGATCCGCTCAGGAGCTGCACGAGAGCATCGAGCAGCCGGCACGGTGGCGCGCCCACTCGGGCCGCTTCCGGGCGAAGCGCTCGCGTCCCGGCTGCGCGTCGTAGGGTCGGCGCAGCAGCTCCAGCAGTTCCAGGAGCAGGCCGTTGTCGCCCTGCTCGGCCTGTTCGATGGCCTGGTGGGCAAGGTAGTTGCGCAGCACGTATTTCGGGTTGACCGCGTCCATGCGGGTACGGCGCTGCCCGTCGTCGAGCCCCTGCTGGCGCACCTGCGCCCGGTAGTCGTCCAGCCAGCGCAGCAGCCGCGCACGGGTCTCGCCGGTCAGCGCGGCCGGGTCGTACCAGGCCTCGGCAAGCGTGGCGGGCAGGGCGTCGTCGTCGCGGCCGGCGGACGGGCACGGCAGCGTGGCCAGGTTGCGGAAGAACAGCGTCATGTCGGTCTCGGCCAGCTGCAGCACCCGCAGCAGTTCAGTCAGCAGCGGTTGGTCGCGGTCGCGATCGAAGCCGTCCAGCCCCAGCTTGGCGCACATCATCCGCGGCCACGCCGTCTCGTAGCGGGTGGCGAAGCCGCTGACCGCCTGCTCCAGCGCCGCGGCATCCTCGACCAGGGGCAGCAGGGCGTTGGCCAGCTGCAAGAGGTTCCACTGCGCCACCTGCGGCTGGGCGCCGTAACTGTAGCGGCGGCCGTCGGCGTCGGTGGTGTTGGGGGTCCAGTCCGGTTCGAACCCCTCGAGCCAGCCGTAGGGTCCGTAATCGAGGGTCTGGCCGAGGATCGACATGTTGTCGGTGTTCATCACGCCGTGGACGAAGCCGACGCGCATCCAGTGGACGATCAGGTCGGCGGTGCGCGTGGCGACCTCGGTGAACCAGTCGAGGTAGGCCTGCGGTGACGGTGGGCCGAGGTGGGGGAAGTCGTGGCGCAGAGTGTAGTCGGCCAGACGGCGCAGGGTGGCGACATCGCCGCGCGCGGCAAAGATCTCGAAACTGCCGAAGCGGATGAACGACGGCGCCACGCGGCAGACCACCGCGCCCGGTTCCAGCCGCGGGTGACCGTCGTAGAACATGTCGCGCCGTACCGACTCGCCGGTGATGACCAGGCTCAGGGCGCGCGTGGTCGGCACGCCGAGATGGTGCATCGCCTCGCTGCAGAGGAACTCGCGCAGCGACGAACGCAGCACCGCCAGGCCGTCGGCATGGCGGGCGTAGGGGGTGCGCCCGGCCCCCTTGAGTTGCAGCATCCAGTGGCCGCCACCCGGGTCGACCGCCTCGCCGAGGTTGATCGCGCGGCCGTCGCCGAGCTGGCCCGCCCAGTGGCCGAACTGGTGGCCGCCGTAGCACATGGCGAACGGGTCCATGCCCGGCAGCAGGCGGTTACCGGAAAAGACCTCGACAAAGGCGCTGGAGGCCGTGGCCGCGGCGTCGAGGCCGAGCAGTGCGGCCACCTCGGAGGCGTGGGCGAGCAGGCGCGGCGCGGCCACGACGGCCGGCTGCACGCGCGAGTAGCAGGCGCCGTGCACCTGCCGCGGATGCGGGTCGGTGGATGGGTCGGCCGGCAATTCCCGGGTAAAGCGGTTGTCGAACTGCAGCCCCAGGGGGTCGTGGCCGCGCGGTTCGGTTCGGGTCTCCATGGTGCTCTCGGCAGGGTGCATCGGGTAAGGACTTGAGAAGAGATCTACTGCGCGGTCCGATCGCTGCGATTCCTTCTCGAGCGCTCAGGTCAGAGGCGGCCGCCTGAGCCGGCGGCCAGCGGCTGGCGCCCGATCGGTGCGGCAGGGCGGCAGCGCTTCGACGCCGCCCCCCAGCTGCCCGATCGACGATAGAGAAACCGCGCCGCGCCCGCCATGCGTTGGGTCATGCGACGCGCCGATCCCGGCCGCAGCGGGACGTGCGGCCGCCGTGACCCGGCCGCTTCGCATCGCCCGGCGGCGGGCGTTATGATGGTCGTCCCGTCGCCGTCGCCCGCCTGTGCCAATGCACCCCTCGCCACCCGGCCTCTTCTCCCACCGCCCCTACTGGGCGGCCCGGCTGCTGCCGGCCCCGATGCTGCCGATGTCGCGCGCGGAAATGGAGCAGCTCGGCTGGGACGCCTGCGATGTCATCCTGGTGACCGGCGACGCCTTCGTCGACCATCCGAGCTTCGGCGCCGCGGTGATCGGGCGGCTGCTCGAGGCGCACGGTTTCCGCGTCGGCGTCATCAGCCAGCCGGCGTGGGACACGGCCGAGCCGTTCGCCGCCCTCGGCCGGCCGACGCTGTTCTTCGGCATCACCGCCGGCAACATGGACTCGATGGTCAACCGCTACACCGCCGACCGGCGGCCGCGCAGCGACGACGCCTACACCCCGCACGGCGAAGGCGGGAAACGACCCGACCGCTGCACCATCGTCTACGCCCAGCGCTGCCGCGAGGCGTTCCGCGACGTGCCGCTGGTGCTCGGCGGCATCGAGGCGAGCCTGCGCCGCTCCGCCCACTTCGACGGCTGGTCGGAGACGATCCGCCGCTCGATCCTGTTCGATGCCCGCGCCGACCTGCTGGTCTTCGGCAACGCCGAGCGGGCGATCGTCGAGATCGCCCACCGCCTCGCCCGGCGCGAGCCGATCAACACCATCCGCGACCTGCGCGGCACCGCCTACGCCTGCCGCAAGCTGCCCGACGACCTGCAGGTGATCGACGCCAGCGACCCGGACGCCACCGTGGTCTCGCTCAAGGACCGCGCCCACAGCGCGCTGCGGCTGCCGTCGTTGCAGCAGGTCAAGAATGACAAGCGCGCCTACGCCCACGCCTCGCGCCTGCTGCACCTGGAGTCGAACCCGCACAACGCCCGCGCGCTGGTCCAGGACCACGGCACCGCCGAGCTGGTGCTCAACCCGCCACCGTGGCCGCTGACCACCGTGGAGCTCGACCGGGTCTACGAACTGCCCTACACGCGCCGTCCGCACCCGGCCTACGGCGACGCGCGCATCCCCGCCTACGAGATGATCCGCACCTCGGTCAGCCTGATGCGCGGCTGCTTCGGCGGCTGCACCTTCTGCTCCATCACCGAGCACGAGGGGCGCATCATCCAGAGCCGCTCGACCGATTCGGTGCTGCGCGAGATCGAGAGCATCCGCGACCAGGTGCCCGGCTTCACCGGGGTGATCTCCGACCTCGGCGGGCCGACCGCCAACATGTACCGGCTCAACTGCTCCAAACCCGAGGTGCAGGCGAAGTGCCGGCGCCTGTCGTGCGTCTACCCGGACATCTGCCCGACGCTCGACACCGACCACGCGCCGCTGATCGACCTCTACCGCAAGGCGCGGGCCCTGCCCGGCATCAAGAAGGTGCTGATTGCCTCGGGGGTGCGCTACGACCTGGCCGCCGAGAGCCCGGAGTACGTCAGGGAACTGGCCACCCACCACGTCGGCGGCTACCTCAAGATCGCGCCCGAGCACAGCGAGGAGGGGCCGCTGTCGAAAATGATGAAGCCGACGCTGCGCGCCTACGACCGCTTCAAGGAGCTGTTCGACAAGTACTCCAGGGCCGCCGGCAAGGAGCAGTACCTGATCCCCTACTTCATCGCCGCCCACCCGGGCACGTCGGATGAGGACATGCTCAACCTGGCGCTGTGGCTCAAGGAGCACGGCTTCCGCCTCGACCAGGTGCAGACCTTCCTGCCGACGCCGCTGGCGCTGGCCACGGCGATGTACCACTCCGGCTACAACCCGCTCAAGCGCCTCAACCGGCCGGAGCGGGTGACCACGCCGAAAAAGCTGACCCAGCGCCGGCTGCACAAGGCGTTCCTGCGCTACCACGACCCGGCCAACTGGCCGCTGCTGCGCGAGGCGCTGAAGGCGATGGGCCGCGCCGACCTGATCGGCAACGGCAAGCGTCACCTGGTGCCGGCGTGGCAGCCGCGCCCGGGCGGCGCCCGGCCGCAGCCGGGTGCGCTCACTCCGGCGCCGCGGCGTCCGCCCGCCGCCGCGCGGCCCGCCAGAGCAGGCCGCCGTAGAGCAGCACGTTGAGCAGCAGCAGGCCGAAGCCGAGCAGCAGCTGCACGCCCGGGGTCAGCGCCGTCGGATAGATCAGCGGCAGCAGGTAGCGCTCGATGAAACCGCCGGTGTAGCCGCTGTCGCCGGCGAGGATGCGCAGCTGCACCTCCAGCGGCGTCAGCGGACAGAGCCAGCCGTTGACCTCGACCGTCACCGCCCAGACGACCGCCGGCAGGTGCAGCCAGGCGACCCAGCGCCGGCGCCAGACCAGCAGCGCGCCGGCCACGACAAAGGCGATGAACGCCAGGTGCAGCAGCAGGACGCCGTCGGCGAGCAGGCGGTAGATCACGCCGGCCCCGTCCCCGGGCGGGCCACCAGATCAGTGCACGCGGTAGCCACGGTGGCAGGCGGTGCAGGCGGCAGTCACCTCACGCAGCGCGGCCAGGGTGGCGGCGGCGTCGCCCTCGACCACCACGCGCGCAAAACGGCTCGCGGCACGGTGCATGGAGCTGCCGATGGCACGCATCCCCTCGGGCATGTAGGGCGCCATGTGCTCGGCCCCGTGACTGCCGAGCGAACTCATGCCCAGGCGCGTCTCGGCCAGCTCGGCGGCCTGGTCGTGGGCACCGGCGGCGAGTTGGCCGAGCAGGGTGTCGATCACCTCCAGGTGGTCGCGCATGTTGCCCAGCATGTGGTCGCGCATCGGCGGCGGCAGGTCGACCCGGACCCGGGCATCCTCGGCGGCGGCGGTCGTGGCGACGACCAGCCACAGGAGACAAGGCAGCAGGCGGTTCATTCGATGCTCCTCAGTCGGGGGGGTGATCGCGCAGGGGAAAGGTCGGCAGGTGCAGGCCGCGGTAGATCGCCGCGATGCGCAGCGCGATCACCACACCCATGCCGAGCAGCACCGCGACCAGGCCGCCGGCCCCGGTCCACTGTGCCGCCAGGTAGGTCCCACTGCCGGCGATGGCCGCGGTGGCGTAGACGTCGCGGCGCAGGATCAGCGGCACCTCGTTGCACAGCACGTCGCGCATCAGCCCGCCAGCACAGCCGGTGATGGCACCCATCAGCACCACGCTCGGCGCCGGCAATCCGAGCTGCGCGGCAATGCGCGTCCCGCTGACGGTGAACAGGGCCAGGCCGCAGGCGTCGGCCAGCAGCAGCGCCCGTTCCGGCACCCGGGCGCGGCGGGTGTAGACCAGGGTCAGCAGCGCGGCCGCCAGGATCACCACCAGGTAGGCGGGATCGGCGATCCAGAAGATCGGGTTGCGGTCGAGCAGCAGGTCGCGCAGCGTCCCGCCGCCGATGGCGGTCACCGTCGCCGCCACCAGGACACCGAACAGGTCGAGTTCCTTGCGCGCCGCCATCAGCGCGCCGCTGACCGCGAAGACCGCGACGCCGAGCAGATCGAGGGTGTAGAGCAGCATCACGGGATGGTATCGGCCAGGTCGGGGGTGACGAGGACCATTGTAGGCGGGCGCCGCCCGGGCGACGACCGCCGGCTACGCCCGTTCGATCGGGAACGCCAGCACTGCGTCGATGGAGTCCAGGCCGAGTTGGAGCATCAGCAGCCGGTCGACGCCCAGGGCGACGCCGGCGCAGGCGGGCAGACCGGCCTCCAGGGCGGCGAGGAAGTGACCGTCGGGGGGCACCGTGGCCAGGCCGAGGGCGCGCCGCCGCGCCAGGTCGGCATCCATCCGCCGTCGCTGTTCGGCGGCATCGGCCAGCTCGTGAAAGCCGTTGGCCAGCTCCACCCCCTGCCAGTAGAGCTCGAAGCGCTCGGCCAGCGGCGGGTCGCCGGGGCGCACCCGCGCCAGCGCCGCCTGGCTGGCCGGGTAGTCGTGGAGCAGGGTCAGGCGCCCCAGCCCCAGCGCCGGCTCGACGGCGTGGGAGAGCAGCAGGTCGCGCCAACCGTCACGCTCGGCGTCGTCGAGCCCGGAGCAGTCGATGCAGTGACGCCGCGCGCAGGCGCGCCACGCCGCGGCGTCGGCGCTGAACGGGTCGATGCCGGCGTGGGTCGCGAAGGCGTCGCGGTAGGTCAGGCGCTCAGCCGGCGCCAGGGCGTGGCCCTGGAGCAGGAGCGTGACCAGTTCGACCACCTCGTCCATCAGCCGGTGGTGGTCCCAGCCGACCCGGTACCACTCCAGCAGCGTGAACTCGGGGTGGTGGCGGCGGCCGCGCTCGCCGTCGCGGAACACCCGCGCCAGCTGCCAGATGTCGCCGCTGCCGGCGGCCAGCAGCCGCTTCATCGGGAACTCGGGGGAGGTGTGCAGGTAGCGCTGCGTGCCGCCGGCCGCGGGCCAGCGGGTGGCCAGGCTGGCGAGCGCGGGATCGGTGGTCGCGGCCGCGGAGAGCTGCGGGGTCTCGACCTCGAGCAGGCCGCGGGCGGCGAAAAAGGCGCGGATGGCGGCCAGGCAGCGGGCCCGCGCCTGCAGCGTGGCCAGGGTCGCGCGCGGCCGCCAGGCCTCGTCCATCGCCGGCGCCGGGGTCAGGTCCGGTCCGGGGCCGGGCGAGACGCGACCGTCAGCGGCAACGCCCGCTACTCCTTGACCCGGGAGATGTACTCGCAGGTGCGGGTGTCCACCTTGAGCTTGTCGCCGATCTCGACGAACAGCGGCACCTTGACCACCGCGCCGCTCTCGAGCGTGGCCGGCTTGACGCCGCCGGTGGCGGTGTCGCCGCGGATGCCAGGGTCGGTCTCGGTCACCTCGAGGACGACGTGGTTGGGCGCGGTGACCGACAGCGGCACGTTGTTCCAGAGCGTGACGATGCAGCGCTCCTGGCCCTTGAGCCACTGCGCGGCGTCGCCCATGGCGGTGGCGTCGACGGCGAACTGCTCGAACGTGGTCGGCTCCATGAAGTGCCAGAACTCGCCGTCGTTGTAGAGGTACTCGAGTTCGCTGTCGACGACGTCGGCGCCCTCGATCGAGTCGCCCGACTTGAAGGTGCGCTCCCAGACCCGGCCGGTCTTGAGGTTGCGCAGGCGCACGCGGCTGAAGGCCTGGCCCTTGCCCGGCTTGACGAACTCGTTCTCGATGATGGCGCACGGGTCGCCGTCGAGCATCACCTTGAGGCCGGACTTGAATTCGCTGGTGGAATAGACTGCCATCGCTCTCTCTCTTCGGACTTGCAACGGAAGGGGACGGCCCCGAAACTGGCGCGCCATGATACATGGGAAGCGCAAGCCGATACAGGAAGCCGACTGGCGCGCCGAGTTGCGCGCGGCCACGCTCAATGCCCCGGCCCTGCTGGCGACGCTCGGCCTGCCGGCGGCGCTGGCGGCGGCCGACGATGCCGGCTTTCCGCTGCGCGTCCCGGCCGCCTTCGTCGGCCGCATGCGCCACGGCGACCCGGACGACCCGCTGCTGCGCCAGGTGCTGCCCCTGGCCACCGAGCACGCGGCGGTGCCCGGCTTCTGCGCCGATCCGGTCGGCGACCTCGACGCCGTCGCCGGTCCCGGCCTGTTGCAGAAGTACCGCGGCCGGGCACTGGCGATCACCACCGGCGCCTGCGCCATCCACTGCCGCTTCTGCTTCCGCCGCAACTTCCCCTACGCCGCCCAGGCCGAGGCCGACCCGCAACGGATCGTCGCCGCCCTGGCCGACCGGCCCGACGTCGACGAGCTGATCCTCAGCGGCGGCGACCCGCTGACCCTGGGGGACCGGCGGCTGGCGGCGCTGGTTGCGGCCGCGGACGGCAGCGCGCGGCTGCGCCGGCTGCGGCTGCACACCCGGGTGCCGGTGGTGCTGCCGGCGCGCATCACCCCGGCGCTGTGCGACCTGCTCGGTGCCAGCCGTCTCGACCTGGTCGTGGTCATCCACGCCAACCACGCGGCCGAACTCGATGGCGCGGTCGCCACCGCGCTCGGCCGGCTGCGCGCCGCCGGCGCGACCCTGCTCAATCAGTCGGTGCTGCTGCGCGGCGTCAACGACGATGCGGCGGCCCTCGCGACCCTGAGCACGCGGCTGTTCGCGGTCGGTGTGCTGCCGTATTATCTGCACATGCTCGACCGGACTTCAGGCACGGCCCACTTCGAGGTTACCGAGGCGCGTGCCCTGGCGCTGCACCAGGCCCTGGCGGCGCAACTGCCCGGCTATCTGGTACCGCGCCTGGTCAGGGAGGTGGCCGGGGCCGACTGCAAGCAGCCGCTCTGACGCATGCGCCGGTGGGGCAGCCTTGAGCGCTTGAGAAGAAATCGTAGCGAGCGGTTTGAGCGCAAGGCGGACGGAGCGCAGCGACGAGACCTATCACGTGGATAGGCGAGGAGCGAGTACCGCCCAACACAGCGATCGAACCGCGCAGTAGATTTATTCTCGAGCCCTGAGACCGGCGCCAGACGCCCTGTCGATACCAACAACAACCGGTCACGCGCGACCCCCTGCCGGACGCCATGACACCGCCGAATGGACAGCGACACCGTACTCCGACTGCTCATCGTCGAGAACTCGCGCAACGAGGCGCAGGCCTACATCAAGGCCCTGCGTAACGCGGGTATCGCGGTACGCCCCCAGGTCGCCGAAGACGACGAGGACGTCGCCGAGTGGCTCGCCAGGCAGCCGTTCGACATGGTGCTGACCGTCGACGCGCTGGAACAGACGCCGCTGGCGAAGATCATCGGGCTGGTGCGGGCCGGGGATCCGCAACTGCCGGTGGTGGTGGTGACCGACGCGTTCGACGCGCCGCACGTCCTGGCCGCGCTGCGCCAGGGCGCGAACAGCGTCGTCAGCAAGGAGTCGCCGGAACAGCTGCAGCTGATCGTCGCGCGCGAGACGGCGAACCTGGAACACCGCCGCGAACTGGCCATCGCGCGCAGCACCCTGGTCGAGACCGAGCGCCGCTGCCAGGCGCTGCTCGGCAGTTCGCGCGACGCCATCGCCTATGTCCACGAGGGCATGCACATCTACGCCAACCCATCCTACCTGGAGCTGTTCGGCTTTGTCGGCTTCGACGAACTCGAGGGCATGCCGCTGATGGACATGGTCACGCCCGATGATCACGTCCGGCTGAAGGAGTTCCTGCGCCAGTACTCGCGCGGCGAGATCACCCAGGAGCAACTCGAGGTGACCGGCCTGCACCCCGACGGGTCGCAGTTCAAGGCGGCCATGTTCTTCGCCCCGGCCAACTACGACGGCGAGCCCTGCACCCAGATCACCATCCGCGACGAAACCGACGATCTGGAACTGCAGCAGAAGCTGCAGACCCTCAGCCGCCAGGACTCGACCACCGGCCTGCTCAACCGGATCGGCTTCCTCGAGAGCGTCAACCAGGGGCTGGAACAGGCCAGCGCGGGCACCCATTACCTGCTCTATCTGATGATCGACGATTTCAAGGCGGTCAAGGAACAGGTCGGCATCGGCGCCACCGACGGCGTCCTGCAGGCCTTCGCCGATCTGCTGCGCGAGCATGCCGCAGCGGAGGACCTGCTGGCCCGCTTCAGCGACCAGGCCTTCGCCCTGCTGTTCCAGGCGCCGGACGTGGAGGCCGGCGCCCAGCGCGGCGAGCAGCTGCGCGCCGCCATCGCCGGCCATCTGTTCGAGGTCGACGACCATGCGCTCAGCATGACCTGCAGCCTCGGGTTGAGCCCGGCCGAGCCCGGTGACGAGGCGCACGCCGTCGTCGCCCAGGCCGACCTCGCCTGCGAGGCGGCCCAGGCCGAGGGCGGCGACCGCCTGCAGCGCCACAACCCGGTCAACTACGCCAAGGCGACCCAGCAGCGCGACCAGGTGATGGTCGAGATGATCAAGGAGGCGGGCAAGGAGGGCCGGTTCCGCCTCTATTACCAGCCGATCGTCAGCCTCGCCGGCAACGCCGAAGAGAACTACGAGGTCTTCCTGCGCATGTTCGACGACCAGGGCGAGGTGGTGTCGCCGGCCCAGTTCCTGCCGGCGGCCGAGCAGAGCGGCCAGATCGGCGACATCGAGCGCTGGGTCATCGCCAACGTCATCCATATCCTGGCCAAGCGGCACAAGGGCGGACGCAAGACCCGGCTGTTCATCAACCTCGCCGAATCGACCCTGGCCGACCTGGCGCTGGTCGAGTGGCTGGGAACGCAGCTGCAGCAGAGCGGTCTCGACAGCAGCGCGCTGGTGTTCGAGATCCTGGAGGATGCCGTCAGCAACCACATCGGCGACGCCCGCCAGTTCTGCGAGGCGCTGAAGAAGCTCGGCTGCGGCATCGCCATCGACCACTTCGGCAGCACCGCCAATTCGTTCAACTACCTGAGCCACATCCCGGCCGACTACCTCAAGCTCGACCGCAGCTTCGCCTCCGCCATGGACGGCAAGGGCGGCGGCCTCGAACGGCTCAAGGAGGTGGCACTGAGGGCGCACGAACTCGACAAGAAGGTGATCGCCGAGTTCGTCGAGGACGCGCGCCACCTGAGCGAGCTCTGGCAGTGCCAGATCGACCTGATCCAGGGCTACTTCCTGCAGGAGCCGTCCCCCGGCATGACCTTCGACTTCCAGGGCGAGTCGCTCTGATCCGGACCACCGCGGTCAGCCGCCGGTGACCGGGCCTCTGCGCGGACCGCCGGGAGGCCCCGATTTCTGTTAAGATCTCCGGTGAAAGTCGGCATGAAATTTATGCCGCTTGGGGGTCGAGACCGCATGAACGCTCCGCTCCACCAGGGGCCTCCCGCGACGGCGACACGGGCAGTGTTGCTGTGCCTGCTGTTCGCCCCGGTCCTGGCGCTGGCCGGCATCGCCAGCACCAAGCACAACCTGACCGGGACCGAGAGCGGCCCGGTGATGAACGTCTGCATCTTCTGCCACACCCCGGCGGGCGACCCCAACGCCGCCTCGACTCCGAGCTGGAGCCCCAACGGCGACCAGAACGAGACCGCCTACACCACCTTCGACGACCTCGGCCGGCTCGACCCGAACCGCGACGGCGTCAGCGGCACCGTGTCGGTCGCCTGCCTGTCGTGCCATGACGGCACCCAGGCGCTGGGCATCTCCAACCTCGCCTACGACCACCCGGTGGGCGTCGCCTACCGCGGCGCCATGGTCAGCGGTCTCGACCTGGACAACCTGCCGCCGGTCAGCAGCGACGCGACCGGCGCGGTGACCTACGTCGCCGGCAGCGACAACGCGCCCGAACGCAAGGCGGTCTCGGCCGTGTTCGACCTCGCGTTCCGGCGCCCCACCTCGGGAGAGATCGACGGCCAGACCGCCTTCTGGGTCGACACCGGCAGCGAGGGGCGTCAGCGCACCGACATCAAGCTCTACAGCCGCTACTACGATGCCGGCACCTCGGTGCCGTTCATCGAGTGCGCCAGCTGCCACGATCCGCATAGCGACACCAAGACCTTCCTGCGCCTGGAGAACCATGGTTCCGCGCTCTGCCTCGGCTGTCACGACATCTGATCACGTCCGCTCCGGCCCGGCCGGACCGTCCTCTTTGGTGCGCTGCAAGGTGGTCTGCTACTATCGGTTCGACCCTGATGCGTCGCCCCATCAGCGCATGCAACCCTTCGACGCCGGCACGACCGATGGCTCGACCCGGCCAGGAATTTCCGGATGGCTGAACTCCGTATCATCAAGAAGTACCCCAACCGGCGTCTCTACGACACGGCCATCAGCAGCTACATCACCCTCAACGACGTGCGCCGGCTGGTGACCGAGGGGGTCGGCTTCCAGGTCGTCGATGTCCGCTCCAAGGAGGACATCACCCGCTCGATCCTGCTGCAGATCATTGCCGAGCAGGAGGAGCACGGCGACCCGATCTTCACCTGCGACGCGCTGACCAAGATCATCCGGGTCTACGGCAAGAACCTCGAGACCGTCATGGGCGACTTCCTCGAGCGCAGCCTCGAGGTATTTGCCGACCAGCAACAGACGCTGACCAAGCAGATGCAGGACCTGATCGGCGGCGACCCGGTGTCGGTGATGACCGACATGACCAAGCGCAATCTGGAACTCTGGACCAACATGCAGCAGGAGTTCCTGAAGAACGTCCAGCCGCCCAAGGGTCACGACGACCAGGAGTGACCCCGCGACCGAGCCGTAACCGCCCGCCAGATCCGCGCCCGCCTCCTCTTCCGTCGTGCCCAACAGGGCGTTCCAACCGGCCCTGTCTTCCTGCATCTCCTGGCTACTTATTATGCGTTGCAACACAGGCGGTGGCCAGCCCGCGCCGGTGCTGGCGATCGGACACCCGGATGTTTACGCTCCACGGCGGTTGCCTGCGGGCCACGAGCGATGACACGCCCGGGACGCGGTCCTTCCCGGCACGCCGTCTATCGCACTGCATAATATTTCTCTTCAACAGGGCTCAGGGTGTTGCACTGCACCAATAGGTGCGCTATGCTGCATAGCAACATACCCCGTTGACCACAACCAACCCCCGATTTGGAGTAAAGCGATGTACAACTTCGATTTCGACGCCATCAACCAGTTCAACACCTTCAGCCAGGCCGCCCTGGAGCGCTTCGTTCGCCTGAACCAGATCTCCGCCGCCGCGGTGGAGAAGCTCACCAAGCAGCAGCTCGCGCTGGTCGAGGAGAACGTCAAGTCCGGCATGGAGCAGGCGCAGAGCCTGCGCGAGTTCAAGGACGTGCAGGAGCTGTTCAGCCTGCAGCCGAAGCTCGCCATGGAGTATGCCGAGAAGTTCAAGGCCCAGGCCCAGGAACTGCTGAACATCGTCCTCGAGGCCCAGGCCGAGCTGACCAGCCTGGCCGAGGAAGGCCTGAAGAGCGTCGCCGTCGAAGCCGCTGCCGCCGCCCCGAAGGCGCGTGCGCGCAAGGCCAGCTAAGCGACCCGATCGCCAGCTGCAACAGCCGTGTCCCGCAGGTCATGCCGGCGGGGCGCGGCTGTTTTATTTTGTCCTGACGTCCATCCGCAACGTTTAACCTCGCCACCGTTGCCGGTCTAGAATGAATGCGAGGGCCGACGTCACCGTGCCGGGCAGGCACGGCCGTTGGTGGGACGCCAGAAAGCGTCCCCAATCCAGATAACAGCACACAGGGAGAGCATTCATGAGCAACCGCGTTGCACTGGTCACCGGCGGTACCGGCGGCATCGGAACCGCGATCTGCAAGGCGCTGGCCGACGCCGGCTGCACGGTCGTCGCCGGCACCACCCGTAGCGAAAAGGGTGAAGCCTGGCAAGCCAAGATGAAGGCCGAGGGCTATGCCATGCACTACGCCGCCGGTGACGTCACCGACTATGCGTCATGCCAGGCGATGGTCAAGGCCGCCGAGGCCGCAGCGGGCGGCCCGATCGACATCCTGGTCAACAACGCAGGAATCACCAAGGACGGCCGCTTCGTCAAGATGTCGCCGGAGAACTGGAAGGCGGTGATCTCGACCAACCTCGACAGCGTCTACAACGTCACCCACCCGGTGGTCGGCGGCATGGCCGAGCGCGGTTTCGGCCGCGTCATCAACATCTCCTCGGTCAACGGCGAAAAGGGGCAGTTCGGCCAGTCCAACTACGCCGCCGCCAAGGCCGGCATGCACGGCTTCACCATGGCCCTGGCCCAGGAGGTCGCGGCCAAGGGCGTGACCGTCAACACCGTCTCGCCGGGCTACATCGCCACCGACATGGTCATGGCGGTGCCGGAGAAGGTGCGCGAAGCGATCATTGCGACCATCCCGGTCGGGCGCCTCGGCACCCCCGAGGAGATCGGCGCCGCCGTCGCCTACATCGCCTCCGACCAGGCGGCGTTCATGACCGGCGCCAACCTGTCGATCAACGGCGGCCTGCACATGCACTGAGTCGTCGCGAACGACGACCTGCCACCGGGCCGGAACCGCGCAAGCGGCTCCGGCCCGGTCATTTCCACCCCACCCTTAACACCTGCCAACCGTCTCCCGGCCTGCCTTGTGGCAGTGCATGCACGCACCTTTTGGTGGCACGCCCTCCCCCGCGACCCCCACTCCATTCCATCCAATCTCCACTCAACACGCTGTTTCCAGGTAACTATCGGGACCTGGCCCGCCTCTTGCTCTATGTCATGCGACGGCTCGACCGGCCCGCAGGCAACCCTCACGGACCCGATCAGCCAGAGAACTCCGGCCTGCTGCCCTGGCCGGGAAGCCCATCGTCGCAATCCAACGTCAGGAGAAGACCATGTCCAGACCCATCCACCGCAAACCCTGGCTGCACGGCATTGCCGCGGCCGTGGCGCTGACCTGCGGTCAGCTCGCCAGCGCGGCCGAGACCATCAAGGTCGGCGTGCTGCACTCGCTCTCGGGGACCATGGCCATCAGCGAGACCACGCTGAAGGACACCATGCTGATGCTGATCGAGGCGCAGAACAAGAAGGGCGGCCTGCTCGGCAAGCAGCTCGAGCCGGTGGTCGTCGACCCGGCGTCGAACTGGCCGCTGTTCGCCGAAAAGGCGCGCGAGCTGATCGAGAAGGAGAAGGTCGCGGCGACCTTCGGCTGCTGGACCTCGGTGTCGCGCAAGTCGGTGCTGCCGGTGTTCGAGGAGCTCAACAGCCTGCTCTTCTACCCGGTGCAGTACGAGGGCGAGGAGTCGTCGAAGAACGTCTTCTACACCGGGGCCGCGCCCAACCAGCAGGCAATGCCGGCGGTCGACTACCTGATGAACGACCTCGGTGTGAAGCGCTGGGTGCTGGCCGGGACCGACTACGTCTACCCGCGCACCACCAACAAGATCCTCGAGGCCTACCTCAAGGCCAACGGCGTGGCCGACGCCGACATCATGATCAACTACACCCCGTTCGGTCACTCCGACTGGCAGAGCATCGTCGCCGAGGTCAAGAAGTTCGGCTCCGCCGGCAAGAAGACCGCGGTGGTCTCGACCATCAACGGCGACGCCAACGTGCCGTTCTACAAGGAGCTCGGCAACCAGGGCGTCAGCTCGGCCGACATCCCGGTGGTCGCCTTCTCGGTCGGCGAGGAGGAGCTCTCCGGCATCGACACCAGGCCGCTGGTCGGCCACCTCGCCGCCTGGAACTACTTCATGAGCGTCGACGCGCCCGCGAACGATGCCTTCATCAAGCAGTGGCACGCCTTCATCAAGGATCCCAAGCGGGTCACCAACGACCCGATGGAGGCGCACTACATCGGCTTCAACATGTGGGTGAAGGCGGTCGAGAAGGCCGGCAGCACCGACACCGACGCGGTCGAGAAGGCGATGATCGGTCTGACCTTCCCCAACCTGACCGGCGGCATCGCGGTGATGCATCCCAACCACCACCTGTCCAAGCCGGTGCTGATCGGCGAGATCCAGGACGACGGCCAGTTCGCGACCGTCTGGCAGACCCCGGACACCGTGATCGGCGACGCCTGGTCGGACTACCTGCCCGGCTCCCGGGACATCCTCGCCCACTGGGAGGCGCCGGTGAACTGCGGCAACTTCAACATCAAGACCGGCAAGTGCTCCGGCCAGAACTACTGACCTGAAGCGTGGGCGACGGCCGGTCCGACTCCGGTCGCCGCCCACCCCTTCCCACGCCAACCCGAGGTGAACGGATGACCCGCTGTCCAACGGCCCGCCGCGCTTCACCGGGCTGGCTCTGCGCCGTCCTGCTGCTGCTCTGCGCCCTGCCGGCCCGTGCCGCGCCGTCCGCCACCGAGGCTTACGCCACCGCCCTGGAGCAGCTCGCCAGCGGCTCGTTCACGGTCAAGGCGCAGGCGGTCGAGACACTCGCCGCCAGCGGCGAACCCGCGGCGCTGCCGCTGCTCAAGGCCCTGCTCGAGGGCGACCTCTACACGCGCAAGGCCGATCGGCGGCTGGTGCTGGCGACCGCGGCCGACGGCGGCTACGCGCTGCGCGACGCCACGACCGGCGATCCCGTCGGCCACGCCGGCCGGCGCGAGGTCAGCAAGATCGGTATCAACAACCGGCTGCGCGGCCAGATCCGCGCGCTGCTCGCCACCCTGCAGCTCGGCCACCCCGACCCGGCGGTACGCACCGCGGCGGTGCGCGAACTGTTCGGCAGCGTCGACGCCGCCGCCGCCGCACTCCTCACCGCGCGCCGCGGGGCCGAGCCCTCGGGCCGGGTGCGCGACGCCATCGCCATCGCGCTGGCGCTGCACGACCTCGACGCCGGCGACCCGGCCACGCGGCGCGCCGCGGCGACCCGCCTGGCCGGCGCGCTGGAACCGGCCGCGCGCAACCGCCTCGCCAGCGTCGCCGCCAACGACGGCGATGCCCTGGTACGCGACGCCGCCGGGCGGTCGCTGCGCGAGAGCGAGCGTCGCGCCGGTTTCTACGCCGGGCTCGAGACCCTGTTCTTCGGCGTCAGCCTCGGCTCGGTGCTGGTGCTGGCGGCCATCGGCCTGGCCATCACCTTCGGCGTCATGGGCGTGATCAACATGGCCCACGGCGAGCTGATCATGCTCGGCGCCTACACCACCTACGTCGTCCAGCTGCTGCTGCCCAACCACCTCGACGTCTCGCTGTTCGTCGCCATCCCGGCCGCCTTCGTCGTCTCCGGGCTGTTCGGCATCGCCATCGAGCGCGGCGTCATCCGCTTTCTCTACGGCCGCCCGCTGGAGACGCTGCTGGCCACCTTCGGCGTCAGCCTGGTGCTGCAGCAGCTGGTGCGCACGCTCTTCTCGCCGCTCAATCGCAGCGTCGCCTCGCCGTCGTGGATGAGCGGCTCGGTCGAGATCAACAGCGTCCTGTCGCTGACCCTGAACCGGGCCTGGATCATCCTCTTCTGCCTGCTGGTGTTCGCCGCGCTGTTCGCCACCCTGCGCCACACCCGCCTCGGCCTGCAGATGCGAGCGGTGACCCAGAACCGGGCCATGGCGCGCGCCATGGGCGTGCGCTCGGCGCGCGTCGACGCGCTCACCTTCGGCCTCGGCTCGGGCATCGCCGGCATCGCCGGGGTGGCGCTCTCGCAGCTGACCAACGTCGGCCCCAACCTCGGCCAGGCCTACATCATCGACTCGTTCATGGTGGTGGTCTTCGGCGGTGTCGGCAATCTGTGGGGCATGCTGGTCGGGGGCCTGTCGCTGGGCGTGGCCAACAAGCTGCTGGAGCCGTGGGCCGGCGCGGTGCTGGCCAAGATCCTGCTGCTGGTCGCGATCATCCTGTTCATCCAGAAACGGCCGCGCGGACTGTTCCCGCAAAAGGGCCGCGCGGCGGAGGCCTGAGCGATGCCCGGCGCCAGACTCCTGCGAGGCGACCGCGGCGGCCAGCTGCTGCTCGGGCTGCTGGCGCTGGCCGCGCTGGTGGTGCCGCTGCTCAACCTCGGCCTGGCCGCGGACCATCCGCTGCACCTGTCGACCTACACCGTCACGCTGCTCGGCAAGTACCTCTGCTACGCCCTGCTCGCCGTCGCCGTCGACCTGGTCTGGGGCTACCTCGGCATCCTCAGCCTCGGCCACGGCGCCTTTTTCGCCCTCGGCGGCTACGCCATGGGCATGCACCTGATGCGCCAGATCGGCGAGCGCGGCGTCTACGGCCACCCGGAGCTGCCCGACTTCATGGTGTTCCTGAACTGGCAGGAGCTGCCGTGGTTCTGGCACGGCTTCGACCTGTTCTGGTTTGCCGCGCTGATGGTGGTCGCGGTGCCGGGGCTGCTGGCGTTCGCCTTCGGCTGGCTGGCGTTCCGCTCGCGCGTGACCGGCGTCTACCTGTCGATCATGACCCAGGCGCTGACCTACGCCCTGATGCTCGCCTTCTTCCGCAACGAAATGGGCTTCGGCGGCAACAACGGCCTGACCGACTTCAAGGACCTGCTCGGCTTCGGCCTGCAGGACGACGCCACGCGCAACGGCCTGTTCATCGCCTCGGCGCTGGCGCTGGCGCTCGGCTACCTCGCCTGCCGCGCCATCGTCACCTCGCGCCTCGGCCGGGTCGCCGTCGCCGTGCGCGATGCCGAGGACCGCACCCGCTTTCTCGGTTACCGGGTCGAACGCATCAAGCTGCTGATCTTCACCTTCTCGGCCATGCTCGCCGGGGTCGCCGGGGCGCTTTACGTGCCCCAGGTCGGGATCATCAACCCGGGCGAGTTCTCGCCGCTGAACTCGATCGAGATCGTCGTCTGGGTCGCGGTCGGCGGTCGCGCGACGCTCTGGGGCGCAGCCTCGGGCGCGGCGCTGGTCAACTACGCCAAGACCCAGCTGACCGCCATCCTGCCCGAGCTCTGGCTGTTCGCCCTCGGTGGGCTGTTCATCGCCGTCACCGTGCTGCTGCCGCGCGGCCTGGCCGGCCTGCGCCGGCGGCGGGTGGCGCGGGCATGAAGCCGCTCGAACCGGCCGCCGCCTTGACCCCGGAGACGAACCGGGCGCCGCCGGCCGGCGGCGCGGGCAACCCCGCGGCCGACAGCGCACAGGACGACTCGCCCTACCCGGTGGTCGGCCAGGTCTACGACTTCCTGCTGCCGCGTGCGGCGCGCGAGCCCGACACCAGCCACGGCGTCATCCTCTACCTGGAGAACCTGTCGGTCAGCTTCGACGGCTTCAAGGCGATCGACGACCTGAGCCTGTACATCGACCGCGGCGAGCTGCGCTGCATCATCGGCCCCAACGGCGCCGGCAAGACCACACTGATGGATATCGTCACCGGCAAGACCCGGCCCGACACCGGCAGCGCCTGGTTCGGCCGCACCGTCGACCTGCTGCGCCTGACCGAGCCGGAGATCGCCCAGGCCGGCATCGGCCGCAAGTTCCAGAAACCGACCGTGTTCGAACAGCACACGGTGTTCGAGAACCTCGAGCTGGCGCTGGCCGGCGAGCGGCGCGGCTGGAAATTGCTGACGGCGCGGCTCGACGGCGCGCAGCGCGACCGCATCGACGAGGTGCTGGAGCTGATCCGCCTCGGCGACGCACGCCGGCGCCCCGCCGGGGTCCTCTCCCACGGCCAGAAGCAGTGGCTCGAGATCGGCATGCTGCTGCTGCAGAACCCGCTGCTGCTGCTGGTCGACGAGCCGGTCGCCGGCATGACCCACGAGGAGATGGAGCACACCGCCGAGCTGCTGCGGCGGCTCGCCGGCGAGCGCTCGGTGGTGGTGGTCGAGCACGACATGGAGTTCATCCGCTCGATCGCCCAGCGGGTGACGGTGCTGCACCAGGGCCGGGTGCTGGCCGAGGGCAACATGGACGAGGTGCAAAACGACCCGCGCGTGGTCGAGGTCTACCTCGGGGAGTAGAACGATGCTGAACGTCGCCGGACTCGATCACTACTACGGCGAAAGCCACACCCTGCGCGCCCTCGACCTGGCCGTGCCGGCCGGCCAGGTCACCTGCCTGATGGGGCGCAACGGCGTCGGCAAGACCACCCTGCTCAACTGCATCATGGGACTGCAACCGGCCCGCTCCGGCACGCTCCGCTACGCCGGCGAGGACCTGCGCCGCCGCCCCGCCGAGCAGCGCGCGCGCCTGGGCATCGGCTACGTCCCGCAGGGGCGGCAGATCTTCCCGCTGCTGAGCGTGGCCGAGAACCTGCAGGTCGGCCTGCCGGCGCGGCGCGACAAGGTGCGCAAGGTGCCAGCGTTCCTGTTCGAGCTGTTCCCGGTGCTCGAGGCGATGCTCGGCCGGCGCGGCGGCGACCTCTCCGGCGGCCAGCAACAGCAGCTGGCGATCGCCCGCGCCCTGGCGCTCGACCCGCAGCTGCTGATCCTCGACGAGCCGACCGAGGGCATCCAGCCGAACATCGTCGCCGAAATCGGCGACCTGTTGCGGCGGCTCAACAGAGAGCACGGCCTGACCGTGCTGGTGGTCGAGCAGAAGCTGCCGTTCGCGCGTCGCGTCGCCGACCGCTTCGCGATCATGGACCGCGGCCGCGTGGTCGCCGGCGGCGCGCTGGACGGTCTCGACGACGCGCTGGTGCGCAAGTACCTGACGGTGTGACCATGGCCGCTCCCGCCCTCGACCTCGTGACCGACGCCGGCTGGCAGGCACGGCTGGCGCTGCGCTTCGCCCGCCGCGGCGCGGCGACGCGGCTGGTCGGGCGCGAGCATCGCGGGCCGCTGGCGGTGCAGCGCACCTTCCAGGCCGCCGATGGCAGCTGCCACGCCTACCTGCTCCACCCGCCCGGTGGCGTGGTCGGCGGCGACCGGCTCGAAATCGCCGTCGCCGCCGAGGCCGGCACGCACGTGCTCGCGACCTCGCCCGGCGCGGCCAAGTTCTACCGCAGCGCGGGACCGCGCGCGCACCAGGCGATCGTGCTCGAGGTCGCCGACCGCGCGCGCCTCGACTGGCTGCCGCAGGAGACCATCCTCTTCGCCGGCGCCGACGCCGCGAGCACGACGCGCGTCGCCCTGCACGGCGACGCCGGCCACTGCGGCTGGGAGATCCTCTGCCTCGGTCGACCCGGCAGCGGCGAGCGCTTCGCCGCGGGCCGCTGGAACGCGCGCCTGGCGATCGACCGCGACGGCCGGCCGCTGCTGCGCGAGCGGCTCGCCGTCGACGCCACCACCCTCGACGGCCCGGCCGGGCTGCGCGGCCACGCGGTGCTCGCGACCTTCTGGGCCACGCCGGCGACCCCTGCACTGCAGCGCGCGCTCGACGCCCTGCTCGCGGTGCAGCCCGTCAACGGCGGCGCGACCCTGGTCGACGGCCTGCTGCTCGTGCGCCTGCTCGGTGACGCCACCGAACGCATCCGTCACCTGTTGCAGACCTGCTGGCAGACCTGCCGCGCCGTGCACGACGGCCACGCGCCGGCCGTGCCGCGCATCTGGGCCACCTGAAACGGGAGCGACCATGGACCTGACCCCACGCGAGAAGGACAAGCTGCTGCTGTTCACCGCCGCACTGCTCGCCGAGCGGCGCAAGGCGCGCGGCCTCAAGCTCAACTACCCGGAGGCGGTCGCCTACATCAGCGCGGCCATCCTCGAGGGCGCGCGCGACGGCCGCACGGTGGCCGAGCTGATGGACCACGGCCGCACCCTGCTGACCGCGGACGACGTCATGGACGGCGTCGCCACGCTGGTCGACGAGGTGCAGGTCGAGGCGACCTTCCCCGACGGCACCAAGCTGGTGACCGTTCACGAACCGATCGTCTGAGGACTGGATATGAGCGCAAGCACAGCCCTGATCCCTGGCGAGGTGATCGCGGCCGCCGGCGACATCGAACTGAACGCCGGACGCCCGACCGTGACCGTCGCGGTCACCAACAGCGGCGACCGCCCGGTGCAGGTCGGCTCGCACTACCACTTTTTCGAGACCAACGCCGCGCTCAGCTTCGACCGCAATGCGGCCTACGGCTGCCGCCTCGACATCCCGGCCGGCACCGCGGTGCGCTTCGAACCGGGGCAGACGCGCACGGTGGCCCTGGTCGCCTACGCCGGCGCGCGCCGCGTCTTCGGCTTCAACGGCGCCGTCCAGGGCGACCTCGAGGCCGCGCCATGAGCCGCATCAGCCGCACCGCCTACGCCGAGATGTACGGCCCGACCACCGGCGACCGGGTGCGCCTGGCCGACACCGACCTGTGGCTCGAGGTCGAGGCCGACCGCACCGTCTACGGCGACGAGGTCAAGTTCGGCGGCGGCAAGGTGATCCGCGACGGCATGGGCCAGTCGCAGCGCCCGGCCGCCGAGGCGGTCGACCTGGTCATCACCAACGCGCTGATCGTCGACCACTGGGGTATCGTCAAGGCCGACATCGGCATCAAGGACGGGCGCATCAGCGGCATCGGCAAGGCCGGCAACCCCGACGTCCAACCCGGCGTCGACATCGTCATCGGCCCCGGCACCGAGGCAATCGCCGGCGAGGGCAGGATGGTCACCGCCGGCGGCATCGACGCCCACATCCACTTCATCTGCCCGCAGCAGGTGGAAGAGGCGCTCTGCTCCGGCATCACCACCATGCTCGGCGGCGGCACCGGCCCGGCCACCGGCACCAATGCGACGACCTGCACGCCGGGGCCGTGGCACCTCGCGCGCATGCTGCAGGCGGCCGACGCCCTGCCGATGAACCTCGGCTTCCTCGGCAAGGGCAACGCCAGCCTGCCGGCCGCGCTCGAGGAGCAGGTGCGCGCCGGTGCCATGGGGCTGAAGCTGCACGAGGACTGGGGCACCACGCCGGCGGCGATCGACTGCTGCCTCGACGTCGCCGAACGGATGGACGTCCAGGTGGCGATCCATACCGACACCCTGAACGAGTCGGGGTTCGTCGAGACCACGCTGGCGGCGCTCAAGGGGCGCACCATCCACACCTACCACACCGAGGGCGCCGGCGGCGGTCACGCGCCGGACATCATCCGCGCCTGCGGCCTGGCCAACGTGCTGCCGTCGAGCACCAACCCGACCCGGCCTTACACCGTCAACACCGTCGCCGAGCACCTCGACATGCTGATGGTCTGCCACCACCTCGACCCCAACATCGCCGAGGACGTCGCCTTCGCCGAGTCGCGCATCCGCCGCGAGACCATCGCCGCCGAGGACATCCTGCACGACCTCGGCGCGTTTGCCATGATCGCCTCCGACTCGCAGGCGATGGGCCGCGTCGGCGAGGTGGTCACGCGCACCTGGCAGACCGCGCACAAGATGAAGCAGCAGCGCGGCAGCCTGGCCGGCGACCCGGCCACCCATGACAACGCGCGGATCAAGCGCTACATCGCCAAGTACACCATCAACCCGGCCATCGCCCACGGCATCGCCCACGAGGTCGGCTCGGTGGCGGTCGGCCGGCTGGCCGACCTGGTGCTGTGGAAGCCGGCCTTCTTCGGCGCCAAACCGAGCCTGGTGCTCAAGGGCGGCCTGATCGCGACCGCGCCGATGGGCGACCCCAACGCGTCGATCCCGACCCCGCAGCCGGTCCACTACCGGCCGATGTTCGCCACCCTCGGCGGGGCGCGCGCGGCGACCGGGCTGACCTTCCTGTCGCAGGCCGCGTTCAGCGCCGGGCTGCACGAGAGCCTCGGGCTGAGCAAGGGCATCGCCGTCAGCCGCGGCAACCGCGGCGTGACCAAGGCCGACATGGTGCACAACAGCCTGCTGCCGACCATCGAGGTCGACCCGCAGACCTACCAGGTGCGCGCCGACGGCGAGTTGCTGACCTGCGAACCGGCCGCGGAACTGCCGCTGGCCCAGCGTTATTACCTGTTCTGAGGAGCCACGCCATGCTCATCCTGACCCACCGCCTGGAGACCGCCGCCGCCGCGGACGACCGCGTCACCCTCCCCTACGAGGCGCGCATCCGCAGCCGGCTGCGGGTCCGCCTCGACAGCGGCCGCGAGGCGGCGCTGCAGCTGGAACGCGGCCTGGTGCTGCGCCACGGCGACCGGCTGGGCGCCCGCTGCGGCACCGTGGTCGAGGTGCGCGCCGCGGTCGAGCGGGTCTCGACCGGCCACACCAGCGACCGGCTGCTGCTGGCGCGCGCCTGCTACCACCTCGGCAACCGCCACGTGCCGCTGCAGGTGACCGCGGCCTGGGTGCGTTACCAGCACGACCATGTGCTCGACGCCATGCTCGACCGGCTCGGCCTGGTGGTGCTGCAGGAGATGGCTCCGTTCCAGCCCGAAGCCGGGGCCTACGCCGGGCCCGGCGTGGCCCACGCGCACTGACGCCGTGGCGCTGCACGCCACCCCAACGCCACAGGCGGCCGCCTGGCCCGACCCCGCACTGGCGCGGGTGCGGCTGCTGCAGCTGGTCAGCCCGACGTTGCCGATCGGCGCCTTCAGCTACTCGCAGGGGCTGGAGTGGGCGGTCGAGCGCGGCTGGGTCGGCGACGCGGCCGGGCTCCAGGCGTGGCTCGGCGAGCTGCTCGACACCACCCTGGCGCACACCGACCTGCCGCTGCTGGCACGGCTGCATGCGGCCGCCGACACGCATGACCACGCAACCTTCGCCGCGCTGGCCGCGGAGGCGTTGGCCTGGCGCGAGACCGCCGAGCTGCGCGCCGAGGAGCGGCACAAGGGGCGCGCGCTGGGCGCGGTGCTCGACGCCCTCGACACCGGCCTGCCAGAAGCCTGGCGCCGCGCCGTCACCTCGGGCTACCTGGCCGGTTTCGGCTGGGCCTGTGCCCACTGGGCGATCCCGGTCGCCGCCGCCGCCGAGGGCTACGCCTACGGCTGGCTGGAAAACCAGGTGATCGCCGCGGTCAAGCTGGTGCCGCTCGGCCAGAGCGCCGGGCAGCAGGTGCTGCACCGCCTGGCGGCGCGCCTGCCCGACCTGGTCGACCACGCGCTGGCACGCAGCGACGCCGAGATCGGTGCCAGCGCCGCGGCGCTGGCCATCGCCAGCGCCCGCCACGAGTCCCAGTACACCCGGCTCTACCGCTCGTGAATTCGCCTAACCGACAAGACGTATTCTGTGGGTCGGCGCGTGGTGTTCCCGTAGGTTGGGCAAACCGCAGCGTGCCCAACATTCCGGGCCGATCCGATGGCAGCGACGCCCGGATCGTGCCACCGCCACCGCCCGCACCGGGTCGATGCCTGCGGCAAGGCCATGACGCCTGTGATGGGCACGCTGCGCTTTGCCCATCCTACGAAGCTCTACCGCTCGTGAAGAGTCCGCGATCTCCCTGTGGGTCGAACGTCAGTCCGACCCAGGCCATTTCAGACCGGTCGGACTTCGGTTTGTCGAGCACCCTCTTTTGTAGGTCGGACTTCAGTCCGACATGTCGGGCTGAAGTCCGACCTACAGCGCCGGTTTCACAGCACCATCGGTCGGGCTGAAGCCCGACCCACAGCAAGAGAGAGACCCCATGAACCCACCCAGCAACCCCGTCCGCATCGGCGTCGGCGGCCCGGTCGGCTCGGGCAAGACCGCGCTGCTCGAGGCGCTGTGCAAGGCGCTGCGCGACCGCTACAGCCTGGCGGTGGTGACCAACGACATCTACACCCGCGAGGACCAGGAGATCCTGATCCGCGCCGCGGCACTCGAACCGGAGCGCATCGTCGGCGTCGAGACCGGCGGCTGCCCGCACACCGCCATCCGCGAGGACGCGTCGATGAACCTGGCCGCGGTCGAGGATCTCAGCGCGCGCTTTCCCGACCTCGACCTGGTGCTGATCGAGAGCGGCGGCGACAACCTCAGTGCCACCTTCAGCCCGGAGCTGGCCGACCTGATGATCTACGTCATCGACGTCTCCGGCGGCGACAAGATCCCGCGCAAGGGCGGCCCCGGCATCACCCGCTCCGACCTGCTGGTGATCAACAAGACCGACCTCGCCCCGCACGTCGGCGCCAGTCTCGAGGTGATGGAACGCGACAGCCTGAAGATGCGCGGCGAGCGGCCGTTCCTGTTCACCAGCCTCAGGCGCGGCGAGGGCGTCGACCGGGTGGTGGAGTTCATCCTCCACCACGGCCTGCTGCACGCCGCGGCCTAGTGGGCCCTGGGCGCGGGAAAAACCACCTCGACGCGCAGGCCGCGCCCGTCCAGGCCGTCGGCCAGCCGCACCTCGGCCTGGTGCAGTTCGGCCAGGCGCTGGACGATCGCCAGGCCGAGTCCGGCCCCGGCCGCGCCGCGCTGGGCCGCGCCGCGGTAGAAGCGGCGGAACACCTGTTCCCGCTCGGCGACCGGGATGCCCGGTCCCTGGTCGCTAACCGCGAGCCACGGCCGCCCGTCGCTGCGGCCGACCGCCACCGTCACCTGGCCGCCGGCGGGCGAGTGGCGCAGGGCGTTGTCGACCAGGTTGCGCAGCAGGGCGTAGAGGGCGGCGTGCTCGCCGTCGACCGCGACGACGGGCGCCGACGCAGTCTCCAGCGCGAGTTCGACGCCGTGCTGGCGCGCCAGCGGGAACAGGTCGGCGAGCACCTCCTCGCCGACCTCGGCCAGCGCCACCCGGGTGCGCCTGGCCAGCGCCCGTTCCGGATCGAGCCTTGCCAGGGCCAGCAACTGCTCGACCAGGCGCGCGGCGCGGTCGACGCCGCCGATCACGCCGTCCAGGGCCGCGGCCCGCGTCACCGGGTCCTCGGTACCGAGCGCCACTTCCGCCTGCACGCGCAGTCCGGCCAGTGGCGTGCGCAGCTCGTGGGCGGCGTCGGCGGTGAACTGGCGTTCGCGGGCGAACGCCTCGCGCAGCCGTGCCAGCAGGGCGTTGAGGGCATCGACCAGCGGGCGCAGCTCGACCGGCGTGCCCCGATCCGGCAACGGCTCGAGGTGGCCCGGGTCGCGGCCGCCGACCTGGTCGGCCACCCGGCGCAGCGGCTGCAGGCCGTTGCCGATCCCGATCCAGACCAGGGCCGCCAGCACCGGGAGCGCCCACAGCAGCGGCACCAGCGTGGCCAGCGCGATGTCCTGAGTCAGCTCGTCGCGCACGGCGTAGGACTCGCCGGCCAACACCCGGCGGCCGGCGCCGAGGGCGTAGCCGAACACCCGCCAACGGCTGCCGTCGATCTGCTGGTCGGAATAGCCGTCGACCGGGGCCAGCGTCGCCGCCGGCGCGCTTTGCGAGCGCAGCACCAGCGCCCCGTCCTGCCAGATCTGGAACCCGACCAGCCGTTCGTACTTGTGGCCGTAGACCCCCTGCGAGAGCACCGTGGCGACCTTCTCGTCCGGCTCTGCTCCCTGGAATACGCGCTCGGCGAACAGGCCCGCCACCTGGGCCAGCTGGGCGTCGAACAGCTCCTCGACCTCGTGGGTGGTCTCGATATAGACGGCGGTCACCAGGATCAGCCAGGCGACGACGAACGCCCCGAGCAGGTGGAACAGCAGGCGGCGACGCAGTGACGGTGCGGTCATGCCGGCGTATCGATGACGTAGCCGACCCCGCGCACCGTGCGGATCCAGCCGTCGCCGAGCTTGCGCCGCAGGTGGTGGACGTGGACCTCGACGGCGTTGCTGCCGACCGCCTCGCCCCAGCTGTAGATGTGCTCCTCCAGGCGTCGCCTGGAGACCACGCGGCCGGCCTGCTCGAGCAGCACCGCCAGCACCGCGAACTCGCGCGGCCCCAGCTCCAGCGCCTGGCCGTCGAGGGTGACCCGACGCGCCGACGGGTCGAGCACCAGCCCGCCGAGGCGCAGCAGGGGGTCGGCGCGGCCGTGGCTGCGCCGCGCCAGCGCGCGCGCCCGGGCGCACAGCTCGGCCAGGTCGAACGGCTTGACCAGGTAGTCGTCGGCGCCGCCGTCGAGGCCGCGCACGCGGTCGTCGACGGTGTCGCGCGCGGTCAGCACCAGGACCGGCAGGTCGCGGCCGGCCTGGCGCAGGTCGCGCAGCAGGTCGAGGCCGTCGCCATCGGGCAGGCCGAGATCGAGCACGACGAGATCGAACGGCTCGGCGGCGAGCGCCGCCGCGGCCGGCGCGCAGCCGGTGACCCAGTCGACGGCATGGCCGTCGCCGTGCAGCCCGGCGCGCAAGCCGTCGCCGAGCAGGCGATCGTCTTCGACCAACAGGATGCGCACGCTCCGGGTTCCCCCTCGTCTCTGGCGGATCGATGGTACACCGCGGCGAACGGGACCAGGAAAGCGACCATAGGTTGCGTGCCTTAAGCCGCGCTTAAGCCTGCGGATGCTGCCCGCTGCGGTCGCCGCGGGAAGGCGTCGCCGCGTCACACCCGGTTAAGCGGTCCTTAAGTTTGCCTGCCTACGCTCGGCGCATCGTCACTCGACCAGGAGGGTCCCGATGCCCGACGCCGTCACCCGCTGCGACGCGAACACGACACGCATCCCGGTGCTGCGCAGCGTCCGCCAGGACGATCCACTGCATCCGGCGCTGGCGGCCTTCGTCCGCGCCGTGTTCCGGCGCAGCTACGCCGCCGAGATCGCTGGCGTCGCCGCTGAACTGCTCGGCGACATCGACGCCGACGGTCGCATCCATGCCGTGCTCGGCCTGCGCCGGGCCGCGCGCGAACGGCTCTATTGCGAGACCTACCTCGACCGGCCGATCGAAGAACTGATCGCCGAGCGGGTCGGCGCCCCGGTGCCGCGCAGCGACCTGGTCGAGGTCGCCCACCTGGCCCCGGAACGGGCCGGCCAGACCCGCCCCCTGATCGCCGCGCTGACCCGCCACCTGGCCGCCCACGGCATCCGCTGGGTCACCTTCACCACCGTGCCGCGGCTGCGCAACGCCTTCCGCCGCATGGGTCTGGAGCCGATCGAGCTGGCGGTCGCCGACCCGGCCCGCCTGCCCCCCGGCGAGCGCGCCCGCTGGGGTGACTATTACGCCCACCGCCCGCGGGTCTACGCGGGCGACGTGGCCGCCAGCCAGGTCACCCTGGCCCGGGCCCGGGCCGACCACGCCTGCGCGGCCTGAGCGTGTCCGGCCTGCTCGACGCCGTGGCGCGGCACGCCCAGCGCCAGCCGGAGCGGGTGGCGCTGCGCGGGCGCCACGGCGACCTGACCTACGCGGCGCTGCAGGCGGCGGTGGAGCGGCTGGCGGCCACCCTCGACGGCCGCTGCCTCGGTCTGCTCGCCGCCAACGATCCGGCCTGGCTGGTTGCCGACCTGGCCGCGTTGCGGCGCGGCATCCCGTGCGTCCCCCTGCCGACCTTTTTCAGCCCGGGCCAGCTCGAACACGTGGTGCGCGACGCCGGCATCGACCTGCTGCTGGCCGACCGCGACCTGCCCGGCCTGCTGCCGGGCGCACGCCACGCCTGGGTCGAGGTCGCCGGCACCCGCCTGGCCCGCTGGCAGTGCCCGCCCCTGCGGCCGCTGCCGGCCGGCGCCACCAAGGTCACCTACACCTCCGGCACCACCGGCGCCCCCAAGGGGGTGGTGCTCGGCGCACCGGCGCTGGCGCGGGTGACGGCCGCGCTGGCCCAGGCGTGTGGGGCGCGCGCCGACGACCGCCTGCTGTCGCTGCTGCCGCTGGCGACCCTGCTCGAGAACCTCGGCGTCCACGCCGCGCTGCTCAGCGGCGCGACGGCCACCCTGCTGCCGGCCGACCGGGTCGGCCTGCACGGCGCCGACGGGGGCGATCCCGGGCCACTGCTGGCGGCGCTCGATCGGACGCAACCGACCACCCTGATTCTGGTGCCCCAGCTGTTGCAGCTGCTGGTGGAGTTGGCCGAGGCCGGCCGCGAGCTGCCCGCCAGCCTGCGCTTTGTCGCCGTCGGCGGCGCGCCGGTCACACCCGCGCTGCTGGCGCGGGCGGCGGCGCAGCGCCTGCCGGTCTACCAGGGTTACGGTCTGTCGGAGGCGGCCTCGGTGGTGACCCTGAACCGGCCGCGGGCCAACCGCCCCGGCTCGGTCGGCCAGCCGTTGCCGCACGCCGCCCTGCGCATCAGCGGCAGTGGCGAGGTGCTGGTTCGCGGCGCCCTGTTCGACGGCTACCTCGACGGCACACCGGTCGACCGTCACGGCTGGTGGCCGACCGGCGACCTCGGTCACCTCGACGACGACGGTTTCCTCTTCCTCACCGGCCGGCGCAGCACCCGCTTCATCACCGCCTACGGCCGCAACGTCGCGCCGGAGTGGGTCGAAACCGAGCTGCTGGCCGATGCCCCGGTGACCCAGGCGCTGGTCACCGGCGAGGCGCGGCCGTTCAACGTCGCGCTGCTGGTGCCGCGCCCCGGCAGCGACCACGACGCCCTCGCCGCCGGCATCCGCACGGTCAACGCGCGGCTGCCCGACTACGCCCGCATCGCCCACTTCGCCGTGGCCGACGAGCCGTTCAGCATCGCCAACGGCGAGTTGACCGGCAGCGGCCGGCCGCGGCGCCAGGCGATCCTGGCGCGCTACGGCGAGCGCCTCGCCGCCCTCTACCCGGAGCCCCCTGCATGAGCCCGTTCTCGACCCGCCTGCTGGACGCCACCGAGCCCGCCCGCGCGGCCTTGCTCGCCATCCCGACGCTGCAACGCGGCGCCGGCGGCGCGCTGCCGCTGGCCAGCTACGTCGCCTTCCCCGGCGAGGCCTACCACCGCGCGCGCATGTTCCACCGCCTCTACGGCGACCTGCTCCGGACCCTGCCGGTGCCGGCCACCGGCGCCCCCATCCCGCCACGCACCACCGAGGAGACCCGCCATGCGTGACCTCTACCGTTACTCCACGATTGTCGCCTTGTGCGGCCTGCTGGGCGCGGCCCCGGTGCAGGCCGGCGAGGCCCTCGACCAGGCCATCCGGCAGCTGCAGGGGGCGTGGGCCGAGACCCGCTACCAGACGCCCGCGGAGCAGCAGGAGGCAGCCTACGAGCGGCTGGAGAAGGCCGCGGAGATGACCGCGGACCAGTTCCCGGGCCGGGCCGAGCCGCTGGTCTGGCAGGCGATCATCCTCAGCTCCCATGCCGGGGCCAGCGGTGGGCTGGCGGCGTTGTCGCGGGTCAGGCAGGCGCGGGCGCTGCTCGAGCAGGCCGAGACCCTCGATGCCGGCGCCCTCGACGGGTCGATCTACACCTCCCTCGGCAGTCTCTACTACCAGGTGCCCGGCTGGCCGCTCGGTTACGGCGACGACGACCGCGCCGAGGCGTACCTGAAGAAGGCGCTGGCGCTGAACCCCGACGGCATCGATCCGAACTACTTCTACGGCGACTACCTCTACCGGCAGGCGCGCTACGCCGAGGCGGTGGACTACCTCGGCCGGGCCCTGGCCGCAGCGCCGCGCCCGGGACGCGAACTGGCCGACCGGGGCCGCCGCGCGGAGGCGCAGAGTGCGCTCGAACGCGCCCGCGCCAGGCAGTGAGGTGGGGATGATGAAGCTCGACGGCAAGCGCATCCTGCTGACCGGCGCCAGCGGCGGCCTCGGCTCGGCCCTGGCCGCCGCGCTGGCCCGCCGCGGCGCGCGCCTCGGCCTGGCCGGTCGCCGGCACGAGCCGCTGCAGGCCCTGGCCGGGTCGCTCGCGACGGCGGGCGCGGAGGCCGTGCCCCTGGTCGCGGAGCTGACCGCGGACGGCGCCCCCGGGCGCCTGGTCACGGCCATGCAGGCAAGCTTTGGCGGCATCGACGTGCTGATCAACAACGCCGGCATCAGCGCCTTCACCGAGTTCGCCAGCCAGGATCCGGCCACCCTCGCCGCCACGGTGCAGACCAATGTCACCGCGCCACTGCTGCTGACCCGCGCCGTGCTGCCGCAGCTGCTGGCGCAGGGCCACGGCGCGGTGGTCAACATCGGCTCCATGTTCGGCTCCATCGCCTTTGCCTGGTTCGCCGGTTACTCGACCAGCAAATTCGCGCTGCGCGGCTTTTCCGAGGCGCTGCGGCGCGAGGTCGCGGGCAGCGGCGTGGCGGTGCTGTACGCGGCGCCGCGGGCGCTGCGCACGCCGATCAACGGCCCGGCGGTCGAGCGCATGGCCGCCGCCATCGACATGCCCATGGACGACCCGGCGCCGGTCGCCGAACGGATCGTCCGCGCGCTGGAACGCGGGCGCAAGGAGATCTACCTCGGCTATCCCGAGGCGCTGTTCGTGCGCCTCAACGGCCTGCTGCCGCGGCTGGTCGACGGCGCCCTGCGGCGCCAGAACCGGCAGATGCGCCTGTTTCTCGGCCAGGTGTGAACCGAACCCATGGATCAACCACGACACGACCAGGAGTCAGCCATGCCGCCCTACCGCATCAACGTCAACTGGGAGTGGACCGGCCGCTGCAACGCCCGCTGCGCCATGTGCCCACGGAGCATGATCGACAACGCCCAGCTCGCCACCTACGCAACCTTCAGCCTGGCGCTCGGGCGGCTCGAACCGCGCGACGTCTATCGCTGCATCGTCGCCGGCTACGGCGAGCCGACCACCCACCCGCGCTTCGACCACTTCGTCGACCTGCTGCGCGGCCACCCGGTCGACTTCGACCTGGCGACCAACGGCAGCCTGCTCAACGAGGCGCGCCTGCGCCGCCTCGACGGCGTCTTCGACCGGGTCATGATCTCGTTCTCGAGCATCGATCCGGTGGTCTACGGACAGACCCACAACGGCCTCGACCAACCGACCGTTCTCAGCAACATCCTGGCCGCGCAAAAGGTGCTGCAGCGATCGCGGCTGGTGATCAACCTGTCGCCGACCGGCGCCTGCCTCGACACCCTCGAGGCGACGCTGGCCTGGTTCAAGGGCCACGGCATCGACGAACTGCACATGTCGCCGACCTACTACGACCGCGCCGGGGCGCAAGCGACCGCTGCCCAGCCGAGCCACCAGCGGCTGCGCGCGGCCATCCGCCAACACCGCCTGCAGAGCCAGGAACTGGCCTTCGTCTCCGGGCCGCGCGACATCTTCCACCAGTGGCGGCGCAACCGGCACAAGTGCGTGCCGCGCAACGTCAGCCTGATGCTCGCCGCCGCGGGCGACTACACCTACTGCTTCAACGACATCACCCACGGCCACGCCCTCGGCAACGTCCACGACATGGGGCTGCGCGAGGCACTGCTGCTGCGCGAACGGACCGCCGCGGAAGCGGCCCTGTGCGACCACTGCAACCTGCGCCACCGCTACGGCCCGCGCGAGCTGCTGCGGGTGGCGTGGGGCTACGCGCGGACGCGGCTGGCGCCGGCCTTCGTCCACGGCTAGGCCCGTGGCAGCTGTCCGGCGGATGCCGTGGCCGGTTTAGGTCGCGGGTCGGCGCGCCTGTCGGAGCAGCCGCGCGAACATGGTTTCGAACACGTACTGGTGCACCGGTTCGAGCAGGCGCCAGTAGAGCGTGCCCGCGGGTCCGGCGGGATCGAACAGGGTGCGGAAGGTGAACACCGCCCGGTCGTGGTCCAGCGCCTCGAGCCGGTAGTGGGCCCAGGAAGCACCCGGCGCGCGCATGGTGAAGCGCAGCCTCAGCTCCTTGTCGCCCGGCCGGTCGACCAGGCGCTCGACGCGCCAGCAATCGAATTCGAGCCCCTCATGCAGCGCGTTGCCGGGTAGCCGCCGACGGCCCAGGCCGATGCCGCCGGCGACCCGGTCCAGCGCCCCGCGCAGCGACCAGAGCCAGTGCGGTGACCAGTAGCCGTAGGCGCCTCCAAGCCTCAGCACCTCGGCGAACAGCGGCTCGATCTCGTCCGGGGCCAGCGGACAGAGCAGTTCATGCACGTAGACGCCCTGGACATGCTGGCGCCGCAACCGCCCCGGCCTGGCCTGGTCGGTGGCCCGGTACCACTGGGCCTGGCCGGGCACGGTCCAGATGTCGACCGCGCGCTCCCGCTCCTGGTGCCCGACGGTCTTCAGCAGCGCCTCGCGGTAGCGGATCGGCTGCCAACCTGGATCCTGGGCCAACACCGGCGTGGCGCGCGTCGTCGACACCGCGCGCGATCCCATGCCGACCACCAGCGCGCGGGTCAACGGCAACGGCAGGTGGGTCAGCGCGGTGATGATCCGGCTGACCACGTGCGGGGTAAGCAGGCGTCCGAGCAGCGGCAACCTGACCACGCGCAGCCGGCGCCCCTTGGCCGCGCGGGCGAACTCGGTTACCAGATCGGCGTAACCCAGCTGTTCGCCACAGCCGACCTCGAGCACCTGGCCACGGCAGGCGGGATCGCTGCGGGCGCGCAGCAGGACGTGCACCACGTCGTCGATGAAAACCGGTTCACAAACCCCGGTATTGAACGCCAGGGCGGGAATGAACGGCAGCTTGGTCCCCAGGGCGCGAATGATCTCGAAACTTGCCGAACCGTTGCCGACGATGATGCTGGTGCGGATTTCGCTCACCGGCACCCCGTGGCGACCGAGGCAGGCACCGATCTGCTGGCGGCTGCGCAGGTGCGGCGACAGCGGATGTCCCGGCGTCGGCTGGCCGAGGCCGCCCAGAAACACGATCTGGCGCACACCGGCCTCGGCGGCCAGGCTGCCGACCAGCTCGGCCAGGTGCTGGTCGGTGCGCTCGAACCGGGCCAGCCCGACCAGCATGGAGTGGATCAGGTAATAGATGGTGTCGACCCCGCGCAGCGCAGCGACCAGGCCGTCCCGGTATTCCTCGCGCAACGGCAGGTCGACCCGCGGCTCCAGGCCCAGTTCCGGCACCAGGTCGAGGCGCCGGGGATTGCGCAGGAACAGCACCTGTGGCAGGCGCTCGGCACGCAGCCGCCGCGCCAGGACCAGCCCCACGTAGCCGGTGGCACCAAAGATCGCGACCGGAGCCGAGGCCACCGCCGGCTCGGCCATCTGCTCCAGCGGCACCACCGCAGGGGCAGGGTGAACGAGCATGTACGGGTTGCCGTCGGGCAGCGCCGATCAGCCGCCGATGGCCATCATGTCGAGTCCGGCCGCACTCCCGGGTTCGGCGAAACCGTGCCGCAACGGCTTGTGCCGGACACCTTCCATGATCGCCTGTTCGAGGTCCGCGTCGGTGGCGCCGTGGCGCACCATCTGCCCCAGCGGGACGCGCCGGTGCTGGCCGAGACAGAGCTGCAGGTCGCCGCTCGCGCTGAGACGCACGCGGTTGCAGTCGGCGCAGAAATGGCGTGACAGTGCCGCGATGATGCCGACATGCATGGTGCTGTCGGCCACGCGGTAGTAGCGCGCCGGACCGGCGCCGCGCCGGTCCAGCAACGGTACCAGTTCGCTGCCGCAGTGCTCGCGCACGGCCGCCAGGATCGCCTCGGCGTCGACCCGCAGTCCGGCACTCTCCGCGGCGGCGGCGCCGAGTGGCATGCTTTCGATGAAACGCAGGTCGAGACCCCGCGCCCTGGCAAAATCGAGCAGCGGGCCGATCTGGTCCTCGTTCCGGCCCCGGTGCACCACCATGTTGAGCTTGACCGGCTGCAGTCCGACAGCCAGCGCGGCATCGATCCCGGCCAGCACCCGTGCCAGGTCGCCACCGCCGGTGATGGCGGCGAAGGCGGTCGGATCGAGGGAGTCGAGCGATATGTTGACCCGGCTCACGCCGGCGGCCCGCAGCGCTTGGGCGCGCGGTGCCAGATGTTCGGCATTGGTCGACAGGGTCACTTCCTCGACCCCGGCGCAGTCACGAACGCCGGCCGCGATATCGACCAGATCCTTGCGCAGCAGCGGCTCCCCGCCGGTGAGGCGGAAGCGCCTGACCCCGAGGGCGGCGAAGCGTCCCGCCAACTGCACCAGGTGTGCAGCCGCGAGGCGGGGTACGTGGTCGCCGCGCGTGGCGCGCTGCGGCCGGCAGTAGAAACAGCGCATCTGGCACTGTTCGATGACCGACAGACGCAGGTAGTCGATCGTGCGCCCGTGCCCATCGACCAGCGTTCGCCGTGCGGTGGTCATATCGATTACCTCCACGAACTCGCGCTTGCCATCAAGACCGGGGGCGCACCCCCGTCTGCTTCGCCCTAGTCGGCGTCGTCAGGCCGGGCCAGGTTCTTGCGCCGGGCCACGTCCTCGACCTCGCTGGCGAGAAAATCACGGGTCAATCGCGCCAGACCGCGGTAGAACTCCATGCCCGCCGTATCGATCACCTTCTGGCAGAACAGTGGCACCCACTTCAGCAGGTGCTGATCGAGAAATTCGGCCTGGTAGTCGAGCGCGTTGGCGGCCCCCGCGAGGTCCCCCTTCTCCCACGCCCGCCCCTCATGGCCGGCCAGGGTCGCCATCAGGTCGAGTTCGACGCTGATGTGGTCTGGCAGGCCCTTGTAATCCTCGGTGTACTCGAGGCCGAGCCCTTCGATGAAGCGCTTGACCGCGACCGTTTCGTTACCCCACAGGGTGCCGCTGCCGCGTGGCATGTGCACCGACTCGTGCGGGGAGATGTGCCCTCCGGGGCCGATGAACAGGGCGGTGTACTCGACCGCCATCTCCTCCAGGAGTTCGGCATCATCCGCCTCGTCGGCCGGGGCCTGGTCGACGCCGATGCCGGCCTCGCCCAGGAGTTCACTCAGCTCGGGGGAGCGCAGCGCCCGCAGCGTTTCAATTGACGGCTCGGCCCGGAAAAGAGAGGCCAGGAGACCATAGAGGTGACTCACCTCGATGGCCGTCCTGGCCTCGAACTCCGGGTGATCGTCAGTCGCTTTGTCGATCACCATTTGCAACATCGGACTAGACGCGGGTCACCTTGACCACCGTATCCATCCAGCGCTGCTGGCCGTTGATCGGATCCGGCGAGTTGGTGATGGCCCAGTTCGGATGCGTCCCGTTGTCGTCCCACCACTTCATCTTGAAGTCGCGGTCGCCACGGTCGTCCGAACCCTCGATGGGTGAACGCCGGTCGGAGGCGTAGCGTCCGTAGGCCCAGTGACCGCAGTGGTGCGACACCGCGACCACACCGGGGCGGATCGCCTCGGTCAGCTGCGCCTTGGTGACGAACTCACCGGTCGGCGAGGTGATCTTGATCCGGTCACCGTCGTAGATCCCGCGTTCCTGCGCCGTGACCGGGTTGATCCACGCCGGATTGGAGTGGTAGACCTCGGCCAGGTACTTGCAGTTCATGGTCCGCGAGTGCGAATGGGTCGCGTACTTGAACGTGGTCAGGTGCAGGTCGTCCTTGGCCATCTTCTGGTGCTCGGGAACCGCCATCCAGGTCGGCATCGGGTCGAAGCCCTTGGCCTTCAGCAGCGGCGACCAGAGTTCCAGATAACCCGACTTGTTGACCGCGTCCGGAGCGAATCCGGAGAACACGCCATGCGGCATCTGCTGGGCAACGTACTTCTTGAACGCCCCCTTGGTGGCCACGTAGCCCTGCTTGGCGTCGGCCTCGCTGGCCGGCTTCCAGTAGACCCCGGAGGCCTGGTCGAGGACCACGCCCGCGGCCTTGTAGACCGACTCGGGGACCGGCCGGTTGAAGACCTGCTGCTGCGGCGTGGCGTTCTTGTCGTGCCAGACGCCGACCTTCTTCATGTACTCGAAACCGCCGGCTTCCTTGACCCCGGGGGTCGCCTCGCACGACATGCGCACGTAGTCCTCGTGCGATTTCGCGCCACCCATGTCGACGCCCAGGCGCTGGGCCAGGTCGAAGACCACGTCGGAGAAGTCGCGCGCCTCGCCCATCGGCTTGGTGAACGGCTGGCGAATGTAGAACTCCGCGATCTGGGCCGGCGAGACCATGTCCTCGGCCGTCCAGCGCTCGGTGAAGGGCGTGTCGGGCAGGATCAGGTCGGCGTACATGGTCGAGTCACCGTAGAACGGATCGACGGCGACGAAGAACGGGATCAGCTTCTCGTCCTTGAGGATGTCGATGTTCTCCTGGGTGTCGCCGTTGGCGTAGGCCGGGGTGTAGCAGTAGGTGATGTACATGTCGGGGCGACCGTTGCGGCCGTCCTTGATCATCTTCAGCGTCTGGTGGCTGACGTGATGCGTCGCGTAGGCGGTCTGCCCCGGGAAGCCGTCGAAGATGTCCAGCTTCTTGACCGTCTTGGCGGTCGGGATCTTGGGGAACTTCCAGCCGGCGCCGACCGCCTTCATGCGCGTGCCCGGCTTGTCGATCTGGCCGGTGATCGCGCACAGCAGCTGTGCCGCCCGCTCGCCCTCGTTACCGTTGTAGTGGGCGATCAGGCCACGGTAGGTGACCAGAACCGACGGCTTGGTGGTGGCGAACTCACGCGCCAGTTCGGTGATCTTGGCCGCCGGGACGCCGCTGATCTTCTCGGCCCACGCCGGGGTGTACTCCTTGTACTTGGCCTTGATCGCGGCGACCTTGGTCGGCACGTCGGCGTTGACGTCCTCGGTGACGCGGGTGTACTTCAGCATCTCCTCGCCGTCACCCTTGTACAGCCCCTCGGCCATGACCACGTTGATCATCGCCAGAAGAACCGCGAGGTCGGTCCCGGGCTTGACTGGCACCCACTCGCGCGACTTGGCCGCGGTGTTGGACAGGCGCACGTCGAAGGTCACCATCTGCACACCCTTCTCGGCCATCGCCCAGAGCATGCGGTGCGCGACCGGGATGTGGTTGGTGTGGGTCTCGAGGAAGTTGCTGCCGAAGTTCAGCACGAACTTGGTGTTGTCGAAGTCCCAGTTGTCGTAGTGGCCACCCCAGGTCAGCTCCTGCGCCGACCACTTGCCACCCTCGCAGATGCTGGTGTGGTTGCCGATGCTGCCGGTACCGTAGCCCTTGAAGAAGCCTTCGATGGTCTTCGCGTGGCTCGCCTTGGCGCGGCCGTAGTGGTAGACCACCTTTTCCGGCGTGCCGGCGTCGCGGTTCTTCTTCATCCGGTCGGCCACCATGGTCAGCGCGTCGTCCCAGCCGATGCGCTTCCACTTGCCCTCGCCACGCTCGCCGACACGCAGCATCGGGTAGAGGATGCGATCGGGATCGTAGGTCTGGTTGACCGCGGCCTGGCCCTTCGAGCACATGGTGCCCTGGGTGCGGATCGAGTTGACGTTCGGCTCGATCTTGACCACCCGGCCGTCCTCGACAAAGCCGACGCTGGCGCAGCGGGTCACGCACTGCCAGCAGGCGCTCGGCACCATCTGGCGCTCCTTGCCGGTGGTCGGCGAGAAGTCCTTGTTGCCGCGGAGCGGCAGCTCGCCGGCGTTGGCCTTCAGCGAAATGGATCCGGTCACCGCCGTCGTGGCGGACAGGGCGCCGACCTTGAGAAATTTCCGTCGATTGAACATGGTGGGCTCCCCCCTTAGATGAAGCGATGCGAGGACTGTTCGTTGCGGTGCGCGTCGAGCCGGGAAAACTCCGCGGCCTTCTTGTCGCGCTTCGCCTCGATCCAGTCGGCGCCGATGTACATCACGCTCGGCTTGGTCTTCTTGTCCCGTCGCAGGACGGTGGCGTCGAACTCGGCGATCAGCTTGGAAACCTCGCTGGTCGGGTCGTTCAGGTCACCGAAGATGCGCGCCTTGCCCGGGCAGGTGTTGACGCAGGAGGGGACCAGGCCCTGGGAGACGCGGTGCAGGCAGAAGTCGCACTTGTCGACCGCGCCGTTGCCCTTGGTCTTGACCATGTCGCCCTTGAACGGGTTCATGAAGCGGGCGTCGTAGGGGCAGGCCTCGACGCACTTGGCGCAGCCGATGCACTTGCTCTCGTCGACCACGACGATGCCGTCCTCGTCGCGCTTGTAGGTCGCGCCTTCGGCCGCCTTGGGGCAGACCTTGGTGCACGGCGGCTCCGAGCAGTGGTTGCACAGCCGCGGCAGCATGCGCCGCTCGACTTGGGGGAACCGGCCCGCCTCGTGGTGCTCGACCCAGGAGCGCACCGCGCCGATCGGCACCTCGAACTCGGTCTTGCAGGCGATCGAGCACGCCTGGCAACCGGAGCAGCGCCGGGTGTCGATCACCATGGCGTAACGCTTCTCCTGCTTCGCCGCATTCACCGTCATCGGTGCCGCCGCAATCACGACTGTCGCGGTGGTTGCCGCGCCGGCCTTCCGCAGGAAGTCGCGACGCGAGATATTGGTATCGCCTTGCATCGTCATTCTCCTCCACTCCCTTCAACTAGTTATGTCTGTGCACTTGCCGTTATGCCGGCCACGGTTCGTGGCCTACCTACCCCGGCCCATCAACATTTATGCATGTTGTGCGCCATTCGAGACGAATCATCATATCTTACTGATTATTTTTGCTTTTCCATGCCACTTCCGGCTCGACTCCGGATTTCCAGTTACCAATCGGTGACATACCGTCATTACAGCCGGCATAACTGTTACCGGAAAGTAACCAGCCGCGATCAAGCCCGGGTCACGGTGACCACCGTGTCCATCCAGCGCTGCTGACCGTTGATCGGATCGGGACTGTTCGGGATCAGCCAGTTCGGATGCACGCCGTTCTCGGTCCACCAGCGGGTGTCGCGATCGGGCACCGACGGCTGCGCCTGCGGCGACGACTTGCCCGAGGCGAAGCGCCCGTACTCCCAGTGGCCGCAGTGGTGCGAAATGGCGATCACCCCGGGAACGACCGCGGGCGTGACCCTGGCATGGGTCTCGATCTCGCCGATCTCCGAACGCACCTTGATACGATCGCCATCGGCAATCCCGCGCGTGGCCGCGGTGACCGGATTGATCCAGGCCGGATTCTGGTGGTAGATCTCGGCCAGCCAGCTGCAGTTCATCGTCCGCGAATGGGTGTGGACGTTGACCTTGTAGGTGGTCAGCACCAGCTGGTCGTCGCCGAGCGCGGCGTGTTCGGGCACCGCCATCCAGCCGGGCAGGCCGGACAGCCCCTTGTCCACCATCAGTTCGGAGTGGATTTCGAACAGCCCCGACTTGTTCACCTTGTCCGGCGCGAAGCCGCTGACCACCCGCTCGCCCAGGCGTTGGCCGAGGTAGCCCTTGTAGGCCCCCTTGGTGTGCCGGTAGCCGGTGGCCTCGGCCTCCTCGCGACTGGCGACGCCGGCCTTCTGCCAATCCCAGTAGACCCCGTCCCGGGGATCGAACAGCACCTCCGGCCGCTCCATGTCGGCCGGTTTCAGCTCGACGCGGTAGGAGTAGAAGCGCGGCTCGGCCTTGGTGTCGTGGAGCACGCCGGTCTTGACCATGCCGCGCAGGCCGCGGCCCCGCTTCTTGACGAACGGGGTCATCTTGCACGACTTGTCGACGAAGTCCTCCATCGAGTCGACGCCGAGGTCGAGGCCGAGACGCTTGGCCAGGTCGATGCAGACATCCGGGAAGTTGCGCGCCTCCCCGAGCGGTGCGACCAGCGGCTGGCGGATGTAGAACTCCTCGATCTGTGCCGGCGAGACCATGTCCTCCCAGTCCCAGCGCTCGAGGTAGGTGACGTCGGGCAGGATCATGTCGGCCAGCGCCGCGCTCTCGTCGTAGAACGGGTTGATCGACACGGTGAACGGCAGCAGCTTCTCGTCCTTGAGGACGTTGATGTTGTCCTGGATGTTGCCGTTGGCGTAGACCGGGGTGTAGCAGTACCAGAGGTAGATCTCCGGCCGTCCGGCACTGCCCTCGCGGATGCGGTTGAACACCTGGTGGCTGACGTGATGGGTCGGGAAGGCGACCTGCCCGGGCGCGGCGTCGACCAGATCGAGCTTGCGTGCCTTGGGCGCCGACTTGAGCTTCGGATAATTCCAGCCCGCACCCACCGCCTTGCAGCGCCCGCCCGGATTGTCGATGTTGCCGGTCAGCGCGGCGAGCATCTGGATCGCCCGCTCGGTCTCGTTGCCGTTGTAGTGGGCGATGGCGCCGCGGTAGCTCATGATGCAGGCCGGTTTGATCGTGGCGACGTCGCGCGCGATCTGGACCAGCTTGGCCGCCGGTACGCCGCAAATGCCCTCGGCCCACTCCGGGGTGTAGTCGGCGAGGTGTGCGCGCAGCGCGGCGAGTTTTTCCTCGAGTGTCGCGTCGACGTCGGCGGTGACCCGGGCGTAGTCGAGGAACGCCGCGCCGTCACCGGCATACAGGCCCTCGTTGACGATCACGTGACACATCGCCAGCACCGCGGCGAGGTCGGTGCCGGGGCGCACCGGCACCCACTCGCTCGACTTGGCCGCGGTGTTGGACAGGCGCACGTCGAAGGTGACCAGGCGCGTGTTGCGCTCGGCCATCGCGCGCACCAGCCGCTGCGCGGTCGAGATGTGGTTGGTGTGGGTCTCGAATATGTTGCTGCCGAAATTCAGCACGTAGTTGGCGCGGTCGAAGTCCCAGTTGTCGTAGTGGCCGCCCCAGGTCAGCTCCTGCGCGGTCCACTTGCCGCCTTCGCACAGGCTGGTGTGGTTGCCGATGGTGCCGGTGCCGTAGGCGGCAAGGAAGTTGTAGACCAGCTTGGCCGTGCCGCCCTTCATGCGTCCGTAATGGAACATGAATTTTTCCGGCGTGCCTTCGTCACGCAGTTTCTGCAACCGGCCGGCCAGTTCGCCCAGGGCCTCGTCCCAGCTGATCCGCTTCCACTTGCCCTCGCCACGCGCGCCGACGCGGCGCATCGGGTGCAGGATGCGATCGGGGTCGTAGAGCTGGTTGATGCCGGCCTGCGACTTGGCGCACACCTTGCCGAGCGAGCGGATCGAGTCGGGTTGGCCTTCGATCTTGGTCAGCCGCCCCTGCTCGACGTAGCCGATGATCGGGCAGCGCGACACGCACTGCCAGCAGGCACTCGGCAGCGCCTCCTTCGCGGAACCGCGCAGGTAGGAGTAATCCTTGCCGGCACTGACGAATTCACGGTGCTTGACGAACGGCAGCGTGGTGCCATCGCGCGCCGGCTTGGGGAAGGCCGCCTGGGCCTGCTTTCCCGCGGCCAGTGCCGCGAGCGCTGCGCCCATTCTCAGTAGCTTGCGTCGGGTTAACATGCGTGCCTCCTCAAAGACCAACCGGCCCGGTGAGCTGGCCGCCGACGACAATCACGTAGCGCAGGATGAAGCCGCCGATCATGATCGCCACCGGAACCAGAATTTCGATCGCATAGGGCACGTGGAACGCGCGTCCACCACGTGTCGTGCGCAGGATGAAGTAGAGTTCGACGAAGAACGGCAACAGCAGGCCGACGCCGACCAGGCCCCACCAGAACAGTCCGCCCAACTCGCCGCCCGGCAGCAACACCTCGACCGCGTAGCGCACGTCGCCGACGGTCAGCTGCGAATACATGAAAAACAGCACGATCACGAACAGTTCGGTCGCGATCAGGATCATGTCGGCCGCGGTCAGCACCTGACCGCTGTTCTGGAAATGCCGCTCGGCCTGGGCATCGCCGTTCGGTTTCCAGGTCAGCCGCTGCGCGAGCATGATCGCGGCGATACCGGTCGAGAACGCCGACACGGTGAACAGCGCGGCGATCACCGGTGAATTCCACAGCGGCCGCGACGGGATCGCACCCAGCAGCACCGCGGTGTAGACCGCGGTGGCGATACTCAGCGGGGCCATGATCATGCTCAGCGGCTTGCGCGCACCGGCGGCAAGGCGCTCGGCCGAGGCACCGAACCCGCCCGGGAACCAGCGCGCCCAGGGCAAGAACGCCGCCGCGTAGAGGATGCCGAACACGCCGTAAGGCAGCAGCATCCAGCCGCCGAAATTCATCGGCGACGGATTCAGCGGTGCGTACCAGAGATTGCTGACCATGATATTGAAGGCGCGGAACGGCCGCCCCAACTCGAAGATCAGGAAGCCGGTGCCGATGATCACCGGCAATGGCCCGATCAGTGCCCCGAGCTTGGCCACATCGAAGTAACGTGGCCCGAAGTTGCCGCCGGGTCCACGCCACAACACTGCGGCGCTGATGGTGGTGGCACCGGCGCCTATCCCGGCCAGGAACAGATACCAGTAGATGGGCCAGCTCCACATCAGGTGGGTTTCCATGTCTCAGCCCCTCCTGGTCCGGTTGCCTTGGTGGGTGGTCACGCGCACGTACTCGCCCGGCCGCTTGGTCTGCTCATCGGTGAAATCGAGGCCGATGTAGTAGACGTTGGGCTCGGTGCCCATGCCCCGGCGCAGCACATTGACCGGGTTGCGGGCGAGCGCTTGCGAAATCTCGCTCTCCGGGTCGTTGACATCGCCGAAGATCCGCGCCCGCCCCTGGCAGGTGTTGACGCAGGACGGCACCACGCCGTTCGAAACCCGGTGGATGCACAGGTCGCACTTGTCGGCAAAGCGGGTCACCGGGTTGAGGAAACGCACCGAGTAGGGACACGCCTGGGCGCAGTAGAGGCAGCCGATGCAGATCCCCTGGTCGATGACGACAATGCCGTCCTGGGGGCGCTTGTAGGTCGCCCCGGTGGGGCAGGCGCGCACGCAGTGTGGTGCGCTGCAATGGTTGCACAGGCGCGGCAGGAAGGTGCGCGAGACATTGGGGTAGTGCCCCTTCTCGGTGTACTCGACCCAGCTGCGCGCCACTGTCATCGGCACGTCGGCCTCGGCCTTGCATGCGACGCTGCACGCCTGGCAGCCGATGCAGCGGCGCAGGTCGATCAGCATCCCGTACTCCGCATCGGTCTCGACGCGCACGTCGGCGCGGGCGCCGGGCAGGCCGGCGGAGACACCGACCGCGGCCGCGGCCGCCGCCACGGCGCCACCGCCGACGGTGCGGAGAAATTCCCGGCGACCGCTGGGCTGTTCTGTGGACGGGTCGTGCGGCTGCTTGCCCACGGCTTGCCGTTCCCCGGTTGGCAAAGTTGTCATGCGCTCACTCCTCGTCTCATTGCTTGCTGGCGACCTTTTCCTGCGTCGATGAGCGTTCGAACTCATCGTCGCGCAGGTCGACGCTGCGGTGTTTCTCGTTGTAGTGGCACTCGATACAGGTCTTCTGCTCCTCGACTGCCTTGTTGTGGGCGTTGACCCCACGTTCACGCTTGGGCTTGATCTCTTCCATGACGTGACAGGTGCGGCAGGTCGGGCTGTCGTACTCGAGCAGGCGGTCACGGACCCGGTAGGCCGCGGCCTGGCGCGGCGGGATCCAGGCACCGGAACGCTCGGCGTTGCGGTAGCGGAAGTGGCCGAACAGGTCGGTGAAGCTGACGAAATGGGTGTAGGCGTAGGCGCTGTTGAACGCACCACTGGGCAGGTGACAGTCGACACAGCGCGCCTGCTTGGCGTCAGGCAGGCTGCCGTCCTCCGCGCGCGGCGGGTGGTACTTCGAGTACGCCAGGTGCGAATCGGCCTGGTATTCCTGCGCCACATGACAGAACAGGCACAGGTCGTTGTTGGCGACCACATTGCGCGTCACCGGTTCGAAGGCCACCACCCCGCCAACCAGCAGCAGGGCGAGGAGACCGATGACGATCGTGATCTTGCGGCGGGTAAACATGCTCACGGCAACCATTCCTCCGAATCCCGTGGCAGGGACCGGCCGCGGCGCGGCCGGCCCCGTACCGGGTTTACTGCAACGTGACGGCCTGGATGTCGGCCTTGCCCGGTCCGATCGACACCGTCACCGGCAGCGACACGTGGTGCGCGCGCTGACCGGTGGCGTCGTCATGGATCGAGAAACCGAAGGTGTAGACCTGGCCGACCTTGAGCACGATGTCGTCGTCAGGGTGGCCGGTGTCGAGCTTGCGGCGCATGACCAGGGTGTAGCTGCCGTCCTGCCACTCGCCCTTGGCGTAGTCGACGTCCATCGCCGACCCCGAGGCCGCCTTGGTATCGACGATGTGCGCCGGCAGCAGTTGGCCGTCCTTGATCGCCGCGGCGTCGTACGGCGCGGTATTGACGCCGACGATCAGGTGCCTGGCCTTGGCCGGGTCCTTGAGGTCGGCCTCGCTCAGGGCGGCGTAGCCGACCTTGGCCGCGTCGAACATGTACTGCGGGCCGCCACGCATCTTGCCGTTGGGCAGCAGCGGGCTCTTGCCGGCGTCGACCTGCTTCATTTCGAGCACGTTGAAATCGGCCGCAAAGCCGCCGGGGTTGGTCAGCGAGGCGTCCCAGATGATCAGGTCAAGGAACGCGCCCTCTTTGCGCAGGGCCTGCAGCTCGGCCTCCGGCTTGACCGCGCTCCAGTCCTCGGGATCGGTGCGTGATCCCGGCAGGTACTTGCGCACATAGCGGTTCTTGACCCCGAACTCCTTGTACAGTTCGCCGATCACCGGGTGTGCTTCGACCTCGTCCTCGAACGCCTGCTCCGGCATGCCGCTGAGGGAGTCGTGACAGGTCTGCCAGCAGCCGTGTTCGGGATAGCGGTTGGCCTTGGCGTCGCCGATCATGATGCCGAGACGGTCCGGGTAGATCGCCGGGGTCTTGCCATCGCGAACCGCCTCGGCGAGGCGGTGGCTGCCCCACCAGCCCCACTTGCCGGCGTCAAAGCGCATCAGGTTGCCGACGTCACCTGGATGGTCGGCGTCGGTTTCCCAGGTGAGGCGCAGGTAGAGGTGGTCGCTGTCATGGGCCGCCTGCACGGCGACCCGCTTGTAGCCGTCCTTGTCGTCGATCGGATCCGGCTCCAGGCGGTTCTCTTCGACCAGGATGCCGCCGAGCGACTTCTCCTCGCCCTTGTGGCAGTTCAGGCACGCCTCGCCTCCGCGCACCTCGTTGTAGGCCTTCTTGTGATCTTCGGTGTGCAGCCACTCGTAGCTGGACTGACCCGGGTAGAACAGGCGCGGCTGTTGTGCCGGCACCTTGTCCCAATCGATGGACTCGACACTGGCGCCAAACGCCAGTACCGGGACCAGGCCGGTCACCAGCAGCAGCGCTCCAAGGCTACCCCGACGTACCCCATGGCTCGACTCAACACGCATCGCTATCCTCCTCATCTGATCGTTTTGGTGCCGGCCGGTCACCGCAGCTCACGGCCAAATTGTGAACAGGGGCTGCAAGCTTCGGGCCAAACAGGAAGAGGCGGCCAACCGCATGTTATTGCGACTCTGCAGGCATGACGTCACCATCGACCACCGTTACCTGGCGGTAACTTGTCTGGTGCAGCGTGGCCCAAGGCCGTTACCGGTTGGTAACGTGGAGAGGTCTCCCGTCGTCGCCGCGATCGATCCGGAACGTTGCCCTGCGCATGGAAGATGCTGATACTGGGGCGAAGATGGACCCACACGCATGGGCCACGACACGAACCATCAGGAGGAAAACCGTTGCCAAACGCGCTTGTGCGTTGCGTCCTGGTGCTTTGCCTGACGCTCGTCCCGCTCGCCGGAGGGGCGGAGTTGATCTATCCGGGCGACCCCAAACCGGCACCGATCAGGATCGGCATCACGCCGGTGTTCCTCGACAACCAGACCGGGTTTCTCGACCGCTGGCGCACTTACCTCGAGGCCCGACTCCAGCGGCCGGTGCAGTTCAGTCAACGCTCGACCTACCGCCAGATCATCGAGCTGATGCTCAGCGACAAGCTCGATTTCGCCTGGATCTGCGGCTACCCCTTCCAGCAGTTTCGGCCCCATCTCGAACTGGTCGCCGTCCCCCTCTACCAGGGTGAGCCCTACTACCAGTCGCTGCTGATCGTCCCCAGCAGCGACCTCGAGACGCGCCATATCAGGGACCTGAAGGGGCGCATCTTCGCCTATGCCGATCCCGACTCGAACTCCGGCTACCTGGTGCCCCAGGCGGCGATCGAGGCGCTGGGCGAGGATCGCGACACCTTCTTCAGGAAGAGCTTCTTCACCTGGGCGCATGCCAAGGTGGTCCAGGCAGTGGCCGACGGCCTGGCCAACGGCGGTGCGGTGGACGGTTATGTCTGGGAGACGCTGGCCCGGATCGAGCCCGAGCTGACCCGCAGGACGCGCGTGGTCAGCCGCTCCCAGCGCTTCGGCTTCCCGCCCATCGTGGTGCGCAAGGATGTGGCGGACAGCGACCGCCTGGCCCTGCGTGCCGCCCTGGTCGACATGCACCTGGACGCCGAGGGTCGCGGCCTACTGGCCGAGTTGAACCTCGACGGGTTCAGCGTCCAGGACCCCGCGATCTTCGACGACATCAAGAAACTGATGATGCAGATCGGGGCGCCGTGATCGCGTCACGCTCCCCCAGCCTGCGGGTCAAGATCCCGCTGCGCGTGTCGCTGCTGGTGATCATCGTCGGCTGCGTCATCACCGCCTCGCTGCTCTACCGCGCCTTCGGCGTGTTCCGTGAGGACCTGCTGGTCAGTTCCGCCAATCTCGGCCGCATCCTGGCGCGCTCGCTGGTCACCCCGATGCTGCACGACGACGTCTGGAAGGCCTACGAGGTGATCAACACGCCGTTCGGCATCGACACCAAACAGGGGGCGCTGCAGGCCGACCTGGTGCTGGTGATCAGCCGCAACGGTCGGGTCTACGTCTCGACCCAGCCGAGCGACTACCCGATGCTGTCGGAAATCGGTGCCGGCCAACCGGAACTGAACGACCTGCGGCGGCGGATCGAGCAGGCCCCCCTGACCGACCAGCAGCTGCTCGAGGGGCTGGGGTTCAACGAACTCATGGTCCTGACCCCGATCATCTCCGACGGTGTGCTACTCGGGACCCTGGTCATGGGCTATTCACGCGACATCTTCAGCCAGCGCTTCCTCGGCTTTGCCTGGCAGGCGGCGCTGACCACCCTGCTGATCGTCATCATCGTGCTCGCCCCCGCCGTCTACCTGGCGCGCCGCTTCACCGACCCGCTGGTGAAGCTGTCGAACTGCATGTCCATGATCGGCTCCCGTGAACTCGACGAAATCGAATGCGCCCTCGACCCGAGCCCGCGCAACGACGAACTCGACCAGTTGCAACGGCAGTTCCGCCTGATGCTCGCCGAACTGCGCGACAAGCAGCAGCTCGAGCAGCAGATGGTCGTCACCGAGCGGCTCGCCGCCATCGGCCGCTTCACCGCGGGCATCGCGCACGAGATCAACAACCCCCTCGGCGGTCTGCTGACCGCGACCAACACCCTGCTGCGCCACGGCCAGCTCAACCCGATGGCGGAAAAGACCGTGCGCCTGATCGAGCGTGGCCTGAAGCAGATTCGCGACACCGTCGGCACCCTGCTGGTCGAGGCCAAGCACAAGAGCCACCCCATGTCGCGCCAGGACATCGATGACATCCAGGCGCTGCTGCAACCCGAGGCCCAGCGGCGCCGGGTGGCGCTGAACTGGGACAACCGTGTCGAGGCCTGCCTGGCGCTGCCGTCGACCCTGGTGCGCCAGGTCCTGATCAACCTGGTGCTCAACGCCATTGCGGCCGCACCCGAGGAGGGCTGGGTCGACTGCCGCAGCGAAATCGAGCATGAAACCCTGCTGATCGAGGTCTCCAACTCCGGCGAGCAGATCAGCGACGAGGTCATCGCCCACCTGTTCGAGCCCTTCATGTCACACCAGGATGGCGGGCGCGGCCTGGGCCTCTGGGTCACCTACCAGATCGTCACCGGCCTGAACGGCACGATCGAGGTCGACAGCGGCCCCGTGGACACGCGCTTCACCATCATCCTGCCCCTGCCGCTGATGGCCGCGGCATGAGCGGGCAAGCCGCCATCTGCCTGATCGAGGACGACCCGTTCATCGGCGAATCGCTGTGCGACCGGCTGCAGCTCGAGGGCTTTTCCATCGACTGGCACGAGACGGCGCCGACCGCGCTGGCGGCTCTGCGCCAGCGCCGCTACGACCTGGTGATCAGCGACATCCGCCTCGGCAGGGACAGCGGCGAACAGCTGTTCTACACGGTCAAGGCCGAAAACCGGGTCCTGCCGCCGTTCCTGTTCATTACCGCCTACGGCTCGATCGAGAAGGCGGTCACGCTGCTCAAGCTCGGTGCCGTCGACTACATCATCAAGCCGTTCGATATCGACGAGCTGATCCTCAAGATCAGCGCCCTGACCGATGACGCCCGCACGCTGACGCCGCTGGACCAGGAGCCCAAGCTGGGCATGTCCCTGGCGATGCGGCGCATCGAGGCGACCCTGCCCCTGCTCGCCGCGCGCAACGCCTCGGTCCTGATCACCGGCGAATCGGGGGTCGGCAAGGAGCACGTCGCCCGCCTGCTGCACCGGCACCGGGCCAATGCCGACCAGTCCCCGTTCGTCGCCATCAACTGCGCCGCGTTGAGCGAGAGCCTGCTCGAGGCCGAACTCTTCGGTTATGAAAAGGGGGCCTTCACCGGCGCCCTGCGCACCAAGCCCGGGGTGTTCGAGCAGGCCGACGGGGGCACCCTGTTCCTCGACGAGGTGGGCGACATGCCACCCCCCATGCAGGCCAAGCTGCTGCGGGTGATCCAGGACCGGTGCCTGGTGCGCGTCGGTGGCGAGCGCGAGATCAAGGTCGAGGTGCGGCTGGTCTGCGCGACCAACCGCGACCTCAAGGCGATGGTGGGCGAAGGTACGTTCCGCGAGGACCTGTACTACCGCATCAACGTCATCCACCTGCACCTGCCGCCCCTGCGCGACCGCACTGACGACATCCCCTGGTTCGCCCAGCAGTTCCTGAACGAGTATTTCGCGCTGCACACCGACGAGCCGGCCAAGCAGTTCGACCACAGCGCTCTGCACGCCCTGATCGAACACCCCTGGCCCGGCAACGTGCGCGAACTCAAGCACTGCATCGAGCGTGCCTGCATCCTCAGCCAGCAGCAGACCCTGACCGCCACCAGCCTGCTGGAGATGGAGGGGGATCCGACCCGGGAGACCAGCGACCTGAGCGAGAAACTGGGCGAGCGCATGGCCCTGGCCGAACGCGAATTCATCCAGCAGACCCTGATCAGTCACGACTGGCACATCATCGAGAGTGCCGCGGCGCTCGGCATCAGCCGCAAGAGTCTGTGGGAGAAGATGAAAAAGTTCGACCTGCGCGCACCGCAGGAGGGTTAACTCTCGCTGGTGAGAGCAAGCCGCACCACCGGTCGCGCCGGCGCACGCCGGGCCACCTCGACAAAACCGGCGGCCAGGAAGGTGCCCAACAGACCGGTCCAGCAGGCGGCGACGGGCAGCTTCGGCTGCGGCGGATCGAGCGGATAGGCCTCGAGCGTCGCCACTTCCAACGTCCGGGCGTGGGCGATCACCGCCGCCAGCAGGGCCCCGGTCACGCCCTGGCGCCGCGCCGCCGGGGTGACATAGAAGCAACTGACCGACCAGACCGGACGCGGGTCCACCCGGGCCAGGGCCGCGGACTGGTCGAGCACCGGGAACTGCTCGCGCGGGGCGAACGAGCACCAGGCGACCGGTCGCTCCCCGGCATAGGCCAGCACGCCGTGGATCTGCCCCGCCTTGATGCCGGTCCGCAAGCGCTGGCGGTTGCCCGCGCCCAGGCCGCTCTCGTACTGCTCGCGCGACAGGCGCCAGCGCATGCACCAGCAGCCGCCCCGGCCGCCCGCCTCACCGAACAGCCGCTCGACATCGGCCCAGCGCCCGCCATCGACCGGGTGGCAGGTCCAGTCGCCGGCGGCCCCCGCCGGTGCCGTCACGGCCGGCCCTGCGGCGCCGTCCAGCCGGCGGCCAGCGTCGCCGCCTCGGCCCGCGCCCGGGCCCGCTGGCGGGGGTCCAGCAGGCCGGCCAGCTCGCCGCTGCGCTGCCGGGCGGCGCCGTCGCCGCGCTCGGCCGCCAGCCAGTACCAGCGGTAGGCGGCCACCGGGTCCGGCGCCACGCCGGTGCCGCGGGCGTAGGCCTCGGCGACCAGCGGAAAGACCTCGGCATGGCCCTGGCGCGCCGCGGCCTCGAGCCAGTCGACGCCCTGGCGCGGGTCGCGCCCGGTGCCACGCCCGTCGAGCAGCATCTGGCCCAGGTGGTGCTGGGCGTGGACATCGCCCTGGAGCGCGGCCTGGCGGTACCAGTGGACGGCCCGGGCCGGATCCTGGACCACCCCCAGGCCGATGTCGTACATCAGCGCCAGGTTGTACTGGCCGCCCGGATGGCCGCGCTCCGCGGCCAGCCGGTACCAGTGGACGGCCAGGTTGAGATCCCGTGGCGCCCCCTGCCCGGTACGGAAGCGGTCGCCGTAGCGCACCATCAACGCCGGGTCCTGCATCGGGTCGCGCGACTCGACCTCCCGGCCGGCGGCATCGACCACGATGGAGGAGTCGACCGAGGAGTTCTCCCCGTCACCCCACCAGCCACAGGCAAGCACCGGGCCCGAGGCCAGGGCCAGGAACAGGAATGACAATCCAGCACGCATGGGTTCGCTCATCGACATGGCGCCACAGTTTACCGATTGCAAAGCGACCGGCGACACCGCCGGCAACGGGACCGGCCCACAGCCTGACAGGCCGGCGGCCTTCCCGGTCGACCCAGCCTAGGCAATATTTTGTTCTTGATATATATTGATTTCGGTATATATTGTCCGGCATGTCGGTGACCCCTGCACAGCTCTTCGGCGCCCTCGCCCACCCGCTGCGGCTGCGCGCCGCGCTGCTGCTGCGCGACCAGGGCGAACTCTGCGTCTGCGAGCTGACCCACGTCTTCGCCACCCAGCAACCGGTGGTGTCGCGCCACCTGGCGGAGCTGCGCCAGGCGGGCCTGGTGACCTCGCGCCGCGACGGCACCTGGATCCACTACCGGCTGGCCGACGACCTGCCCGGCTGGGCCGGCCAGGTGCTGGCCGCGGCCGCCGCCGCGGAACAGACCCACCGCGCCGACCGGCGCATCCTGCAGGCCATGAACGCGCGCCCCGAGCATGCCTGCTGAAGCCGGCCCCAGGCGCCTCCTGTTCCTGTGTACCGGCAACAGCTGCCGTTCGCAGATGGCCGAGGGCTGGGCGCGCCACTTTGCCGGCGACCGCTTCGCGATCCACTCGGCCGGCATCGAGGCCCATGGCCAGAACCCGCGGGCGATCGCGGTGATGGCCGAGGCGGGCGTCGACATCTCGGGCCAGCAGTCGACCCGGCTGACCGCGGCCATGCTCGCGGAGGTCGACCTGGTCGTCACCGTCTGCGGCCACGCCGACGAGCACTGCCCGGTGCTGCCCGCCGGGGTGCGCCGGATGCACTGGCCGCTCGACGACCCGGCCCGGGCGAGCGGCGACGAGGCGGCGATCATGGCCACCTTCCGCCGCAGCCGCGACGCCATCCGCGACCGCGTGCGGTCACTTATCGAGACCCTGGAGAGCAAGCCATGAGCGTGCCGTGTGAGGTCGGCGTGCAGCCACGGGCCGCCATGGGCCTGTTCGAACGCTACCTGACCGTCTGGGTGGCGCTCTGCATCGTCGCCGGCATCGCCCTCGGCCACTACTTCCCGCCCGCGTTCCAGGCGGTCGGCCGGATGGAGCTGGCCCGGGTCAACCTGCCGGTGGCGCTGCTGATCTGGCTGATGATCGTGCCGATGCTGCTCAAGGTCGACTTCGGCGCCCTGCACCATGTGCGCGCGCACTGGCGCGGCGTCGGCGTGACCCTGTTCATCAACTGGGCGGTCAAGCCGTTCTCGATGGCGCTGCTCGGCTGGCTGTTCATCCGCGGCCTGTTCGCACCGTACCTGCCGGCGGGGCAGATCGACGCCTACCTCGCCGGGCTGATCCTGCTTGCCGCGGCGCCGTGCACGGCCATGGTCTTCGTCTGGAGCAACCTGACCGACGGCGAGCCGAACTTCACCCTGACCCAGGTGGCGCTGAACGACACCATCATGATCTTCGCCTTCGCCCCGATCGTCGGCCTGCTGCTCGGCATTTCGGCGATCACCGTGCCGTGGGACACCCTGTTCCTGTCGGTGGCGCTCTACATCGTCATCCCGGTGGTCGCGGCCCAGCTCTGGCGGCGCCGGCTGCGGCGGCGGGGCGGCGAGGCGGCGCTGAAGCGGGTGCTCGACCGCATCCAGCCGCTGTCGCTGGGCGTGCTGCTGACCACCCTGGTGCTGCTGTTCGGCTTCCAGGGCGAGCAGATCCTGGCCCAGCCGCTGATCATCGCCCTGCTGGCGGTGCCGATCCTGATCCAGGTCTACTTCAACTCCGGGCTCGCCTACCTGCTCAACCGCCACTTCGGCGTCGCCCACTGCGTCGCCGGGCCGTCGGCGCTGATCGGCGCCAGCAACTTCTTCGAGCTGGCCGTGGCCGCGGCGATCAGCCTGTTCGGCTTCGACTCCGGCGCGGCGCTGGCGACCGTGGTCGGCGTGCTGGTCGAGGTGCCGGTGATGCTGTCGGTGGTCAGGATCGTCAACCGCAGCAAGGGCTGGTACGAGGCCGGCACCCGCGCCGCGCAACCATCCTGAAGCGGACGGCAATGGCCAACGCCGACCGGCGCCTGATCGGCACCCTGCTGTCGGGCGGGGCCTCCCCAGCGCCATGGCCTCGAGGGGTGCCTGTGGGTCGCCTCGGGACTGCTGCTGGCGACACTGCAGTCGCTGCGGCTGCCGGAACCCGACGCCGGCTCACGACCGGCAAGCGATGTGGCGTGAGGCCTGGAGTCAGCTCCGGCGCGGCCGGCTGAACCGTAGGCACGCAGGGCGCGGCGGCCGGCGGCGTGATCTTCGACTGGTGCTGTTGGCGGTGGCTGGATAGGCGTGCCGGCACGCGCTGCGCCGACTCAGGCCAGCTCGTCGGCAGCGTATCCGGTGAGGTAGGTAAGCTTCAGCAATCGACTCTCGATCTCGACCTCGTAGACGCGCTGCAGCGCCCGCTCGTAGGCGCTGTCGCCGTCGTAGCCGATCTGGTGCAGGCGCGCGCGCAGGTAATGAATCTCGTCGTTGAGCTTGCAGACGATGGCGGGATCGAGCGCGGTGGTCTGGATGGCCATGGTTCGTGTTTCCTCTACTTCTTTCATGCGCGCAGCCTAACTGTCGACTGTTACAGGCTGATGTCGCCGCGCCGCTTCGCAGCCCGCACACATGCTCAGTTCCGCTGCGAAAAGCGGTAGCCGGTGCCACGCACGGTCTGGATGAAGCGATCGTAGCCGGTCATCGCGAGCGTGCTGCGCAAGCGGCGGATGTGGACGTCGACGGTGCGGTCCTCGACGTAGACATCCTTGCCCCAGACCCGGTCGAGCAACTGGCGGCGCGAAAAGACGCGGTCCTGGTGGTTCATGAAAAAACGGAGCAGGCGGAACTCGGTGGGGCCGAGCCGAATCTCGGCGCCGTCGGCAGCGACCCGGTGGCTGACCGGATCGAGCTCGAGCCCCTCGGCGACGACCGCCTCATCGCTCTTCTCCGGGGTGACCCGGCGCAGCAGCGCGCGGATCCTGGCGACCAGCTCCTCGGTCGAGAACGGCTTGGTGACGTAGTCGTCGGCGCCGTGATCGAGGCCGGTTACCCGATGCTGCTCCTCGCTCCGCGCGGTCAGCATGATCACCGGGATCTCGCGCGTGTACTCATCCTCGCGCAGCGAACGCAGAAACTCGAGACCGCTGGTGTTGGGCAGCATCCAGTCGAGTAGGACGAGGTCAGGATAGCAGCCCTTGATCGCCTCCCATGCCGCTGCGGCATCGGTGGCCTCGACCACGGTGAAGCCCTCCCGCGACAGGCGGAAATCGAGCATGTGCCGGATCGCCGCCTCGTCCTCGACGACCAGGATCGTTACCACGCTGGATGCTGCGCTGGCGTTACCACGGCTACGATCGTAGTGGGCGCAGGTTGCAGCGATGTGACACTGATGTGACAAGCCCGTGAAGGGATATCCGGCAGGGCCACGGGCCCTGTCATCTGCATGTAACGTTGCCGCGGCAGGCTGAGTCGACCGCAACGGGATGACGCGATGACCTATCACGGCCTGCCGATCGGCCAGCATGTCGACTACCTCGCCGGCTGGCGCTTCCTGCTCGACCGCGCCTACCGCGCGCGGGTGCGTGCACGCTGGCGTGATGCCAACCGCTACGAAGTGCTGGTCGACCAAGTGCTCGGCGGTCTGAGCGTGCTCTTCTCGATCCTGCTGTTGGCGCTGCTTGCCGCGGCCCTGCTGCGTCTGGCTGTCTAGCCCGGATAACTCATCAGCATCCCGGGAGCTGGCGCGGTGCGCAGCCGGCATGGCGCCGCTCTGGAGCGAAAGGGGTCGCCGTAGCTACCCCTTGAGTGAAGAGCAAGCCAGGGCGAGCGAGCACCCGCCAGAACCGGGATAGGCCGGCGGTGTGACCACGGGGCCACGTTCGCAGAAGGCGAATCAGCGACTATCTCTATCATCCTGCCGTTTACTACTGTGCAGCCGGTGGCCGGCTGGTGGGATATCCGGGCTATCCCTCAGGCGACCCGCGACCGCGCCCCCTGCACCAACCAGAGACGAAAGACCTCGCTAAGCGATTCCATACCATCCGGATGTTGGACGATGCCGCCGAAGATGGTGATGCGATCGCTGGCGCGGATCTCGCCGCTGTGGTCCTCGAGGCGCTCGCCGTTGATCATGACCAGGAAGTGGTCGAGGTAGGAACCGTCGGTCCACAGCGTCGGATCGGTGCAGAAGGCCTCGAAGGTGCGGCCGTCGGTATCGATTCGTTCCATTGGTTTGCTCTCTCTTTTCACTGCTAGCGCGACCAAGGCTAGCGCCGCTGCGTTGCAATCGTGTGAAAGGCGCCACGTCAGTCGAACAGCAGCAGGCGGCCGAGCAGCAGGGCGCGGGCGACGTTGGCAGTGGCGGCCGGATCCGGGCAAGCAGGTTCGACCTGGTGAGCTGGCCGCTCCGCTCGGCTGCCTCAGTGCGTCCGGCACCAGGGAGATCGCGGACGTCGCCTGAAGACGCTGCGGCCGGCACCGTCGCCTGGGCCGCAAGAATGTCGACCCGGCATGGGCCGGGTCGATCAGGGCCGCCATCCTTGGGGCGTGGCCGACTTCTTATTGTCCGTGCGTCACTCTGACGACGCCGGATTGCAGCTCGCTGACGCGCGCGCAGGCGCACTAATCGCCGTACACCACCTTGCCGACATCGCTGTCATCGACGTGCCGCACGTCCTTGCCGGTGGCGAGGTAGACCAGGTAGCCGGCGATGTTCTTGGCGTGGCCGCAGATACGCTCCAGCGCGCGCAAGGCCAGCGTGACCTGGATCGAGTGACCGACGTTGCGCGCGTCCTCCATGACGTAGGTCGAGAGCCGGCGAAGCGCCCCCTCGTACCCCTCGTCGACGCGATTCTGGCGGTCGATGACGTCGATGGCCAACTCCAGATCGAGGCGATCGAACGCCTCGAGCACCCGGTGGAGCATGTCACCGGCGAGCTCGGCAAGGGTGAATATGTCCTCGAGCAGCTTGGGGTTGGGCGGTGCCTGGTCGGTATCGTAGAGGCGCAGGGTCAAGCGTCCGATCTTGCGGATTTCGTCGCCGCAGCGCTCGAGGTCGGTGGTGATCTTGTTGACGGTCATCAGCTCGCGCAGGTCGCGGGCGAGCGGCTGGCGCTTGGCGATCAGCAGGACCAGCAGTTCGTCGAGCTCGACGTCCATGGCGTTGATCTCCTGGTCGCGGGCGATCAGCTGCCGCGCCCCCTCGATGTCGCCACGCCTGAGCACATCTAGCGCGGAACCGATCTGGGCCTCCACCAGGCACCCCATCGCCAGGATCTTGCCGTGCAGGGTGTCGAGCTCCTTGTCGAAGCGCTGGAAAATATGGCGCTGTCCATCGTTCATCGTGAGTATTCTCCTGCCCGGCTCAGCCGAAGCGCCCGGTGATGTAGTCCTCGGTCAGCCGGTGCTTGGGGTTGGTGAATATCTGGTCGGTCTCGCTGATCTCGATCAGGTCACCGAGGTGGAAGAAGGCCGTGCGATCGGAGACACGGGCCGCCTGCTGCATCGAGTGGGTGACGATCGCTATCGAGTACTGCTGGCGCAGTTCGTCGATCAGTTCCTCGATCCGGGCCGTGGCGATCGGGTCGAGCGCCGAGCACGGCTCGTCCATCAGGATCACCTCCGGGCCGATAGCCACCGCGCGAGCGATGCACAGCCGCTGCTGCTGGCCGCCGGATAGGCTGGTGCCGGGCTGGTCGAGGCGGTCCTTGACCTCGTCCCACAGACCGGCGCGCACCAGGCTCGCCTCGACGATGGCGTCGAGCTCGGCGCGGGTGTCGGCCAGGCCGTGGATGCGAGGGCCGTAGGCGACGTTCTCGTAGATCGACTTCGGGAACGGGTTGGGCTTCTGGAACACCATGCCGACGCGCGCGCGCAGCAGCACCACGTCCATCGACCGGGCGTGGATGTCTTCGTCGTCGATGCGGATCTCGCCGCTGACGCGGCAGCCGTCGATGGTGTCGTTCATGCGGTTGAGGCAACGGATGAAGGTCGACTTGCCGCAGCCGCTCGGGCCGATCATCGCCAGCACCTCATTCTTGCCGACATCGAGGCTGACGTCGTGGATGGCGCGCTTGTCGCCGTACCAAACGCTGACATCGCGCGCGCGCATGCGCGGATCGGGGTGGGTCCAGTCGCCGACCGTGGCGCGATCGGCCGCCTTGTCGGCGCTGGCCTCGGTGGTCTGGCCCAGGTTGATCTTGGTCGATTCGATCACGGCTTCCATCATGTCATCTCCGGGTCGGGTGTCACTACCACTTGCGCTCGAAGCGCTTGCGCAGCAGCACCGCGACGAGGTTCATCAGGATCAGGAACGCGAGCAGCACCATGATCGCCGCCGAGGTGCGTTCGACGAAGGCGCGCTCCGGGCTGTCGGCCCACAGGTAGATCTGCACCGGGAGGACGGTGGCCGGGTCGGTGAAGCCGCCGGGGATGTCGACGATGAACGCGACCATGCCGATCATCAGCAGCGGCGCGGACTCGCCGAGCGCCTGGGCCATGCCGATGATGCTGCCGGTCAGCATCCCCGGCAGCGCCAGCGGCAGCACGTGGTGGAACACCATCTGGGTCTGCGATGCGCCGACGCCCAGCGCCGCCTCGCGGATCGACGGCGGCACCGACTTCAGCGCGGCACGCGCGGCGATGATGATGGTCGGCAGGGTCATCAACGTCAGCACCAGGCCGCCGACCAGCGGTACCGAGCGCGGCAGACCGAAGAAGTTCAGGAACACCGCCAGGCCGAGCAGGCCGAAAACGATCGACGGCACCGCGGCGAGGTTGTTGATGTTGATCTCGATCAGGTCGGTCCAGCGGTTGCGCGGTGCGAACTCCTCGAGGTAGATCGCCGCCGCGACCCCGATCGGGAACGACAGCGAGATGGTCACCAGCAGCGTGTAGAGCGACCCGAGCAGGGCGCCGCGGATGCCGGCCAGCTCGGGTTCGCGCGAATCGCCGGCGGTCAGGAAGGTGCTGTTGAAGCGGGTCTCGATCTCGCCGGCCGCCTGCCAGCTGTCGATCCAGGCCAGCTGGTGGTCCTTGACCCGGCGCTCGCTCTCCGGGAGCGCGCGGTCGACCTGGCCGCGGTAGATCACGTCGACGTCGTCGTCGGCCAGGACCCAGAGCGAAATGCGCTGCCCGATCAGCGCCGGCTCCTCGAGCACCCGCGTCCGTATTTGGTAGGTGGCACCGCTGCTGACCATGCCGTAGAGGTCCCGGCGCTGGCGCCGGTCGCTGACGGCCGGGAACCGCTCGCGCAGCGCCGCCTTGACCAGGCCGCCGTAGTCGGCGCGGGCCAGCACCTGCGGGTCGCGCCGCCCTTCCGGGTCGATCTGGGCGCCATCGAGCAGCACGTCGAGACGCACGTAGGTCGCGGTGAACGCACCGATGCCCTTGCTGCCGATGGTGCCCATCAGGATGACCAGGAACAGCAGGCCGAGAGTGACGGCGGCGACGCCGCAGGCGATGAACCGGCGCTGCTGGCGGTAGCGTCGGGCGAGCCCGGCGCGCACCTTGGCCGTGATCTCCTCGGGGGTCCGGTCGAGCACCGAGCGGCTATTCATACTGTTCACGGTACTTGCGCACGACGTGCAGGGCGATGACGTTCAGCACCAGGGTGACGACGAACAGCAGCAGCCCGAGGGCGAACGCGGCCAGCGTCTTCGGACTGTCGAACTCCTGGTCGCCGACCAGCAAGGTGACGATCTGTACGGTGATGGTGGTCACGGTGTCGAGCGGGTTGAGGGTCAGCTTGGCGGTCAACCCGGCGGCCATGACCACGATCATGGTCTCGCCGATGGCGCGCGAGACGGCCAGCAGAATGCCGCCGACGATGCCCGGCAGCGCCGCCGGGAAGATCACCTTCAGCACGGTCTCGGCCTTGGTCGCGCCGAGGCCGAACGAGCCGTCGCGCAGCGACTGCGGCACCGCGTGGATGACGTCGTCGGAGAGCGAGGAGACGAACGGGATGATCATGATCCCCATCACCAGCCCGGCGGCGAGGGCACTCTCGGACGAGACATCGAGGCCGACCAGGCTGCCGCTGTTACGGATGAACGGGGCGACGGTCAGCGCGGCGAAAAAGCCGTACACCACCGTCGGGATGCCGGCCAGGATCTCCAGTAGCGGCTTGGCCCAGGCGCGCACGTGCGGATGGGCGAATTCGGACAGGTAGATCGCCGACAGCAGGCCGATCGGCACCGCCACCAGCATGGCGATGAACGAGATCAGCAGCGTGCCGACGAACAGCGGGATGACGCCAAAGGCACCGGAGCCGCCGACCTGGTCTTCGCGAATGGCGATCTGCGGACTCCATCTGGTACCGAACAGGAATTCGCTGATCGGCACCGCCTGGAAGAAACGGAGCGACTCGAACAGCACCGACAGCACGATGCCGATGGTGGTGAAGATGGCGATGGTCGAGCAGCCGATCAGCAGGAACTTGATCACCGTCTCGACGTGGTTGCGGGCGCGCAGTTGCGGCGCGACCAGGCGCCACCCGAGGGCGATGCCGGCGGCCGCGAGCAGCAGCACCACCACCGTCACGGCCATGCGGCTGATCTGCAGCAGCGCGCCATAGCGGTTCGCGGCCGCCGTGATCTCCGGTGGAGTGGTCCCGGGCGCCACGTTGCCGGCCACCACGTTGCGGATGTCGTTGACCACCAGGCCGAGGCGGTCGGCTGGCAGATTGCGCAATTCTGCCGGCAACTCGCCGACCACCAGCCGGGTGACCAGGCTCGACTCGCCCGACTGCCACAGCGCCAGCACGACGAGTGCCGGCAGCAGGCACCAGATGGCGACATAGAAACCGTGATAGGAGGGGCGCGAGTGCAGCACCCGGTGCGACGCCAGCCCGCCCCCTGTCGCCAAGGCCCGGTGCTTGCCCAGATGGAAGGCGAACGCGCTCAGCACCAGCAGCACGACGATCAGCAGGGACAGGGGCATCGGGACCTTCCGGTGATAGTGGAAAAAGGCCAGGCGCTCCCGTGGGAGCGCCCGGCCATCGACCGACTCGCTGTGCTCAGAGCGCAGCGAGCGTGTTCATCGCCTTGACGTCGCTGGCGAACTTGGCGCGCTCCTCCTTGGGCATCGGGATCAGGCCCTTGTCGGTCAGGTAACCCTCGTCGCCCCACGCCTTGTCGCTGGTGAACTCGGCGAGGTACGCCTCGATCCCCGGAATGACGCCGATGTGCGCCTTCTTGACGTAGAAGTAGAGCGGCCGCGACACCGGGTACTTGCCGCTGGCGATATTGTCGAAGCTGACGTCGACGCCGTCGACCCTGGAGCCCTGCACCTTGTCCGAGTTCTGGTCGAGGAAACTGAAGCCGAAGATGCCCAGGGCGTTGGGGTTGGCGTCGAGCTTCTGCACGATCAGGTTGTCGTTCTCGCCCGCCTCGATGTAGGCGCCGTCCTCGCGCACGGTGTGGCACAGCGCCTTGTAGCCCTTCTTGTCGGACTTCTTCATGGCGGCGATCCAGTCGAACTTCTTGCAGCCACCTTCCATCGCCAGTTCGACGAAGGCGTCGCGGGTGCCGGAGGTCGGCGGCGGGCCGATCACCTCGATCTTGGCCTTGGGCAGCGCCGGGTTGACCTCGTTCCAGGTCTGGTACGGGTTGGGGACGGTCTTCTGCCCACCCTTGGGATCGGGCACGTCCTTGGCCAGCGCCAGGAAGATCTCCTTGCGGGTCAGCTCGAACTGGCCGGCCTTCTTCGAGTTGGCAACGACGATGCCATCATAGCCCACCTTGACCTCGATGATGTCGGTGACGCCGTTCTTGGCGCAGGTCTCGACCTCGGTCTGCTTGATCCGGCGCGAGGCGTTGGTGATGTCCGGGTGCTGCACGCCGACGCCGGCGCAGAACAGCTTCAGGCCGCCGCCCGAGCCGGTCGACTCGATCTTCGGCGTCTTGAACGAACTGGTCTTGCCGAACTGCTCGGCAACGACGGTGGCGAACGGATAGACCGTCGACGAACCGACGATGCTGATGTAGTCGCGGGCCGATTGGGCCTGCACGCCGCTGGCCAGGGCCAGGCCGGCTGCGGCGGCGATCAGGGTCTGCTTGTTCACGTGGATGACTCCATGGGTCGATGGGTTGATCGGCAGTGGCCGCCAGCCCTGGCGGCACGGACCCGCCTTGGGTCCCACTTGCGGCGCATCCTAGCCAGTCAAGATGACACCGGCGTGTGGTTAATGTGACAAATTGATGACAGCGAACGGGTCAAGTGTCCCGTCACCTAGCGCACCGTCGCAGTCGGGACAGTGTTCCAGCAGGCACTCGGCACACAGCGGCCCACCGCAACGGCTGCAGGTATCGAGTGCGCTGGCCACCGCTTCGCGCCGCTGCGGGCCAGCGCGGCCGGGCGGCAGGGGCGGGGCCGTCTCGCGGGTCGGCATCGTCTCCTCCTCTCGTGGTTTTCCCCAGCCAAGCTAGCGCGCCCGGGTCACCGGGAGATGAAAGCCGCGTGAACCTTGCGTGACCGGATCCCGGCCCGGTGCTGTAACCCAATCTTCATCGCCGCTTCATCGTGCTGGCACGGCGGCCGGCTGTAATGCCGCCAAACCACGTGACGGAGCAGAGACCATGGATGAGATCGATCGCGCCGACCTCGAGGCGCTCAGCTTTCTCGAGGTGGCGATCGCCGCGGCCCGCGGCAGTGCGGCCGTGACCCCACCGGCCGGACCGGCGGCCGGCCGCGAACGGCCCTGCGCGACCTGCGGCGACACCATCCCGCTCGCCCGCCTGCGCGCCGTACCGGCCACGCGCCTGTGCCGCGACTGCGCCGGGCGGCGCGAACGGACCCTGGGCCTGCACGCCCGGCCGCAGGCCATGCGCGCCCCTGCCATGCCACCCAGCGAAGACTATGCGCACGCCGACGACGCGCCGGAGGATGAACCGGCAGCAGCGGGGGCAGCATTGCTGGCGCGACTCGCCGCACCGCTGGGGTTGCGCTGATGGACGGCCTGCCGGTCACGTCGCACATGCGGCGCCGGGTGCGGTGTGCCAGGCCGCCGCTGGAGCTGGCCGTGGCCTCCTCGCCGGCCGATCTGCAGAACTGCCAGCGGCTGCGCTACATGGTCTTCGCCGAGGAGCTGGGGGCCGAGGTCGAGGGGGCCGACGCAGGCCTCGACCGCGACCGCTTCGACGCCGTCGCCTGCCACCTGATGGTGCGCGACCCGGCCAGCGGCCGCGCCGTCGCCACGACCCGCTTCCTGCTGCCCGAGGCCACCGCCCAACCGGGCGGCTCCTACGCCGAGCTGGAGTTCGACCTGACCCAGGTCCGCGCCCAGGGGCTGCGCCTGATCGAGGTCGGGCGGACCTGCATCGACCCCGCCTACCGCAGCGGGCCGGCGCTCGCCCTGCTCTGGGCCGGCCTCGCCCAGGCCCTGCGCGACACCGGCGCCGACGGCCTCTGCGGCTGTGTCAGCCTGCCGATGGGCGGTGACGGCCGCTACCCCTACGAGGTCTTTGCCCAGCTCGGCAGCGGCCCCCACATGGCGCCCGAACACCTGCGCGTCCATCCGCGCGTGCCGGTCCCCTGGCCCGGCGGCATGCCGGCCAGCGAGGTGATCCTGCCGGCGCTGCTGCGCGCCTACCTGCGCCTGGGTGCCGTGGTCTGCGGCGCGCCCTCCTGGGACGTCGCGTTCAACGTCGCCGACCTCTACATCCTGCTCGACCGCGGCCAGGTGGCGTGGCGCCACGCCCGCCGCTTCCTGCGCAGTAGCAATGCATGAGTGCCGGCACCCTCAGGCGCAGCCAAGCCACCGCCGCCTGCCTGGTCACGGCCGTCTGGCGCACCGGCCGGGTCGCCGGCTGCGACGCCGAGCAACGGCTGGCGTTGCAGCAAGCCTGGTTGCAGCGGCTCGGCCAGGCGCTGGAGATCGAGACCATCGTCTCCGGCGACCCACCCCCGGTGCGTGCGCTGTGGGTGGCCAACCACGTCTCCTGGCTCGACGTGGTCGCCCTGGGCCGGCAGCGTGCCCTGCTGTTCGTCGCCAAGCGGGAGCTGTCGCGCTGGCCCCTGATCGGCCGCCTGGCACGGACCAGCGGCACCCGCTTCATCGACCGCGACGGGCAGCGCGGTCTGCGCGGCCTGGTCGAGGAGCTCGCCGGCCAGCTGCACGGCGGGCGCTCGGTGGCGCTCTTTCCCGAGGGCACGACGACGCGTGGCGACCAGCTGCTGCGCTTCCGTCCGCTGCTGTTCCAGGCCGCGGTGCTGGCCGGGGTCGCGGTGCAACCGGTGGCCCTGCGCTACCGCGAGCGTGGCCCGCGCCAGGTCGCCCCCTACCTCGGTGACGACCTGTTCGTCAGCCACCTCAGCCGCGTGCTGCGCGCGCCGCCGCGCGCCGTGGAGCTGCACTTCCTGCCACGCCTGCCGGCCCAGGGGCAACCGGCCCACCACCTCGCCCGTGCCAGCGCGCGGCTGATCGCCGAGGCGCTCGACCTTCCCGGCCTGCCACCGGCACGGGAACTCAACTCCCTGGCCCTCGGCTGGGGCCACGCCGGTTGATCAGCCCGCCAGCATCCGGACGGCGGCCTGGCACGCCGTGGCGAGCGTCGCGCCGAGCAGCGCCCCGGCGACGACGTCGCTCGGGTAGTGCAGACCGAGCACCACCCGCGACAGGGCGATCAGCGCGGTCAGCGGCAGCAGCAGCCAGCCGAACTCGGGGAACGCACCGCCGGCGAGCAGCGTGAAGGCGACCGCATGCAGGGTGTGGCCGGACGGGAAGCTGAAACGATCCAGGGGCACACCGGCGAGGTCGATCGCGTGGTGGCGGGCACAGGGTCGCTCGCGGCCGGTGCCGAGCTTGAGCCAGCGGTAGAGCCACAGACCTGCGGCCCCGGTGGCCACCATCTGCAGCGTCACCGCGAGCCCATGCCAGCCGGCGTAGAGCGGCAGCAAGAGCATCAGCAGATACCAGAACGGGCCGTCGCCGATCCGGCTGACCGCGGCGAACAGGCGCCGGACCAGGCGCCAGCGCACGGCCCGGTTGAGGCGCAGGCACCAGGCGCTTTCGCGCCGGTCAAGCCGCGCGAACAGGGCCCCGAACATCGCCCGTGCCGTCGGCCAGGGGGGTCACGGCCGCGGCCAGCAACGCCGCGAAGCGACGCTGTACCTGCGGCCAGGCGCAGCCTTCGGCATGCTGGCGCGCCGCGACGCGGTAGCGCGCCAGCGGGGCACCGGTCCGGGCCAGTTCACACGCGGCCGCGACGAACGCGGCCTCGTCGCCTGCGCGGGCCAGCCGGCCACTGACCCCGTCGGTCAACAGCGCCCCAGCCGCGGCGACGTCGTAGGCGACAATGGCCAGGCCGCTGGCCATCGCCTCGAGGACGACGTTGCCGAACGTCTCGGTCAGGCTGGGGAACAGGAACAGGTCGGCCGAGGCGAAGTGGTTGGCCAGGTCCATGCCGCGGCGCATGCCGGCGAAATGGGCCTCCGGCAGCGCCGCCTGCAGCCCGGCGCGTGCCGGGCCGTCGCCGACCACGACCAGGCGGGCGTCCGGGTTGCGCGCGTGCAGCGCGCGCCAGGCGCGCACCAGCAGGTCGAGGTTCTTTTCCGGCGCCAGCCGTCCGACGTGCAACACCACCGGACCGTCCGCGGCGACCCCCCACTCCGCACGCAGCGACGGGGCCCGGTGCATGGGATGGAACAGGCGGCCGTCGACACCGCGGCCGAGCACCTCGACCCGTGCGTAGCCGGCCGCCAGCAGCGCCGCGCGCTGCGCCTCGGTCGGCACCAGGGTCAGCGCCGTGGCGTTGTGCCAGCGGCGCAGGTAGGCGCGCAGCGGCCGCAGCAGCCAGGCGGCGCCGTAGTGCGCACTGTAGCTGTCGAAGTTGGTATGGAAGCCGCTGACCACCGGCAGGCCGAGGTGGCGCGCGGCGCGCAGCGCGCTCCACCCCAGCGGCCCCTCGGTGGCGATGTAGACCACGTCGGGACACTGCCCGCGCCACAGCCGCACCAGGCGACCGGGCCGGACCAGGCCGAGCCGCACCTCGCGATAGAACGGCAGCGGGACGCCGATCACCTGCAGGCTCTCGCCCGGACCCGCGGCGACGACCGGGACGCTGCCGCTGCCCGGCCGGGGCCGCACCAGCGTCACCCGGTGCCCGAGGTCGACGAGGCCCTCGGCCAGGCGGGCGAGCGTGTGCGCCACGCCGTTGACGTCGGGCGGGTAGGTCTCGCTGACGAGCGCGACCCGCAGCCCCGCCGCGGTCGGCCGTCGCTCTCGCTGGGTGCGGAGTTCCAGTTCCATGGCGCCAGCTTGACGCCCTCCGGTGACCGCAGCATGGCATCCGGATGACAGGCGCGTGACAACCGGACCCCGCCGCTGTGGCGCCTTCCGGCGCGACCGGCCGCCGGCCACGACGTGCGCCACCGCTCGACAGGTGGAATGCGTACTGTTGCGTTCCTAACAGTTATCTCTTAGCCTGAGCGCGGATCCCCTGCTGCGCAGACAGCCGCGGTGACCGCTGTGGCAGCCCGCCGCAACGGCAGCGCATCACGGGGCCGCCGGAGGAGGAGAGATGAGCCCGCACGACCGCGCCCCCGTGAGCGCCAACGCCATCGCCACCGTGCTCGCCCGCGCCGCCGACCCGGCAGGAGCCGACGCCAGCGCCCTGCTCTACCGCGACCGGCGGCTCAGCTACCGCGAACTGGAACGGCTGGCCGCGCGCTTCGGCGCCGGCCTGGAGCGGATCGGCGTGCGCCCCGAAAACCGCGTGCTGTTCCTGATGAAGGACAGTCCCGACCTGGTCGCGGCCTACCTCGGCACCCTGCGCATCGGCGCGGTCGCCGTCGCCTACAACATCCGCGCCAGCGCCGCCGAGCTGCGCCACGCCATCGAGGACAGCCGCGCCACCGCCCTGCTGGCCGACCCCGAGTACCTGGCGCTGTGCCACGAGGCGAGCGCCGGCCTGGCGCGGCCGCCGCTGCTGGTCAGCGCCAGCGCTGCCACCGACTGCATCCCGCTGGCGTCACTCGCCGTCGACGCCGGGCCGGTGGCGGCGCCGTTCCCGGTCGCCCCGGACGACATGGCGTTCTGGATCTACACCTCGGGCACCACCGGCAAACCCAAGGCGGTGGTCCACCTGCACCAGGACGTGGCCATCGCCGCCGACTACATGGCCGGCTACATGGAGGTCGGCCCGGACGATGTCATCGTCTCCACCTCCAAGCTCTTTTTCGCCTACGCCCTCGGCCACTCCCTGCTCGGCGGCCTGGCGGCCGGCGCCGCGGTGGTGATCGACGACCGGTGGCCCGACCCGGCGACCATCCTGGCGCTGGTCGAAAAGCACCGGCCGACGGTCTTCTACTCGGTGCCGACGCTCTACCGCAACCTGCTCCACGACGGCGCCGCGGCGCAGCCGGCCTTCGCCGCCGTCCGTCGTTTCTGCTCGGCCGGAGAGAAGCTGCCGGTGCCGCTGTTCGAGGGTTGGCGGGCGGCCACCGGCAAGCCGATCCTCGAGGGCATCGGCACCTCGGAGTCGATCTTCTTCTTCCTCGGCAACCGGCCCGAGGCGGTGCGTCCCGGCAGCAGCGGCCGGCCGCTGCCGTGGGCCGAGTTGCGCCTGACCGACGACGCCGGCGCCCCGGTCACCGCCCCCGACCAGCCCGGCAGCCTGTGGGTGCGCATGAGTTCGGTCGGCGACCGCTACTGGAACCACCAGGCCAAGTCGCGTGCCACCTTCGTCGGCGACTGGTACCGCACCGGCGACCTCTACAGCGTCGATGCCGACGGCTACTGGCACCACCAGGGGCGCGACGACGACATGCTCAAGATCTCCGGCCAGTGGGTCTACCCGACCGAGATCGAGGACGTGGTGATCGCCGTCGACGGCGTCGCCGAGACCGCCGTGGTCGGCGCCGCCAACGCCGACGGCCTGGTGCGCCTGCACCTGTTCGTGGTCGCCGAGGAGTCGGTCGCCGACCGTGCCGCCCTGGCCGAGACGATCAAGGCGCAGGCCGCGGCCCGGCTGGCGATCTACAAGGTGCCGCGCAACATCCACTTCATCGACGCCATCCCGCGCACCGCCACCGGCAAGGCGCGCCGCTTCCTGTTGCGCGAACAGGTGGGGCGGCCGGCATGAGCCGCGCCCGGCGCCAGGCGCGCTGGGAAGACGAGAGTTCCGGGCGCACCGACTTCGACCTGCTGCTCGGGCTGGTCGGCTTTCACCTGCGCTTTGCCCAGAACGCCGTGGTCGACCACTTCCTCGAACACGTCGGCAACGGGGCGGTGACGCCGATCCAGTTCTCGACCCTGACCCTGGTCGGCGCCAACCCGGGGCTGAGCCAGACCGCGCTGTCGCGCGCAGTCGGCATCGAGCGCTCCAGCGCGGTGGCGATCATCGACGGCCTGGAACAGCGCGGCCTGCTCGAGCGGCGGCGTCCCGACCGGCGCTCCCACGCCCTGCACCTGACCGCCGCCGGCAAGCGGCTGCTGGCCCGCCTCACGCCGCAGGTCGCGGCCCACGACGCGGCCATCGCCGCGTCGCTGAGCGAGCAGGAGAAGCGCCTGCTGGTCGACCTGCTCGACCGCCTCGCCGGCTGAGCAATCGCCGAACTCCGCTGCGACCGCTAGTACGCGACCACCTGCCCGTAGTCCAGGCTCACCTTGAGCGGCGTCGCCCAGGCGGCCCGGCCGATGGCCAGGTCGAAGCGGTAGAAATCGCCCGGCTGCAGGCGGAAGTAGTTGCAGTAGGTGACCGTGCCGGCCAGCTCCATGCGGTGCATCCTGACGCGCCTGGCGTTGAGCCCGAGGGCGGTGGCGGTGACCCGGACCTCGGCATCCTCGATCCGCTGGCCGGTGCGCCGGTCGACCACGGCCAGTTCGACGTGGTACTGGTTGGCGCCGTGCTTGACCGGGTGGCCCCGGGGCACCAGGTCGGGGGCCGCGGCGATGCGCGCGGCCGGGACCACGCCGAGAAAGACGGTGTAGTCACCGACCTCGGTCCTGAACTGGGGCTGTGCCGCTCCGGCCTGGGGTAGAGCGGCCAGCAACAGGGCGGCCAGCAGGCCGCCGATCAACGGGGGGGAGTCTCTGTTCATGCCCGCACCCTCCATGGTGGTGCTTCGGGGGCATTCGATTCGTTAGTGACGACGCGTGGCACCGGGCCCGAGTCGTGAATCCATCACCTGCCGATGGCTGGGAATCTCCTTGTTATAGTTTTCAGTCTAGTCCAGTGACGCCGCCTGTCGACCGGGGCCGTGCCGCAGGCATCGACCCGGCACGGGCGGCGCAGGCGGCACGATCCGGGTGGGCTGCCGTCGGATCGACCCGAAATGTTGGGCACGCTGCGCTTTGCCCAACCTACGCCCGGACGGACCGCTCTCGCTCTTTGTAGGTCGGGCTTCAGCCCGACGCGGCGCCATGCTTTCTCCCGTGAATCGAATGTAGGCGCGCCCCTTAATACCTCGAGGGCATAAAGACAGCGCGCCTACGGCTTGGCCTCGGCGCGGCGCACGCGCGCGGCGGGGAAGCGGCAGCTGAAGGTGCTGCCGATGCCGGGCTTGCTGTCGATTTCGAGGGCGCTGTCGTGACGCAGCAGCACGTGCTTGACGATGGCCAGGCCGAGGCCGGTGCCGCCGGAGGCGCGCGAGCGGCTCGGGTCGACGCGGTAGAAGCGCTCGGACAGCCGCGGCAGGTGCTCCGCGGCGATGCCCTGGCCGGTGTCGCGCACGCTGCAGCGGGCGCCGTCGCCGTCACCGCTCCAGCCGACCCGGATCCGGGTCCGCGGCGGGGTGTGCAGCACGGCGTTGAACAGCAGGTTGGCGAAGGCGCTGCGCAGGTCGCGCGGCAGGCCGTGCAACTGCAGGCCGCGCTCGGCCTGCAGCGTGATGACGTGAGCCTGCTCGCCCGACAGGCTGCGCGCATCCTCGACCAGCTCCGCCAGCAGCAGGCCGACGTCGACGGTCTCGGCCTCGGCGTCGGGCGCGCCCAGTTCGAGGCGCGACAGGGTCAGCAGGTCCTCGGTCAGCGACTGCATGCGCCGCGCCTGGGCCAGCATGGTCGCGATCGCCGGGCTCCAGGCCGCCGGCACCTCGCCATCCTCCTGCATCGACTCGAGAAAGCCGCGCAGCACCGTCAGCGGCGTGCGCAACTCGTGCGAGACGTTGGCGATGAAGTCCTGGCGCACGCGGTCGAGGTTGTGCAGCGAGGTGACGTCGCGGACCAGCAGCACGTGGCGCGGGCGCCGGTCCTGCGCCAGCTCGATCAGCCGCAGCGACAGCACCGTGCCCGCGCGCAGCGGCGACGGCACGCGCAGCGGCTCGCCGGTCGCCTCCTGCGCCAGCAGGTCGGCCAGCTCCGGGATCGCCACCAGCTCCACCAACGGGCGTCCGGCCACCTCGGGCCAGGCGAGGCCGAGCAGCGGTCCGGCCTGCGGGCTGCACCACTCGACGCGCTGCTGCGGATCGAGGATGACGATGGCGTCCGGCAGCGCCGCGACCGCGGCCCCGAGCCGCTCCTGGTAGCGGTGCTTGCGCTGCCACCCCTTGCGCGCCCGGCGCAGGGCCAGCTCGTGGTCCTGGGCGAGCAGGCCCCAGAGGCCGGGCAGGCGATGGCTGGCGTCGATCTCGTCGCGCAGCCAGGCCAGGAAGCGGCTCGCCTGCAGCGCATGCCAGGCGAGCAGCGCGCCGAGGACGGTCGCGACCACCGGGCCGGCGCCGGCGCCGGCCAGCAGCGGCAGCAGGCCGAGCGCCAGCGCCCCGCCGATGACGGCAAGCTCCTCCAGCCACCACCGCCGCACGGTGGTCACTTCTGGCGCCCGGAAAAACGGTATCCGTGGCCGCGCACCGTCTGCACCAGGCGGTCGTGGCCGCCCGGCTCCAGGGCCACGCGCAGGCGGCGGATGTGGACGTCGACGGTGCGCTCCTCGACCACCGCGTCGCGGCCCCAGACCGCGTCGAGCAGCTGGCCGCGGGTGTAGGCGCGCTCGGGATGGCGCAGGAAGAACTCCAGCAGCCGGTACTCGGTCGGGCCGAGTTCCAGCGGGGCGCCGTCGAGGGTGACCCGGTGGCTGGCCGGGTCGAGGGTCAGGCCGCCGGCGACCAGCCGTTCACCCCCCTCGGGCAGCGCCTCGCCGGCGCGCCGCAGCACGGCACGGATGCGCGCGGTCAGCTCCGCCGGCGAAAACGGCTTGGTGATGTAGTCGTCGGCGCCGCTCTCCAGGCCGGCCACCTTGTCGCCGCTCTCGGCGCGCGCGGTCAGCATGATCACCGGCAGGCGGGCGGTCGCCGGGTCGCGCTTGATCTGCGCCAGCAGGTCGAGCCCCGACTCCCCCGGCAGCATCCAGTCGAGCAGCACCAGCTCGATGCCGCCGGCGGCCAGCCGCTCCCGCGCCGCCGCGCCGTCGGCCGCCTCGATCAGCTCGAAGCCGGCCCGCGCCAGCGTGAACTGGACCATCTCGCGGATCGCCGGCTCGTCCTCGACCACCAGGATGCGGGTCACGGCGCCTTCCTTCCGGCACGCTTTCGACCGCTCTTCGCTGCGCCCTGGCCGCTCTTCTCGCCCGCGCTCTTGCCCGCGCTCTTGCCCGCGCTTTTACCTGCGCCCTTGCCGGTGCCCTTCCCGACCTTGGTCACCGCGTCATCTGCGCCGCGCTCCGCGATCCAGGCGGCGATCTCGGCCGGCAGCCGGCGCGCCCGGGCGCTGACGTAGATGCCGATGTGGCCGCCGCGAAAGACCCGCTCGCTGTAGTCGGTGCTGGCGACCAGGTCGCGCAGCGGCCGCGATGCCGACGGCGGCACCAGGTGGTCGGCGCTGGCGTAGATGTTGAGCAGCGGCATGGTGATCCGGCCCAGGTCGACCCGGCGGCCGCCGAGTTCCAGGGTGCCGCGGACCAGCGCATTCTGCTGGAAGCACTCTTTGACGAACTGGCGGAACGCCTCCCCGGCCTGGTCCGGGCTGTCGAAGATCCACTGCTCCATGCGCACGAAGTTGCGCACCGCCTCGGGGTCGTCGAGCAGGTCGACCAGGTCGACGTACTTCTGCCCGGTCAGGCGGAACGGCTTGAGCGCCAGGAAGACCCAGTTGAGCCACTCGCCGGGGATGTTGCCCAGGCTGTCGACCAGCAGGTCGATGTCGAGCGGGCGCACCCAGGTGCCGAGCAGGTTGTCCGGGGTGTGGAAGTCGACCGGGGTGACCATGGTCACCAGGCGGGCGACGCGCTCGGGGTGGAGCGCCGCGTAGCACAAGCTCAGGGTGCCGCCCTGGCAGATGCCGAGCAGGTTGAGCGGCGCGCCGGCGTGGCGGGCGGCGACCCGGTCGACGCAGCGGTCGAGGTAGCCGTTGACGTAGTGGTCCAGGGTCAGGCCGCGGTCGTCGGCATCGGGGTAGCCCCAGTCGACCAGGTAGACCTCGAGCCCGGCCGCCAGCAGGCCGCGAATCAGCGAGCGGTCGGGCTGCAGGTCGGTCATGGTCGGCCGGTTGACCAGGGCGTAGACGATCAGCAGCGGCCCGAGCCCCGGGCGCGGCGTCTCCGGCCGGTAGTGGTAGAGGGTCAGCTTGTCCTCGCGGTAGATCGCCGCGCGCGGCGTCGCCGCCACCGCCACCGGGCCGAGGTCGCGCAGCAGCCCGACCCCCTGGGCCAGGCGCTGCTGGAACTGCTGCACCTCCGCCAGCAGCGCCGCGGCATCGACCCGCAGCGGCGGCGCCTGGTCGTCAGCCATCGGCGGCCTCCGGCGGCGCGGCCTTGCCGGCGCCGCCGGCCGCGCCCGCCAGACCGGCCCGGTGCAGGCGGCAGAGGGCGTGGGCGAGGTCGGCCTGGGCGGCGACAAAGGCCGGGGTGGTCGCCCGCTCGGCGTAGGCCGCCTCGCTGGCGTCGACCCAGAGGTCGTACAGGGCACGCAGGCTGGTGATGCTGCCGCCAGCCATGTGCTGGTCGTTGAGTTCCCGCTGCAGCCGGTCGAGGGCGTCGTGCTGGACCTGGGCCAGGCAGGCGCCGTAGGCCTGCAGCGCGGCTGCGTAGGCGGTCAGCGCCGGCACCGCCTCGGGTGGCACGCCCGGCAGCGGCGGCAGGCCGCTGCGCGCGGCCACCTTCTGCCACTCCTCGAGCAGACCGTCGAGGGCGCCAGCCGGGTGCGCCAGGCCATCGGCATCGGGCGCGAGCGTTGCGCGGACGCGCGCGACGGTGGTGTCGAACAGCGCCTGCCCGTCGGGCGGGTCGCCGGACTGCAGCTGCGCGGTCAGGCCCTCGCCCAGGGCCTCGGCCAGCTGCAGGAACTGCTGCCCCTGCGCCACCAGCCGGGCGCCGAGGGCGCCGCCCAGGGCCGCCTGCTCGCCGCCGAGCCAGGCGCCCAGCGCGTGTGCCGGGTCGACGGCCGGGGCCGCGGCCGCGCCGCCGAGCCACGCCTGCCACGCCTGCTGCTGGCCTGCGAGCCACTGGCGGGCCCAGGCGTCGTAGGAAGGGGTGTCGTCGGTCATGCGCTGCGGGTCAGTGTTATCGGTGCCCCGCCCGGCTTGGGCGGCAAGCGGGGGTCGTCTGGCCTGAATCCTACCAGCCGCCGGGCCCGGCGACACGGATGGACGGGCGACGGGGCGGCACGTAATGTTGGGCACGCTGCGCTTTGCCCAACCTACTGGACTTCCGTTCATGATTCTCCCTGTGGGTCGGGCTTGAGCCCGACACGGCCCGGCGTCGGACTGAAGTCCGACCCACAACGCACCGGCCCGTGACCTTCTTCGTAGGTCGGGCTTCAGCCCGACGGTGAGGTCGGAGTGGATCGATGGATCCGCCAACCTACTCCGAACGAAGGGTCCCCTCTCCCACCGGGAGAGGGACAGGGTGAGGGGGCAGATTGTCCAGTGATTAAAATCCCCTCACCCCAACCCTCTCCCTGAGGGAGAGGGGGTAAATGAAGTACAGACCGGTAACTTCGTTTACAGATTAAACCGGGCACATGGTTTACATGGGTAGATTGCATCGGCGAGGAGTAAATGCCGATGCCCTGGAACGTTTCGTAGGTTGGGCAAAGCGCAGCGTGCCCAACATCGGCGCCCTCGAGGGCTCAATCGCCGGCCATGCCGCGCCTTGCCCGTCCAGGCTGCAGGAATACGTGAATGCGCCGGTACGGCAGGCGCCAACCGTTCTCAGGCGTGCGGCAGGGTGACCCCGGTCTGGCCCTGGTACTTGCCGCCGCGGTCCTTGTAGGAGGTCTCGCACACCTCGTCGGACTCGAAGAACAGCACCTGGGCGACCCCCTCGTTGGCGTAGATCTTGGCCGGCAGCGGCGTGGTGTTGGAGAACTCCAGGGTCACGTGACCCTCCCACTCGGGCTCCAGCGGGGTGACGTTGACGATGATGCCGCAGCGGGCGTAGGTCGACTTGCCCAGGCAGATGGTCAGCACGTTGCGCGGGATGCGCAGGTACTCGACCGTGCGCGCCAGGGCGAAGGAGTTGGGCGGGATGATGCAGACGTTGGCCTTGATGTCGACAAAGCTGCTGTCGTCGAACGACTTGGGATCGACCACCGCCGAGTTGATGTTGGTGAAGATCTTGAATTCGTCGGCGCAGCGGATGTCGTAGCCGTAGCTCGAGGTGCCGTAGGAGATCACCCGGCCGGTGGCGTTGTCGCGCACCTGGCCGGGTTCGAACGGCTCGATCATGCCGTGCTCGCGGGCCATGCGCCGGATCCAGCGGTCGGACTTGATGGCCATCGGGCGCTCCTTGGCGGCGGCTTCAGCCGTTGTCGATGACGATGGTCGGGAAGCGGGCGGCGAAGTTCTTCGCCTGCTGCGACAGCTTGCCGGCGACGCGCCGGGCGATGGCGCGGTAGCTCTGGGCAACGGTGCTCTCCGGCTCGGCGACCACGGTCGGGCGGCCGTTGTCGGTCTCCTCGCGGATGCGCATGTCCAGCGGCAGCGCGCCGAGGAAGGTGACATCGAACTGCTCGGCCATCTTGCGCCCGCCGCCGTCGCCGAAGATGTGCTCCTCATGGCCGCAGTTGCTGCAGAGGTGGGTGCTCATGTTCTCGACGATGCCGAGCACCGGCACCTCGACTTTCTCGAACATCTTCAACCCCTTGCGCGCGTCGAGCAGGGCGATCTCCTGCGGCGTGGTGACGATGACCGCGCCGGAGACCGGGATCTTCTGCGCCAGGGTCAGCTGGATGTCGCCGGTGCCGGGGGGCAGGTCGATGATCAGGTAGTCGACATCCTTCCAGTTGGTCTCGTGGATCAGCTGGTCGAGCGCCTGGGTGACCATCGGGCCGCGCCAGATCATCGGCTGGTCCTGGTCGACCAGGAAGCCGATCGACATGGCCTGGATCTTGTAGGCGACCATCGGCTCCAGGGTGGTGCCGTCCTTGGAATCGGGGCGGCCGGAGAGGCCGAGCATGCGCGGCTGGCTCGGGCCGTAGATGTCGGCGTCCATGATGCCGACGGTGGCGCCCTCGGCGGCCAGCGCCAGCGCCAGGTTGACCGCCACGGTCGACTTGCCGACGCCGCCCTTGCCCGAGGCGACGGCGATGACGTTCTTGACCCCCTTCAGCGCGTCGACCCCCTTCTGCACCGCGTGGGCGCTGATCTTGGTCTTGATGTCGATGTCGACGTCGGTGACGCCGGCCACCTTGCGCACCTCGTCGCCGAGCTGCAGCGCCAGCTTGTCGCACCAGCCCAGCGCCGGGTAGCCGAGCACCACCTCGACCTTGACCTGGCCACCGTCGATGGTGATGGCCTTGATCGCCTTGGCGGCGACGAGATCGGAGTCCAGGTTCGGGTCGATGACGCGCGCCAGCGCGGCTTCCACCTGGTCCTTGGCCGGATCTGCCATGGTTCACTCTCCTTGGGAAAATCGGTATGGGTTACCTGGCGCAACGCGGCGCCGGTTCGGGGCGGAATGTTACACCAGCCGCGGCCGCCCACTGTACCCGCCGTTCGGGATAGCGCGCCAGCAGCGACCCCGTGGGCGCTGGGGATTTGGCGTCGCCAACGCCAGCCCCCCGCCGCGTCCGCGCCGCGCCGGCCGCGTTGCTGGCGGCCCCCGGGCGATCCTGCTAACTTACCGCCTCTTCAGGTTTCCGCCGTCAAAGCGTCCCCATGAGCGACCCGCGCCGCAAGATCCTCGTCACCTCGGCCCTGCCCTACGCCAACGGCCCGATCCACATCGGCCACCTGGTCGAGTACATCCAGACCGACATCTGGGTGCGCTTCCAGAAGATGCGCGGCCACGACTGCATCTACGTCTGCGCCGACGATGCCCACGGCACGCCGATCATGCTGCGCGCCCAGCAGGAGGGGATCGCCCCGGAGGCGCTGATCGAACGCATCGGCGCCGAGCACCGCGCCGACTTCGCCGCCTTCGGCGTCGCCTTCGACAACTACCACTCCACCCACTCGGACGAAAACCGCGCCTGCGCCGAGCTGATCTACACCCGGCTGCGCGACGCCGGCCACATCGCCCGGCGCACCATCTCCCAGGCCTTCGACCCGGTCAAGGCGATGTTCCTGCCCGACCGCTTCATCAAGGGCACCTGCCCGCGCTGCGGCGCCGAAGACCAGTACGGCGACAGCTGCGAGGCGTGCGGCGCGACCTACAGCCCCAACGACCTGATCAACCCGGTCTCGGCCCTCTCCGGGGCGACCCCGGTGCAGCGCGAGTCGGAGCACTTCTTCTTCCAGCTCGGCCACTTCCAGGCCATGCTGCGCACCTGGATCGGCGCCGCGGCCCAGGACGGCCGCCCACACCCGGCGATCCAGCCGGCGATCGCCAGCAAGCTCGACGAGTGGTTCGACGCCGGCCTGCAGGACTGGGACATCTCGCGCGACGCCCCCTACTTCGGCTTCGAGATCCCGGACCAGCCGGGCAAATACTTCTACGTCTGGCTCGACGCCCCGATCGGCTACATGGGCAGCTTCCGCCACCTGTGCGACCGCCGCCCCGAGCTCGACTTCGCCAGCTACTGGGAGCGCGACGCCGCCGCCGCGGCCGGCACCGAGCTCTACCACTTCATCGGCAAGGACATCGCCTACTTCCACACCCTGTTCTGGCCGGCGATGCTCGAGGGGGCCGGCTTCCGCCTGCCCGACGCGGTCTTCTGCCACGGCTTTTTGACCGTCAACGGCCTGAAGATGTCCAAGTCGCGCGGCACCTTCATCATGGCGCGCAGCTACCTCGACCACCTCGACCCGGCCTGGCTGCGCTACTACTTCGCCACCAAGCTCGGCAGCGGCATCGACGACCTCGACCTCAACCTCGACGACTTCGTGCAGCGGGTCAACGCCGACCTGGTCGGCAAGGTGGTCAACATCGCCAGCCGCTGCGCCGGGTTCATCACCAAGCGCTTCGACGGACGCCTCGGCGATACCCTCGACCAGCCGGGACTGTTCGCCGACTTCGTCGCCGCCGGCGACGCCATCGCCGCCGCCTACGAGGGGCGCGAGTACGGCCGCGCCATGCGCGAGATCATGGCCCTGGCCGACCGCGCCAACCAGTACATCGACGACCAGAAGCCGTGGCTGATGGCCAAGGCGGACGGCCGCGAAGGAGAACTGCAGGCGGTCTGCAGCCTCGGCCTGAACCTCTACCGCGTGCTGGTCGCCTACCTCAAACCGGTGCTGCCGACCCTGGCCGAGCAGAGCGAGGCGTTCCTCGCCTGCCCGGCGCTGACCTGGGACAACCGCGGCCGCGCCCTGCTCGACCACGTCATCGAACCGTTCCAGGCGCTGATGCAGCGCGTCGACCCGAAACAGACCGCGGCGCTGCTCGAGGCGTCCAGGGCGAGTCTCGCCGCCACCCCGTCACAGGAGCCCCCCGCCGTGAGCCCGATGGAACCGATTGCCGAGACGATCGACTACGACACCTTCGCCAGGGTCGATCTGCGCATTGCGCGCATCACCGCGGCCGAGCACGTCGAGGGGGCCGACAAGCTGCTCAAGCTGACGCTGGACCTCGGCGGCGAAACGCGCACCGTCTTCGCCGGCATCAAGGCCGCCTACGACCCGGAGCAGCTGGTCGGCCGGCTGACGCCGATGGTCGCCAACCTGGCGCCGCGGAAGATGCGTTTCGGGGTGTCGGAAGGGATGGTGCTGGCGGCGGGGCCTGGGGGGGAGGAGATTTGGCTGTTGACGCCGGATGAGGGGGCGGAGGTGGGTATGAAAGTTAAATAGATCTGTCCCCTTCATGAGCGGCAGCATGTCATGCCATGCTCTGGCGAGACGCCGGCGCAGCTCGCGGTCACCGACGTGCGGCCGTGCCGCGTCTGCGATCAGTCGTTCAAGATGAAGGTGACCTTAAGGATCACCTTGTATCCGGTGACTTTGCCGCCGTCGACAGTTACCTCGTGGTCCTTGACCCACGCCCCCTTGACATTTTTCAGCGTCTTATTGGCACGGGCCACGCCCTGTTCGATGGCGTCCTGAAAACTCTGCGCGCTGACACTGCTGATCTCGGTGATTCGTGCGATGGTCATGGTATTACCCCTCAGGTTGGAAACCCCAGGAATTGGGGTTGATTGACCATCGCGCGGGATGCGTAGATCGATGGCTCCAACCCATCGTGGAGCCGGTGCGGGTGCTATGTCTGTGTGCTACCGAACACCGCCGGCAGGAAAAAGGGACGGGAATCGGGGGAATCGGGGACAGACCACGGGGGAATCGGGGACAGACCACGATTTAAGCGTGAGATAAATCCCTATTTCTGCAAGGTCGTCCCGCCCTACCCGGGCTGACGCGACGCCCCAAGGGGGAATCGGGGACAGACCACGATTTAAGCGTGAGATAAATCCCTATTTCTGCAAGGTCGTCCCGCCCTACCCGGGCTGACGCGACGCCCCAATGCCACCGCCACCTCATCCTTGAATCGCGCACTTCCGAGCGCGAAGTTGCCGTTGGTCGCGCTGCGGATAGCATCAACCAATCCTGGATCCAGGTGGGCGCGGAAGAGTTCACGGTAGGCATTTTGTCGTGCCTCCTCGCCGCTTGCCAACTGCATGTATAACGGATGCGGTGACAGCAGTGCGTTGGCTTCACCCTGTGCGTTTCTTCGGTAGCTCGACCATGGGTACTCGCCGGGATGCTCCGCCATACCGGCGCGCACCGGGTTCAGTTCGACATAGCGGTGGCAAGCCAGCACGTAGCTTGCCTCGCGCGTGATGCATGAGCGGTACCGGCCTTCCCAGAGTGTACCGCTCCGCCGGTAGGTTCGGTTCACGTACTGGACGTAGCGCTGACCGAGACGTTTCATCAACGTCCCTACGCTGTCCACTTTCGCAGGCGTGAGCAGCAGGTGGACATGGTTGGTCATCAGCACGTAGGCGTGGATCGCGCATCCGGTGAACCGTGCGTACTCGTCCAGCCAGTCGAGGTAAGCCTGAAAGTCGGCCTCGCAGTAGAAACAGGCCTGGCGATTGTTGCCGCGCTGGATGACGTGCAACGGCACGCCCGGCAACGTGATTCGAGGTCGTCTTGGCATGCGCAGCATCCTTGCGTGGCACATGGGAGCGATAAAGACAAAGTGTAACCCAACCGTGCTCCATACAATTTGTTCAGAATAATCGTGGTCTGTCCCCGATTACCTTGATCCCGATGGGTGTCTGGTGCGTTTCGGAGACGAAACAGCTCAAGTGACGAAAACCCAGGCGCGGATCCGGAGACCGACAGATGATTTCAATGGCGGCGGCGTCAGAAGGTGACTTGTGCCGCTTGACCGGAGTCGGCTAATGGGTGTCCCCGGAACTCGCGATTACTATGGCGGCATCGTCAGAAGATGACTTGTGCCGCTTGACCGGAGTCGGCTAATGAGTGTCCCCGGAACTCACGCTATTCTTCTTCAAAAAAGAAAGCCCAAATGCACCCACCACCGATACCAAAAAGAATTAGGAGACTAAGTGTGTATTCAATTGGATTGTCCTCATAAGTAATCGATCGTGATGATGAAACAACAGTTCCAAAACCGGACAACTCTCCCGAGACCAGACCAGAAATACCGAGTAAAATAGCAACCACACCAATTAGAAGATATTCAATTCGCCTTGGCATCCTAAAAGGCCATTTTTCCAAAGTTGGTTAACTCACTTGAAATTCGCTGCGCCCAAACTTCTGCAGCTACCTCGTGCGCGATCTGTTTGCGCAATGGAGCGATCAAATTAGGCTGTGAGAATTGTGGAAATCAGGGACAGACCACGATTTAAGCGCAGGGGAATCGGGAATAATCGTGGTCTGTCCCCGATTACCGCCGTCGGGTAATGCGGGGCAATCAGCGCCACCAGGCGCGCCCAGGGCACTACGGCATCCATCTCGTTGAGAAAGCGCTCACGCCGGGTCGTCTTGCGCCCCTTCGCGAATCCGTGGTCACCAAGTCCGAGTTGCTTCATGACGGGGTTTCTTGCTGTGATCCGGTGAGCTGGATTTTCTCATGAAATCGGGAATAAATCAGAGTTTCCTTAACGGCATGACCAAATTAA